>Ga0209624_10000722_pt1 | contig 28631 bp, 32 predicted proteins | sample JacPinW_OM2H0_O1_FD_188565 | JGI IMG/M metagenome (GOLD analysis project Ga0209624, IMG submission 188565) | Forest soil microbial communities from Algoma, Ontario, Canada - Jack Pine, Ontario site 1_JW_OM2H0_O1 (SPAdes) (version 2) | ecosystem: Environmental > Terrestrial > Soil > Boreal...
GCCCCGCGGCGGGCGGCCGCCCCCCGCGGGTCAGCCCGCATCTCAATCCGATTCGGGCTGCAATCACCATGCAAGGGAGGTGCCGCCCTCGCCCCCGACCCCTCTCCCAGAGGGAGAGGGGAGTCGCGCTAAAGCGTCGGCGCCCATTGGGCTGCCCTGGCGCTCTCGGCCGACTCGTTCGCTCGCCGCGCCTCGATCGCCGCCATTGTCGCGCGCAACACTTCGGTCACACCGGCCCGGGTCGCAGTCGAGAGCAGAAGCGGTTTGGCGCGCTTGCCGCCCGATGGAATCGGCGGCCCGAATTCGCGGATCACGCGCATGAGCCGCTCAGTCTGCTTTTTCACGGTCGCCTCGTCGACGGCGTCAACCTTCGACAACGCGACAATTTCGGCTTTCTCGGCAAGGCCCTCGCCGTAAGCCGCGAGTTCACGCCGGACCGTGCGATAGTCCGCGCCTGCATTGGCACCCGTCGCGTCCACGAGATGGACGAGCGCGCCGCAGCGCTCGACATGGCCGAGAAACCGGTCGCCGAGGCCGTGTCCCTCATGCGCGCCCTCGATCAAGCCGGGTATGTCGGCGAGCACGAAGTCGCGCCCGTCGATCCGGACGACGCCGAGACCCGGGTGGAGGGTCGTGAACGGATAGTCGGCGATTTTGGGCTTGGCGGCGGAGACGGCGGCGAGGAAGGTCGATTTGCCCGCGTTCGGCAGACCGATGAGGCCGGCGTCGGCGATCAGTTTGAGCCGGAGGAGAAGCGAGCGCTCGATGCCCGCCAGGCCGGGATTGGCCCGGCGCGGAGCGCGGTTGGTCGAGGTGGTGAAATGGAGGTTGCCAAAGCCGCCATTGCCTCCTTGGGCGACCACTACGCGCTCGCCAGGCTCGGTGAGGTCGGCGAGCATCGCGCCGCTCTCCTCGTCGAAGACCTGCGTTCCGACCGGCACTTTCAGAACCGCGTCGGCGCCGCGGCCGCCGGCGCGATTTCGGCCCATCCCGTGCATGCCGGTCTTGGCCTTGAAATGCTGCTGGTAGCGAAAGTCGATGAGCGTGTTGAGGCCGTCAGCGCATTCGACCACGACGTCGCCGCCGCGCCCGCCGTCCCCGCCGTCAGGGCCGCCGAACTCGATGAATTTCTCGCGCCGAAACGAGACCGCGCCCGCCCCGCCGTCGCCCGAGCGAATGTATACGCGTGCGGAATCGAGAAACTTCATCGCCCTGACTCTGTCACAAAACTCGCGTCAAGTCGGCGGACACTTTGCGCGGCAGCGCGACGGCGCCTGTCCAATCCGCACGGGCCAGGCGGAGGCTATGGCATTCGACCAGGCCTCCGCGCGCGGGCGCGCCCTGGAGCCCCGTGCCGATGCGCGAAAACCCGCATTTTCCGAGGACAATCTGCGAGGCCTCGTTCTCAACCCTGACGCTCGCCAGGATCTCAACCGTGCGCGTCAATGCGAAGGCTGCGTCGATCACCGCTACCGCCGCCTCGGTGGCAAGCCCCTTACCCCAGGCCTCGGGCGCCAGCGCAAAGCCGAGCGCCAAGCGCTCCGCGCCACGCGATTCGAGGCTGATCGACCCAATGGCGTCGCTTTTTCCCCTGATCGGCGTCATAACCAAGGTCATGTCACGTCCGGCCGAGTTGGCTTCGCGCGCGGCGTAGACGAATCGCTCAGCCGAGCCTTCGGGATAGGGATGCGGGATACGCGCGGTGTAGCGGGCGACTTCCCAGCGGCTGCAAAATTTATGGATCGCCGCGGCGTCGCAGATTCGGGGCCAACGCAGCCAGAGCCGCGGCGTCTCAAGCCGGAACACATCGTCTCGTGCCAGATCGGGAAACATGAAATCACCGGTCAGCGCCCCGTTGACGGGGCCAAAAGTGACGAAGGGGACGCGGCGACCGCATCCCCTTTGTAAGCTTCGCTTACCGGACGATTGAGCAGGCTCTTTGGCCTTTTGTCTCATCTCGAAATATCTGGTCTTTCGAGAACGTCCGCGGGGGCTTGTCGCCGAAGCGGGGTTCTCGTCTTGCTCCCCGCTTTATTCTGAAATGCTAATTGCGCGTACCGATACATATTGGCGTCCGTCGCCTTTTCGCTCAAAAGCGACTTCGCCGGCGGCGGTGGCGAACAACGTATGGTCCGTGCCAAGGCCAACATTTCGACCCGCGTGAAATTTGGTCCCTCGTTGGCGTACAAGAATCATGCCGCCAATAACTTGCTCGCCGCCGAACTTTTTCACGCCGAGACGCCGACCGGCCGAATCGCGGCCGTTGCGCGACGAACCGCCTGCCTTTTTGTGAGCCATAATCTTCGCTCCGAAACTTGCTGCGGCTGGTCCGAAGAGCCAGCCAACTTTGAACCTACCGATAGCGCGTTCAAACGCGCCGGGGAATTGTCTGCTCTACCTATTCGCTGGCGGAAGCCGCTTCTGCTCTTACGGAGGCGTCGCCGCCGGTCAGAATGTCGGTCACCCGCACAATCGTAAGGTCCTGCTTATGGCCGCGCTTGCGCTTCGAATTCTTGCGCCGGCGCTTCTTGAAGGCGTAGACCTTCGGCCCGCGCGCCTGCTCGACGATCTCGCCGACGACGCTCGCGCCGGCGACGCGTGGCGCGCCGACGTGATTGGTCGCGCCATCGAACAGAGCCAGCACCTCGTCGAACACAATCCTGGCGCCGGCTTCGCCAGGCAGCGTCATGACCGTGATTTTATCCTCGGCGGCAACCTTGTATTGTTTGCCGCCGGTCTTGATGACTGCGAACATCGTTCTTTCCCGTGTTCCGCCCGGCTCGTGCGCATGGAACATGCGCGGCCGGCTTTTTGGCAGTTGTCCGAAAATGCGGCTCTCGCGAACCGCGGCTTGTTGTTCGAGTTCAGAGCTCAGGGCTCAAAACCAAAAGCGCGGCTTTGCGGCCGCGCTGGAGCAGGCGAGCCTATAGGCGGAGCGCAAATCAAAGTCAACGCTCTTCCCGGCCGCGCTTGCCGGGTGCCAGCGCACGGAGCGACTAGACCGTCATTGCGAGCGTGAGCCGAAGCAATCCAAGGGAACGTAGCGCGCCTGCCACTCGTGGATCGCCGCGTCGCCGTAGCCCGTCGAGAGACGCCCGTCTCTCGACGGGCTGTGGCTCCTCGCTATGACGATTCCGCTCAAAGGCAAGTTGCTCTAGGTACGCTAAGCCTGGAATGTGTGGGAGAAGAAATGTTCGTCGATTGGCTGCTCGCGAGCTTCCATCATTTGGCGGTCTTTTCGCTCGCCGCGATCTTGTCGGCCGAGATCTTCCTGACCGCGGGGCCGATCGACGACCGCCTGGTGTTGAGGATTGCCCGCGTTGACGCCTGGTTCGGCCTCATAGCTGCGATCGTGGTGGCCGCCGGGGTTTTGCGGGTGTTCTTGGGCGCCAAAGGCTACGAGTATTATTACGTCAACATCTTCTTTTGGGCGAAGATGGCGCTGTTTGTCGGGGTCGGCCTCGTCTCCGTCGCGCCGACCATGATGTACATCGGCTGGCGTCGGCGTGTGCGCGCGGATCCCACCTTCCGGCCGCCGGCGGACGAGATCAAGCAATTGCGTCAGGCTCTGTATGTCGAGGCAGGCCTGTTCGTGCTCATTCCGCTTTGCGCGGCGGCCATGGCCCGCGGTTATGGGATGTGAGCACGGCTCCCGTGGAGTCGAAGTATGGTTGGGAACTATATTGAGGTCACCTCGACGATCAAACCGAGGAACGCCTTGTATGGGGACTCCGGAGTCGGGGGTTTCTCCGCTCCACCGGAGCTGCGACGGGTCACTCGTAGATTCATCTCTTCGTGATAAAATGCCCTGCTCACAAAGGAAGCCTTATGCAGGTTGACGTATTCAGAGGCACAGGCCGCGTGTTTGCCGTGATCGAGAGCGGCGGCAAGCGTAACTTGCCGGAGAAATATAGGCCATGGTCCCTTTTCAAAATCATTGAGTTGGTTCGAGGTCAGGCGCAGCCTGGCGCTGACGTTGACGATTGTCTTGACGACATCGCGCGACACGGCATCCATGTCACGGATGCTCACATCCGTATCACGGAGCAGGTTATCGGCTGATTCCATCCTACTTCGGCTTGAGGACGCCCCTGTCTTCTAGCGTCCAGACGCCATCGCGGCGCGCGCGCGAGCTTGTGCGACTTGTCCCGGGTCGACGGCCGGCGCAGAGGCGCCCCAAGAGTTGCGAATGTAGGTCAAGACCGCGGCGGCCTGATCGTCGCTCAACTTCCACGCGAACGAAGGCATTCCCGGACCGGTCGGCTCGCCCGCAGTCGCAACGCTGCGCGCGCCTTCGATGAGGACGCGAATGAGGCTCGCCGGATCGGCGGAGCGGACGTTCGGCGATCCGGCCAGCGACGGGAAAAGAAATGGGACGCCTTTCCCATCCATGCCGTGGCAGGCTGAGCATTCGTCTACATAGACCGCCCCGCCAGCGGCCATCCTCGGATCGGAGGCGGAAACCGCTTGCGGCGGCCGGGCTGTCTGACCCGGCAGGTCCTTGAGGTAAGTGGCGATGGCGGTGAGGTCGGCGTCGGTCATATGCGAGCTCGACAGCGTGATTTCCTCGGCCATGATTCCGGTCGAGGCGGTCGTCATGTTATGGCCATTCTTCAGATAGCCCACGATATCGGCGATGCTCCACCCGCCGAGACCCCGCTCGCTGTCGTTGGTGATGTTGGGCGCGAACCATCCCTGCAGCGCATAGCCCTGAAGAGCCTGCCCGCGATCGTCGCCGCCAAGCGTGGTCTTCGGCGTGTGGCAGGCGCCGCAATGGCCCAGGCCTTCGACAAGATAGGCGCCGCGATTCCATTCGGCGGACTTCGCGGAATCCGGCTTGAATTCGCCGCTCTTGAAATAGAGAGCATTCCAGGCTGCCATTCCCTCACGAACGTCGAACGGGAACGGCAGCTTGTTGGAGACGACCGCGTTGCGAACCGGTTTCACCGTGTTGAGGTAAGCGCGAATGGCGAGCGCGTCGCTCTCGGTCAGCTTGGTGTAATAGGGATAGGGCATCGCCGGGTAAAGGAGCTGGCCGTCGTGCCCCTTGCCTTCGCGCAAAGCCCGGACGAACAGTTCGTCGCTCCAGTCGCCGATCCCGGTCTCGGGATCGGGCGTAATATTGGCTCCCACCACGACGCCGAACGGAGTCTCGATCGGCCGGCCGCCGGCAAAGGGTTGGTTTGACTCCGGCACAGTGTGACAGCTCGCGCAGTCGCCGGTGATCGCGAGATATCGCCCCCGCTCGATCTGGCCGAAATTCTGCGGGTCCAGGCTCGTCCCGACCTTGCCCATCTGCGCGCGGCCCGCGCCGACCAGGCTTGACGCCAGGATCAACGACGCGATCGCGGCGCCCGCGATCCGGCCCGCGCGCGGCTCACGCATGGACGAGAGGTCCCGGGTTCTTGAGGTATTGGGTCTTGATCGCCTCGGCCGACCAGTAGGCGAGCGCCGCAACGGTGCCAGTCGGATTGTAGCCGGCGTTCTGCGGAAAGGCGCTCGCGCCCATGATGAAAAGGTTGGGAACGTCCCAGCTTTGCAGATAGCGGTTGATCGCGCTGGTCGAGGGGTCGGTTCCCATGATCGCGCCGCCGCACAGGTGCGTCGTTTGGTACTGGGTAACGTCGTAGGGCGCCTTGCGGGGTTCCTTCACCACCTCCTTTGCGCCCATCGCCTTGATGATTTCGGCGAACTTGTCGGTGAGATAGGCGTTCTGCTTGATCTCATTGTCGTGGAAGTCGATCGTCATCCGCATCAGCGGCCGGCCGAACCGGTCCTTATAGAGCTGGTCGAGGTCGAGATAGACGTCTCGATAAGAATAAAAACTCCCATGCACGCCGGTGCCTGGGATCACTGTGCTCAAATAATTGTCGCGCACCCCACTCTTCCATTTTGCGCCCCAGGCCGGCGTCCCCGGCGGGACGCGGTTCGTTTGAATCGGGCGCCCGTTGGTCTGTACCTGACCCATATATCCGCCGCCGACGAAGCCGAGCGGCCCGTGGTCGAAATTGTCGCCGTTGAATTCGTCAATGCACATGCCGATCGAGCCGGAGGCGATGAATGGATTGAAGTTGAATTTGTCCTTGTCGAAGAATCCGATCGCTTGGGAGATCGTCTGGTGGGTGAAGTTGCGGCCGATCACCCCTTGATTGGCGACCGGATCGTAGGGTTTGCCGACGCCCGACAAAAGCAGGAGCTGGACGTTGAAAACGCTAAAAGCGGCGAGGATGACGAGGTCAGCCGGTTGCTCCCACTCTTCTCCGCTGGTATCGACGAAGGTGACGCCGGTCGCTCGTTTGCCGGAGCCATCGAGATTGATGCGCGTGACCTCGCATTCGGTGCGGTAGGCGAAGTTCGATTTCCTCACCAGCGCCGGAAGGATGGTCGTCTGCGGAGAGGCTTTCGAATAATTGCCGCAGCCAAACCATTCGCAGAAGCCGCAATAAGTGCAGGGTCCGAGCCGGACGCCGAGCGGGTTCTCATAAGCCTGGGACAGATTGCCGGACGGCTGCGGAAACGGCTTATAGCCGAGTTCCCGCGCGGCCTTGGCGAACAGCGTATAACTGAAAGGCTGCTCCTGCGCCGGCGTGGGATAGGGACGCGAGCGCGGCCCTTCGAACGGATTGCCGCCTTCGACAATCTGCCCTTTCAGATTGCCCGCAGTCCCCGACGTCCCGCAAAGATATTCGAACCGGTCGTAGTGCGGCTCTAGGTCGTCGTAGGTGACGCCATAGTCCTGGATCGTCATGTCTTCGGGGAGGAATTTCGCGCCGTATCTTTGCGTCAGATGCGTCTTGAGGACGAAATCGGAGGGCAGGAAGCGGAATGTCTCAGCGTTCCAGTGGACCCCTCCGCCGCCGACGCCGGTCATCGGCATGAAAGCGCCCCAAGTGCGAATCGGCAGCGCCTGCTGATCCATCCTGTTGCGAAAGGTGAACGTCATCTGCTCGGGGCGCAGGAAGAGCTCGTGGCGTATGCGATAGCGCAGTTCGTCCTGAACGTAGGTGGTGGGAAAATCTGTTGGCGCGTCGCGCCATGGGCCCCGTTCGATCGCGATGACGTCGAGACCCTCGTCGGTCAGCTCGTGCGCGAGAATCGAACCCGTCCAGCCGAGGCCGATGATCGCCACGTCCTTCTTGGGCAGCTTCTGGGCCATGGGCTTCCTCAGGTCTTGCGGGCGTTCCAATCCGCCCGCCCCATGAAGCTGACGGGCGGATGGGGATAGGGCTCGTTATGTCGGTGGACCCAGTCGCGGTAGTCGTACCGGGCGCCCGGATAGCCGATCATGCGCCACGCGCACATGTCGCGATTGCCGCCGTAAATCGGATCGGCGAAGAATCCCTCCCGCGTGTTTCCGAGCAACAGCTCGAAAAACGCCTGCCCGTCTACGCTGTCCAGCTTCACGGCGCCGCTCTCGAGCCCGCCAATGACGGCGTCTTTGTCCGCGTCGCTGAGGGAAACGAACGCGCCGCCTTTTTCTTGTCTGCAATATTGGTCGAGTGCCGCCAATGCCTTGCGATAGCGCACCGCTGGACCGTCTTCGTCCTGCGGGCCCTGCTGTTTGGTTCCCTTGATGAACGGCGGGCTGAGATAGAGGCCGGCCCGGCGGCCATAAGGGCCGGCCAACTGCCGATCGATGAACACCGCGCAGCCGGCGTCTTTGCCGCCGGGCGTCTCAGGATCCGGCGGGATCAAGCGATCCACCAGGGCCTCGACCGCGGCGCCCTCGGCGGGGTCGAAGAACATCCACGCTCCTTTGACGAACGGCACGGGCGGCGACCCGGCTTCCGGACGCCAGGGCAGCCATTGTGCTCGAGCTCCGGCCGCGCCGCCGATAAGCAGGAACGCCGCGCTTCCGAGCAACTCGCGCCGGTGAAGCCTCAAGACTTGTTCTCCCGCCAAAAGCAGGTCAACTAATAGGAGGTCATCTCGCTATATGAACGCCGGCGCCACGCGATTGCAACCGCTCCAACATAATAGCGTAGCCTATACGTTCGTCTAGGTTTTCGTTCAATGCGCGCCTTGTTCTCCCGCAAAAGCATGTCAAGCTACGGCGCGTAAATGCGTCGGAACGACCGCGGTTGCGATGTGCGCTCCGACCCTGCCCCTCGACGGGGAGGCGAGACTGCGTGTTTTAAGTTTGCGATTCACACCGCCGGCCCGAACCTCGAATGGAAGACCGAACGCCAGCATGCAGAGACAAGACTTCAGTCCGAAGGGGACTAACCGATCCCTGCGACGTTCCCGTGAAGGAGCGCGCCGGATGGCTGAGAGGCGCACAAGCCCGAACAACCGCCTTTTCGCCGAAACGCCGCAAAGCCGAGGCCAGCCAAGCCGATCAGCATCATCGCCTGGGTCGACGGTTCCGGGAGCGGCGCGCCGCCAACCCACGCGCTCCTACAAGCCTTCGACGATGCGAATATCCCGGTCGGCTCCGCCGGCGAGCGCGGCCAGCGCTTCTTGATAGGCCGGGCTGTCATGCGCCGCCCGAGCCGCTTCCACACTATCAAACTCGATAAGCACCGTGCGCTGCTGGAGCCCGGCCTCATAGACCTGTGCCGGTACTCCCCGCGCCAACATACGCCCGCCTCCGGCGGCGATCGCCGGTCCAGCGAGCTTGGCATAAGCGGCAAGCGCATCCGGATCGGCGATCGAACGATATGTGGCGACCCAATAGGCTTTGGCCATCGTGGTTCTCTCCCTCGCTTGCTCGTCGGCTTCCCCCGCCGGGGGCCTCAGTCGATCAGCTTATAGGCCGGCAGGGTCAGGAACTCGTCGAACGTGTCGCTGAGCGACATCTCCGAGAAGAGCGCGATCGCCTCCTTGAAGCGGCCGCCGTCGAACGCCTTGGCGCCGACCTCGCCCTTGACCCGCTCCATCTCGCCCTTGAGCGCTTCGCGGAACATGGCCGGAGTCGCCTCGCGCCCGTCGTCGAGCTTGGCCTTCAGATGCAGCCATTGCCAGACCTGGGCGCGGGAGATCTCGGCCGTCGCCGCGTCCTCCATCAGATTATAGATCGGGACGGCGCCGCGGCCCCTGAGCCAGGCCTCGATATATTGCACGCCGACCCGGATATTCTCTCGCAGGCCCTCCTCCGTGCGCTTGCCCTTGTGCACCTCGATGAGGTCCGCCTGCGTCACGTGGACGTCGTCGCGCTTCTTCAAGAGCTGGTTTGGACCCGGCATCATCCGGTCGAACACTTCCATCGCGACCGGCACGAGATCGGGGTGGGCGACCCACGTGCCGTCGTGACCGTTGGTCGCCTCGCGCTCCTTGTCGGCGCGCACTTTGGCGAAGGCCGCCTCGTTGGCTTGTTTGTCGCCCTTGACCGGAATCTGGGCGGCCATGCCGCCCATAGCGAAGGCGCCGCGGCGGTGGCAGGTCTTGATGAGCAGGAGCGAATAGGCGTTGAGGAACGCCGTGCCCATCGTCATTTCCGACCGATCGGGCGTGAGGAAGACCTTGTTCTTGCCGAGGCGCTTGATGAACGAGAAGATATAGTCCCAGCGGCCGCAGTTAAGCCCGACGATATGGTCGCGCAGCTCGTAGAGAATCTCGTCCATCTCGAACGCCGCCGGCAGCGTCTCGATCAGGATGGTCGCCTTGAACGTTCCATGCGGCACGCCAAGCCCGCGCTCCGCCTCGGAGAAGACGTCGTTCCAGAGCCTCGCCTCGAAATGGCTCTCGAGTTTCGGCAAGTAGAACGCCGGCGTCGCCCCCTGGGCGATTTGAGCCTTGGCGCAGTGGAAGACGTAAAGGCCGAAGTCGAACAGCGAGCCGGACATCGCGTCGCCGTCTACGACCACATGGCGCTCGGGCAGATGCCATCCGCGTGGCCGTACCATCAGCACGGCGGTCTCACTCTTCAGCGCGTAGGCCTTGCCGCTTGTTGGGTCTGTAAAGTCGATTTTTCCGGCCCACCGGTCCTTCAGGTTGGCCTGGCCCTCGACCATGTTGGCGAAGACGGGCGAGGTCGCATCCTCGAAATCGGCCATGAACACTTTGGCGCCGGAATTGAGCGCATTGACGATCATCTTGCGATCGACAGGGCCGGTGATCTCGACCCGGCGGTCGAGAAGGTCGGCCGGGATCTTGGCGACGGTCCAGTCGCCGTCGCGGATGGATTTCGTCTCCGTGAGAAAATCGGGCAGCCGCCCGGCGTCGTAGAGTTCCTGACGCTCCGTGCGCTGAGCCAGCAGCTCCAGGCGTCGCCGATTGAAACGCCGGTGGAGTCCGGCGACGAAGTCGAGCGCCTCGGCGCTGAGAATTTCGTCCTGCCGGCCGTTGGACTTGGCGTTGATCTCGACGCCGGCTACAGCCGAGTGCGCTGTCATGAGGGGCTCCGCAAAGGGGTTGGAAGGTCCGAGACGCACGTCCTAGACCTTTTCTCCGCCTTTGTGGAGAGCCGTCGTCGTTCAGGCCGCGAGATGAGTCCGTTCGACGACCGAGCGCTCACGCCAAGCCCTTCGCTTCACGAGCAGGCCCGAGGGGTCGGCGTCCAGCGGCAGCGCCGTCGCGTCGTTGACGTCCGAGCGGGTGAGGCCGATGTCGCGCAGCTCATATTCCGACATCCGCGCCAAGTCGGACATCGTGCGGCGCGCCGCGCCCACTCGGGCCGGCCAGGTCAGGATGCGCCACAAAGTCTTGGCCGCCCCGGACTCAAAAAATGTATCAACCATGTTCGCCTCCAATTCGAAGAGACGATTCCCCGTTCGGCGCCAAGCGTGCGCCGGTGGAAGTCGTTCAATCTCGGGATGATTATCTCGGGATTGTTATTTATGTAGTGAGCCCCATTGATCGGTCCAACGAATGTTTGTAGAGTAACCGATCAAAATATCGGATGAGTCCCATGCTCGACACAGATCAGCTGCGTTCCTTTCTCGCCATCGTCGATTCCGGCTCGTTCACCAAGGCGGCCGAGCGGGTGCACAAGACCCAGTCGGCCGTCTCGATGCATATCCGCCGCCTGGAAGAGCAGCTGGGCTGCGCCCTGTTCGTGAAGCAGGGACGCGGCGCGCGGCTGACGGAAGAGGGCGAGAAGCTGATCGAATTCGCCCGCCGCATTGTTCAGGTCGAAGCGGGCGCATTCGCCGCGCTGTCGCGCAAGGGCCTGAGGGGCGCCGCCCGGCTAGGCATTCCGGACGACTATGCCGAGTCGTTCCTGGCCGAGATTCTCGCACGCTTCAATCGCCGTCATCCGCTGGTCGAGGTTTCGGTTGTCTGCGAGGCGTCGACCGATCTTGGGCCTCAGGTCGCGGCTGGCGCGCTCGATCTCGCGCTGATCACCGACTACGAGGGCCTCAAGGGGCTCGAACTCTTGCGCGAGGAACCCCTGGTCTGGGTCGCCGCCGAGCGATTCCAGGTGGAAGAGGGAACGCCGATCCCCCTTGCGCTCGGCAGCACGACCTGTTGCTGGCGACGCGCGACCGAGCATGCGCTGTCCACCGCGCCGGGCGTGGCGCGGGCGCGGTTCTATTCCAAGAACTTCAGCGCCATCGGCACGGTGTTGCGCGCTGGGTTGGCGGCGACGATCCTGCCCGCTTCGGTGGTCGGTCCCGGCCTCAAGGTTCTCGGACGCGCGGAGGGATTGCCGGAGCTGCCCTTGAATCGCATGGGACTCATCCGCGCGCCGGGGCGTCCGAGCGAGGAAGCCAAGGCGCTCGCCGAATCGATCCGCGAGACGATCGTCTCCGAGGCGCGCCAAGCCGCCTGAGCGTGGGTCAGATGCGCCTCGCTTGACGCGATCCCTTTCGCTTCGGTCTCTTCCACGAATTTGCCTTCCATCCCGGCTAGGACTATTTCGGCGCCTAGTCCTGTTCTCATCCACGGCCCCGCTTCCAGCCGGAACCGTGAATTTCGGGCGATCCTCGAAACCCTCGAAGACATTCATGACCGACGCGACCGCGCCAAGGACCGGGCTCATGCAGTCGGTCTGGGCGAACCCGATCCTGCTGCTCGTCATTACGACGCTGGTCTGGGCCGCTCATTCGATCGTCGGCCGGCTGGCCGTCGGCCAGATCGGGCCGATGACGCTGGTCACTCTTCGATGGGCGGTGGCGCTCGTTCCCATTTTCATCACCGCCCGCCCATCGCTCAGGCAGGATTGGCCGGCTTTGCGCGCGCGCTGGGTCTATCTCACGATTATGGGCGCTTCCGGATTCACGGCCTTCAACGCGCTGTTCTATCTCGCCGCGCATCATACGACCGCGCTCAATCTCTCCATCATCCAAGGCGCCATCCCCGCCCTGGTCTTGCTTGGCGCCCGGGTTTTCCTCGGGGTTCGGTTTACCGCGCTGCAGGCGCTAGGCGCTCTCGTCACCATGATCGGCGTGGCTGTGATCGCCGCGCAGGGCGACCTGGCGAGGCTCGCGGCGCTCGCCTTCAATAGTGGCGACGTCATGATGGTCGTGGGAGCGGTGCTCTATGCGGGCTACACGATCGGTCTTCGCCAACGCCCCCACGTCTCGCAGGTGAGCATGCTGGCGGCCATGGCGCTCGCGGCCTTCGTCACCTCCGTTCCGCTGATGATCTGGGAAATCATGTCCGGCGGATTCGTCTGGCCGACTGCGGTGGGTCTTCTGGCGCTCGCCTTCGCGGCGCTCGGGCCGGCCTTCTTCGCCCAGCTCACCTATATGCGCGGGGTCGAACTGATCGGGCCGGGCAGGGCGGGCGTATTCGTCAATCTGGTGCCGATCTTCGGCGCCATCATGGCGGTTGTCATCTTGGGCGAGCCCTTCGCCCTCTATCATGTCCTCGCGCTGTTGTTAGTTGTCGGCGGCATCGCGATCGCGCAAAGAGGCGCAGCCGGCGCTCAACGTTAGGGCAGGCAGAACCGAAGGAGATCGAAATGGCCTGGATTGAACTGAAGCCGGAAGGAGCGGGCCCGATCCGAGCCTGGCGCGCTGATCCGTTAGGAAAACCGCGCGGCGGCATCGTCGTCATCCAGGAGATCTTTGGCGTCAATTCGCATATTCGCGACGTCACGGACCGGTTCGCGGCCGAGGGCTATCTCGCTGTGGCTCCTGCGATTTTCGAGCATGTCGAGCCCAAGTTCGAGACCGGCTACGACGCTGACGCGAGAACGCGCGGCATGGCGATCGCCGGCAAGATCGATCGCGAGCAGGTGCTGCGCGACGTCGCCGCCGCGATCGAAGTCGCCAAGCAAGGCGGCAAGGTCGCTGTCGTCGGGTATTGCCTTGGCGGCACGGTCGCCTGGTCGGCGGCGGTGCAGCTTTCGGGTCTGAGCGCCGCGGTCGGCTATTACGGCGGCGGGATTATCGGGCTCAAGGACTTGAAACCGAAGGTCCCAACGCTGCTGCATTTCGGCGAGAAGGACCAGCACATCCCCATTGCCGGGGTGAAAGAGGTGGCCGCCGCCCATCCGGACGTCGAGGTCCACATCTATCCCGCCGATCACGGCTTCAATTGCGATCAACGCGAAAGCTATGACGCGCCGAGCGCCAAGCTCGCCTGGACGCGAACGCTTGAGTTCCTAAAGAAGCACGTGGGATAGCGGCGACGCTGTCGCGCGACGACGCCGGCGTCTCGGCAAGCCACAAGTAAATCCAAGGAAATCCAAGCAAAAAAGCTTGCATTTCCTTGGATTCCCTTGGCCGAATTGGGGGATATCAATGGGTTACGGTGAATCCAAATAAAAAAATCCCGCTTCGCCCAAAGGCCAATAGCACGTCTATAGACAGTAATTAATTTGTCGCTTTGTCTCCCTGAAGCTGACCGAGGCGTCTTAGCGAGGATAAAAAAGGGTAACACAGGGGTTCGGTTTTGACAAATAATTGCGCAGGATTTCTGCTCTCCCGCCTGGAGCGATCGTCCGTTCGAGCGCACGGCGATCCAGGAGTCGCTGCGCATCGCTCGCCGCGCTCGCTGCGAGGCATAATACAGCTGCATTTTCGACTGAAAACATTCGCGCGACAAGCCTTTTCCGCCGTTGTCGGTCAGTAGCGCATGCCGCGGGGCTGATCGGGTAGGCGGCACGCCTTGCGCCCGGGTCGCCTGCTTAACCCTCTGCTCAAGCTGTTGCGCCGCGAGCATCAATTCCTCGCAGCAATCATCGCGCCGAAAATCCGATCTGATTTAAAAGTCGCTCGCGAGCCCCTTCACTTCCCAGTCGCCGTAGCGCGCCGGGTCGAGGCCGCCGCGGCCATTATGCTCGGGCGGCGCCATCGGCTTCGTCTCGGCGCGCCTGGCCGCAGCCTCCGCCAGCGCCCTTCGCGCCGCCGGCGACAGCATGCGTGCGGGCGGCTTCTTGGCCTTGTGGGGGACGTCTGAGTCTGGCAGGTCGTCGTTCAAAGCTTCGCTCGTTGCAATTCGGCTCCCGCGCTTGCCGGCTGAAGCGTGACCGCCGCTTCCCGTTTCCATGTCCAGCCGGACGCAAGGCCGCCTTAGATTTCGCGTATAGTCCTGACCTTGGCGGTCGGCAATTTGATTCGAGGCGAGGCGGTTTGGCGCGACAATCGGGCGGGTTTCATGCGGGCCGTCCCGAAACGCCGGCCACTCCGCCGCCCGGCCTGGCGGCGCGGGTGGCCGCGGCGCGCGCGGTCGCCGAAGCCGTAACCTCGTCGCGTCCGCTCGATGAACGGCTCGCCGCCGATCTTACCCAGCAAAGAGGCGGCCTCGACGCGCGGGACCGGGGATTGGCGCGTTCGATCGCCATCGTGTCGCTCCGCCGGCTCGGTACGATCCGCAAAGCGCTGGCGCGGCGGCTCGAAAAGGGGATGCCCAAACGCGGCGGCGCGCTCGAATGGACGCTCGTCGTCGCCGCGGCGCAAATCCTGTTTCTCGATACGCCCGACCATGCGGCCGTCGACCTCGCGGTCAAAGCGACGCGCGCCGAGCCGGCCAGCGCCCCATTCGCCGCGCTCGCCAACGCCGTGCTGCGCGCCATCGCCCGCGACCGCGACGAAATCCTCGCCAGTTCCGACCCCCTGGAGGACGATACGCCCGCTTGGCTCGCCCAGCGCTGGCGCTCGACCTATGGCGAGAGCGTCACGCGCGCCATCGCTTCAGCGCATCGCTCGGAGCCGACGCTCGACCTCAGCGTCAAAAGCGACCCGGCTGGTTGGGCGGAGCGGCTGAGCGGAATCGTCCTGCCGACCGGCTCGGTGCGCCTCGACACCCACTCGCCCATCGCCGAGCTCGAAGGCTATGCGGACGGCCAATGGTGGGTGCAGGACGCTGCGGCGGCCTTGCCGGCCAGGCTCCTCCGGCCGGCTCCCGGCATGCGGATCGTCGATCTCTGCGCCGCGCCGGGCGGAAAAACAGCCGAGCTGGCTGCGGCGGGGGCTGATCTTACAGCAGTCGACCGCTCGGCCGAGCGGCTCAAGCTGCTCGCCGCCAATTTCGCCCGCCTGCGCCTTCGCACGGAGGTCGTGGTCGCCGACGCCCTCACCTTCGAAGCGGCGCCCTTTGACGCCGTGCTCTTGGACGCGCCGTGCAGCGCGACCGGAACGATCCGCCGTCATCCCGACGTCGCGTGGATCAAGCGCCCGGGCGACCTTGCCCCGCTCGTCAAGCTGCAGGCAGACCTGCTCGACAGGGCGATCGCGCTGGCGCGGCCAGGCGGCGCTATTGTCTATTGCGTATGCTCGCTCGAACCCGAGGAGGGCGAAGCCCAGATCGCCTCTGTCCTGCGCCGTAACCCGGACGTGCGGCGCTTGGCCGTTGCGCCCGAAGAGATCGGCGGCCTCGCCGAGTGCCTCACCCTTTCAGGGGATTTGCGCACCCTGCCTTGCCACCTGTGGGGTGACGACCCGCGGCGCTCGGGCCTGGACGGGTTCTTCGCCGCGCGGCTGGTCAAGAGGGGTTAGCGGGACGGAAGCCCGGTCACCTGCCGAAGAAGGGAAACAGGCCTTTCCCATGCTGGCGCAGCCATTCGGCGCTGTTTCCGGCCTGGTACAAGGGCGAGTTGTCATGGTTCCAGTCGCGGTCTCGGGGCGTGAGCGACTGTGTAGGGATCACTGGCCCCCAACCGATGGTGCCATAAGAAGAAGAATCGCCCTGTTCGGCGAAAGCTGCGCTGGACAGGAGAGCGAATCCGGCGGCGAGGCTGACGAACGAAATGGCTTTGCGCATGTTTTCCATCCTAAATGGGGCACGGCCTAAAGAACCTTGCGGGGGCCGCGCCCATTCGTTGAGTATAACCCTCGGCGCCGCAAAATATTCACGGGCCGAAGGCGATAGAGCAGATCGATCACTCAGCTATTGGGGCTGAACGTGGCCGAGGCCGCCGTGCTTGCGAACCCAGGCGGCCCCGGCTCTCGCGCGCTCCTTGCTTTCATTCGCGTGGTTCCACGAACGTTGGAAGGGCGTCAGGGATTGGGTCGGGACGGTGGGACCGTAATCCTGAGTTCCGTAAGCCGATGAATTGCCGCTGACGGCGAACGCCGGGACGGACGGGACGACGAGGCCGGCGGCAAGGCCGATCAATGCGATTGTCTTGAGCATCGGTTGCTCCTTCGATTCAGGGCTTGCACTTTCACATCGTCAGAAGAAGGGAAACGGGCCCTTCCCGTGTTGACGAAGCCATTCGGCACCGGCGTAGGCGCGCTCCTTACTTTCATTGGCGTGGTTATACGAACGTTGGAAGGGCGTCAGGGACTGCGTCGGGATGGTGGGGCCGTAATCCTGGGTTCCGTAAGACGAGGAATCGCCGCTGACGGCGAACGCCGGGACGGACGGGACGACGAGGGCGGCGGCAAGGCCGATCAATGCGATTGTCTTGAGCATGGGTTGCTCCTTCGATCCAGTTCTTGGACTTTCAGATAGGGAACGTTCGAGGCCGAACAATGCTCCACGGGCGGCTGAAGCCATGACATTTTGGTGAGCGGAGCGGCTATTCCCGGCATTTCCTGAGCAGCTCAAGCCGTGCTATTGCACTGCAGCAAAATGGGCACACTCGAATTGGGGCGTTCGCGCTAATGGCCACGGATATTGTCAGAATCGGGCGGGCGCTCCTCTCCGTTTCCGACAAGACCGGCCTCCTGGATCTAGCGCATGCCCTCAAGCCGTTTGGCGTCGACATCCTCTCGACCGGCGGCACCGCTGCGGCGCTGAACGCCGCCGGCTTTACGGTCGTCGACGTGGCGCAGATCACCGGCTTCCCGGAGATGATGGACGGACGGGTCAAGACTCTGCACCCGCGAGTGCACGGAGGTCTGCTGGCGATCCGAGCCGAGCCGGCGCATCAGGCGGCGATGATCGCCAACGACATCGCGCAGATCGACCTCCTGGTCGTCAATCTCTATCCGTTCGAAGCGACGCTGAAGCGGGGGGCCTCGTTTGAGGAGAGGGTCGAGAACATCGATATCGGCGGACCCGCGATGATCCGCTCCGCGGCCAAGAACCACGACGATGTCGTGGTCATCGTCGATGTGGACGACTATCCGGCGTTGGTCGACGAATTGCAGCGCGGCCAGGGAACGACCAGTCTCGCTTTCCGCCGCAGAATGGCTCAGAAGGCCTTCGCCCGCACCGCGGCCTACGACGCGGCGATCTCCAACTGGCTCGGCCGCGAGATTCACGAGCCCGCGCCGAAATGGCGCGCTTTTGGCGGCGTTCTGCACCCAAGCTTCGGCGCGCTTCGCTACGGCGAGAATCCGCAGCAGCGCGCGGCGCTGTACCTCAGCCCCGAGACGCGCGCCGGGGTCGCGACGGCGCGCCAGATCCAGGGCAAGGAGCTGTCCTACAACAATATCAACGACACGGACGCGGCTTACGAGCTGGTCGCCGAATTCGATGCCGAGGAAAGCCCCGCGGTGGCGATCATCAAGCACGCGAACCCCTGCGGCGTCGCCATAGGCCACTCGCTGCTCGAGGCCTACGAAAAGGCGCTGACCTCAGATCCGGTGTCGGCGTTCGGCGGAGTGGTGGCGCTCAACCGGAAGATTGACGAGGCTTCAGCCCGCAAGATCGTCGAGATCTTCACCGAGGTGATCATCGCCCCCGACGCGGATGACGAGGCTTTGGCGATACTCGCGGCGAAGAAAAAACTGAGGCTCCTGCTCGCCGGCTCGCTTCCCGATCCGCGAGCGCCAAGCCTCGGCGTGCGATCGGTCGCCGGCGGCCTCCTGGTCCAGGATCGCGACAACGGCGTGCTTGAAGAGGGAGCGCTCAAGGTTGTGACCCGGCGGGCTCCGACTGCGCGCGAAATGGCGGATCTCCGGTTCGCATGGGTGGTCGCCAAGCATGTGAAGTCGAACGCCATCGTCTACGCCAGGGACGGCGCAACGGTGGGGATCGGAGCGGGCCAGATGTCGCGGGTCGATTCCGCTCGCCTCGCAGCGCGCAAGGCTGAGGAGGCGGCCGAGATGGTAAGCTTGCCCGAACCCCTCACCCGGGGCTCGGTCGTCGCCTCCGACGCCTTCTTTCCGTTCGCCGATGGCCTGGTCGCGACGATCGAAGCCGGCGTGACCGCGGTCATCCAGCCGGGAGGATCGGTGCGTGACGCCGAGGTGATCGCCGTCGCCGATGAAGCGGACGTCGCGATGGTCTTCACGGGCATGCGGCATTTCCGGCATTGACTTGATTCAGGGAGGGCGCCAGCGGCGCTCGGGCTTTACATGCGCGAAGATCGTCAATGCGAGCGCGACCCGGAAAGGGACGCTTCAGCGGACCTCTCGCGAAGCTTGCGTCGATATCGGAGGAAGACCTCGAGGCCAATGCCAACGCCCAGCGCCAACGGGCCCGTCGCAAGCAACGCTTCAATCCAACCGTTCCCACCGTCAGGATCGATCCCGAACCACATCTCTATCCAAGTATCCGGCAAACAAGCGAAAGCAATTCCTACGGATATGAGAAGAATCGCGAGCGCGACGCGTGTGCGCATAAGGAGGGTCATACTATTCTCCTCTATGGTCGTTTCGATATGAGGGACCAACACGAAAAACAGCCAGCGAGTTGTCCTATTCTGCGAAGCAACCTAAATCGACCCTGAAGGCACAAGGAGCCTGGAGCGAGCGGCCTTCGAGACTGAGGGAAAACCTGACCGCAGTTGAAACTAGGCGGCTTACGTCAGCGGGGCAAGGGGAACGGCCGGCTGACATCCATCGACAAGCGGATGAATAGTCCAATCATTTTCCGGAAGTTCTTGAGCAGCGACTGTTTCGATCTCAAATGCTTCGCTTAGAAAACTGCACCAGTTAAGCTGAATGCCTTGCGCGGCCGCCTGGAAAGCCGGCGAGCCTAACCCTTGCCGCATGTCGGTCGCGGCCAAACCATATGGCGCAGGACCGTTTACCGCATCATCCCAATTCGGGTCCCATTCGAGATATGGCGTCGTCAGTTGAATCTTGGGGTATTTAATGATCGCTTTCAACGGGTGAAATTCATGCCAGCCTTCGTGAAACCCGTCGTAGACATGGGTTCCGTAAACCACGACTTGATCGCCGTGACCCAGCGAGCCAAGCGGAGTATCGCCAACATTGGCGTCGTTCACGTCGCCGGGGTCGGAATTGAAAGCGGCGCTCGCCCCCAGATAAGCCGCACCGGCGGCACCGCCGGCCAGCCCAAGGAAAAAACCGATGATAGCGCCAATTAGGCATCCAATCGGCCCGAATAACCCGCCAATTGCGCACCCCGCGGCGGCCCCAACGCCCGCTCCGACGGCCGCGCCAATGCCAACCAAAGCACCCTGCAACCCGGAGAAGTCCATCATCGCCTGCCAAAAGTTGCCCTCCGCTTCGCAGTGTAATGTGGCCCGCGTCACATTTGCCGTCCTCGGCAATTCGTTCGCTCCCGTCGAACCGCGCGGCTGAAGCAGCATGTCCGTGGAATCGTTCCACGCCACGGGAAGATACTGAAGGTCTTGAAGCACAGCGCCCGGCCGCGGCGCTTGCGGCGGAGACCCCGGCTGAAGCAAGGCGCTGCCCTGGAAATTATCAAGAAAGATGTCGTTGGCCGGGAAATACTCGAGCTGTCCATCGAGCGACGGACCAGCTTCGGGAACCGGAGAATTCGTCGACCAGGGTACCGTCCCAATCGGGTCGCTTGGATTCGCTGGCGGCAAGAAATAACCGATGTTCGGCGAGGGGAGTTGGACCACCGTCGATCCGTTTGGCGCGCGGTACTCATCTAGGTACCGATGCGGCATGAGACGCATATTGAAATACACGTCATTGTCGAATGACGCCGTAAGAGTGCCTTCAAACGGCGGAAATTCAATCGTGCCGACGGCGCACTGATCGCCCGAGAGACAAACCAAGCGATGATATAACCATTGATAGGCGACGGCTTTGATCGTCACGGCGTATTGGATGGCGATTGAAAGAAATCCGATCGCAAAGTCGCCCAACGAGAATGCGGCCAGCGCGACGATCAGGCCAGGCAAAGCGGAACCCGCGACAAAGCCCAAAAGATCGGCTTCGTTGAACGGCTTGTCGCCAGGTGTATGAACGTAGCATCTCGTGTACTGTCGGAACGGCATGTCGCTGCTCCTCGATCAGATTGTCTCGACGTACAATGTAACTCCGCCGACCAAAGCGCGCTCGCGCCCAGCGGCGGCGGCGAAGCCATGAATGTTGAACGGTTGGACACCGCCTGGGGCCCCGCCAACAGGCTCAATCGAAACCGAAAGGCTGACTGACGCATTTGGTCCGAGATCAAACGCGCGCGGCATGATCACGACGCTCCATGTTGGCTTGATGGGAAATAGCCCGTATGCCTGCGTCCGAAGAGCGGCTTCCCAATGGGCCTTGCTCTCGGCATAGCGACCGCCCGCAGCTGAAAGCGCCCGCGAGTCGCCGCAAGGCGCCAGAACCGGAAGTTGATACATATCCGCTTCGATCTCGAAACGCCGTTGAACGGCCGCCTGGTTGTGAACCTCGATAGTAAACGCCGCTGGCGATTGAGCCTTGCCAACCTGAGTGTTTTTCTGTCCGAGATTGTTGAACGGATTGGCGTCATCGGACCAAACGAGTAGGGCCTGAAGGCAATAGTGGCCGGGAATAGTCGGAGTACGCCAGATGAAATGCGTAACTATTGGACAGTGTATCGACCCCTTGACCCCAAGATTTATTGAGTTGACGCTGATCGGCGTGCTCGTGATGCCAATGCCGAAGCTGAGATACGATAGATATACGGGTAGTCCGACCGCCGGCGCGCCATATGAGTTGTTCCAGACTCGGACGGCCACCCGATAGTCGGTGTTTGCGATAAGACTGTCTGCGGCAACGGGACTGCCGTTCATGTCTTCGAGTTGAATGTCGGGGTTGTCCCAAGTAACCGCTATGCCCTGCGCCATTAAGTAGTATTGATCGTATATGAGTGGGTCGGGCCGCTTATAGACGCTTGCCGGAAGCTTAACGCGGCAACCGTCGCGAGGTTTCAGACGAAAACAGTTACGGCTCGCCTTGACGAGGCTGCACAGAAACCATGGCGCATTAAAAATTATATCGCGCAGAAGCACGATTATATCGGTAAAGCCCTTCAGACCTGCGATCAACCCACTCTTAAAGCTTTGCATATAAGCTCCCGGGGATCGATCGAGTTCTCATTCCAACAGGTTTGGCCCGTAGCGCTCGCAAGCTCGCCCCTATAGTAGGTTTAGTCAAGCGAGAGAGACATTGGAGCGTGATGACTATACGGTGGAGCTCCACGCGCGTTGCCAGCCACGGTCCGTCGAAAATCGCAGGTCTTTCGACGGATTGAAGCGGTGCGATCCCGGCAGCCGCGATTGAGCTCGGGCCGTCGATCGTTGTGCCGCTCCGTTCCTTGCGGAGCGATTCAGGGCGAACGATCGATGCTAAAGAGCTATTCGTCGGACGAGACGATGAGGTTGATATTGCTGTCCGGAACCCCGCTCAGCTGAACGGTGAGGGGGCGAGAGGGCAGGTCGAACTTGACGCTCTTGCGCGCGCCTTCGCAATCCCTTGCGCCGGTAAACGCGATCGGATGCAAGTATGCGCCGCCATCGAGGACGTCGACCCAGCCTTCCGAGGAGATCGTGACCCGATAAGCGCCCGCCTTCGCCGGCGCGGCGAGGGTAAAATGGCCGGCGAACGCGGAAGGCGACTTCGGCGCCCGCTCGGGCGCCTTCGGCAATCCGGCGGCCGAGAGCGGCTGCAGCTCGAGCGTCATCGGGATGTCGTAGGCAAGCGCTCCGCCATTGGGAAGCGAAGCCTTGTCGGCGCGGACGAGCGCCGCGCGCTCACGGTCAAGCGGCCACCTAAAGCCATTGCAGCCGGACCCTTCCTGCGCTTGACCCAGCCCAGGCGCGGCGATGAGCGCCGCGGCGGCGACCCATCGGCCGAAGGTCATTGCACGGTTGTCACAGTAGCGGGCGAATCGGGGCTTCGCAGCGTCTCGGCCTTGGCGCCGTGCAGGAACTTGATGGCGGCGTCGAGCTGCGTGTCCTTGTCCCGATCCGGCGGCACGTAGGCGTCAGAGCCCTTCTCTTCCTCGCCGTCGTTCTTCAAATGACCGAACAGCGAGGCTTCTCCCATGCTCGAAACCTTGCCCTTGAGGTCGTCGGGAATGCTTTCGAGCACCTTGATGTCCGGATCGATGCCCTTAGCCTGGATCGAGCGGCCGGAAGGCGTGTAATAGCGGGCGGTGGTGAGCTTGAGGGCGCCATTTTCGCCCAGCGGCAGGATGGTCTGGACCGACCCCTTGCCGAATGTTCGCGTGCCGATTAGCGTTGCGCGCTTGAGATCCTGCAAGGCGCCGGAGACGATCTCCGAGGCCGAAGCGGAACCGCCATTGATCAGCACCACCACCGGCTTGTCCTGCGAAAGATTGACGCCAGAGCGGGCGGAGTAACGCTGCCCCTGGTCGGAATTTCGGCCCCGCGTGGAAACGATGTCGCCGTTATCGACGAAGGCGTTGGTGATCTCGACCGCCTGGTTGAGCAGGCCCCCTGGATTGTTGCGCAGGTCGAGGACGTAGCCCTTCAAATTCGTTTGCCCGGGCTCGGCGCGGAAATGATCAAAGGCCTTGCGCACGCCGTCGTACGCTTCCTGGTTGAACTGCGTGATGCGGATGTAGCCGATGTCGCCGCTCTCCAGATGCGAGCGCACGGACTGAACATGAATGATCTCGCGGACGATGGTGATTTCCTTGAGGTCGCCGTTCGATCCGCGCTCGACGGTCAGTTTCACCGGCGACTTGGCGGGGCCGCGCATCTTTTCGACCGCTTCCTTAAGTGACAGGCCCTTGACCGCCGTGTCGTCGATGCGGGTGACCAGATCGCCGGACATCATGCCGGCGCGCGCCGCGGGCGTGTCGTCGATCGGGCTGACAACCTTGACCAGCCCGTTTTCCATCATCACTTCGAGGCCCAGGCCGCCGAATTCCTCGCCCTTCATGCTGCTCTGGAAGTCCTGCAAGGCCTTGGGATCAAAATAATTTGAATGCGGGTCGAGGGACGCCAGCATGCCGTCGATCGCCGACTTGATCATTTTCTCGTCGTCAGGCTTCTCGGCGTAGTTGTCGCGCACTTTGTTGAAGACTTCGGCAAAGAGCGCGAGCTTGTCAGTCGTGCTGGAAGCGGCGGCGCGCAGCACATCGTGCGAGGCGCCAACCAGCACGACGCCGGCGGCGACTCCATAGGCAAGATAGGAGAGACCCTTCCTCATCGGCGGACTCTGCGCTCCTTAGCTTGTGTTGAGCCTATCAATTTGGCTTGGCGGGAGCGGCTTGGCCCGGATCGGTTGGCGTCGGGGATGTCGCCGCCGCTGCGGGCGCATCGCTCTTCGCCGGGGCCGCATCGGCCTTTACGGCGGGCTCCGGGAGCTTGACCCCATGCAACAGGTCGATGGCGGCGGTGAGTTGCTTGTCGTCCTTCTCGTTCGGTGGAACATAGGCTTGCGAAGCCGACGTATCCTCGGCGCCGTTGGCGAGATGGCCCTTGAGCGAGGCCTCGCCCTTCATATCGTCCTTGCCCTTGAGGTCGTCAGGCACGTCCTCCAGCACCTTGACGTCGGGCTCGATGCCCTTCGCCTGGATCGATCGGCCCGATGGCGTATAGTAGCGCGCCGTCGTGAGCCGGAGCGCGCCGTTCTCGCCAAGCGGCATGATCGTTTGCACTGAGCCCTTGCCGAACGACCGGGTGCCGATCAGCGTCGCGCGCTTATGATCCTGCAAGGCTCCGGAAACGATTTCCGAGGCCGACGCCGAGCCGCCGTTGATCAGGACCACAAGGGGTTTGCCACCCGACAGGTCGCCGCCCGGCTTGGCGTCGAAGCGTTGCGTCTCATCCGCGGTGCGGCCGCGGGTCGAGACGATCTCGCCTCGGTCGACGAACGAATTGACGACGTCGATCGACTGGTCGAGCAAGCCTCCCGGATTGTTGCGCAGATCCAGGATATAGCCCTTGAATTTGTCCGCGGGGATGTCGCTGTGCAGCTTCTCCATCGCACTCTTCAGGCCGTCCCCGGTCTGCTCGGTGAACTGGGTGATGCGGATGTAGCCGATATCGCCGTCCTCGACATGCGAGCGGACCGACTGGACGTGGATGAGATCGCGGACGATGGTGAAATCCTTGACGTCCTTCTTGGCGCCGCGGACGATTTTGAGCTTCACCGGAGAATTGATCGAGCCGCGCATTTTCTCGACCGCCTGATCGAGCGTCAGCCCTTGCGTGGATGAGTCGTCGATGGCCGTTATGATGTCGCCCGAGAGCACGCCCGCCTTGGCCGCTGGCGTATCATCGATCGGGGTCACGACCTTGAGAAGGCCGTCTTCCTGCGTCACCTCGATGCCAAGGCCGCCGAACTCGCCCTTCGTCTGGACCTGCATGTCGCGGAACGATTTCGCGTCCATATAGCTTGAATGCGGATCGAGCGAGGACAGCATGCCGTTGATCGCGGCCTCGATCATTTTCGATTCGTCTGGCTTCTCGACATAGTCGTTTCGGATCTTGTCGAACACGTCGCCGAACAGATTGAGCTGCCGATAGGTGTCGGCGGCCGCGGCGTAAGCCGCCGGGCTGGCGAACATCAGCATTTGGGGAGCCGTGGCCGCGGCTGCGGCTCCCAAAACGACTCCAACTCCCAAGTAACCAGCTTTACGAATCATCCGCGCGCCTTCTCGATGTCTGACTTTGCCCACCACGGCCCCGGATCGATCGCAGTTCCGTCCTTGCGTAGCTCTATATAGAGAACCGGCCGCGCCACGCCAACTGCGGCCGCCGTCGCCATGCGAGCCGATCCGTCGCCCATAACGCCGACCGGTTCGCCCGCCAATACGAACTCGCCGGATTGAACATTGATTCGATCCATTCCGGCAAGCAGGACATAATATCCCCCGCCGGCGTCCATGATCAAGAGTTGCCCGTAACTCCGGTAGGCTCCGGCAAAGATGACGGCGCCGTCCACGGGCGCGGAGACGGTCGCTGCGGCAGGCGTCGCCAGTGAAACCCCCTTTTCGGTCGCTCCAAAGTCGTCCGGCGCACCGAAGGTCTTCAGAATCGCGCCTGCGGCCGGCAGCGGCACGCGTCCCTTCTCGTCGGCGAAGACGATTTCGGGCTTGAGGCGCGCTGTTTCGGCGCCGTGAGCGGCTTGCGCTCGCGCCTCGATGTCATTTGCCACGGCGACCTCGGTCGCATGGGCTGCCGCTGCCGAGGCCTTGCGAGCGGCGCTTTCGCTATCGAGCCTTGCGATGAGGTCCTTGAGCGAGCCTGCCTTTTTGGCGAGTTCGGCCGCCCGCTGCTGCTGCGAGCCGAGCGCGCCCTGCGCTGAGGCGAGAGACTGCTGGCGCGCGTCAATGAGCGCCGCAAGGCGCATTTTGTCGGCCGCGAGCGCTTTGCCCTTTTCGGTCAGTTCGTCGCGCTCCCGCGCGATGGATTCACGGGTTTTGGCGAGATCGTCGAGATCCCGCCGAGCAGCTTCGATCTCCGATTTCAGCTCCGGAATGAGGGCGCCCATAACGGTGGCTGCGCGCACCGCCTCCGACATGTCATCCGGCTTGACGAGAATGGCGGGGGGAGGATTGCTTCCCATCCGCTGGAGGGCTGCAAGCACGTCGGCGATAATTCCGCGACGGCGCTCGAGCGAACGCGAGAGCGTATCGGCGGTGTCGTTAAGGCTCGACAATCTGTCGGCGGCCGCCGAGGCACCGCGCTCGGCGTCCTGCACCTTGGCCGTCGTGTCGATCAGCGCTGCGGAAAGGCGGGCCCGATCGGCGCGAACGGAGTCGATTTCGGTCTCGATCGCCCGGCGTTGCTCTTCCGACTGGTGCAGCGTGTCCTCAACGCCGCGCAGCTCCATTTCCTTGTCCGCACGTTGCTGATCGTCCGCCGCCGGGGGATTTGGCGGGGGGTCGCCCGCCGGGTCCGCATGCGCGCGGCCAATTGCGGCGAGTGAAGCGGCCAAAACGACCGCCCTTGCGCAACCTATCCATCTTTGGCGCCGCTGCATGCGCGCGCATGGATCATCAAATCTAGCCAATATCGGGGCGACCGTGTCGTTTTTGTCCTAGGGCCCAATATTCCTACGCAATGACGGGTTTGTAACCAAAATATGATCGAACTCTGCGTGGGTCAGCTGCGGTGATAGGGATGCCCGGCGAGGATTGTCATCGCCCGATAGAGCTGTTCGCCGGCCATCACGCGGACCAGCTGGTGGGGCCAGGTCATTCGGCCGAAGCTCAGCACTCGATGCGCCACGGCCCGAAGCGACGGGTCGAGCCCGTCCGGCCCGCCAATCGCGACGGCATAGGTCGGTCGCGACGCGTCACGCTCCCGGCCGATGTCGGCGGCCCATTCCTCGCTGGTCGCCGACGGCCCTTGCTCGTCAAGCAAAACCAAAGCGCCGCCCTTGGGCGTGGCGGCGAGGATTGCGGCGGCTTCCTCGGCTCGCCTTTCGTCCGGCCGACGCGAGCGCGATTCGCCAATCTCGCGTAAGTCGACGCCGACAAGACCCGCGCCCCGCGCGCTCTGCGCCAGTCGCTCGAAGTAGCGATCGAACAGCAGGCGCTCTGGCCCCGCCTTCAGTCTGCCCACGCAAACCAGCGCGAGGCGCATATTCAGATATCGGCCGCTTCAGCTCTTGGCCGCTTCGCCAGGTCGATCGGCGCTCCACATCTTCTCAAGGTTATAGAACCGGCGAACGTCTGGACGGAAAACGTGGACGATCGCATTTTGCGCATCGAGCAGCACCCAATCGCACAGCGGCATTCCCTCAACTTTCGGTGACGGATAGCCCGCGTCACGGCAGGCTTTCACCACCCGGTCGGCGATCGCGCCGACATGCACGCTCGAGCGGCCGGAGGCGATGATCATCCGATCGGCCAGCGTGGTCCGGCCGGAGAGGTCAATCGAGACGATGTCCTCGGCCTTGGCGTCTTCAAGTCCTTCAACGATCGTTTGCGATAGGACGTCGGCTGTTCGCGCGCTCCCGGAGGCGGCCGGGCTGCCGACGGCGGGCGCCGCGGGGTGAGGCGTCAAGTTCAGCGTCGCATTCCTCTTGCGCGGGGGGTCGATTCGCGCCCGCGCCCACCGAACATGCGACCTCCCGCGGCGCATTTCAAGCTCGCCATTCGGCAGAGTGTTTACAGTGTCAACACAACCTTGCGACATGCTCGGCATTTCGCGCATCCCCGGCCGGACTCATCTCACGGGTTGGCCGGCCGCGCTTCGTCAGTCGCCGATTGTCGAGACTGTCGCCCCATCCACCGCCGGCGCGGCGCGAAACGCGGAGAGCGCTTCCGCGCGGGCGCTGAACGAAGCGAGATTGGGATACCCGCCCGTATTCACGATGTCAGCCAGAAGAGAGTGGGTAAAGCCGAAGGCGCAGGCAGTGGTTATGTCGGCGAGGCCCAATTCGCTGGCGATCCACCCGGAACCGGGCAGTTCGACGTCCAATGCGCTCAAACCGGCGGTCAATTGGCCCATGACCCGGTCAACCCACGGCCCATGCTCCTTTTCCGCCGGTCGCAGCATGCGCTCATAATGGCGCTGCACCGCTTTTTCCATGACGGTCAGGGCAAGGGCGGTTGCCCGCAGCGCTGCCAAACGCTGAGGCTCACGCGCCGTCGAGGGCGCCAGCGCGGCGATGCGCGGATCGACGCCGGCGAGATAATCGAGAATGACGCTTGAATCCATCAGCGCCACGCCGTCGTCCGTAACGAGGGTTGGCGCTTTCAGGAGCGGGTTGACCTTTGAGAACTGGTCAATATGCCGAAAGAGCGAAATTGGCCGATGTATAAACGGAGTTTTGGCCATGATCAGCGCAATGGCGACCCGGCGCACGTAGGGCGAATCAAGCATCCCGATCAGTTGCAAGAGGTTTCCTCGCGCAAGCGCGGGGTACCTAGCGGAGGAAACAGTCAAAACGCAAGGGACGTCGGGAGGATGGGAGAAAGCGACCGGGGGCGAGAGCTTGCGCTCACAGGCCTTGCGGGGTAACTAATCTCACGGCCCGTTCGACTCAACACGGGCGTCAAAAGCGAGCGAAACCCCTGTTTTGACGACCTTGGCGGCTTCTTTTCCGCGGCTGGGCTCCCGCGGTGACCGCGCCACGATCGGCCCCGACCTCGGAGTCGAGCCGCCGATCCGATTGGGCGACGATCGGCTCGACCGCAACCAGCGGCGCCTCGCGTCGCTCAGATGGCTGGCTGGCGCGACGCTCGCCGGGCTCTGCGGCGTGACCCTGATCGGCGCGGCACTGTATCTCGACCTC
>Ga0209624_10000723_pt1 | contig 28582 bp, 21 predicted proteins | sample JacPinW_OM2H0_O1_FD_188565 | JGI IMG/M metagenome (GOLD analysis project Ga0209624, IMG submission 188565) | Forest soil microbial communities from Algoma, Ontario, Canada - Jack Pine, Ontario site 1_JW_OM2H0_O1 (SPAdes) (version 2) | ecosystem: Environmental > Terrestrial > Soil > Boreal...
GCGTCATGTCCCGGATAGTCACTTGCTGCGCAAGATCGACCGTTTCGTCGATCTGACCGGGCCGAGGGCGCATCTTGAGCCGTACTACAGCGAGATGGGTCGCCCTTCGATTGATCCTGAGCTGATGATGCGCATGCTGATCGTCGGCTACTGCTTTGGCGTTCGCTCGGAACGGCGGCTGTCCGAACATGCCCGCGCGAAAGATCGCGCGATCGGTTCATGAAGCTGCTCGCGACAAGGCGCGCGTGATCGCAAAGACCGAGGCCTATGCTGTCTCACGTCGAGTACGAAAGAAGGTCGAGACGCTCTTCGCTCATCCGAAGCGCATCCTCACGCTCGATCGATTACGTCTACGGGGCCCGAGCGGAACCAAGGACGAGTTCCTATTGGCCGCAACCGCCCAAAATCTTCGGAAACTGGCGAAGCTCATGCCCCTTCCGGCGCTGATCTTCGCCACATGAGGCGGAGAGGCCCAGCCTTGCCTCGCTGACAGCCCCGGCCGAAGCCTATCGCTGCCTTCAGGAAGACAGGTTTTTCAACAAAACCGGCGAATAGCGGTCATTAACCACGGCGTGATAAAACAGGTCGTCGGACGCAAAGCGGTCACTTGCCAATGAGCTTCAGCAATGCGCGGGGCGGCTACGATCGGGTCTTCGTGCTTGTCGCAGGGCGGCGGAGAATCGCGAAAAGCGAGGTCCAAAAGCTCGCTCCGATCTTGGTTGCCGATGTTATTGGCGCTGCGCGAGGCCGCCGATGCTACTTCGCACTAGTGCCACAACAGATATGGTTTGGCTCGTCGAGGCCATCTGAGAGGCACACCACCAGCGCGCCGCAAGATTCATGCGGCCATCCCGGCGATATTCTCTGCGCGCGACATCCTCACCGTCCGGGATCACGCTGGCACGCGGATTTTGAAGCTGGCGTCGGCCCAAAATGAAGCGTCCAGAGCGCGCACGTCTCGCTCACACTTCCAACCATTCTTTGCGAATGTTCGCGGCCGCGGCAAGATCTGCGGACGTGCCTTCGTAGACGATCTTCCCGTGCCCCATGACGTAGAGCCGATGGGCGATCCTCAGCACGATTGTTAGCTTTTGCTCGATTAGAAGGATGGCGACGCCGCGCCTGGCGATCTCCCCGAGCAGGCGACCGACATGCTCGACCATCATCGGCGAGAGGCCTTCTGTCGGCTCATCGATCATGATGAGGTCCGGGTCGCCCATCAGCGTCCGGCAGATCGTCAGCATCTGTTGCTCGCCACCGGAAAGGACGCCCGCGCGCATGTCGGCGCGCTCCTGGAGCTGAGGGAACATGCGGAACATGTCCCCCATCGCCCAGCGGCCGCCGGTCTTGCCGGGCTGCTCGCCGAGCTGCAAATTTTGCCGTACGGTGAGGCCCGGGAAAATGTCGCGGGTTTCGGGAACGTAGCCGAGTCCCTTCCGCGCCGTCTGATGCGGCTTTAGGCCCGCGATCTCTTCGCCGCGGAAGCGGACGGAGCCGCGTGGCCGGACATCGCCCATGATTGCCTTGATCGTCGTCGAGCGGCCCACGCCGTTGCGTCCGATGAGGCCGACGATCTCGCCCTCGCCGACGTGGAGCGTGACACCGTGTAGGATATGGCTCTTGCCGTAAAAGGCCTCGAGGCCCAAGACCTCGAGCAGCGGCACGCCCATCAGGAAACTGCCTGCCCGAGGTAGGCTTCGCGCACTGCCGGGTCCTCGCGGATGCGCCCAGGCGTATCGCTGGCGATGATCTGACCGTAGACGAGCACGGAGATCCGGTCGGCAAGGCTGAAAACAACGCCCATGTCATGCTCGACCATGACCAGCGTCTTGCCTTCGGTCACCCTGCGGATTAGGGCGACCGCGTGCTCGGTTTCGCTGTTGTTCATCCCCGCCGTCGGCTCGTCGAGCAGCACTACGTCAGCGCTGCCGCCGATCGTCACGCCGATTTCCAATGCCCGTTGCTCGGCATAGCTAAGCACGCCCGCGGACACATGGCGGCGCGCGGTGAGACCCACGCACTCCATCAGACACTCCGCGCGTTCGCGGACGTCGCTGAGCCGGTCGATCGGACTCCAGAACGTGTATTTGTGGCCGAGCGACCACAGCGCGGCGCAGCGCAGATTCTCCTCGACCGACATTTTCGGAAAGACATTGGTAATCTGAAAGCTGCGCGACAGGCCGCGGCGGTTGATCTCGAACGGGGACAGTCCGGTGATCGGCTCGCCATTTAGGTGCACCTCCCCTGAGCTCGGCTGGATGCGGCCGCTGATGAGGTTGAACAGGGTCGACTTACCGGCGCCGTTTGGACCGATGATGGCATGCCGCTCGCCCGATGCGATGTTGAGCGAAACGTCGCAGATGATCTGCACAGGGCCGAAACTTTTATACAGATTGATCAGCGCAAGCGCCGTGCTCATCAGTCGCCCCGGAAATGCAGGCGGGCGTTGACGGCCCCCCAGGCGTCGCCGACTCGCGGCCAGACCCTAAAGCAGAGAACGGTTCCCGCCGCGAACAGCGTGGCTGCGGTAATCCAGGGCGGCAGCGTCGAGGCGTCGACATCGAAGCCGAAGAGGCGCATCGACGAACCCTCGCTGCGCGCTTCCGCGAGCTGTCGATTGGTGAGTTCGATAATCATGATCGCGCCCAGGGCGCTCGCCGCCAGCGACGGCCCGATCAAGGCATATGCGGGCGCGAGCCGCCGCGCGGCGCCGCCGCGCAAAGCTCGGAGATGCAGCGTCGTCCATCCGACGACACCTTCGGGCGCGAATAGGACGACGGCGATGAACATCAGGCCGAAATAAAGCTGCCAGGCGCTGGTGACGTCCGAGAGCATGATCTGCAGGAACGTGATGATCACGGCGCCAACGATCGGCCCAGTGAATGAGCCGACGCCGCCTATATAGGTCATCAGGAGAACGAGGCTCGATTGTTGCGCCCCGAGTTGCTGGGCGTTCATGATCTCGAAACTGATCGCCGCGAGCCCGCCCGCAATCCCGGCGAAGAACGCCGCGAAGCTGAAAGCGATCAGGCGCACCATGCGCGGTGAGTAGCCGACGAATTCGACCCGCTCTGGATTTTCGCGCACGGCGTTGCACATGCGCCCGAATGGCGTGCGGGTCAGCGCGTACATCGCAAGCACGCAGAAGAAGCACCAAACCGCGATGAGATAATAGACCTCGAGCTGCGGACCGAACTTGTAGCCGAAGAATGACGTCAGCTTAGACCGGTTGGTCGTGATCCCCTCCTCGCCGCCGAAGAACGTGCGCAGAATGAACGAACTCGACGAGACGAGTTCTCCGATCCCGAGCGAAATCATCGAGAAGACGATCCCGGCTCGACGGGTCGAGACGAGCCCGAATAGGACGCCGAACGCGAGCCCGGCCAATCCGCCTACGAGGGGAATTACGGGTATTGAGACGCCTAGCTTATTGCGAATGACGGCGTTCATCGCGTGGATCGCGACGAACCCGCCGAGGCCATAATAAACCGCGTGTCCGAACGACAGCAGACCGGTCTGTCCGAGCAGTATGTTATAGGACAACGCGAAAATGATCATAATGCCCATAAGGCTCATCATCGTGAGCGACGTCGCGGATGGGAAAACGCACGGAGCGGCGACGAGGATCAGGGCGAAGGCCAGCCATGGCGCCAGCGGAACGCGCCGCGCCGTCATGACTCGCGCGTTCCCATAAGCCCCCTCGGACGGAAGATCAGAACGAGGACCAGGAGCAGGTAGGGCGTGACCGGCGCGAGCTCCGCGACCGTCACCTGCCATAGATCGCTGAGGAACGCCGGCGCGTGAGGGCCGAAGGTTTGCGCTAGGGAAAAGTTCATCGCCACCGCGAAGGTCTGGATGAGACCGATCAGCAATGAAGCAATGAAGGCGCCGGTGAGAGAGCCGAGGCCGCCAACCACAATGACAACGAACAGGATCGGCCCGAGCAGCGACGCCATGGCGGGCTGCGTCACCAGCGCAGGACCGGCGATGACGCCCGCAAGGCCCGCGAGCGCCGCGCCCGCGCCGAACACCAACATGAAGATCCTCGGCACGTCGTGGCCGAGCATCGCTACCATGTCAGGATGGGTCAGCGCGGCCCGAATGATCAAGCCGACGCGCGTGCGGGTGAGGAGGGCGAGCAGCGCCGCGAACATCACCACGGAGATCAGCAGCATGAACATCCTGTAGGCGGGATAGGTCGTGTCGAACAGGCGGAACGCCACGAAATCTAGCTCGCGCGGTACTCGGTAGTCGACTGGCAACTTACCCCAGATCATCTGCACCAGTTCTTCAATGACGAAGGCGAGGCCGAAGGTGAACAGGAGCTCGGAAACATGGCCCCGCCGATGCAGACGTCTGAGGCCGAAGCGCTCGACGATCGCGCCGATCACGCCGACCATCAGCGGCGCCAAGACGATCCCGGGCCAGAAGCCGATGCGGCGGCTCAGCTCGAAGCCGAAATAGGCACCAAGCATGTAGAAGCTCGCGTGGGCGAAATTGAGCACCCCCATCATGCTGAAGATCAGCGTCAGTCCGCTCGCCATCATGAACAGCAGCATGCCGTAGAGCACGCCGTTGAGCGTCGAGAACGCAATGAGCTGCAGCATCAGGGCCTCGCGGTTAGAACATCGGCGCGCGCCGCGCCGCGGCTTCGGCCGGGCGCGCCTGCGCCCCCCCGCCGTCCACGAGACTTCGGTCAGGGCCGCTCCATTTTGCAGGAGGTCGGCAGAATCGTGTTGTTCGCCTGGACTACGCCGACCTTCCTCCAGCCCCAGCCGGTTCCTTCTTCGTCGAATTTGGCGCCGGGATCGAGTGGACCAAAGCTGCTGATGAACATATCCTGAAACAGCTGATGGTCCTCTTTGCGCATGGTGATTTCGCCGCCGTCGAAGCCTTCGGCAGTCATGCCTTCGAATTGGGCGGCGAGCGCCTTGGGATCATCGCTCTTGGCCTGGTCGACGGCCTTGGCGAGCATGCGCATTTCATTGACCGCGCGGGGATAGAATAGCGCGACTCCCTCCTTCGCGCGAAAGTCAGTCTCCCATTTTTGCGAGGCCTCAGGAGCGGAGTTCGGGACACCTTCCGTGATCTGGAAGACACGATGCGCAAGCCCCGTTTGCTTTACCGCCGTGGGACCGCCAGCGCCGCCGGCGTAATAGGTGTACCAATCGGTTTGCAGGCCTGCGTCGGCCGCCGCCTTCAGGAGAAGCGCGATGTCCTGGCCCCAATTGCCGGTGATCACGCTATCGGCGCCCGACGCCTTGATCTTGGCGACATAGGGGGAGAAATCGGTAACCTTGAGCAGCGGGTGCAATTCGTCACCGACGATCTCGATGTCGGGCCGCTTTGCGCTCAACATAGCGCGAGCCTGTTTCTGCACCGACTGTCCGAAGGAATAGTCCTGATTGATGAGGTAGACCTTCTTGATGTTCGGCCGCCCCTCCAGGAAGTTCGTCAGCGCGGCCATTTTGATGTCCGAATTCGCGTCCCAGCGAAAATGCCAGTAGGAGCATTTGTCGTTGGTCAGCACGGGATCGACCGCAGCGTAGTTCAGATAGATGATCTCCTTACCTGGGTTGCGTTCGTTGTGTTTCGTCACCCAGTCGGACAAAGCGGCCGCAACCGAAGAGCCGTTCCCCTGCGTGATGATACGGATCCCCTGATCCGCAGCCTTTTGCGCCTGAATCAGGCTCTCCTGGGGATTGGTTTTGTTGTCGAAAGCGACGATCTCGACCTTCTTGCCGAGGAGCCCCCCGGAGGCGTTGATTTCATCGGCTAGATATTGGTACGTTTTGAGGCCGACTTCCCCGATCGAAGCGCCGCCTCCGGAGAGGGGATCGATATAACCGATCTTGATTGCGTCGTCCGCCAGCGCGGGAACCGCGATAAACGAAAATGCCAGCGCGACGCAGGCCAAATCGGATCTCATAGTGTCCTCCCTGGTTGGCGAGTTCTGGTCCCGCCATTTTCATGGGCTAACGATATGCCGTCCGGCGCGATTGTCCAGCCGATACCGTAATATGCGGTTGTCGCGCGCCAAAATTTCCCGCCATAGAGGCGAACGCCATTGCCGACAATCTGGAGCGGAGTCTTAGGCGGATTTCTTGCTCGGAACCTTCTTACCTTTCGCGCGAGCCTCCGAGAGTCCGATCGCAATCGCCTGCTTCTTGCTTTTCACGGTCTTGCCGCTTCCGCCGCTCTTGAGCGTACCGGCCTTGCGGCGCTTCATGGCGCCCTTCACATCGTCGGACGCGGACTTGGAATATCGAGCCATGATGTTTTCTCCTCTGCAATCGAGGAAACGCCGATTCCGTCGAGGCGTTTTTGTTGCGCGGGGCGCGTTGGCCTTTAGCCAGCCGGCCCGCACTTCCGAAGAGCGGCATGGTCATTCGCCGTCTCCGGACTCATGGCGAGCGGGGTGTTCACAGCCGCCATAATGTTCAACACCATTTTCTTTTGGGCGCTCTCGACGCGCTCGCAGGCTAATGTTGCAGAAGTCCGCCTGTAGCCGGTCAGAAAAATGTCGGACAGGAACAAAACCTGCTCGTCGGTCAAACGCCGCCAATGTGCGACCTGGCTCCTCCTAGGCTTCTGCTTTACACGCGCGAGCGTCCCTAAGCTCTGGGAGCCAGACTATTGGCTGGCGGAACTGACGCGCCAAACCGTATTTCCGACGTCATCGGCGATCAAAAGCGCTCCGGTCTTGTCTATAGCGAGTCCGACTGGCCGGCCGCGCGCCTTCCCGTTTGCGTCAAGAAAATCCGTGACCACATCCTCCGCTTTGCCATTGGGTCGGCCGCCGCTGAAGGGCACGAAAACGACCCTGTAACCGTTGAAGACCGGCCGGTCCCAGCTACCGTGTTCGCCGACGAAGGCGCCGCCGCGATATTTTTGCGGCAAACCGTCTACGGTGTCGAAAACGAGGCCGAGAGGAGCCACGTGCGAACTTAGCGCGTAATCGGGAACGATCGCCTTATCGACCAAATCCGGGCGTTGGGGCTTCACGCGCGGATCAAGGTGCCGGCCGTAATAGCTATAGGGCCACCCGTAGAACCCGCCGTCTTTCACGGAAGTCATGTAATCGGGAACCAGGTTTGGGCCGAGTTCATCACGCTCGTTCACGACGGTCCACAGGGCCCCGCTTTCCGGCTCGAAGGTCAGTCCGTTCGGGTTGCGCAGCCCACTCGCAAAAATCCGCCAGCGTCCGCTCGCCCGATCGACTTCCCAAATCGCCGCTCGGTTTTCCTCCGCCTCGATGCCGTTCTCGGTGATGTTGCTGTTGGAGCCGACGCCGACATAAAGCAGCGAGCCGTCCCGACTGGCTGTCAGGCTCTTCGTCCAGTGATGATCGATCGGGCCGCCCGGCAGCGGCGTCAGCGTCACGCCGCTCGCAGAGATCGTCTGGTCGCCGGTGTGGTAGGGGTAGCGCACGATGGCGTCGGTGTTAGCGACATAAAGATTGTTACCAACCAAAGCCACGCCGAAGGGCGAATGGAGATGGTCGAGAAAGACGGATCGCGTCGGAGGCTTGTCCCCGGCTGGATCATATCTCAGCAGAGTGATGCGGTTGCTTGGTCCGGTGTCGCCGCCTGAGGTCACCATCTTTTCGATGAACCGCATGACAATGTCTTTTGGCCGGGTGATCGGCTGCGGCGGGGGCGCTTTCGATTCGACCACCAACACGTCCCCATTGGGAAGCGTGTAGAGCGACCGCGGATGCTGAAGGCCGGTGGCGAGAGCCTCGATCTTCAACCCCGCTGCGACCGTCGGCGTCTCACCGTTTTTCCAGCCAACGACCGTCGCGAGACGCATCGGCGGAAACAGATATTGCTGGATGTCCGGTAAGACCGGATTGGGGCCAATTTGGCTTTGAATATCAAACTGCTCGTCGGCATAGGCCGCAAAGGTCAGCGCCAGCGCCGCGACGAGCGCCATCGACAATAGTTTGAGGGCGGATTTCATTCAGCGACTCGCACCCCATGGCGGTAGACCATCGCTTGTCCCATCCGGACCGTGAACAGCAGAATTAGCACGGTTGCGGCCGAAAGCGCGACGCCCCACGGCACGACAGAGGTCCATGCGTCCCGCGAATGAACGAACATGTTAAGCGTGGCCAGGATGAGCACCACGACGTTGCCGATCGCGTGTGGCCAAGCCGGGGATTGAGCGCGGATCAGCCGGCTACCCAGAAAATCGATCAATCCGAAAATGGCAGCGACAACGCCAACGATCACGCCGACGGTCACGAGCCACGCGGAAAAATTCGCCCACATCATATCCGCCGACCACCAATATGTGAGGTCAGTCAGAAGAACGCCGACAAAGCACGCAATCGGAATCGGCACGAGCATCGGGTGGTTGGGTTGCCGAAAGATGCGCATCGAGGAGCGCGGGTTCCCAACAGACAACGTGTTTCCTCACAGGCGCCTTGGACACGCACGCTCTTGAACGGTTTGCGGATACCAATGGTTCCCAAACTAGCTGGCCGACGCTGCTGCGGAAGCCGAGTAGTGGCCTAGATCCGTAATTCCTCCGGATCGGTCGGCTTCTCTTCGGGGTCGACAACTGCCTCGACCACCGCGGGTCTCGACGAGCGGAGCGCCGCTTGGATCGCAGGCCGCACTTCGTCAGGGTGCTCGCAGCGAAAGCCGTCGGCGCCACAGGCTCGGGCAAAAGCGACAAAGTCGATCGGCGAGAGCTCGCAGCCAAATGAGGGATTGCCAAGCTCCATTTGCTCGAACTTGACCTCGGCGAGGCTGTTGTTCTTGAGAACGACAATTTTGACCGGCAGGTTATGCTGGACTGCAGTCGTCATCTCCGCCATCAGCATCGCGAATCCGCCGTCCCCGACGATCGCGACGGATTGGCGGTCCGGATAGGCGAGCTGGCCTGCGATCGCGAAGGGCAGGCCGGGGGCCATGGAAGCCATCATGCCCGTGCCGGTCAGTCTCTGGCCCGGCCGCAACCTCAAATTACACGCCGCAAAATGAGTGTTCGCGCCGCAATCAAGCGAGATCACGGCATCGTCCGCAATCAGGTCGCTGACAGCTTTGATCACCATCTGCGGCCTTAAGGGCGCACGCGCGGTCGTTTCGATTTCAGCCAGCAGACGATTCCAGTCCGCCATCCGACTCTGCGCCTCTTGAAGGAAACCCCGGTCCGACTGACGCTGAAGCATTGGGATCAGCGCCGCAAGGGTAGCCTTGGCGTCGCCGACTAGGCCAATTTCGACCGGGTAGCGCAACCCGATCCGGTCCGGTTTCACGTCGATCTGGACGCCCCCGCCTGGCCAGGCTTCGGGTAATATTCGAACCAGGGCATGGTCGAGCCGATGATGAGCACGGCGTCACAATTTTTCATCGCCCAAGAGGAGGGCGCGGTTCCGAGATGGCCGATGCCGCCCGTCGTGAAAGGCGAATCGTCTGCCAGAACCGCCTTGCCGAGTAACGCTTTGGCGACCGGAGCGCCGAGCAGATCAGCGACCTCTGTCACCTCGGCACGCGCATTGAGCGCGCCCTGTCCAACGAGGATCGCAACCTTCCGCCCGTTGTTCAGGATATCAGCCGCGGCGCGCAGCTGATCGGCGGGAGGCTGGTTGACGACGGGCGTCCACGAGGATGAAGTTCGTGCGCCCGGATTGCCCATCGAGCGCTTATCCGCGGCGAGCGGCATCATCTGGGTGTCCTTCGACACCGTAAGATGGGCGACCCCACGATCGCCTAGGGCGATACGACAGGCGCGGTTGGTCACCAGCACCGCGTGTTCCGGCCCGGTCACCTCAATGTTGTAGAGTGCGACGTCTTGCATCAGCTTCGTCGTATCGACGCCCTGCTGATAGCGCGTCCCGATCAGTTCATGGAACGTCATGCCCGTAATTGCGACAACGGGCGCGCCGTCCAGGTGCGCGTCGTACAATCCGTTGAGAAGGTGGACGGCGCCAGGGCCCGTCGTGCCGACGCAGACGCCAAGCTGGCCGGTATGTTTGGCGAAGCCTGAAGCCATAAAGGCTGCAGCTTCCTCGTGCCGCACGCCGATATACTTGATCTGATCCTGACGCTTCCGCAGCGCCTCGATGATCGAATTGATGCCGTCCCCGACTATGCCAAAGCAGTGCGTCGCGCCCCACGCGATCAGGGTTTCGACCACGATATCGGCGGTGGTGAGATCCGGCGCGAATTGCGGCGACGGCTGAGACAGAATGCCGTTGGAACTTTCTGAGGCGGCGGACGGGTTCGAAGCCAGGGCCGGCATGGCGGTCGCGCCTGCACCCGCGGCTACGATCCCTGCACCTGTCATCTGCAGGAAGTTGCGCCGGCCGATACTGGATTCTTCAGGGCCCATGGGACGTGTGCTCCCACTCTTGTCGCGGAGGCAACGCCATCCCCTCGAGCAGGTTCCCCCCGGTCACGGAGGATTGTCGGCGTCGGTCGCGGTACGTCGGATGGCACGCGCTCTTGCTGCGAGGAAACGACATGCGGGCAATCCGAGGTGGGAGCTGCGCCTGTGGGTCTGTCCGATCCTGCTTAAAGGAGAGCCTCTTCGGGTTGGTATTTGCGATTGCGGCGACTGCAGAAAGGAATCTGGCAGCGTGTCCGTCGCCAATGGCGCGCGTCGGACGTCGAAATCGTCCGGGAAATTCGAAGCGACGATAGGCGAAGCTTTTGCCGGAGGTGTGGATCGAGTCTCTTCGAAGCTTATCCCGAATTTATCGAGATAAGAATCGGATCACTGGACGAGGCGCGGACATCCATCGGGGCGCCGGAACGGGAGAACTCGACGAAGCGGCGCGAGCATTGGCTGAGCCGTAGCAATCACGGAACAAATCAATGGAGATGCGAGGATGCCAACGAAGCTCCGTCCTAACGCCAATGAAACGGCCAGCCCAGCTGTATGCCCGCGGCCATGTAACGTCATGCTTGCAAACGAAGAGGCGACCTACCTTTCCGACGCAACGGTCCCGGTGAACGGCGGCAAACCTGTGACTTCCAGTCGACCGTACCTGATCCGTGCTTCTTCCAAAGAACTAGGGGCGCCTGTCCGCGATTGTCGCGTAGCCGATCGTTTACATGGGCCGATACCGTGCTTTACCTTCAATCTGAGAGCAGGTTTGTTCCAAAAGCGTCTGGCGCCGACAGGATATCCTGCCCCTTTCGTGTCCCGCCGCAGAATTTGACGCTCTATACTGAAGCGGAGCTCACCCAGACCCCAACGTCCGCTATACTTTCGCCAGAATGACCGCGACGTTAGACGTCTGCCTCAACGGCGACTAAAGCGATAGACGCGGTTTGGGGGCGATGTGTATCTCTGAATGTGAGGTTCTCGCTTCGGCTTGTTATATTTCGAACCAAGTCGCCCATTTTGTCCCGCGCACTGTCCTGCAAAGTAGTCAGATGCGAACCTCTTCGGGAGCCAGGATGATTGTAGCCAAAGGCGGTAGAGTCAAAGACACCTCACTCCCCTTGAGCGAATGCTGCGCCTCGACCCGGCCGCCATTGCCAAGATTGCCTCCACCGTAACAGGCAGCGTCTGTGTTGAGGAGCTCCCGCCAATTGCCGGGATCTGGAACCGAAAGCCGATAGCCATATCGCGGAACGGGCGTGAAGTTGCTCACGACTAGCAGCAACGAGCCCTCGCGGCCTCTGCGAAAGTAAGCATAAACGGAGTTCGCACTGTCGTCGGCCACCACCCATCGAAATCCGCTTGGGTCGTTGTCAGTCCCGTAGAGGGACTGAGACTTGCGGTACAGGGCGTTGAGATCGACGATCAAGGTTTGGACGCCCCTATGGAGTGGGTAATCGAGCAAATCCCATTCGATCGACCCATTGCTGTTCCATTCGTTCCACTGAGCGATTTCGCCGCCCATGAACAAGAGCTTCTTGCCGGGAAACGTCCACATCCAACTGAAGTACGCCCTAAGGCTAGCGAATCTCTGCGATGTGTCGCCGGACATTTTTCCGATCAGCGATCCTTTGCCGTGAACCACCTCGTCATGGGAAAGCGGCAGCACGTAGCGCTCGGAATAGGCATACAGCATCCCGAACGTCATCGAATGGTGGTCAAAAGAGCGGTAGATCGGATCCCTCGACATGTAGTGGAGCGTATCGTGCATCCATCCCATGTTCCACTTGAGTGAGAACCCAAGACCCCCCTCCGCCGGTGGCGCGGTGACCTTGGGCCAAGATGTCGACTCCTCCGCGATCGTGATGGCGCCGGGATTTCTTTGCGCGATGATGCTGTTCAGATGCTTGAAGAACTCGATCGCCTCTAGATTCTCACGCCCCCCCAAGCGGTTCGGTGTCCACTCGGCGGGCTGGCGGCTATAGTCCCGGTAAAGCATGGAAGCGACAGCATCGACCCGCAGCCCGTCGACATGATAGCGCTCAAGCCATTCGAGCGCGCTGGCGATGAGGAACCCTTTCACCTCGTTGCGGCCGAGATTGTAAATGTAAGTGTTCCAGTCCTTGTGAAAGCCCTCGCGCGGATCCTGATGCTCGTAGAGCGCTGTTCCATCGAAGCGGGCGAGGCCCCAGACGTCGGTGGGAAAATGGGCAGGCACCCAGTCGACGATGACGCCGATGCCCGCGCTATGACAGCGATCAACCAGCGCGGCGAATTCCGCCGCTCGGCCGTACCGGCCGGTCGGGGAGAACAGGCCGAGCGGCTGATAGCCCCATGAGTCGCCGAAGGGATACTCGGCGATCGGCAGAAACTCGAGATGAGTAAACCCCATTTCGACCAGATAGGGCACGAGCCGCTCGCCCATCTCGATCCAGGTAAGACTTCGAAAATCCTCCTCGACAATTCGGAGCCAAGATCCGGCGTGAACCTCATAAAACGACATGGGAGCGTCGAGATTCTGCCGTGTCACTCTATTCGTGATCCAGGCCTCATCGGTCCAGGCGAACGGTTCGTTCGAGGCGACGATCGAGGCGGTGCCCGGCGAGGCCTCGCTGTCGCGGGCCACGGGATCACTCTTCTGCGCGAGCAGCGCCCCGTCAGGACCAAGAAGCTCGTACTTGTACAGCGCTCCGGGTCCGATGCGTGGAACGAACAGCTCCCAGACGCCCGCCTCCCTGCGCAGACGCATCGGATGCCGCCGGCCATCCCAGGTGTTGAAGTCGCCCACGACGGACACGCGGCGCGCATTGGGCGCCCAGACGGCAAAGCGGACGCCCTTGACGCCGCCGATCGTCATCGCCTGGGCCCCGAGGCAGCGTCCGAGCTCGTAATGCGTGCCCTGGGCGATCAGATGCAGATCGAGTTCGCCCAGCAGAAGGCTGAAGCTGTATGGGTCTTCCGTCTCTTGAACCGCATTGGGCCACACGATGCGCAGGCGGTAGGGGCGGCCGCTAATTACCGCACCGGCGAAAAGGCCGCCGGGATGGGCGAGCTCGAGGCGTCCGAGAAGGCTGGAGTCCTCGCGCGCGACCACGGTGACCGCTTGAGCGCCCGGCGCGAGCGCGCGCACGATCGACATCGAGTTGAGGTTGTGTGGACCGAGAATCGAGAACGGATCGCCATGCCGCCCATCGACGACCGTCTGCACGGCTGCTGCGTCGATCCCGACAAGGCAATCTTGACCGACCGTCATGCGGCTCGGGCTCCCTTTCTCAGTCGGTTGGCGGCGGCCGCGAAGCCGCGAAGCGGAATGGCCAGCCAATTCGGCCGGTTGGCGGCCTCGTAGCTGATTTCGTAAGCCGCCTTTTCCAGCATCATCAGATTGAGAAGCGGCTCTTTCGCCGGGCCCAGGCCAAGCCGTTGGGCGCCCTTGACCGAATGCCAGTAGGCCAGCAGGAACGCGGTGGTCGATTCCCTCCGAAACTGCGTCAAGAGCTTCTCGCGGCGCTCGCGGACGGTTTGCGGGCTTGCGTTGGTGTCCGGCAAGTCGAACGAGGCCGAAGCGTAATCGAGCGAGCGCAGAAAACCGGCGACGTCCCGCAAGGGCGTCGTCTTGCGGCGGCGTTGCTCAAGGGAGCGGAGGGGCTCGCCCTCGAAGTCGATGATGTAGGCGTCCGACTGCGAGACGAGAATCTGGCCGAGATGAAAGTCTCCGTGGATGCGGATCGAGAGCCCGCCCCGGCCGTGCTCGGCGAGAGCCGGCAGGCTCTCCATGAGATCGGCTTTGCGCGAGAGAACGGAATCGGCGAGCGCCTGGCGCTCGGGACCGAGCGTCTGCCTTGCGCGCTCGAGGTCGGTCATGCCGCGTTCGATCTGTTCTCCCGCGTCCTTCGCCCAGCGGGAGACGACCTCGTCATCGGCGACTTCCGGCGCGAAGGCCGGGTCGTTGGTGTCGGCGGCGAGGGCGACATGCATTTCGCCCAAACGCCTGCCGACAACCGCCACGAATTCATTGAGGAGAGTGAACGTGTGTGGCGATTGGGCGCCCGCCTCCTTCTCGAGCGCGGCGTCCTCGAGCGCGCGCCGGAGGTTGTCCATTATCCAAGTCCAGGCGTCGCCCTGATTTGGGATGGCGCTCTGGATGATGAAAAGCGTGTGGGGCGTGTCCTTCGGATCGATCCGGACGATCTCCCCCAGGAGCTGCGGCGCGTTGGCGAATCCGCAAGAGGTGAGGCGTCGCGTCATTTCCGCCTCCGGATGCACGCCGGGCGAAACGCGTCTGATGAGTTTGATCATCGCCACATTGCCGACGATTAGCGAGCTGTTCGACTGCTCGGTTGACAGCCAACGAATGGCCGCCTCGCCTTGATCCAGCAGCGCGTCAATCCCGGGCTCTCCCAGGCAGCGGATCTCTCCCTCATGCGTCGTCGGAATTACGGCGCGCTCGCGCAGCCACCCCATGACTGCGCGCGGCAAGGCCTCGAAGGAAAAGGCGTCGGTGATGTAGCCGACTCGCCGTCCCCGCCTCACCCTCGCCATTGCGAGCTGTTGGGGCAGGAGTTGCGGCGCCCCTCCTTCCCAAGCGATTCCGGCGGGCACCAGGTAGCGCTCGGCGCGATCGGGAAGACGGACCTCTATCTCGGTGAGCATGATCTCGCGGTTGGTGGGAACCTGTGCTGCGTAGGCGATGCGCACGCCCGAAATGATCTCGTTTTTCGCGGCGAACCAACGCCGACGCTGGAGATAGGCAGGAAGGAGGTCGTGCAGAATTGTCGCGGAGTGACGTTCGCCGAGAAGCTCGCGCAAGCTTTCGCGCACCACCAAAGTCTGGAATTCAGGCAATTGCTCGGGCGGCTCGTCGCGCCACCCCGGCGCTGCTTCGCCGGAGGCCTGGAGCTCGAACCAATAGAAGGCGTAAGGAGGGAGGGTCAAAAGGTAATTCAGCTGGCCGATTGGGGGGAACGGAGACGGCCCGGTCAGCTCGATGGGAACCCGCCCTGCATAGGCCGCGAGATCCAGCTCGACCGCCTGCGGGGTGCGCGCGAGATTGGCGACGCAGAGCACCGTTCCGTCTTCGTACTCCCTTAGATAAGCGAGTATGCGCCGGTTCCTCGGATACAGGAAGCGGAAAGCGCCGCGTCCGAAGACCCTGTGGTTGCGCCGCAGGGTGAGCATACGCCGCATCCAGTTCAACAGCGAGTGTTGGTCTCTCGTCTGCGCCTCGACGTTGACCGCGGCATAGCCGTAAACCGGGTCCATGATTGGCGGCAGCACCATGCTGGCGGGATCGGCGCGGGAAAAACCTCCGTTGCGGTCTTCCGTCCACTGCATGGGCGTGCGAACGCCATCCCGATCGCCGAGATGCAGGTTGTCACCCATGCCGATCTCGTCGCCGTAGTAGATCACCGGCGTGCCCGGCATCGACAAGAGGAGACCGTTCAAAAGCTCGATTCGGCGCCGGTCGTGTTGCAGGAGCGGCGCAAGCCTCCGTCTGATCCCTAGATTGAGCCGGGCCCGGCTATCGGATGCGTAAGTGTTCCATAGATAATCGCGCTCGGCGTCGGTCACCATCTCGAGCGTCAGCTCGTCGTGATTGCGGAGAAAGATCGCCCACTGGGCGTAGAACGGAAGGTCTGGCGTCTGGCGAAGGATGTCGGTGATCGGAAAGCGGTCCTCCTTGGCGATCGCCATGTACATGCGCGGCATGAGGGGAAAATGAAACGCCATTTGGCATTCATCTCCATCGCCGAAATAGAGCTGAACATCCTCGGGCCATTGATTGGCCTCCGCGAGCAGCATCTTGTCCTCGTACCGACGGTCCAGCTCCGCCCGTATCCGCTTGAGAACCGTATGTGTCTCGGGGAGATTCTCGCTTGACGTTCCCTCCCGCTCGATCAGGTAGGGAACGGCGTCGAGCCTGAGGCCGTCGACGCCCATGTCGAGCCAGAAGCGCATGACGCCGAGCACTTCCTTGAGCACCCTGGGGTTGTCAAAGTTCAGGTCCGGCTGGTGGGAGTAAAACCGATGCCAGAAATAGGCGTTCGCCACCGGATCCCATGTCCAGTTCGACTTCTCAGTGTCGATGAAGATGATGCGGGTGTCGGCGTAGCGTTTGTCGGTGTCCGACCACACGTAGTAGTTTCTGGCGGCCGAGTGCGGCGGGCTCTTGCGGGCTCTCTGGAACCAGGGATGCTGGTCCGACGTGTGATTGATCACGAGCTCGGTGATCACGCGGATGCCACGCGCATGCGCTGCGGCGACGAAATCCTTGAATTGGGCTAGGGCTCCATAATCCGAGCTTACATCGTGATACCCGGCGATGTCGTATCCGTCGTCCTTTCTGGGTGACGGATAGAAGGGGAGAAGCCAGACCGTATTGACCCCGAGGCTCTCGATATAATCGAGCTTGGCGTTAAGGCCGGCGAAATCGCCGATTCCGTCGTCGTTGGCGTCGAAAAACGATTTGACGTGCAGCTGATAGATGACCGCGTCCTTGTACCAGAGCGGATCTTTGGCGAGCTGTGACTTTGGTCTACGCGCCATCCTTCGCCCTTCAAGCGACTCGCCAAATGGCGAAGGGAAGTTCCGGATCGAGCCGAATCCGCTGATGTTTTCCGTTCCAGACGAGTTCGCGCTCTCGCATCAGGTCTTCTGTCCTAAGGGTGTCGTTGTCGGACAAGCCAAATTTCCAAAGCGGAATTTCGATATCCGCCTCCTGCGCTGCGCGGGGATCAAGACTAATCGCGACGAAGACAACATTCCGCCGGTCTATAGTCGCCTTCTCGAAGAAGAGGACGTTCTCGTTCCATGCGTTTTGAAACGATAGGCCAAGATGAGAATGCAGTGCGGGGTTCTCGCGCCGAATGCGATTCAGCGTAGTGATTTCTTCGATGATATTGCCGGGGCGGTTCCAGTCCCAGACATGGATTTCGTACTTTTCGCTATTGATATATTCTTTCTTATGCGCGTCCGGCTTGCCCTCGCAGAGTTCAAATCCATTATAGACGCCCCATAGACCGGACAGCGTCGTGGCCAAAGTGGCCCGGATCAGAAAAGCGGCGCGCGGCGCATTCTGCAGAGAGTCCGGGTTAATGTCGGGCGTGTTGACGAAAAAATGCGGCCGGAAGAAATCCGTAAGCGGCGCGCTGGTCAATTCGGTCAAGTACTCGGTCAGCTCCCGCTTCGTGTCGCGCCAGGTGAAATAAGTGTAGCTTTGAGAGAAGCCGCCCTTGGCGAGCCGGTACATGACCTTCGGCCGGGTGAACGCCTCTGCCAGAAAAACGACCTCGGGATGCTCGCGCCGGATATCGTTGATCATCCAATCCCAGAAGGGAAACGGTTTCGTGTGGGGGTTGTCGACCCGGAAGAGTAAGACTCCCTTATGGATCCAAAAGAGGACCGTATCTCTCAGAGCGGTCCAGAGCGGGGACGCGGCGCCGTCGGTGTAAAAGTCGAAATTGACAATATCCTCGTATTTTTTCGGCGGATTTTCAGCGTAACGGACCGTCCCGTCGGGGCGCCAGGAGAACCATTCGGGATGCTGCTTGAGCCAGGGATGATCGGGTGAGGCTTGAATGGCGAAATCGAGGGCGATCTCGAGATCGAGCTTCCGCGCTTCAGAGAGGAGCGCCTGAAAGTCCTCGAACGTCCCAAGCGAGGGATGAATGGAGTCGTGGCCGCCCTTGGCAGATCCGATGGCGTAAGGACTGCCCGGATCGTCCGGCCCGGCTTTGAGCGCGTTATTACGCCCCTTTCGATTGGTCTTGCCGATTGGATGAATCGGCGGAAAGTAGACAACGTCGAAGCCCATTTCGCGGATCGCGGGTAGCCGTCGCACCACATCGTCGAATGTGCCGTGGCGGTGAGGGTCTCCGCTTTGGGATCGGGGAAAGAGCTCGTACCAGCTTGCAAATTCGGCGATCCGCCGTTCTGAGTCGATCGCAATCGGTGTACTGAGTCGGGTCTTGAACGCGCGCGTATTCGCCGCCGAGTAAATACTCGCCGTTTCCTCGGCGAGGAGGATGGCAAGCCGGCCAGAATCATCAGAGGCCTTTATTCGATCCACAACTGCCTTGAGCCGGACCTTCGCCTCTCCGTCGGCACGACCGAGCGCGCGGACGAGAATGGCCTCCCCCTCCTTAAGTTCGAGCGTAACAGAGACGCCTGCGTCGTGTTTCTTTTGCAGCTCGATGCGAAAGATGGCGAACTCATCGCGCCAAGCCTCGATGTCAAACAAGTAGCGGCCAACGCGGTCGAGCGGCAGGTCCGCTGCCCAACGGTCGTTACCGACCGCCGTCATCCGCTTCTCGCGCCATGCGGTTTCGTCCGCCGCGCGCCACAAGAGCGCGACTGCGATCGCGTCATGGCCTTCGGCATACGCATCGCATTCGATATGAGCCACGTCGCCGACGATCCGCTTAACCGCGTAGCGGCCGCTGTCTAAGCACGGCGCCACCGCCTCAATGATGAGACGAGGCCCGGCTTCGGCTGTTGGAGAGAAAGGTTGGCGTGAGCGAATGACCGCGGCGCGACTACCTTCAAGAATGCGCACTTCTCCGGCTCGCAGCGTCACAGTGTCATCTGGTACGAGACTGGGGCCCGAGCGCAGCGCGTCTTTGAGCGGGAGGAATTCGCCGACCTCGCGCGAAATGGACGAGCCCGCGAGTGAAGTGTCGCGATCCATGTCTGGATTGGCGAGGACGACTCGAATTCCCGTCTTGTCGCCAGAGCGCCGGATTGCCGCGAGGACTTTGCCTGCGGCCGCCGGCCAGACCGCGGACGGCTTCGACTGTCCGCTCTCGCTTCCGACCAACGCGTTCGCGGCAGCAATGTCCTCGCTGAGGTCGAAAGGGCGATCGCCTGCAAGATCGAACCAGCTCTTGGCAGTGTAGAGCGAATGACCAACACTGCCGACGAGGCCGTATTCGAATCCCATCGGAATGAGAATTCCGTCGCCCAGCGCAGCTGACGCCCACAGCAAAAATTTCGATCGCTTTTCTATGACCGCCTGGTCGCAATCCTGAACTTTTCGCCTCCCTTGGGGAGGCTCGTCCGTCGCAAAAATCATTTCCGCAAAAAAGCGGGAGGCCTCAGCGACACGTGCGAGGCCGCCCGTTTCAAAAAGATTTATGGCCGGCAAAAATGCCCCCGCGAAGACTATGCTCTCAAATTCGGGAACATCATCAAGTCGAGCTAGGCTGATCCAGAGGGGAATTCCCGTATTGGCGGCTTGGCTTTGTCCGCCTCCCGCGAGTAGGGGAAAAATCCATTCTGGCATGCCCGGTTTCAATCGGCAGCAAAAGCCCGCGATGCCGAGTTCTTGAAGCTCGAGCAGCCTCTTTCTGAGAATGTCTATCCAAGTGCGGGCCTTTAGCTCATCGGAGAAGGAAATCGGGAGATTCTGCCGTTCGGCAGGCGCAATCCTTGGATCCCGCGCGCCCATGGCGTTCTCGGAAAGATCCAGTATCCGAGCCGCCGTGCTCATCGCGGGCACAGACAAAATCGGAACATCAAGGATTATTTGCAACGACCGATCGCTGGCCAGAGCTACAAGCCTTGCAATATCGAGGTCGCCGCACACCAAGTCGGCAAAAGCGTTCCGCCTCGAAGGGGAAAGAAGTAACGTGTCGAAGCCGAGTCCGGACGAGGTCGCAAGGACCGAGTTCCACTCGCTCAAATTTCTCAAGGCCGATGCGGGGATCGAATATGCGCGTCGCATCGGCGTTTTGTCCGGGTCCCCGTTAACGCGCATCACAGATGAAAGTTGGCGACCCGCCCTTTTGTTCCCTCAAAATTCCCTCACGGCGAGTTCGGGCCGCGGGCGGCATTCGTCGCGAAAATCGTCTTCGAACAGCACGTCCATCAGGCGCCTTCTCACGTGTTTTGCGGTTCGAGCCCTTCGGGTACGAAATAATCTGTCTCTCCCGATCGTCAAATTCTCGCCTTGCCGCTTTTCTTCGTCACCTTTCGCCCGCGACCACGTTCTAACTCTGAAGTGCGGGTACGCATTTATCGAGAAATTAGGGGGTAGCCAGCGGGAACCTTGATGGAAGCGCCTCCTCTTGAGCGAAAACTGGTCGCCATTCTCGCTGCCGATGTCGAGGGCTATAGCCGTCTCATGGGAATCGATGAGGAAGGCACGTTAAGGACACTTTCAGAGTTTCGATCGGTGACCGACAACTACATCTCGCGACATAGCGGAAGGATTTGCGGCACCGCCGGCGATAGCGTTCTCGCAGCGTTTGGCAGTGCTTTGGCCGCTGTTCAATGCGCTATCGACATCCAGCGGGAACTCGGCGAGCTGAACGACGCCCTGGAAAGGCCTCAACGCATGCAGTTTCGGATTGGAATCAATGTCGGCGACGTCATGGTGAAGGAAGGAGATATCTTCGGCGACGGCGTGAACATTGCGGCCCGTTTGGAAGGATTGGCAGACCCCGGCGGCATCTGCATCTCGCGCGGCATTCACGACCAAGTTATGAGGAAGCTGCCCTATGCGTTCGAAGATCTCGGTGAGCAGAGCGTCAAGAACATTGCTCAGCCAATCCGCGCTTTTAAATTGATTCTGGACGGACAGAATTTTGAGCCGCGACCGACGAGGGCCGAAGCAGCATTACCAACCGCCGACAACGATCTCCCTTCGTTATCCGAAAGCCCGGGCGAATCCACGACCCTCGATCCGCGGACGGTGGAAATCGAGTTCTGGGATTCGATCAAAAATAGTACCCTCGCCGCCGAATACGGAGCCTATCTTGAGCAATACCCCGAGGGCAGCTTCGTAGCGCTCGCCCGAGTGCGGCTCCAGGCAATTTCTGAAGACGCTGTCGGAATGCGAGATCCGCAGGATCGGGAGGTTGAGTTATCGTTTTGGGAGTCGGTCCGCTCAAGCAACAAACCTAGCCTGATCCAGGCGTACTTAGAAAAATATCCTCAGGGCGAGTTTTGCGCGCTCGCACAGATACAACTCGCTGAATTGAACGACGAACACAAGGAAAAGGACGGTTCGTAGTCATTTTCCCGCGTTGAATAGATCCGGCCGAACGTGGTGCTTCGGCCGGCGCGGCGGCGGCGAGGCGTCGGATACGTGGACGCGCACCGCTAGGGATGTGAGGGCGTGAAGTAGCCTCTGGAGCGGTTTGGCCGAACATGGTTGAGATAGGCGCTTGCGCTCGAGCGAGGCTAACACCCCATGCCTAATAGCGGTCGCCAACACCGAATCTCGCTTTGATCGTCATCTCCGCTCGCGCTGATAGACGCTGAGCGCGCGCCGGCAAGAAGCGCTCAGCATCTGAGTTTTCCCGTTCAAGCAAGCGAGCGTCTTTTCGCGGTCCTGCGCGAACTCGCCGCATAGCCGGGCGCTGTCGCCTGCGCAGATTTGCTGCTGCGCGTAAAACAGAATGACGCTCCGGCATGCGGGATTCAATTGGCGCACCTTCTGATTGAGGCAAATAATGATCTTGTCTCGATTCGGTATGAACTCGCTGCATAGGCGATTGACATCGGGCTCGCAGGCTTGGCGCTCATCGGATGTTCCCTGATCCTGGGCAGAGGCGGCGAGGGGTGCGAGCATCAGAACCGGTGCGAGGATTAGACGAGATAGCTTTTTCATTGGCTTTCCTGAAGGATCGCGAATGCCATCACGCGGATCCGCCTGGGATTTCGCCCGAGCATTCGGCCGCGTCTGAGGACCTATGGACTGAACTTTCTGAGGCCGGCCGCAGTTCCATCCGGACGCCGCGCTCGAACCGCCTCGCTATGGCCACACCTATTGGCCAGCGTGGGGCCGAATTACCAATGGACGATTGCGATGTTCTCGAGTTGTAGGCTTGCCCTTGGAACAGCCGCGGCAGTTTTCTGCGCGTTCCTTGCGACCTCAGCGTATGCCGACCAGCCCACAGTCGAGGGGATTTGGCAGCAAATCGACAACGGCACCGGCTATGTTGGCGGTCTCATCAGCTTCAAGGAGAAAGCCGGATTGTGGGAAGGATATATCGTCAAGATGTATCCAAAGCCGGGCGATCCGGTGGATCCGGTCTGCGCGGGCTGTACCGATGACCGCAAAGACCAGCCGGTGCTCGGGCTGCGGCTTATCCAAAACGCGAAACGCGACGGGCTGAGTTATGAAGGAGGCACCATTCTCGATCCTCGCAACGGCTCCCAGTATAGCGTCCAGCTGACGCTCGCGCCCGATAACCAGACGCTCACGGTCCGCGGATATCTGGGGCTCACGCTCTTTGGCCAGAGCCAGACGTGGAAACGGCTCAGCGAAACGGACCCCGAATATCCGAAGCCTCCCCCACGACAGCAAATCCACGCAGCGCCGAAGAAGGATCATTCCGCGCCGAAGCCCATTCAAGGGAAAGGGGATGGTGCTTAGATCCGCGCGGCTCTTCGCGCCGTCATTGCCGTGCTTTCGTCCCGCGATTACATTTTCGGAGTCTGGCGATGGCCGTGAATGGGACGTTGCCCGAGACGGATCCACCGCGCGCGGCCGCGTCGAGCTCTCCTCTGACCACGCTTGCTCGTCTCTTTGTTGGATGGACTTCGTACCATCCACTCAAGGTCATCATCGCCTTCGTCATCTTGACCGCGGTCTCCGGCGTCTATGCCGTCCGGCATTTTGCGATCGACACCGACGTCAATGCCTTGATCTCGGCCGATTTGCCCTGGCGGCAACGTGAGCTGGCCTATGAATCGGCCTTTCCGCAAAGCACGCAAACGATCCTCGCCGTCGTTGACGCCCCCACGCCGGAACTGGCCAGCGCCGCTGCGACCGCCCTGGCCGATCAGCTGTCGCAACAGGGCGGGCTTTTCCGCTCGGTGGAGGAACTCGGCGGGGGGAGTTTTTTTGAGCGCGAGGCCTTGCTGTTCCTCGACATGCCGGATCTCAACGCCACCCTGACCCAGCTCGAGGGCGCGAGTCCGAGCCTAGCGATATTGGCGGCGGATCCGAGCCTGCGAGGTCTAATCCAGGCGTTCTCGCTGAGCCTGGGCGCTGCTCAGATGGGCATGTTCGACAGCATGCCGCAAACGCTGAACAAGCTCGCCGATACCGTCGAGAGCGTGCTGGCGGGACGTCCCACTAGCTTTTCCTGGAAGGAATTTCTGCAAAATGAGCCAGTGAAGCCAGCCGACAGGCGCCGGCTCATCGCAATTTGGCCGAAGCTCGACTTCAGCACATTGGAGCCCGGCCGGCAGGCTACGGCCGCGATCCACGAAGCTGGCGAGCGAGCAAACCTCGCATCCGATTTTCATGCCCGGCTCAGACTGACCGGGCCCGTTCCGATCGTTGACCAGGAATTCGCATCGCTCCAGCAAGGCGCTTTGATCAACGGCGTCATCACCGCCGCGTGCATCCTTTTAATCCTCTGGTTGGCTCTACGCTCATTCAAGATCGTCCTGGCTGTCTCGCTGACCTTGGGCGTCGGCCTTGCGATCACGGCCGCCGCCGGACTGCTGATCGTTGGGGCGTTCAACCCGATTTCGCTTGCCTTCGCCGTTTTATGCGTGGGACTGGGGGCCGATTTTGCGATCCAGTTCAGCGTCCGCTACCGCGATGAGCGCAGGACGTCTGGAGAGCTAAGGAACGCCCTGGCGCTTACGGGCCGAGGCGTGGGACCACCCCTGACGTTGGCTGCGGCATCGGCCGCGGCCGGCTTCATGTCGTTCCTGCCGACGCATTACATCGGCATGGCTGAGCTCGGCGTCATTGCCGGCTGCGGCATGGGCATAGCCTTTTTGGCCAGCATGCTCCTATTGCCGGCCCTTCTTCAAATATTCAATCCACCCGCGGAGCCGCGTCCGCTTGGCTATGTCGCGATGGCGCCGGTGGATCGGTTCCTCGCACGGCATCGCATAGCGGTTGTCGTCGCGACGTCACTCGTCGTCATAGCCGGCCTGCCACTGCTGGCGTTTTTACGGTTCGATTTCAACCCGCTCGACCTGCGTAATCCAAATCAGGAGGCAATGGCGACTTTTAGCGAGCTCAGCCAGGACCCCGTTATGAACGCTAATCTGATGGAAGTTCTCGCGGCCTCAACCGACGCCGCCGCGGCGGTTGCCAAGAAACTGTCGACGCTGCCGGAAGTCGGTCAAGCGAGGACGATCGACACCTTCGTGCCCGAGGGCCAACCCGGCAAGATCGCCGCCATTCAGGGCGCAGCCGACCGGCTCGAAGCTGTCCTCAACCCGTCCCAGCGCCCGGCGCCGCCAACCGATGCGGACAATATCGCAGCCCTGAAGAGCGGGGCCGAAAACCTTCTGCTGTTGGCCGAGGCTGTGCCCGGTGAGGGCGGCGATGCTGCGAAGCGTCTCGCTGCCGATCTCGACAAGCTTGCGACCGGGCCGCCGACCGTGCGGGCGTCGATGCAGACGGTGTTGACCCGACCGCTCGTCATGGACCTGGAAGCCCTTCGGCACGCTTTGCGGCCGCAAATCGTCACTCGCGAAACTCTCCCCGAAGCCATTCGCCGCTCCTGGGTGAGCCCCGACGGGCGCGCGCGCGTTGAACTGGTCCCGAAAGCCGGGAACGAGATCTCGGCCCGCCAATTTGCTCTCGCCGTGATGCAGGCGGAGCCCACGGCAACGGGGCCGGCCATCGGTCAACTCGAATGGGGCACGACGATCATCCACGCGTTTTTCCTGGCGGGGGTCTGCGCGCTGGTCTCGATTGCCGTGCTGCTTTGGATTGCCCTCCGAAGAGTCAGTGACGTCGCCCTGACGCTTGTTCCGCTGTTGGTGGCGGCTCTGATCACGTTGGAGTTGTGCGCGCTCCTGAACTTTCCACTCAATTACGCGAACATCATAGCGTTGCCGGTTCTGCTCGGCGTGGGCGTGGCGTTCAAGATCTACTACGTGATGGCTTGGCGGTCCGGACAGTCCGATTTCTTGCAATCTCCCCTGACCCGGGCAGTGCTGTTCAGCGCGCTCATGACCGCAACCGCATTCGGGAGTCTGTCCTTCTCCAGCCACCCCGGCACGGCAAGCATGGGCAAGCTGCTGGCCTTATCGCTTGCCTGCACCCTTGCTTCCGCCGCACTCTTCCAGCCCGCGCTGATGGGAAAACCGCGCCGATCCGACGAAAATGGCTAGCTCGCGCGGATTAATGGGGAACCATTGCGGACGACTTCGGTTGAAGGGCCATGCGAGTATTGTCCGAGACAGCCTACGATCAGCTGGTTCACTCCAACGCCGTGTCGTGCGGGCTTGGTCGTTGGAAGGCGCCACCGGGACGGCTGAGGCGTATTTTTCGCAATACCGTCCACTACCTGTCCCACAAGTTTATACTCAACAGACGCTGCACGCGGTGGGTATCGGCGGCGGGCTTCCGCCTCGCCGTTTACCCGACAGTGTTTCACCCTAAGCTGTTCCTGACCAGCGAGTTCTTTGCGCGGTTTCTTGCCACGATCGACCTCGCAGGTAAGCGCGTTGCCGATGTTGGGACAGGCAGCGGCATATTGGCATTGGCTGCAGCACGGGCAGGAGCGACGGTGGTTGCGCTCGACATCAATCCACAGGCGGTCAACGCCGCATTCGACAACTCCCGCGCCAATGGCTTTGGCGACCGTGTCACCGCGATGCGCTCGGACTTAATGTCTGCGCTGGCGCCTGGTTTCTTGTTCGATGTGATCATCTGCAATCCGCCGTTTTTTTCCGGCGAGCCGCGCGACGTTGCCGATCGGGCCTGGGTCGCCGGGCCAGGGTATCGGGATATCCTGTCGCTGTTTGAGCAGGCGCACGAGAGGCTTAAGCCATCGGGCACAATGTACGTCCTTCTCTCATCGGATTCCGACCTGCATTTTCTGGGGCAGCTGATCGCGAGAGCAGGATTCCGTGCGCGGATGGCGACAGCGTTTTCGATCATGATTGAATCCATGATCATCTACGAATTGACCCCGCTGGGGCCAGCCGTAGCGACAGCTCCGACCATCGGTCAGGGCACGGACTATTTCGTACCTCAACAAGACGCGACAGATGAACGAGCCCGTGTCTCGGCCTAGCCGGCTGGTGAGGCGCTTGCGCCGTCGTATCGCGCCGATGGACGCTGCCGCGCACGAAACAGTGACGCCGCGGTCATTCGGCTGTCATTGGGGCGAACTGCTCCGATGTTGAGGTGAGGAGGCTCCCTTGCGCTGCTCCGTTCCCGTCAAGAACAGCCGCAACATCCTTTGCATCTTTCCCGCCTACGCGCCTTCCTTCGGTACTTTCGCTCACGCATTTGCATTCGTGCCCGGTGTCCGCGCTTTCATGCCGCCCCAAGGTTTGCTGATCGTCGCCGCCTATTTGCCCGAGCGCTGGCAAGTCCGTTTCATCGATGAGAACATTGAGCGCGCCGAGCCGCCCGACTTTGCCTGGGCCGACATTGTTTTCGTAAGCGGCATGCACGTTCAGTTATCGCAGATTCGCGATATCCAGCGCCGCGCCAAATCGTGCGGTAAGCTCACGGTCCTCGGTGGCTCCGCCGTTTCGAGCAGCCCCGAAACCTATCCGGAGTTCGACTGCCTGCACATCGGGGAAATTGGTGATGCGACGGATCGGCTGATCGAGCTTCTCGACGAAAGTGTCGAACCGCCCGCTACCCAACGGCGTTTCGAGACCCAGGAACGGCTACCCCTGTCGAGCTTTCCGCTTCCACGCTACGATGCCGTGCCGCTCGCGCGCTATCTCATCGGCTCGCTTCAATTCTCCAGCGGCTGCCCCTATCGGTGCGAATTCTGCGACATCCCGGCCCTCTATGGCCGGCAGCCGCGCTTCAAGTCGCACTCCCAGCTTCTTGCCGAGCTCGACTCCTTCGTCTCCCAGTCAGGCCATCCGCCGGTGGTCTATCTGGTCGACGACAATTTCATCGGCAACCGCAAAGCGGCGCGCGATCTGTTGCCGCATCTGATCGATTGGCAAAAGCGGCGCGGATATCCGCTGCAATTCGCCTGTGAGGCGACCTTAAACATCGCCAAGCAGATCGACATTCTCGCGCTTATGCGTGAGGCAGGCTTCCTCACCGTCTTCGTCGGTATCGAGACGCCTGAGCCTCACGTTTTGACGGGAATCGACAAAGCCCACAATGCGTCCTTGCCGATCCTCGAGGCTATCGAGACCCTGAACCGCCACGGACTCGAGGTGACCTCCGGCATCATCATGGGACTCGATCTTGAAACGGACAATTCGGAGGCCAGGCTGATCGAGTTCATCGACCGCTCCCAGATACCGATTTTCACGATCAACGTACTGCAGGCTTTGCCGAAGACGCCCCTGTGGGACAGGCTGGCGCGAGAGGGCCGGCTGATCACGGATCCAGATCAAGAATCCAATGTGAGATTCCTTCGCCCGCGTGGCGACGTGTTGGCAAGTTGGCGTCGCGCGATCGCGTATGCGTATACGCCGGAGCGGCTGTTCGCCCGCTTCCGCTACCAGATCGACGCGACCTATGCGAACCGCCTGCGGTTGCCTGCAAAGGGCAAGCTCACCAAGGTTAATCTTCAGCGCGCCGCCGCGCTCGCCTGGAATATCGTGTGGCGGATTGGCATCGTATCAGACTACCGGGCGGCATTTTGGAGCGCGGCGTGGCACGCGCTGCGCCGCGGCCAAATCGAGGCGATCCTTGGTATGGGTTTCGTCGCGTGGCATCTGATACAGTTTACGCAGGAGGCTTTGGGCGGCCGGCAAAACGCGTCCTTTTACGCGGCTAAGCAGAATCCGACCGAAGCTTAAGTAGGAACTCCACGGCATGTTCGCCGCGCTCCGGTCTGGAACAGAGCACTTCGACATCCAGGTCCTCCTGACCGAGGGCAACTCGGATGATGAGTTTAGCGGCCCTCACGTTTTCCGCCGCCGCCCGCAACGACAGCTCGGCGACCACGCCGTCAAATGCTTCCAAGAGGATCGCAATGGCTTTCGGATCGAAACTTCCGCTCTCGTTTAGAATGCGTTTAAAGGCATGCCTTCACACTCCCGGGGTTGCCGTGGGAGTGCGATATCCCCTTGCGGCAGAGATAGCGGATGGCTTTCAGTCGCCGACTACGGCGATTGGCAAAGCTAACACCATAGCAGCGAGATGTCGCGAGATCGTTCTTCGTGCCGCAGGGCAAAGTGCTAAATCGTTAAGCGGCGAAGAGGTTTGTTCGGAACGCGGGATCGATGCAGGCTCTGAGGCGTTTTCGGCGTAGCGAGCCGCGTGTCTTGTCGGCGCTGAGGATGTTGTAGCCGGTGTGTCGAATGACGGCGAAGTTCAGCGACGAGGCGTCTTTTC
>Ga0209624_10000724_pt1 | contig 28554 bp, 19 predicted proteins | sample JacPinW_OM2H0_O1_FD_188565 | JGI IMG/M metagenome (GOLD analysis project Ga0209624, IMG submission 188565) | Forest soil microbial communities from Algoma, Ontario, Canada - Jack Pine, Ontario site 1_JW_OM2H0_O1 (SPAdes) (version 2) | ecosystem: Environmental > Terrestrial > Soil > Boreal...
CAACGTATTCGGCCCCCCTGGTTTGCAGCCTCGCAGCAAATCTCATATGATTCCCCCCGAAGGCGCTCCCGCGCCAGGAGGACATCATGAGCGGATTCCTCAGTCCCGAAGAACTCAAGAAACTGAAACCGGCGGAGACTTCTTCCTTCCCGTCACCGATTCCGACGCAGATCGTCTCAAGCGACGAGTATTATCCGCAGCGGCAGAACAAACAGCAGCGCCAAGTGGAAGCGCAACTCAAGGATATGAGCAGCAAGCTTGCCCGCAAGCAGGGAATGAGTCGAAGAGCCTTTTTTTCGACAGCCGCGGGTATGGCCGCTGCATTTCTCGCGATGAATAAGGTTTATGGAGCGCTGTTCGACGTGACCGCCGCCGAGGCTGCCACGCCCGAGCTCGCCGATGAGCGCGCGAGCCTGCTCGCGGATCAATTTATCTTCGATGGTCACACTCACTTTCTGCGCGACGACACGCGCCTTACCGGATTCATCATGATGCGCCAGGCGGTTGGCGACTCGGGCTGGAATCCGGAACTGAAAGGGAAGAAGCAGACCATTGAGGATTTGAAGTACAACAATTACTTCAAGGAGATCTTTCTCGATAGCGATACGAAAGTCGCCATCATTTCAAGCGCGCCTTCGGATGTTCCTCAGGACTGGTTTCTGACCAACGAAATGATGGCCCAATCCCGCGCGAAAGTGAACAACGCAGCGGGCTCCAAGCGGCTGATGAGCCACGCGATCTTCACGCCCGGCAAGCCGGGCTGGCTTGAAGATCTAGACCGCGGCCTGGCACTGAAGCCTGATTCGGTCAAGGGCTATACCATCGGCGACAACACGCATAAGGAACTCGCGCGCTACCCGTGGCGCATGGACGACGAAAAGGTGACGTATCTCGGCTACGAAAAAATGTTGAAGGCGGGGATTCGGAATGTATGCGTGCACAAAGGCCTGTTCCCCCCGTCTTTGGACAGCCAGTTTCCGCGACTGCGGCCTTACGCCGATGTGAGTGATGTCGGCAAAGCCGCCAAGGATTGGCCCCAGCTGAACTTCGTCATTTATCACTCCGGTTTTCGGAACGTGGGCGGCGGTGGCTCGGACGCCGCCGAGGCCTGGGCCACGGTTGAGGAAACCGGGAGGAACCAGTGGGTCAGCGATCTCGCGGAAATACCCGCGAAGTACGGCGTCAGCAATGTCTATGGCGATCTCGGCCAGGTTTTTGCGCTGAGCACGGTCGCCCAGCCGAAGCTCGCCGCGTTCCTCGTAGGCACGCTGGTGAAGGGCCTGGGCGCTGATCACGTCGTGTGGGGCACCGACGCGCTGTGGACCGGATCGCCTCAATGGCAGATTGAAGGGCTGCGGCGACTGGAAATTCCCGAGGACATGCAGACGAAATTCGGATTGCAGCCCCTCGGCGCGGCCAATGGTCCTGTCAAAACAGCGATCTTTAGCGGAAATTCCGTACGTCTGTACGACTACAAGGCTCCTGTGAAGTGGGACAAGATGGATCGCTTCGCGGCTTTGAAACGAGACTATATCCAGTCGGGCGCGCATCGCACGAATCTGCGATATGGATACGTGGCCGTCTAGCGCGAGTCCAGCGAACGACCTGCGGGCTGCTATTCCCAGCCGGTCGGAGCCTTATACGGCTGGGTGACGATAACCGCTGTGATCTCCTTGATCTTGCGGTCCTGTATCTTGAAGAGTTCCGATATTTCCGTGCTGTTCGGCCACTGCGAATAGCGCCCCATGGTCATTTTGCCGCGACCGGGCACCTCGACTGTCTGCGACGTGGCAGGGTGATTGAACCTCACAATTGCCAACACCAGACCTCGCTCGTCGTCCACAATCGGGAATCTGCGGGGGCTCACCGATTGGATATAGGTGAAAATCTTCGTGCTGAGTTGTGCCCCGCAGCTGAGCGCGCCGAGCGGCGATGTCGCAGACCCCGGACAGGTCTGAATGCCGTTCTCGATTCGTACGGCATCCTTGTCGAAGGGGACGATATCGCCATTGCCTTGTTCGATCCCGTCGAAATACTTGCCCACGATCGAGACCATCTCCGAACGCGAAGGCCGGTCGGCGGCGGGAACCGATTCAAGGAAGCTTGGCCTCGGCTCGGTTAAGTTGTCGGTGTTCAAAATCGACGTGGTCTGCTTGCGCGCGACGAGCGTTTCAATCTCGGTGATCTTCTGATTCACGACCTTTAGCCGTACTTCCAGCAGTACGGGCGCTCCATTTTCTTCGACTACCGCAAACGCGCCGGCGCCTCCGGTCGCCGGTTCGTCGAAATAAAGCTTGTAACGGTCTAATCCGGACGCCGTCGCCCAAAGACCGTCGCCTAAGGTGAGGGGCACGCCGTCTTCGGTGAATTTGATCGTTTTCGCAAGCGCCAAACGCGACGGGTCATGAGCGACCATGGCAGAGAGATATTGGTCAACCAAACCGTTCAGGCACTGGCGGTCGCACGCGTTCTCGGAGGGCCGGCTACCTGGATTCGCCGATACTCTATCGACGCACGATACCACGACGAACAGCGCGAAAATCACAGCTCCGGTTGCACCCGTGACGATTTTTCTTCCGCGCACAGTTCCTCCCCTCGTCAATCGATCCACAGCTGATCTCCGCCGAAGCCGCAATGGTTTAGGCGACCCTGCAAGGCGCGGCAATCAAACCGCTGCTACCACTGCGGCTGGTCGGACCGGGAATCTTCCCAGCTGCTCCATCCCGAGCCCTGGCCGTAGGGCGCCTGGGTCAGCACGGCCTCGATCTGGTGCAGCTGGGTGTTACGAACCTTGAAAATCTCTGCGATTTCCCAGGTGAACGGCGTCGTCGGTCCAGCGGTCACGGAGCGGCCGTCGGGAGTCTCAAAGTTGCGAGTGTCTCCCGCCGAGTGGTCGAAAAAAACAAAGCTGAAGACCACTCCTCGCTCCTGGTCGACCACGAGATAGCGGCGATCACGAATCCGCGTGACGAAGTGGAGCAGGCCGGATTGAAACTGGTCCCGGCAGGACCAGCCTGCGGAATAGGTCGTCGGCTTCATCGCCGGATCGTACTTCGCTGAAGGAGCGGGGCGTGGAGTGCCGGCCGCGGTCAGGCCGGGCATGGGACTCATATTGTTGGTCGTCTTCATGCCGTTTTCCAGACGGTCGCAGTCATCTGCGAAAAAGGAGTAGTCACTTTTCCCGTCGTCCTGCTGCATGCCGGAAAAATACTTGTTGGCCGTCTTGATCAAGTCAAGCCGCGACGCGCGCTCCCCGGCTGGAATGTCCTCAAGAAACGCTGCGCGGGGGCTGCCGATCTTTTCCAGATTCGCAGCTCCGCCCTGCGCAAACTGCCCGCGCGCCACGATCGTTTCGATCTCGGACACTTTCTGATTCTCGATTTTCAACCGAAGGGCTAGGATCACCGGCTGCCCGGCCTCCTGCATGGTCCCCTCGAAGCCCACTTGCCCGGCTTGGAGATCGTCCACGTAGAATCGGTAGGTCCCTTTGCCTGTCGCTGTTCTCCAGAAGCCGTCGCCCAGCTCGAGCTTCTGGCCGTTCTCGGTGAACTTGACGAATTTCGTCACGGGCAGGCGTGAACTATCGTGCGCCACCACAGCGTCCAGATACTGATCGACGAAATGATTCAGACAGGTTCGGTCGCACGCACTCGGAGCCGAAGCGCCTTGCGGATCACCGGGAAATGCCTGGAGCTTGGTTGGATGTACGACGATGGTGCTGATGAGAATCAGTGCGATCGTTGAAGCAAGAAACAGCCTTAGACGCATGACGTTCCCCCTAGGCTCTCTGGCCGCGCCGACTGTATAGCAGATGCTGCGCGGAGTCCGCAACTCGCTACTTCCGCCTTCCTGAGATTCGGTTCGCCAGTGCGGACGGATTGCGTCGCCACCGGTTCTAATAATCGCCGTTGCAGGGTCTCATTCGCCGCGCACCACCTCCTGATGTTCATTTGCTCGCCGATCAAAAGATGCGAAGATTGGTTCACGGTGCCACCAATCTTGTAACCGTTTTGGCGGCGCAACCATCCATAAAGAGGTGGCTAGTAGGTCTTAAACTGTAATCAGGATTGAAATTCTAGACGCGCGATGGCCCGTCATACGGCGGATAAGGACTGAAAATGGCTGAATGGACGCTCAAGACGAATCCCGATGATAGTTCCACTCTGCCTGCCCCGCCTCCGGCCGAACCTGCCCGCGCGAAGAAACCCGCCAAGAAACGGCACCTCTGGGTCTGGGTGCTTGTCGTAGTCGCCGCGATTGCGGCGATCATTTTCTATCAATATTTTCGGGCCGCCGAGGCGGCAAAGAAATCCAAGGCGAATGCGGCCCCCAAAGCCGTTCCCGTGGTTGTGGGGACCGCAACCAAGGGCAACATCGGGGTATATGTGCAGGCTCTGGGCACGGTGACGCCGGTTTACACGGTGACAGTTACCAGTCGCGTGCAAGGCGAAATCATGAGCGTGGGCTACCATGAAGGGCAGATGGTACGCAAGGGCGACGCACTCCTGGATATCGATCCGCGACCTTACCAGGCGGCGCTGACCCAAGCAGAAGGACAGCTCGCCCATGATGATGCGGTGCTTGGCCAGGCCCGCACCGACCTGACCCGCTATCAATCCGCATTCAGCCAAAATGCCATCGCTCAGCAGCAGGTTTTCGATCAGGAACAAGCCGTGAAGCAGGATGAGGGCACCGTGAAGAACGATCAGGGGCTGGTCGATAACGCGAAGGTGAATCTGGTGTACTGCCACATTACATCGCCAATCGACGGCCGGGTCGGCTTGCGGTTGGTGGACCCTGGAAACATCGTTCAGGCGAACAGTACAACGGCCCTCGTCGTCGTCACCCAGCTTCAGCCGATCACCGTCATTTTCAGCATTGCCGAAGACTACCTGTCGCAGATCCAGCAGCAAATGACCCATGGGCAGAAGCTGAAGGTGGACGCGCTGGACCGCACGCAGCTCAAGACGCTTGCGTCGGGCTCGCTGCTGACGCTGGACAACGAGGTCGATACGACCACAGGGACCGTGAAACTCAAGGCGATTTTCGACAACAAGGATAACGTCCTTTTTCCCAATCAGTTCGTCAATGCGCGGCTTTTGGTTGAGACACAGCAAGGAGTGGTTCTGGTTCCCACGCCGGCAATTCAACGGAATTCGCAGCAGGCGTTTGTGTATGTCATCAAACCGGACAACACCGCCGCTGTACAGAACATCACGGTGGGCACGACCGACGGCGCTATCACCGCCGTCCAGGGGATCCAGCCAGGTCAAATGATCGCGGTGAACGGTTTCGACAAACTGCAGGACGGAATCAAAGTTGAAGTTCGCAAGGGGTCGAAAAATGGCAATGGGAGCGGAGACGCCGCCTCGAGCGGAGACCAGGCGCCATGAGTCCGTCCCGGCCATTTATTCTCCGGCCAGTCGCAACATCGTTGTTGATGGCGGCAATCCTGCTGGTGGGAATCGTCGCCTACACGCAGCTCCCGATCTCAGCTCTTCCAGAGGTTGACTATCCCACGATTCAAGTCATCACGTTTTATCCCGGCGCAAGTCCCGATGTAACCGCTTCGGCCGTGACAGCGCCTCTGGAGCGGCAATTCGGCGAAGTGCCCGGCTTAAGCCAGATGACGTCCACGAGTTCTGCTGGTAGCTCGGTAATTGTCCTGCAGTTTGAACTCAATTTGGATATCGACGTCGCAGAGCAGGAAGTACAGGCTTCGATCAACTCCGCGCAGACGTTCCTGCCGCCCGATCTGCCTACGCCGCCTATCTACAGCAAGACAAACCCGGCCGACACGCCGGTCCTGACCCTCGCGCTAACTTCTCAGACGATACCGCTGTCACAAGTCGAGGATCTGGCTGATACGCGGCTTGCTCAAAAAATTTCGCAGTTGCAGGGAGTCGGACTGGTAAGCATCAGCGGAGGGCAGAAGCCGGCTGTTCGCGTTCAGGTGAATCCCGTCGCGCTGTCGTCCTACGGTATCAACCTGGAGGATGTACGCGCCGCGCTGCAACAAACCAGTCTGGATTCGGCAAAGGGAAATTTCGATGGCGTGCGCCAGGATTACCAAATTGATGCCAACGATCAGCTGCTGACGAGCAACGATTTTCGTTCCGTCGTGGTGGCTTACCGGAACGGCGCCCCGGTCGTACTCTCGGACGTTGCGAACATCGTGGACGGCGCCGAAAACGTAGATCAGGCCGCGTGGATGAACAATACCCCGGCCGTCATCTTGAACATTCAGCGCCAGCCGGGCGCAAACATCATCCAGGTCGTTGACCGAATCAAGAAGCTTCTGCCGGTTCTGCAAACCAATCTTCCCGCCGCTGTGCATGTTTCAATTCTCAACGACCGGACCACCACCATTCGCGCGTCCGTAAAGGACGTTGAGTTTGAGCTGATGTTGACCGTGGGCCTTGTGGTCATGGTTATTTTTCTGTTCCTGCGCAGCCTGTCCGCCACGATCATCCCGAGCGTGGCCGTGCCCCTTTCGATTATCGGAACTTTTGCGGTGATGTACCTGGCCGGCTACAGTCTGGACAACCTCTCGCTGATGGCGCTCACGATTTCGACGGGCTTCGTCGTTGACGACGCGATTGTAATGATCGAGAACATCGCTCGTTTTATCGAGGAGGGTGACAAGCCGCTTGAGGCGGCGCTCAAGGGCGCCGAACAGATCGGATTCACCATTATTTCGCTGACAATTTCCCTAATCGCCGTGCTGATTCCGCTGTTGTTCATGGGTGACATTGTCGGCCGCCTGTTCCGGGAGTTTGCGGTGACGCTCGCCGTGACGATTCTGGTCTCCGCGGTCGTTTCGCTGACCTTGACGCCCATGATGAGCGCCCGCCTGCTCCGCCATACGCCGCCGGATCAGCAGGGAAAATTCTACAAGTGGTCCGAGCACATGTTCGATCGGATCATTGAAGCCTATGGGCGGAGCCTGCAATGGGTCTTGCAGTATCAGACGGCGACCTTATTCGTGGCCCTGGGAACCCTGGTGCTCACAATCATCCTATATATCATCGTGCCCAAGGGGTTCTTCCCCGTGCAGGATACCGGAATCATTCAGGGATTTTCGCAGGCGCCAGAGTCCATTTCCTTCGAAGCGATGTCGCAACGACAGCAGAAGTTGACCGAAGTCATTCTGAAGGACCCTGCGGTTGAAAATCTCTCGTCCTTCATCGGTGTGGATGGCACGAACACCACACTCAACAGTGGCCGAATCCTTATTACTCTCAAGCCGCTCGGGGATCGGAAGATCAATGCCTCGGATATCATCCAGCGCCTGCAGCCGAATCTTGAAAAGGTGGAAGGCATCACGCTGTACCTGCAACCGGTACAGGATCTGACCGTCGAGGACCGTGTCAGCCGGACCGAATACCAATACAGCCTGGAAGATCCCGATCAGAACGAGCTGAACACGTGGACCGCGAAGTTCGTCCAGAAGCTCCAGGCTCTGCCGGAACTTCGCGACGTTGCCACCGACCAGCAAACCTCCGGGCTGGCGGCGTCCTTGGTCATTGACCGCGTGACCGCTTCTAGAATGGGCATCACGCCTGAAATGATCGATGAGACGCTCTACGATGCATTCGGACAGCGCGAGATTTCAACGCTGTATACGCAATTGAATCAGTACCATGTGATCCTGGAGACGTTGCCGGCGTTCCAGCACAACCCGGACAAACTGCAAGATATCTACGTACGCTCCGCGACGGCAAGTTCATCCGGTTCGTCGTCGACTGGGTCTTCAGGCTCTTCCGGCGCAACGGCCGGGACTACCGGGCCATCGTCGAGTTCAACTTCGGCTTCGTCCACGATTCCGGTAGTTTCGGGCGCAAATGGCGCGGCTGTGCCCCTGAGCGCCTTCACCCATATGGAGTCGACCACCGCGCCTTTGGCGATAAACCACCAGGGGCAATTTCCCGTAGTCACGATTTCGTTCAACCTGGCGCCAAACGCTTCGCTCGGCGCCGCCACAACGGCGATCGACAAGGCCAAGAACGACCTGGGAATGCCGCTGAGCGTACAAGGCGCGTTCCAAGGGACCGCCGCGTCGTTTCAAGCTTCGCTCGCAAGCGAACCGCTGCTGATATTGGCGGCCCTGGTGACTGTTTATATCGTGCTGGGTGTCCTGTATGAAAGCTACATACATCCGGTCACGATTCTGTCCACACTACCCTCGGCCGGCGTCGGTGCAATTCTGGCCCTGCTCGTCTGCGGCACCGAACTCAGTATCGTCGCGCTGATCGGGATCATCCTGCTGATCGGAATCGTGAAAAAGAACGGCATCATGATGATCGATTTTGCGCTGGAAGCGGAGCGCAAGGAGCACAAGAGCGCAACCGACGCGATCTATCAGGCGTGCCTGCTGCGGTTTCGTCCGATCATGATGACCACGATGGCGGCCCTGCTCGGTGGTCTGCCCCTGGCGCTCGGATCGGGAATCGGCTCTGAACTGCGCCGTCCTCTGGGAATCGCCATGGTCGGCGGACTGCTCGTGAGTCAGGTGCTCACGCTCTATACGACGCCCGTGATCTACATCTTTTTCGACAACCTCGCCCATCGATTCTCCCGAGAGGACGCCCCCGAAACAGATCCGGAAGCGCTGCCGGCGGATTAACCCATGAACATATCTGCCCCGTTCATCCATCGCCCTGTCGCCACGACGCTGTTGACGATTGGAATTGCACTGGCTGGCGCCGTCGCTTTCGATTTCCTGCCAGTTTCGCCGCTCCCGCAAATTGATTTCCCCACGATTTCAGTTCAGGCAGGGCTGGCGGGCGCGAGTCCTGAGATCATGGCTTCCTCCGTCGCGACGCCGCTGGAACGGCAACTGGGCCGGATCGCCGGCATCACGGAGATGACCTCTGCAAGCTCGATCGGTAGCACGAGTATTACGATCCAATTCGATTTGACTCGGAATATCGACGGCGCCGCCAGAGACGTTCAGGCGGCGATCAATGCCGCGCGAAGCTATCTGCCGATCAACCTTCCCTCGAACCCGTCATACAAGAAAGTAAATCCGGCTGATTCTCCGATCATGGTCCTCGGATTGACTTCCAGTATCTACGACAAAGGCCAGCTCTACGACGCCGCCTCCACGATCATGGAGCAAAAGCTTTCGCAGATCCCGGGTGTAGGCCAGGTGGCGGTGGGAGGCAGCTCTCTTCCTGCGGTGCGCGTCGAGGTGAACCCGACCCAACTGAACAGCTACGGCCTTGGCTTGCAGGATGTCGCAAGCATGCTGTCGACCCAGAATTCCAACCTGGCAAAGGGTCAGATTGCCGGTTTGCTGACGACGAGCGATATCGTGACAAATGATCAGCTCTTGAAAGCCGAATTCTACCGGCCGCTGATTGTCGGCTACCACAACGGAGCTGCCATTCAGTTGTCGGACATCGCCGACGTGGAAGACTCGGTGCAAAACATTCGCACCTCGGGATACGTGAACGGCAAGCCTTGCGTCAACCTCATCATTTCCCGCCAGCCGGGCGCCAATATTATCGGGACCGTCGAGGCAATCCAAAAGGCTCTCCCCTCTCTGAAGGCCTCCATACCCGCCGGGATCGACTTGACGACCGTCATCGACCGCACGACCACGATTCGCGCCTCGGTGCATGATGTCGAACGCACGCTTGCCATTTCGATTTCTCTAGTGATCCTGGTTGTATTTGTTTTCCTGCGCAATGTGCGCGCGACGTTGATTCCAAGCGTGGCGGTGCCGGTTTCGCTGATCGGGACCTTTGCCATCATGTATTTGTGCCGCTACAGCATCGACAACCTTTCCTTGATGGCGCTGACGATATCGACCGGATTCGTGGTGGACGATGCGATTGTGGTGATCGAAAACATCACACGCTATATCGAGCAGGGCATGACCCCGATGAAGGCGGCGCTGCGCGGAGCGCAGGAAATCGGATTCACAGTTCTCTCGATCAGTTTGTCTCTGATCGCAGTCTTCATTCCGATTCTGTTGATGGGGGGTATCGTCGGCCGTTTGTTCCGGGAGTTTGCGGTCACACTGTCGGTCGCCATTCTGGTCTCTCTGGTCGTTTCTCTCACTGCAACTCCCATGATGTGCTCCAGATTGCTGAGCCATGAAAAGCCCGAGGGCCACAATCGTATCTACATGGCGAGCGAAAAGGGTTTCAACTGGATTTTGGGACTATATGAAGACAGCCTCACCTGGGTGCTGGATCACGCGCCTTGGACGCTTGGGGTCCTGATCATCACCATCGGGGTGAATGTCTTTCTGCTCATCATTGTTCCCAAAGGCTTCTTCCCCCTGCAAGACAACGGAATCATCCAGGGCGGCATTCGCGGTCAGCAGGATATTTCGTTCCAGGCCATGGATCAGCTGACCAAGCGCTTCGTCGATATCATTCGGGCCGACCCGGCAGTGGCAAACGTGATGGCCTTCACAGGCGGCGGCTCAACGAACACGGGCAACGTATTCGTCGGCCTCAAGCCTCTCAACCAGCGGAAACTGACTTCAAGCCAAGTGATTGATCGCTTGCGACCGAAAGTGAACGCCGTTCTGGGTGCCCGAGCCATCCTTCAAGCCGGCCAGGATCTGCGGATCGGAGGCAGACAGAGCAACGCACAATATCAATACACGATTCAGAGCGACAATTTACCGGATCTGGTTAAGTGGGGACCCACTCTGCTCGCGCAGATTAAAAAGCTACCGGGATTCACGGACGTGGACACGGACCAGCAGAACAGCGGCCTACAGGCCTCACTGGTCTATGATCGCGAAACGGCGGCAAGGATGGGAATCACGCCCCAGTTGATCGACAGCACGTTGTACCAGGCGTTTGGCCAATCGCTCGCATCGACGATGTATACGTCGCTCAACCAATACTACGTGGTGATGGAAGTCGCGCCTCAGTTCTGGCAAAGCCCGGAGGGACTGAAAGATATCTACGTGCATCCGGCAACCGGCGGGGAAGTACCGCTCAGCGCGATCACCCATTATCAGCCGACGACCGCGCCACTCGCCGTCAACCACCAGGGACAGTTTCCCTCCGTGACCGTGTCCTTCAACCTCGCACCCGGGGTGGCCCTGAGCGACGCCGCTGCGGAGATCGGCAAGATGGAAGACAACATGGGCATGCCCGCGACGGTTCACGGAATGTTTTCCGGCACCCTGCAGGCGTATCAAGCTTCGCTTGCCACCGAGCCGTATCTGATCATCACGGCGATCCTGGCCGTGTACATCGTCCTGGGCATTCTGTATGAGAGCTTCATCCACCCCATTACAATTTTGTCGACCCTGCCGTCCGCGGGAGTCGGCGCAGTTCTTGCGCTGATGATGTTTCGCACCGATCTCAGCGTGATCGCACTGATCGGGATCGTCCTGCTGATTGGAATCGTGAAGAAAAATGCGATCTTGATGATCGACTTCGCGCTTGCCGCGGAACGCAATGAAGACAAAAACTCCAGAGACGCGATCTTTCAAGCTTGCCTGCTGCGGTTCCGCCCCATTTTGATGACGACCATGGCGGCGCTGCTGGGCGCCTTGCCACTTGCGCTCGGAACCGGCGTAGGCTCCGAGCTACGGCGCCCGCTGGGAATTACGATTGTGGGAGGACTCATCTTTAGCCAAATGCTTACGCTCTACACCACTCCGGTCGTTTATCTGTACATGGATCGCCTGAGCATCTGGTGGCACCGGTCTCACCCCGGCCGACTGAATACATCTCCCCAGGAGGCGGATTAAATCATGCGGCCATTTCTGTCGGAAGGAACCAATTCAATTCGCGTCCTGGCCCTGTCCGTTGCCGCTCTGCTGATTTTCAACGGATGCAACGTTGGCCCCAAGTATCACCCGCCCACCGAGCAGGCGCCTGCCGCGTACAAGGAGATCACGCCGGAAAATCAAAAGGACGTCGAAAACTGGAAGACGGCTCAGCCAAGTGACGACGCGCTACGCGGGAAGTGGTGGGAGATCTTTGGCGACCCCGAGCTGAACAGTCTTGAAGATCAGGTGAATGTTTCCAACCAGTCCATCGCTTCAGCCGAGGCCAGCTTCATGGCGGCGCGCGCAATGGTCAAGGAAGCGCGCTCGCAGCTATTTCCCACGGTAACGACCAGTCCCTCTGTGACGCGCGAAAAGCAGTCTGCGAACCTCAAGGAGTTTAGCACCTCGAGTTCCGGTCTGGGAGGCAGTACACCCACGGCAACGGTGAGCAAGGCTTTTAACGACTACGACTTCCCGTTTGACGCGACCTGGGTGCCCGACCTTTGGGGCAAGATTCGCAATACCGTGAATGCGAGCGCTTATGGCGCACAGGCGAGCGCCGCCGATCTGGCGAACACGCGGCTGAGCATGCAGGCCGACATGGCGGTTGATTATTTCCAGCTTCGCTCCCAGGACTCCTTGAAACAACTGCTCGACACGACCGTGCAAGCCTACCAGGAGTCACTCCGCCTCACGAAGGTGCTCTACGCCACGGGCATTGATAATGATGAGTCCGTCGCACAAGCCGAGACGCAGCTTGAATCCACCGAAGCACAAGACACGAACGTGGGAATACTCCGGTCTCAGTACGAACATGCGATTGCGGTGTTGGTTGGCCAGCCCGCGTCAACATTTTCAATTCCTGTCGAACCATTGAAGACGCCTCCTCCACCCATTCCTATTGGCATTCCTTCACAATTGCTCGAGCGCCGGCCCGATGTGGCCGCCGACGAGCGCCTCATGGCTCAGGCAAATGCGCAGATCGGCGTCGCGCGCGCGGCCTACTACCCCACGCTGACGCTGAGCGCTTCCGGAGGGTTTGAGTCCACCAACGCCAGCAACTGGTTTTCCTGGCCGAGCGTTCTGTGGGCGATCGGCGCGAGCGCCTCGGAGACGATTTTCGATGCGGGGCTGCGCCGGGCGACGGTCCAGCAATATCGCTCCATGTACGATGAAACTGTCGCGAACTACCGCCAGACCGTCCTGACCGCTTTCCAGCAGGTCGAGGATAATCTTGCGGCGCTGCGAGTCCTTTCCCAGGAGGTTCAAGAACAGGATGTCGCGATCAATTCAGCGCAGAGATATCTTACTGACGCCAATAATCGGTGGAAATTGGGACTCGATCCCTATCTCGACGTCATCAGTGCGGAAACCGCACTGCTGAGCAATCAACAGACGATGGTGAATCTTCGAATGCAACAGATCACCGCGAGCGTCCAGCTCGTTGAAGCTCTCGGTGGGGGCTGGGATAAGACGCAGCTCCCCTCCACTGCCGCGCTCGTCTCAAAGACTCCCTAGTCCTTAATTGCGCCATTGGCGAAGGTCCTTTTGCGCAGGAAAAAACTGGCGCGGGGCCAGGAGTTTGGTGATAACTTACGTCAGTTATGACCCCCTTCGATAACCTCGAAATGAGTCATACCGTTGTCCGCTGCTCCTCCGGCTTCACCTGAACCTCTGCTTAGACGGGCGCCGGGCGGCCGCCTCAGATTCACGGCCATACGCTTCCATTACCCGCATCGCAACCGGTTGGCTACGGCCAATGATTCAATTCTTAGTGATTCTCTCAAGCAAGCGGAGGACCTATGTCGGAATTTCAGGCCCTGTTAGCAGCAAACGAGAAACTCTCCCGAGAGATGCTTCGTGCGAACGCCGATCAGATCGATCAGTCGCGCCAGTTCCCACGCGAGAATCTCGCGGCTCTGGGCAAGTCCGGCGTACTGGGGCTGCTCGTGCCAAAGCAATATGGCGGCGCCGGCGCTGGTCTTGCGAAAATGTCCCAGCTAATCGATACACAAGCGCAGAATTGCGCCTCGACCGCCATGGTAACGCTCATGCACTTCTGCGCTACCGCCGTGATCGCAACCAAGGCGAGCGACGAGCTGAAACAGCAGTTGTTGCCCGTAATCGCGCGGGGCGAGCACTTGAGCACACTGGCCTTCAGCGAGGCAGGTTCAGGAGGCCATTTTTACGCGCCGGTCAGCGAAGTCCGTCAAAACGCCTCGAAGAAAACATTGAGCGCGCAGAAAAGTTTTGTCACCAGTGCAGGCGAAGCAGATAGCTATGTTGTCTCGGCGCGCAGAGCGGGAGCCTCGGGTCCGACAGAGTCCAATCTTTACCTGATTCCCAAGGGCACCGCCGGCTTCACCGCCCAAGGGCGTTTCGAGGGGCTGGGACTGGCGGGGAACGCCAGCGCCCCGATGACGCTTGCCGACGTTGCGATCGACGACAAAGCGCGCCTCGGTCCGGAGGGCACCGGATTTCAAACGATGCTCGAACTCGTTCTGCCGCACTTCCAGGTCGGCGTCGCATCGGTGTCAGCCGGAATCGCCAGCGCCGCGTTCCAGGCAATCACCGCGCGCGTCGGAGCAAGAAAGTACGAACACACCGGCGGAGCCTCGCTTGCCTCCATTCCGAGGGTGCAGTTCCTTGTCGCCGAGATGGCCATCGAGCTGGATTCGATGCGCGCCTATCTGAATGAAACGATTCGAAGGGCTGCGGCTGGCGATCCAGCCGCGATGCTGTATGTATTGGGGGTAAAAGTGAAGGCGGCAGATGCGTGCCTGAACGTCGTTTCGCGCACCATGACCCTTGGCGGCGGCTGGGCGTTCGGACGCCGTGGGGGCCTTGAGCGAATGTTCCGCGATGCCCAAGCGGCTGCCGTGATGGCGCCGGCAAGCGACGTTCTTAAGGATTTTGTCGGCAAGGCCTGCCTCGGCCTACCTTTGTTCTGAACGTAGGGAGTAGCCAAAGCAGAAACCATCCAAGTGAGTTCTCGCACGCGCGCACTGCGCATCGGTGCCGGACCGTGCGACCCCGAACTGTCGTCGCCCTCTGGGAAAGATTCAAGGCCGTTTTCCCGACTCAAGGCGCCCAGATCGACTTCGTCTTGTAGTCAGCCAACGACGCTCAGCTGGATGCGGATCTGTCCGGTAAAGTGGACCTCGGCTGAGGCTCTCCTGTTCGGCGGGTGAAGGGCCAATTTCTGCGCTTCGGAGCTGGTCGGGGCGGTAGGGCAGGATAGGTACGCGACGGCAACCACCGGACACCATTGTGTTGACACCAAGCGGTGCAATGATAGATTGAACTCACCCCTTCCTGTATCCATTTGCCCATTCATAATCGAGTTCGACCTGTGGGCCGAAATGAGTTTCTATGCCCGGAAGGTGCCAGCGGCGAATCGTGTCATCGGTGGCACTCGCGCTTCTGTGCGTATTGCCCGTCGTCTCAGCCAGAATTGTGCCGCGTCCTGGTCCGTCGGTGGGACTTCCACCGATCGTACTCGGCGTTTCGACTGCCCAATCAGGCGTCGCTGGCGAAGCGGGGAAGCAGCTGATCACCGGCTCCCAGGCCTATTTCGATATCGTCAACCAGGCCGGCGGAATAAACGGTCGAAAGATCACGATGCTCGTGAAAGACGACCGGTACGATCCGGACCTGGCTGTCCAGAACGCGTACGAGCTGATTACCAAGGACCAGGTTTTTGCGCTCTTTGATTCGATGGGCACGCCAACGCTGACGAGAGTTCTTCCGCTGTTGGAATATTTTCAGGCCGAGCATTTCGTCACGTTTGCGCCTTTTACCGGCAGCGACCCACCGCGACGCCCACCCTACGATCGATACGCATTCAATGTGCGCGCCTCATTTAGCGAAGAGACTGAGCAACTGGTCGAATATTTCTACGGCCAGGGGTCTCGAAGATTCGGTTTGTTCATGCAGGCGGATTCGCTCGGAATGAGCGGGGAATCGGGCGTTCGGCAGGCGCTCGCGGCAAGGCACCTGCCTTTGATCGACAGCGTGACCTATCGCCGCAACTCTACTTTCCAAACCGACATGAGCGAGCAGGTCAAACTTCTGCGAGCCAGCAATGTGGACGCCGTGATTGCCATGAGCATTTATGAGCCAGGCTCCAGGTTCATCCGCGATGCGAGAGGCGCCGGTTGGAATGTGCCGATCGGAATCCTGGATTCAGAGGCCGCGACCCAGGTCCTGGGACGAGCGATCGGTACCGGCAACGTTCCCGTGGTAGAAAACGTGGTCAACTGCCAAGTGGTGCCAAGCCCCGATGACACTGAATATCCACTGGTGAGGCAATATCGGGCTCACGTACTGGAATCGCAGTACAGCCCGAAATCGCTTGAAGGCTGGCTCAACGCTGTCGTGTTGACCGAAGGATTGCGACGCGCCGGTACCAACCCCTCACGTCTGGATTTTATCCGGGCCATGGAACACCTGCGTGGTTGGAATCCCGGGCTGGGAGTGGATTTCAACTTTTCTGTTGAGGACCACCAAGGGCTGCACACGGTTTGGCTGAGCAAACTTGAAAACGGCCGGTGGGTCGCGATCGCGAGCCGCGAGCGATGACCAGAACAATCTCTGCCAAGCTGATGATGCTCCAGATACTCTGCATGCTGGGAGCCTCAGGCGTGCTGTATGGCGTGCTGAACAAGCAGCTATCCAAGCGGCTAAACGAGACTTTCGTCGAACGCGGGCAGACGCTCGCCGATTCGCTGGCGAACGCGGTCGAACCGAAGCTGATCAGCCACGACCTCACTTCTGCACAGTCAGCCCTCGATGAATCGCTCAAAAGCCCGGACGTCGAGTGGGGCTATATCACCGGTCCGGATGGTGAAGTGTTGGCCGATACCTTCGTTCCCCAGTTTCCCGAATCCTTGCGTCGACTTTCGTTGCCGAAACGCGGACTCGCCTCGGTTGCGATGCCGGGCCAGGATCATGAGGTCATGGTGTTCTCCAGCCCCGTCTTAACCGGCATCGTCGGAGCGGTTCACATCGGGTTCAATCAGAATCGGCTAAAGGCTGCGGTCCGATCGATGGAATGGAGTGTGCTTGGTACATTGCTGTTGGTCTTGCTCGTAATCACTGTTGCGATCTCGGCGGCTACCGCTCGTTTTCTGGCCCCGGTAAGGGCCCTGACCGTCGCCGCAAAAACTCTGTCGGAGCATCACGAGAAACGCTTCCGGCCACTTCCGGTGCGTGCGCTGGACGAAATCGGTCTCCTGACCCGTTCCTTTAATCGCATGGGCCTGGAAATTCGCGGGTATCAGGAGGAGCTCGAGGAACGTGTCGCCCTGCGCACCAACGAACTTGTGACCGCCAACCTTTCACTCGAACAGGATATCGATCGCCGTAGTCTGCTCGAAGGTCATCTTCAGTTAGCCAAGGAAGCCGCTGAGTCCGCCAACCTCTCAAAGAGTGAATTCCTCGCCATGATGAGCCACGAAATCCGCACACCGATGAACGGCGTTCTTGGTATGGCAGGACTTCTGCTTGATACCGAGCTGAATTTTGAACAGCGTGACTACGTCGTCACGCTGAGCCATTCCGCCGAAGCCCTGCTCACCATCATCAATGACATCCTCGATTTCTCGAAGATCGAAGCCGGTAAAATGACGATCGATCCGATTTCATTTGACCTTCAGCTACTGGTGGAGGAAGTCGGCCAATTGCTCGGTAGAAAAGCTCACGAAAAGAAATTGGAATTCCTCGTCCGCTATGCTCCGGACCTGCCCGCAAGGGTGATCGGAGATGCGGGCCGGATACGCCAGGTTGTCGTCAACTTGCTGGGAAACGCCTTCAAGTTCACCGCCAAGGATTACGTCTACCTAAACGTAGAGTCTCTGAAACGAGACGGTGATGTCGCCGTGATCCGTTTTACGGTCGAAGATACGGGCATCGGCATTGCCGAGGACAAGATCTCGAGTGTGTTTGAGGGTTTCACCCAGGCGGATTCGTCGACAACCCGGCGCTTCGGAGGCACCGGGCTCGGCCTGTCGATCTCCAAGCGCCTGGTCGAAATAATGGGCGGGGAAATGACAGTCCGCAGTCAGGAAGGGACCGGATCTGCGTTTTCCTTCACGTTGCCACTGCCCGTCGATATGAAGGCTGCTGTCCCAGCTGCTACCGGGACGGAGTTGTCCGGAGCGCGGGTGTTGATCATTGACGACAACAGGATTCAGCGCTTTGTTCTAAAGGAGCAACTTGAGTCCTGGGGCATAGAGCATTCCGCCGCCAGCGGCCTCGCCGAAGGACTGGCTTTTCTGCTCGCCGCGGCGGACGATGGCAAACCCTTCCACTTCGCCATCCTCGACCACCAGCTGCCCAAGATGGATGCCGAGGCCGCTGGGCGCGCCATTAGGTCGCGCCCGGAACTGAATGCGATCTCCCTAATCGTTCTCGCAGCGGGCGGTTGGCGAGGAGACGCAAAACAGATGGAAGATGCAGGGTTCGGGGCGTATTTCATAAAACCGTTGCGCTCCGCACAGCTGCGCGACGTGATGAAGATCTTGTGGTCGGCCCGCGAGTTAAACGTGAAAGCACCGCTGGTGACTCAGCGCAGTCTAGCGGAATTGACTACCCGTTCGGAATCGCGGCCCTCCGCGCGGCCCATTCTCCGTGCGTCTTTGTTGCTGGTAGAGGACAACGTGATCAATCAGAAAGTTGCGACGCGAATGCTAGAGAACCTGGGTTGCAGTGTTGAAATCGCCCGGGACGGACGCGAAGCAGTCGAGAAATGTTCCCGGCAGACCTTTGACATTGTGCTGATGGATTGTCAGATGCCGGTCATGGATGGTTTTGAAGCGACCCAGGAGATCAGGCGTCTGGAAGGCGAAAAGGGTCGATGTCCGATCATTGCCATGACTGCAGGTGCAATGGAGGGTGACCGCCAAAAGTGTCTGGACGTCGGAATGGACGATTATCTTTCCAAGCCCGTATCGAAGGGCGATTTGGTCCGGGCGCTGCATCAGTATCTGCCGAAATCCTGCTGGGTGTAAGGCGCGCTTCTTGCGGATCCTGTCCGTCAAATCCACATCTCAGGCTACCCGGTGGGTGAGGCATTTGGTGCGGATCAACTGCTGCCCATCAGGACGCAAGCGAGCGAGAAAATGTTGAACGGGCCGAGCTAGCTGCGCGAATCCTCGCGCAATAATCGCGAAAGTGGCGTTAGCTCGACACCGGCCTTGCGCAGCGTTGCCGATACTGCCGCTGCAATGGTCGGTGCGCCTGGAGTGTCGGAGTGGATGCAAATGGTCTGGGCGCTGGCGACGACTTCGGTCCCGTCTCCTGCCGCCACTATCCCGCGTTCGGCGATCGACAATGCCTGTTGTCCTGCTTCCGTGGTATCGCGTATGAGCGCATCCCCATACCTGCGTGAACGCAACGAGCCGTCGGCCTCATACCGCCGGTCTGCAAATGCTTCCGCGGCCACCCGGAAGCCTGCCTCCTGAAAGACATCTAGCATCAGCGATCCTGCTAGCCCCACAAGCGTGACATCGCGGCTGAAGCGCGCAACCCCGCTCGCAATCGCCGCGGCTACAACGCGATTCGCCGCGGCCTGGTTGTAGAGCGCCCCGTGGGGCTTGACGTGCGTCACGCTGGCGCCGCACGTGGCTGCGACTTCGGCCAGCGTCTTTACTTGGTCGAAAACGGAGCCTGCGATGATCTCCGCTGGCAGCTTCAATTCCAGGCGGCCGAAATTCGCACGATCTGGATATCCAGGATGTGCCCCCAAATCCAACTTCCAGCGAAGCGCTTGTTCAATTGTCGCCTTCATGGTTCGCAAGTCACCGGCATGGCCGCCGCAGGCAATGTTGACCGACGTCAGGAACGGCAACAACGATTCCTGCGTGCCGTCGGTAATTGCTTCCGGCACTTCACCCAAGTCGCAATTCAGATCCATGCGGTTCATTCCAGAATCAACTCCCCGGACATCAGCAGTTTTTCCTGTTCGATCAGCAGGGAGCGCGCTGTGTCAAACATAACCCGCTCAAATCGTATCTCATCGCGCGGGCGAAGCTGTCCCAGGCGGTGAAGATCCGCCGATATCACATTCGCAATCTTTGGATAGCCGCCCGTCGTCTGTTGCTCCACAAACAGGATGATAGGCGATCCGGCGGTCGGCACCTGGACGGCGCCGAGCGAAACGCCTTCGGTGATCATCTGGCTTGAGTCTCGCTGGGATACAGCCGGTCCTTCAAGCCTGAGACCCATTCGATTCGATTGCTCGCCGACGCGATAGGTGCCCGCATAAAACGAGTCCTGGGATGACTCGGAAAACCAATCGACCTGCGGGCCGGGAGTCACCCGCAGTACCTTGCGACGGGACAAATTCTCCCAGGCCTGCGGAGCGATGGTTCTTTTGCGGAAGGTTTTTGTCGCGGGACCGACCTCGACCACGTCTGCTTTCCGCAGAGGTCTACCCTCGAATCCGCCGAGCCCACTCAACAGGTGTGTCGACGCGCTTCCTAGAAACGGCCTCACCGCGATCCCGCCCTGAACACAGAGGTAACAACGTGCTCCTGAGCTCGTGGCGCCCAGACGAACCATCTGGCCCGGCAGCACCTCTGCCGACGTACCCAGCTCGAGCGGGACATCATCCAGAATCGCGCCGAAATCGGAGCCGGTAACTGCCAGGATCGCTCCTTCCGGAAATATAAATGTTCCACCAAGCAACGTCATCTCAAGTCCGGCTGCGCTCTCATCATTATTCACCAGCCTGTTTCCGAGTCGCAGCGAGACTGGATCGGCTGCCCCGGACGGTGAAACTGCGTCGGGACCAAATCCTGGTCGCCCCAAGTCCTGCACCGTGGTCAGCAGGCCCGCCACCTGTACCCGGATCGTGCTCATGCGTACTCCAGCGCAGCAAATTGCGCAGTAGAAATTGGCCTAAAGCGCACGCGATCGCCAATCGATAGAAAACTCATGGCCTTTCGGTCCTGGCGGAACATCGCTATGGGAGTGCATCCGATCAATCGCCACCCGCCGGGCGTGGCAAACGGGTACACGCCGGTCTGATTGCCAGCGATCCCTACGCTGCCAGGAGGCGTCGTCCGGCGCGGGCTATCGAGCCGCGGCGTTGCAAGCGTTTCCGGCAATTCACCGAGATAGGCGAACCCCGGGACGAATCCGAGGAAGTACACGATGTAGGTAACCGAACTGTGCAATTCGATCGCCTGAGCGGGCGTCATCTCGTGCAGAGCGGCTACCTCGTTCAAGTCTGGGCCGAAGTCGCCGCCATAACACGTGGGGATTTCCATCTCTCGCGGCTCCGGGAGATCGATCGCGCCCAGTCGGCCTGAATAACCAAGCAGAATCGCTTCCAAGTCCGTGTGGTTCAGCTTCAGCGGGTCGAAGTTGACAAGAATCGAGCAATACGCGGGATTGAGATTTCGTATTCCGGCGACAGGTTCCCGCTCGAGCAAGCGGAGCAATTTCCTGACCCGCTGGTGAGAATCGAGCGTAATCCTTTGGTCGAAGTAGACCAAGAGCGATTGATCGCTCGCGGGTTGAAACCGCGCGACGGCGGCCGTCGGTGTCCGCATGGCTGACGGATTATATAGTACGCGGAAGTCCGTACGGGGAGCGGCCCGCATCGCCATTGGGGAAGTCGGGCGAACAAGGCCGGTACCAGCGGCGGCCTAGCTGCTGATGAGTCCGGAGAGGCGAAAACTGATGCGGCCAGGACCTAGAATTCCATCACCAGGGTTACCCGGCGGGGCGCGAGCCGGCGACGAGGATATCCACCAGCCTTTTGGCGCTTTGCTTCCAGTCAGGGCTGGACGCCACGTTGGCGACACCAACCAGGGCGTGAAGCAGATCGACCGGGTCGAGGTCTTTGCGGATGTCGCCGCTTTCGACTCCTCGCTTCACCAATGCGCGAATTGCCTGGTGCATCTTCGCGTAGGAGGCTTCAAACACCTTCTTGGGATCGCCCAGCAGAGTATTCAGGGCGGGTGCGATCAGTTGCTTGGCCGCAATGGCATCCACGAATAACAAGAGCCAGGCGCGTAGGGCTTCAATCGGCTGCATCGTTTGCGCGAACTTCTGTTCCGCCGCGGCCAGCTTTTCCAGCTCCGACCGATACACCGATTGTAGGAGTTCTTCGCGCGTCGGAAAGTGGCGATACAACGTTCCCGGTCCGACCTCGGCCTGTTTGGCGATGTCGTCCAGGCTGGCGTTAGCTCCGTGGCGGGCGAACGCTTCCTTCGCCACCTCCAGGATCCGTTCGCGGTTCCGCTCGGCGTCCGCTCGTGGCTTTCGCGGGCGTTGTGATCGTTTTTTAGGCATTTTCAAAAAATACTTGCATCCGGAGAGTGCCTCCGGTTATCTTATGTAGTGCGGAGACACTCTCCGTTTTATTCGAGATGCGGCGGCTTGTCAATAGTGATCACCGAGCCCGCGCCGAACGAGCCGCCCGAAGGAGAAAGAGTATGAATACGGTGGATCTGTTTGGAGCGACCTCGACTACCGACGAGGTTCTGTCAGGAATGAACCTGCGTGGGAAACGAATCCTGGTGACCGGCGTTTCAGCGGGTCTGGGCATCGAGACGGCCCGATCGCTGGCCGCGCACGGCGCAAATGTGGTCGGCGCAGCGCGCGATTTGAAAAAGGCGGAAGCCGCGACCACCGAGGTGCGGAGGGATTCCGCAGCGGGAGGCGGGAGCCTCGAGCTGGTTGCACTTGATTTGGCGAGCCTCAGAAGCGTACGCGCCTGCGCTGAGGAACTGCTGGCGAAGGGGCAGTTCTTCGACGCGATTATCGCTAATGCAGGCGTGATGGCGACTCCCTTTGGCCACACGGCGGAGGGTTTTGAGACGCAGTTTGGCACCAACCATCTCGGGCATTTTGTGCTCGTCAACCGGATTGCGCCGCTTCTCCGGAAAGGCAGTCGGCTGATCAACCTTTCTTCCGCTGGTCATCGCTTTTCGAACGTGGACCTGGCCGATCCCAATTTTGAGCGTACGCCTTACGAACCGTTCGCCGCATACGGCCGCTCGAAGACTGCAAACATCCTTTTCGCGGTCGCGTTTGACCGGCGGCACCGCTCGCGTGGCGTCCGTGCGGCCGCCGTGCATCCGGGGGTGATTGAGACGGAACTGGGGCGCCATATGGATCCAGCCCGACGTCAGGCACTCATCGACCAGATCAGCAAGGAACAGGTTGCGGAGGGAAAGGAGTCGTTCCGGTGGAAGACCGTTCCCCAGGGAGCGGCAACCTCGGTGTGGGCGGCTGTCGTCGCTCCGGGCGATGAGGTCGGGGGGCGCTATTGCGAGAACTGCCACGTGGGACAAATCGTGCCGGAGAATGTCACGATCGGTGGAGCGAGCGAAGGTGTGCGCGCGTATGCGCTCGATCCGAACAATGCTGAAGCGCTGTGGAAGAAAAGCGAAGAAATGGTTGGAGAGAAGTTCTAAGGATGAGGAGAATCGAACAATGAAGATCTTTGTCACCGGTGCAACTGGATTCATCGGCTCGGCGATCGTGCCGGAATTGATCAAAGCGGGCCATCAGGTACTCGGACTGACGCGGTCCGATGCCGGGGCCCAGTCTCTCATTGCCGCCGGAGCCGAGGTGCATCAAGGGAGTCTTGAGAACCTGGAAAGCCTGCGCGCCGGAGCGGCCATGGCCGACGGCGTGATCCACTGTGCTTTTAATCACGACTTCTCGAACTATCTCGCAAATTGCGAGCAGGACCGAAGGGCCATCGAGGCGATGGGCGACGTGCTCGTCGGCTCCGACCGTCCCTTGCTCATAACCTCCGGAACCGGGATGGGAAGCGCGGCTCCAGGTCAGCCCGCAACCGAAGATCATTTCGACCACAATCACCCAACCCCTCGAAAAGCCTCGGAACTAGCAGGGGCTGCGGTGGCAGAGCGGGGTGTCAATGTGTCCGTGGTGCGTCTCCCTCAGGTACACGACACGGTCAAGCAGGGCCTCATCACCTACCTAGTTCAGGTGGCTCGCGAGAAGGGAGTCTCAGCGTACATCGGCCAAGGAGTCAATCGTTGGCCGGCCGCACACGTTCTCGCTGTCGCCCATCTCTACCGGCTTGCCCTCGAGAAGCACGAAGCCGGCAGGAGGTACAATGCAGTCGCTGAACCGGGAATACCGATGCGCGAGATCGCTGAAGTCATTGGCCGCGGGTTGAAGGTGCCCGTAGTCAGTCTCTCTGCAGAGGAAGTGCAAGGTCATTTTGGATGGCTCGCCATGTTCGCGGGCTTGGATATGCCGGCTTCAAGCGCACTGACACAGCAACGTCTGGGATGGCGCCCAACCGGCCCCTCGCTGATTGCCGATCTCGAGAGAATGCGTTATTTCGGAACGAGGTCAGATATCCCCGCTGCGGCACCAGCCAGAGCAGCCAAGTGAACGAACCAAGAAAAGAAATCAGCTAAACCCTAAGTCAGGGAGATCGAACCATGGAAATCAAGGATCACGTATTCATTGTCACGGGCGCGTCATCGGGAATTGGACTTTCGACCGCGATTGGTCTGTCTGAGCGCGGCGCGAAGGTCGCTCTGCTTGCTCGCAGCAACGATGCGTTGCAAAAATTAGCGCAGCAGTTGCCAGGCAGCTTCCCTGTCACTGTAGATATGACGGAGTTTGATCAAGTGCGGGAAGCTGTACGGGCGGTGCACCAGCATTACGGCCGCGTCGACGGGCTCGTAAATAACGCTGGGCGCAGCTATGCGGCCGCAGTAGAAGAGATCGATCCAGCGCTTTTTGACGAGATCTTCCACCTGAATGTGTTGGGTCCTATTGTCGCGATGCAGGCCGTGATTCCGGCGATGCGGGCCCAGGGCAGCGGAAGCATTGTAAACATCAATTCTGGGACTGCGTTCATGAGCGTTCCTCAATACAGCGTCTACTCATCTTCGAAGCGCGCGCTCCTTGGATTCAGCCTCACAGCACGCGCTGAGTTGGAAAAGGACCGCATCGTCGTGAGTGAAGTCTACCCGTTTATCACGGCGACAAATTTCGGCAAGAACAGGATGGGAAATCCGGCCGGCGGCGGGCCGGCGGCCAGTTACGCCGACGGTGACAAGCCCGAATTCGTCGCCAGCCTGGTTCTGCAGGCTATCGAAGAAGGGCAGGCACAGTACTTCGCAAATGATCGCCTCCGCAAAATGGCTGGCGTCGCGGGCTAGTCGGCAGCGAGTTTAGGTAACAGCACTTTTCGCGCCATTGGTCTCGTTGACGACACGCCCGTCGAGCAGGTGAATCGTGCGGTCGGCCATATCCGCGTAACGTGGGTCGTGTGTGACCATGCAGATCGTCGCGCCATTGGCGTGCAAGTCGCGGAGCAAATTCATCACCGCTTCGCTGTTTATCGAATCGAGATTTCCGGTAGGCTCGTCTGCTAACAGAATCGACGGCTGCCCCACCAGCGCGCGCGCCACGGCGGCCCGCTGCTGTTGTCCGCCCGACAGCTGCGCCGGATAGTGTTTCGATCGGTGCTCCATCCCGACGCGTTCGAGCACTTCCTTGACTCTGCGTTTCCGCTCGCCCGTTCCCATGCTCCGATAGGTGAGCGGTAACTCGACGTTTTCGAAAACGGTCAGGTCACCGATCAGGTTGAATGCCTGAAACACGAATCCGATCTCACGGTTGCGAATGCGCGTACGGTCCGAAAGCGAAAGGTTTTCGACCGCGTCGGCATGAATCCAGTAGTGGCCCTCGCTCGGCGTATCGAGCAGACCTAAAATCGACAGGAGCGTCGATTTTCCACAGCCGGAAGGTCCGGCAATCGAAACAAACTCGCCGTTCTTGATTTCCAGGTGCACGTTGCTCAGCGCGTGTGTCTCGACTTCATCCGCGTGAAACACCTTCGTCACGCCCTCGAGACGAATCAAAGTTTGTGCCGTCGCATCCATTCGCGCTCCTTGAATTCAAAGAGGATCGAAGAAGGTTTGCCTCTACTCCAGTCTCACGCGGTCGTAGTTGTCCGACCCCGACATATCCGACAAAATCACTTGGTCGCCAATCTCTAATCCCTTTCGGATTTCCACCGCGTTGACCGATGCGCGTCCCAACACGACGTTTACCCTTACGGCTTCCTTGCCGCCGTTCACAAGCTTGAATAATCCAATGGTGCTTTCTGCATCACCGTGAACCGGCCGTCCGACATACAGAACGTCCTTCAGATGCTCGATTTCGATCGTGCCCTCGACGCTCAGTTGCGGCACGGCTCCCTGAGGCAGTGGCCCCTCCAACTTCACGTCCACGGTCCGCGTTCCGTTCAGCACCGCCGGATCAATCCGGATCACGTGCCCTGAGATCAGGCCGTTATGTGTGTCGATGGACGCGACTTGTCCGGCCTGGACATCTTTGGCCTGTGTCTCGGCGATCTGCAGCGCCGCTTTTAGTTGCGTTGGCTGCGCGACCTTCAGCAGCGCGGCGCCCTGTGCGACCTGCTGCCCCACGTCAACATCCAGCTCCTGAAGCACTCCGTCTTCCCCCGATCTCACGTGCAATTCGTCGAGCTGAGTCTTTTTCAACTGATAGAGCGCCTGCTTCTGATCTACGGTGGCCTGTTGCACGGCAAGCTGGGCGTCGATGGAATGCTCAAACGTTTCCACTTCCTTCTGCGCCAAATCGTTTTGCTTCTCCAATTCCTCGGCTTGCACTTCGGCGGTCCTCACATCGAGCGTCGGCGCCAGTCCGTTTTTCAGCAGCAGCTCTTTCGCTTCCTTCTGCATCTCCGCGGTGCGATATTGCGAATAGACTGATGCTGCTTGCGTGCGTTTATCCATCAGCTGATTCTGAAGTTGGGCCTTGGTTTGTTCGAGCGCAGCCTCGGCGCCCTTCAATTGGTATTTGGCGTCAAGCGCCTCTTGTTCCAGTTGGGGGTTGGTCAAATCGAGAATCACCGTGCCCGCCTTCACGGGGGTTCCCGGTAACAGATAGCGTTTTGCCACCCGGCCTTCGGTCGCCGCAGGAACCGTCCAGGTTGTTTCCGGCACGAGCGTTCCCAGACCACGCACTTCCAGCAGCATCGGACCGCGCTTTACCGTGTCCGTCCAAACAGCCGTACGGTCCACGCTGGGCGCCGCCGGCTTCAGTCGAGCCAGCGCCGTTGTAATCGCCGCGGCGAGCAACAGCCCCGCTACGGCATAGATCAGCCGCCGCATTCGCTTCCGCTGCTTGTCTTGTGGGCGCGCTATATCCATTTGAAATTTGCGCTACTCATATCTCAGCACCACCATCGGGTGCACCCGTGAATCCCGCCGTGCGGGAACGAACGCCAGAGGCCGCACGGCACGCTAATAGCCAATAGTCCATGTACGACAGCAGCTTTCGCGACGTCACTCGGCTAATTCTCGAAGCCGAAAACACCGGCGAGACGCCCGCAGTACATGAATCACTCGGAGCGGAGGGCCTGGATGACGTCGACGCGGGCGGCACGGGACGCTGGAAGCATCGAGGCGATGACCGCAGCAGCCAGAAGCACGAAAGCTGAGACGATCACAGGCAGGACGCCAGGCATCCTCAAGTCACCGAAATAGCTGCCAGCGATGCGTGCGACGGCGTAACCGAATGCCGCTCCGGCTAACACGCCTGCGGTGGCGATGATCGCGCCCTCTGTGATCACGGCTCGCAGCAGATTTTCAGGCTGAGAACCAAGGGCCAGCCGGATGCCGAATTCGCGAGTGCGCGCGCTAACCGAAAACGCGAGCACGCCCGCGACGCCAACTACCGCAACCGCCAGCGCGATGGCGGCGAAAACACCGAAGACAAGAGAGTTCAAGCGATCCGGCGCGAGGACTTGTGCGCGGATGTCTTCGAGGGTGGAGGCGTGCTCGACCGGCTGGTCCACGGACATGCCGCGAATGATGCGCGTAACAGGCGTTACGAGTGAATAGGGATTGGCATTCGTGTGGATGAAGAGATGTCCTCCGAACAAGTTGCCTTCGGCAAAAGTGCCATAGATGGTGGCTGTAGGTTCAGGGACAACGTGCTCATCGTCCACGTCCGCGGCGACGCCAATGATGCGGTGAGGTCCGCTGAAACGCGCCTTTTCTGCGTCGGTACCGGGGAGGAATTCAAGCACGGGGTCCGTCCAGTAGACGTGGTGTCCGATCGCACTCTCCCCTGGCCACATGCGTTGCGCGAGCGTCTGGCTGATGACGGCGACGGGCTCGTGATTTTTGTCATCGAGGTCGTTGAAGTCGCGTCCTTGAAGTACGGGAACGCCAAGCGCCGCGAAAAAGCCAGGAGAGATAGTGCGCCACATCGCGCGGGGGTCTTCGCTGGAGTGCACGTGACCGTCTCCGGAGTACTGAAGACCGGGGCCGAAATTATCAGCGTCGCGCCAGGGCGCCACAAGACCGAAGGCTGTGCGCGTGACACCCGGAAGCGCCTCAATCTCACGGATCGATTCTTTATAGAAATCGAGAACTTGCTCGGGCGTTTTGCCGTAGGTCATCGCGGGCACATCAATAGCGAGGACGTGCTGCATGTCGAAATCGGTCCGGGCGGCTTGCAGGGCGAGCAGAGTAGTAACCAAAGCACACGCGCCGGCGAGAAGCACGAAAGACGCGGCGATTTGAGTAACGGCAAAGACGCGCTGCCGCCGGCTGGTGCCGCTCGTGATGCGGACGCTGCCGCTGGCGACGTTCAAGCCGTTGGCCTTATCCGCAGAAGGCAGGCGCGGAACAAAGGCCAGAATCACAGCAGCGACGATGGCCAAGCTGGCTCCTGCCCAGAGGATGCTGGAATCGACGGTGAGATCCAAGGCGCGGACGGAGAAGCGGGAGGCGTACCGAGCGAGAACCGAGACCAAAGGTTGG
>Ga0209624_10000725_pt1 | contig 28547 bp, 26 predicted proteins | sample JacPinW_OM2H0_O1_FD_188565 | JGI IMG/M metagenome (GOLD analysis project Ga0209624, IMG submission 188565) | Forest soil microbial communities from Algoma, Ontario, Canada - Jack Pine, Ontario site 1_JW_OM2H0_O1 (SPAdes) (version 2) | ecosystem: Environmental > Terrestrial > Soil > Boreal...
GCGTCATGAAGGTCTTTATGTTCGACAAGGTAAGCCAGGACGTCCGATCCTTTGGCGCGTTGCCGCGGGAAGCCTGGATGGCCTTGGGCATCCTGGAGCTCGTGTGCACGGTCGGGCTCATCTTTCCCGCCGCGTTCCATTGGCAGCCACAGCTGACGATTCTGGCGGCCGCTGTCTTGGCAGTCGAGAGCCTCGTGTTCGTCGGGGTGCACGTCAAGTACCGCGAGATCACGCCCATGATCTTGAGCGGCGTGCTGGGCCTCCTCATGGCGTTCATCACGTACGGCCGGATGATTCTGAAGCCAATCTTCTGACGGCGGGACTCCAAATGCGAATCATTGGACACATCGATCAACGGTCGGCGCGTCGTCGCCGTTCTTGAGCGTCTGGCGGATCTGCGGGGCCTGCCGCTGTCGATCACGGACCGGAGTTCGAGGGTCAAGTGCTCGATGCCTGGGCGTATGAACACAGCGTACACTTGAACTTCATTCGGCCCGGCAAACCGATCGAGAACGCGTACATCGAGAGCTTTAACGGACGGTTCGGCGACGAACGCCTGAACGAGCACTGGTTCCTGACGATGGCACACGCACGGTGAGTCATCGAGCAGTGGCGGATCGAGTACAACACCGAGCGACCCCACAGCTCATTGGGCGAGCTAACGCCGGAGCAGTTCGTGTGGAATGCCTTGTCGACTACAACAACTCGAGAGGACTGTGCACATGACACGGGTCGCAACCGCAGCAATCGTACTATCGTTGGCGGTGATCTCAGCCGTTCAGGCGCAAACAAAGTTGGATGAGGAGGCCGTTCACAACCTGCCACAAGCTTTCTCTGCGGCCTTTAACAAGCATGACGGCCACCAGCTGGCGCAGATAATGGCCGACGACATAGATTTCGTGACGGTCGGCGCCACGTGGCTACATGGAAAGTCAGACTTTGAGAAATATCACACGCGCTTGCTCAACGGGCGTTTCCACGGCATAAAGTTTGAAGTGCTACAGGTTGCTGTACGCTTTCTGCGTCCGGACATCGCGATAGTTCGCTACAGCTGGACAGCCGCTGGTGACAAGAACCCGGATGGCACCGCGCGCAAGCGACGGTACGGAATGATGACGATGGTCGCCGAGAAGCGCGCCGGCAGCTGGCTGGTGGTCGCTTCACAGAACGACGACTCCTTTCCTGGTGTGGCGCCGGAATTCGAAGGAATCACCTCGCCAATGCCGATGCCTGACCAAGTCGGACCTCAGCCCTCCGATCCGTGAGTGTTGTGCTTTGACCAAGCTCACCTGGAATGGAGGGCGGCGTATCTGCGGCGACAGGCGAATATTCTCCGCCCTGCGGGCGTGAGACTGCACTGCGTGGGGTAGAGCATAGACGAGGATCCAAGAGACGAATTATCAAACCGCGGACTCTAGCTCGGGGCCGTACTAAAACGGGGAGCACGTCACGACGGGTCAATCTCTGCCGTTCCCCGGGTTCAGTGTCAAGCAATCAATTGGGGGATGCGTCGAGGACCAGCGACCAATCAGCTGTGCCGCAAGAATTGCGGATACTCTCAAGGCAATAGTTCCCGCAGCGTCAAGATCACCGTCCGGGGCTGGCCCGAACGCAGGATTGACAATGTTAGCTTCGTATCAGGCGGAAGGCGGACTGCTCGTCGGAAGTCCCAACCTGAAAGCTGCTTGGACGGCGTTCCATCAACGGCAACGATCTCATCGTCGACTTGGAGACCGGCTTCCGCGGCGGGTGTCTGGGCGGCGACGGCCACAACCTTGAATGCCTCGGCGCGCTCTTTGAATGCAGTCACGCCAGCTCGGTTTAAAGGCGGCTGCTCGGTGCGCGGGGCCGGCTCGAACCAGATCCGGCTGTGGCCATAGTCGAAATCGAGGGTAAAGTTCGAGAGGATCTGGTTACCAACGTTGCCCGATTCCGTGCGCGAGGAGAAAGCACCACGCTTGTCCGGCGTGTAGTGGCCAATGATCCGTGAAAATCGCCGTCCTGCGAGCTCGAAATCGACCCGGCTCGACCAGCTGGAAGACGCACCGCCCATGCCGAAACCGAGCGACGGAAATCCGCTCATCATCCGTTGCTTGAGTCCGTGAGTGTCTGCCCAGATGCCCTGGACGATGAGCGTTCCGGAATTGCCGGTGTCGAGGCCCACATCGCCGGGTATACCAGCGATCTTGGCTAGCAGCAGCGGCTCATCGTCGCTGAAGAAGATGGGCACGGCCGTTCCCCTACCCCGGTGGCGGTAAACCGACAGCGGCTCGAATTCCAGGGTTCCTGCGTGGTAATCGAGCCGCATTGCGAACCGTTCGAACAACTCAAGGCCGAGGATGCCGGCCAGTGGCGGCCTGGCGCCGCGCTCCACGGTGTCGTACTGCAGCGGGATGACGGTGAAGGCCTGGTTGCGCATCGTCAGGCCGCCGATCTCCAGGCGGTCCACGCGCGCGTATTGCTCGGGGACCTTACCCTCCCCCGATCCGCCACCGGCGCCGGCGCCAACCGGCTTCAGTCCCAGCGCACCTGCTGCATCGGGCGTCAGAATGTCATGACCACCTGTGTCGAGGATGAAGGCGAATGGTCCCTGACTATTGAGCTTTGCCTCGACGATCACATCACCGTCAAACTCGACGGGAACCCTTGTCTTGCCACCGGCGATCACAAAGTCGTCGGGCGGTCGCGGCCGCCCGAAAGACTCGGTGTTTGCGCTAGAGCGGCTGACTCGCTCGATCTGGATAACATCCGCCTGGCTGTCATCGCCGTAGTCGGTGGTGATCGTGAAGGGGAGAACCAGTCCCAGCACGCTCCTGTAGTCGTCGTAGCGAACAGTGCGCACGTCGATCGTCATGACCTGTACGGTCCGCACAAGTCGCGCGGTATCCTGGTCGAACCAAAGTTCGACGGGTTGCCCGCGCGGCGGTGTCGCCCGAATCACGGAGAAGGTCCGTCCCTCAGCCGTTCGATCCTCGAGGGGATCCAAAACTGCCCCGAGCGCCTTTCGTCTCAGGTATCCGAGCTGCGCCAACCACGCGTCGGTAACGTGCACCGCCTGCATGAAGTCCGAATCGATCGGATGAACACCGCCCGACGAGTCCTGGCGCCAGTAGCGACGTCCATCCCAGACCACGCCGGTAGAGAAGACGCCGAAATCCGCTACGACTCGCATCTTGCCCGTGCCCAGGTCGACGGTCTTCGACCAACGGCCGTTCAACCCGCTCTCCCGCTCGGACCCGGATTCAACGATGAGCCCCGTGTAACTCCCATCCCCAGCCCCGGCGGCTGCTCGTGCCGATGCCAGTACCACATCAGGGTTAGCTGCAAACAGAGTGGCAGCACGGAGCGCCATCAGGACACCAACTGCGGTAATCGGGAAATGCGCGCGATGTTTGTCCATGGCCCAAGCCTGCGCCCGCGGCGGTGGCAGGTCTTGAATTTACTTGACCCATCCGACGCCATTGCGCAGGGCGCCGTCCGGTGACGGCGGTCAGTGTGCGAGTCATGTGCGCCTGATCCGCAAACCCGGTTTCCAGCGCGACAGCTGCTAATGGCGTGTTACTCGCAACCAGACTGCGCCATGCCCTGCGGGCGCGCATCTGAGCGCGGAATGCCGAGGGCGAAACCTCGTACACTCGGTGGAATCCGCGCGAGACGCTGGCCGGTGCCATGCCTCGGCGCTGCGCCCATGCGGTCAGGCATAGGTCCGGTTGGTTTCGAATATCGATTGCCAACTCGTCGGGCCAATCGTGCGCGGGGTACCGCACGGGCTCGACCATCGACAAGAGCAACTGGCGGGCCGTGTCGTAGTCGCACTCGGCGGTCCGTGCAATCAGATCCGGATCGTGGACGCGGCCGAAAGCAACCGGTGGATCCATCCAGTCCGGCAGACTGAAATTGATGGTCTCGGCGCCGGCGACCAGGAACCGGTCACGGTGCGCGTCAAATGGCCCATGACAGTTGACATCGCCCGCACGAACGATCCGCCGGCCGCAATCGCCCGCCTCTTCAAACCCTCCCGACAGGACTACGCAAATGTAGCCCTGCTCGTGTCGATGCCTCGAAAGTTTTGACCCACTCGTCCATCGTTCTCTTCCAGGCGTAATCGGCGCGAAGGTCGGTATCACGTCCTCGAATCTCCCCAAAGCCGTCGGGCCGGGCGCTGCGATCACCGCTTAGAGTATCAACCTCGCGCTACGTGTTGTAGCAACGCATGGATGCACGCACGACCGCCGGGAGGCCGCGGCTGTCCGTATCTTCCCAACCGACGCGAACGACACTGGCCCGCGGTCGTGGCTCATCGCTCATCAGAGCTGGGAGTTTTTTGAAAGCGTGCCGTACGGTGGGACGCGCATACTTAAAGCCAGACGCATTTGAGAGTAGACTAAATGAAGGTCCTTGGTCTTTGTTTGACGTTATTGTTCGGGCCGGCTCACACCCTGCTCGCGGCGGACCTGTCCGAATATCTAGCAGCGCCGAAGACCGGAACGATCAAAGTAGCTTTCGTTCTCGGCGAAGGCGCGACGGTCATCGACTTCGCTGGACCGTGGGACGTATTTGAAACGGTGATGCTCGGCGACGACCGCAGGACCGAGGAACGCATGCCGTTTCAGCTATACACCGTCGCTGCTACGAGAGAGCCGATCCATACCAGTGGCGGCCACAGCGCCGGGATGACCATTGTGCCATCGTTCGATTTTGCGACCGCGCCTACGCCAGACATCGTCGTAGTGGGGGCACAAAGGGATAGTCCGGGGCTGTCGGACTGGCTACAAAAAATCTACTCGGACAAGAAGATCATCATGTCCGTCTGTACGGGGGCTTTCAAACTCGCCAAAGCCGGCCTTCTAGACGGTAAGTCGGCGACGACGCATCACTACTACCTCGAACAGTTCACGAGCCGCTACCCAAACGTGAAACTCGTCACGAAGGCGCGCTACGTGCAGGCCGATCCTCTGCTGTATACCGCAGGTGGAGAGATGTCAGGGATCGACCTGGCGTTGCATATCGTCGAGGGATACTTCGGGCGCGAAGTCGCACAGGCCACGGCGAATCGGATGGAGTATCAGGGTACGGGATGGCAAACAAACGAGGGCGTATCCGGTGTCGCCCCGACGATCCATGAGGAGTGGCGTTCCCAATCGAGTGCCGGGCCGCAGATCCGACTGCACATAGCGACCCAAGGACCGAAGATGACGGTTACCGCAGACAATCCATCACTGGGCGCAACCAATGTACCCACTGCCGTCGCGCAAGAGGGGTCTCGGTTTACTTTCACGTTTGAAATTGCGGGCCACGCTTCGCAATACGTCGGAATCGACAACGATGCGGACGACGTTCTCACGGGCGAGCTGATTCAGGACGGCAGCTCCCACTCGTTAGCGCTGGTCAAGCAAAAGCATTTTCGAGGTTAGGCAATCGACCGGCCAGGTTCGCCGGCGCCTTAAGGTCCGAATGCGCGTAGCTCCTAAAAAGGCCCGTGCTGCTGACGCTCGGTTCTGTTGTGGCGTTCGGAGCTGCGGCCCCCGAGCGGCATCGGCCGACTAGCGTCGACACTCCAGCGACCGATCCACTGAGTCCAACAGGCTCCTCATAAGGCCGCGGCTTGAAATCTTCGCAAACTGGGAAGGAGACATGCCAAAGCGTCGCTTAAAGGTGGTCGTGAAGTGACTGTGGCTGGCGAAGCCTAGGTGAGTTGCAACGCGGGCGAGGTCGAATGAACTGTCTCGCAGCAGCTCCAATGAAACGCGCAGGCGTATTTGCTGCTGGTATGTGTGGATGGTAAATCCTGTGTGCAGCGGAAAGATTCGAGCAAGTTGGCTTGCCGAAGTGTGCGCCTCGCTGGCGAGGGCCGGCAGCGACAGATCGGCAGCATAGTCTGCGGCAATTCGACGTTTTGTCGTTTCGACGATTGCCTTGCGGCGTGCTTCGCATTTTGATCTTAAAGCGCGGATTGGGGCGGCATGCCCCTCCCAGTGCCTGTTGGCGTCTCGCAAGATGCAGCGCAAAAGCCGAATCGCGTATTCATCCACGGCAAGATCGGAGATGCCTTCTCCGCATCTAGTGTTTAGAACTTCAAAGAAATGCCGCTGCGCGGCGTAGGCTGCAGCGCCCACGGGCGCGAATGGTTTAGCAAAGAATTGCCTGTCGCCCTTTTTTAGCCGCGCGGGTCCGGCATCGATGAGGTCTTCCAACAGCATTGGACATAGGGCGATCCAATCGCTGTTGTCGCCAGATTCATCGATCTGCAGCCGCTCGTAGCTTGACCCGATGTCATGAAAGCCAGCGACGTTGGGGGTGTGGACCTCAGGTGCATGCCCGCTAAAGACTCGCACAACTGATGTGCGCATGAAGCCAATAACGGGGATGGATTGAGGGCCTCCTCCGCCAAAGAGAGGATGAGTCGGGGCGCAACGGTGTTCACCGAGAGCGACGAGTGAGGTTATCCTCACCAGGCGCTCCACTTGCCTGATGCAAACCTGCAGACGACCTCGCTGCCCAGCGGGGCAACCAGAAAGCGGCCTAACGTCGTGCAGAGTCTTTGTTCTCTCGCTCATCACCGACCCAGAATACCCGCCGTTCAGGCTAGCAGGTATCCGGAACTTCCGCTTCCAAGAAAATCCAAAGATTGCGGCAAATGAGCGATCTCCAAGAAATTGTGCCGCTGACAGCCGCTCGTGCCCAAGTGCCGCGCGAGTTAACCGCTGCGTTTGTCGCGAAACGGCGACCGCGGGATGGGTTGCAGAAAAATCCGCGACGCATTGCGCGACTCTATCAATCCGATCCACAGCCACCGCAAATGCGCGATTACTATGAATGTAGTTGCAGACGAGGGATTACGCTTGCGTTCTCCGATCTCCTGTCCGGGTGGTGGCGTCAGCTCGGCGTGCGATTCGTCAGGGCTGGCGCAGTGCGCGGGCGCCCTCGTTCTGCTGACGTGCATTGGCTTGGCGAGTTGTGGTGGCTCAACGAGTAATCCCGACTCGACCTCCACCGTTCCTGGAAGAGATTCTGCGCCCACGGTCACATCTTTTACGGCCAATCCTGCAAGCATCAAGTCCGGTTCCAGCAGCACGCTCAGCTGGGCGACAACCGGGGCGACCACTATTGCAATTACGCCGGGCACGCTCACGTCCACGTCCGCGGGTGGTTCAACGAGCGTGAGCCCATCGTCGACAACGACTTATACGCTGGCAGCGACGAACGCCTCTGGCTCAACCACGGCTACGGCGATAGTCACCGTGAGCGCCGCTGGCGCAGGCGGTCCGTTGACGATAACAACCACATCGTGTCCGGGCGGAACTCAGGGTACGGCATATGCAGGCTGCACTATATCCGCCAGCGGGGGCTCTTCGCCGCTTACCTTTTCCGTAAGCACAAATTCCAACAATCCCCCATTGCCCGAAGGGCTGTCGCTGAACGCAGTTACGGGGCAGATAACGAGCGCAAGGATTGGTGGTCAGGGCACGTACAGCCCTTTAATTGTAGTGACCGATTCCAAGAACACACAGGCTAGCCAGCAAATCTCCTTTGCAATTAATGGCAGCAACCTATTTCTGGCAGGCATATTTCCGGCAACTTCGATTTTTCATCACCGGGTAGACGCAGCTTCAACGAGCCTCCCCGTGGACACGTCTCCCGCTGCGGCTATCTACAATGGCTATATGTCGGCGACGATTAAGCCCTTCTTCGGGAATACCGATGGTGCGTTTCCGAACGGAATTCCAGCGATAGAAGTTCCTCACAACCAGGCTGATGTACCGGTCACGACCACTGTGTATCAGTCCTACTTTTCTTCTGGTCCCATCCCTGCGAATGCGCCGGTGGAAGGCACCAGCAACTCGACGGGAGATCGACACGTTCTTGTCTATCTTGAGTCCAGTGGCGGAAACAGCCCCGCGCTCTATGAGATGTGGCAGGGGATCTACGAAGGGGGCCCGTGGACCGATTCCTCAAACGCGCTCTGGCCCGACGTGTCCTCTAATGCGCTGACGCCGCAAGGTAACGGCACATCTGATGCTGCAGGACTGCCGGTAGCGCCGCTACTTGTCAATGCGGACGAAGTAATCGGCACGGGCACACCGAGCTCGCCAAATGGCGCGGTTCTCCATCCCATCCGATTTACGCTCAACCATATGCTGAACTATTGGGTCTGGCCTGCGACGGAGACGGCTGGCGTGGGAAGTTGTACCGCCACGGGGGGCGGCGCGATCCCGGTAGAAAGTCAAATCTCGCAATCTTCTCCTCCTGCCAACTGCACCATGACAGGACCTGCTGGTGAGATTTACCGACTGAAGGCTTCGGCGGCGACACCCTCCTGCGCCTCCGCGAGTCCACAGGCGGCGATCATCATCACTGCGTTTCGAGACTACGGGATCATCTTGGCCGACAACGGAGCGAGCGGAGGCTTGATCGGCACTCCCGACGCTCGCTGGAACGATGGCGATCTTAGCTGCCTCACAAGTCTCACTTTGGCGGACTTCGAACCTGTAAATGTCGCGAGCCTCATAGTCAGTAATGACAGCGGCGCCACCAGCCATTAGCTGATCTGCTCCGGATTACGGCCGGATCAACGTCAGTGGTCGATACGCGCAATGAGTCCTAGTCGAGTAGCAGGGGAGACACCGTCGCTAGCTTACGCTGCGGCGTTTCATTGCTCGTTAGCGTACGCTTTGACCAAGTCGGTGAGAAAATCTCTTCCTACAAATACTGCGCGAATGCTGCGGCGCTCGTTGAGGCCATGCACACCATTGCCATCGGGATCTCCCCAGCCACCGGGCGCGCCATAAACTGGAATGCCGATGGCCTCGAGAAAGATACCGTCGGTTGCGCCCGTCGACATCGTTGGAACGAGCGGCACACCCGGAAAGTACTTGGCAACCAGCTTCTCGGCCGGACCTATGATCTTGGGATCGAGCGGCGGCGGTACGGCGATCGGCCGGATGGGCGGTATGGGCGTCACTTTGACGCCGGGATCAGCGATTGCGGCCACAAGAGCCGCCTGCGTTCCATCTACCGTCTCTCCGGGGAAGATACGGCAGTTGACGTTGGCGGTGGCTCGCTGTGGCAGCGCATTGTTTGCATGTCCACCGCTCAACAGTGTAGCGACGCAAGTCGTGCGCAGCATGCTGTGATAGCTGCGATCCTTGGAAACAATGGCCTCGGCTGCTTGATCGTTGGGATTGTGTGACAGCGCCATCATGGCGCGTCCCAGCTCATCGTCGCGCGCGGCGCCGGCCTTGGCGAAGAAGGTGCGCGTCGTGTCGGTAAACTTCACCGAAAATTCGTGGTTCCGAACTTTGACGAGGGCATCGGCGAGCTCATAGATGGCATTGTCCCGAATCGGGATGGAGCTGTGGCCGCCTGCATTGATCGTCTCGAGCAGATAGTTCTGCGAGATCTTCTCACCCACCTGAATGGATTCAACCAGCAGCTTGCCGCGTCCATCTGTGCGCCCACCGCCGCCTTCATTCAAGGCAAAAGACGCCGAGATGAGCTCGGGCCTGTTCTTTGCTAGCCACTCGGCGCCATTGAATGCGTAGGTGGTCTCCTCACCGCAGGTCAGCGCCAGCTTGATGGTGCGTTTCGGATGGTAACCGTCATGTTTGAACCGCATCAGCATGTCAATCCATGTGGCATCCATCGCCTTCATGTCCGAGGTTCCCCGGCCATAGAAGTAACCGTTTTCTTCGATCAGGGTAAACGGGTCACGCGTCCAGTCCTCTCGTTTCGCCTCCACCACATCTAGATGGCCCAGTAGCAACATGGGCTTCGCGGATTTCGATGTTCCCGCCAGCACAGCGACCACGCCACCTTCTTTGGGATGGTCCGCCACCGAAAATAGCGTGAGGTCTTTGTCTTCAAATCCGGCTGCCCTCAAGTGCGCCGCAATGCGCTCGGCTGCCGCGGTGCAGCTTCCGGCCGATAGCGTGGTATTGGTCTCCACTAATTCCTTGTAGAGGGCGAAAAATGTCGTTTGATCGGGACGCCGGGGACCCATCGGGGGTTCTTGGGCGATAGCTAGCTGTATCGTCATCGCCAAACTCGCGCTCGCACCCGCAATTCGCATCAGCATGAGAGATCTCCATACAGCCTGTTTCGCCCGATACTGACACACGCGAGCTCCGAGCTTCAAACGCTGCCGCTACACATTCGCAAACATCCTGCTGAGGGGTCGCTGTTGCCGCGAGCGGGTCAGGCAACATGCTGGATTTGACGCGGCGTGCCTTGAATTCTCACGGTACCGGCTCGTATGTCGCGACGAACACGTCTGCCCTGCAGGGATACACGTCGCCTTTCACGCCGCGAATAATCCAGTCCGTGAGATCGGCGCGCAGCGTGCCAGCCCGTGTCGGGATGAGCATGTGCGGCACACCGCGGCGCTCGACGATGCGGTTGGCTCCGGTCGCAATATCCTCGTAAAACCACTGTGGGTCGATCCATGCGGGCAGTTCCTCGCACTGTCCGGCCGGCATGAACTGCCATGCCTCTACAATGAACGGTCTTCTGCGCCAGTGGCTCACCGCAGCTCCGGTGCGAGGGAGGCGTGAAAGTCCCGACGATACTCGGGGACCTTCGGCATCCGGTTCATAGGTATTTAGCTTACTCCGCCGACGAAAGCGCCGCCCGCGATTGACGACACTTTCTTGCCGCTACTACGCGGACACGGAGTCCGCCGCGGTGGAGCAAGGGGCGGTTTTCGGCCAACTTCGGCTAACTCCGGCCATTCGAGGAGAACCCTCAATTCTCTACCTAGCGGACATTGGAACGATCTTCGAGGGACCGAAGAAATTGCAACGGAGCCGCACCGCCACTCAGTCCGGAAACTTCAACTCCCGCTCAATCGCCTGGAAGCGCGGCTCTTTGCGCAGCGGGTCGAGGAATGGGTTCGTCTTTATATATTCCAAATAAGGGTCATGTTGACGCACGGCTAGATCAAGCCAGTCCATCGCTCGTGCGATGTCGCCCCGCTGGCTGTAAATCATTGCGGAGAATAAGGAATCTTGATCGCCCACTAACTGCTGGAGCTTTGCAATCATGGCGTCCGCGTCTGCATGTCGGCCGAGCTTATCGTACGCCATCGCCAAACAAATATACCTATTGGAGCCACCTGTACGCTCGCATGCCTTTCGGGCGTTTTGGAAGTCACCGGCCGTCAGATACGCATAACCCATCCAGCCGTAAACGGAAGTCTCGTCAGGGTCTAGGACTTTAGCTTCATTGAACGGCGCTTGTGCCTCGTTTGCATGACGCGCCCACACCAAAGCCTCGCCTAGCGCAAAATGATTATGGGCATTCAGGGGGTCGAGAGTAATCGAGCGTCGCAGGGCATCCAGACCGATTTCGCTGTGGCCCATTAGAACCTCAAATTGCCCGTAACGCCGCAAAACCTTAGCGTCGCCAGGCGCAATAGTCACCGCGTGTCCATATTCGCTACTGGCGCCTATAAAATCGAGAGCCATGTCCAGGACATCGGCCAAGGCAAGGTGTCCGATAGCTAGATCAGGCACCAAAGTGATCGCTTTCCGAGCATCCGCCGCAGCTTTCTCGCCGTACTCACGCCTTCTTGCGCCCGCTGAGTAATTGCGGGCGAGCCCCTCCAGCACAAGCGATCTATCGGCGTAGGCTGTCGCGTAATCCGGATCCAGGCGGATTGCCTCGCTGTACCCGGCAACTGCTGTTTGCATGCTCTGCTCATCGAGATCGCCCCGGTACGCTTTAGTCGCGCGCAAGTAAGCATCGAATGCGGATGGGTTGTGGGTACCACCCACCTCAATCTTTTGGGCGATGTTGCCGAGTAAGGCAATTTTTAGGGCATTGGTTACCGCGTTCGCAATGTCGGTCTGCAGCTCTAGCACATCGCTAAGCTCTCGATCATAGGTCTGTGACCAGAGGTGAAAGCCTGTGATGGCATTGGTGAGCTGTGCGGTGACGCGAATCGTATGGCTACCCCGTCGAACGCTTCCCTCGAGCACGGTGGCGACATTGAGCTTATGCGCGATAGTGGAAAGATCTGTGTGCACGCCCTTGAAGTAAAACGATGAAGTGCGGGCAGCAACCTGCAGCTCATTGATGCGCGACAGGGAGTTCAGCAGCTCCTCCGACAAACCATCCGAAAAATAATCCTGTTCTTTGTCCCCGCTGATATTTTCGAACGGCAGAACTGCAATCGAGTGAGGAGGGGGGTTGAATGCAGTGTTTCCGCTTGTCGCGCGATCCGATGCAGTGTTTGGCAAGCCCGTAGTTCGCTTGCTCGTCCAGATCCTGTCGATAGCTAGGTATGCCAGAATTCCTGCAAAAACAGCCGCCACCAAGACAAGCATGATCCTTCTTTCTCTTGGCACACCGCGTGAATAAGACTGCGCCGTAGGGGTGGCTGTGGGCCGCGACGCCGCGGCTCGAGTCGCTTCCGGAGATAGTAGTCGACGTACACGTTCTACGAAGTCACTCGACGTTGCGCCGTCTGGCAGACGTGTCCACTGTACTTCCCGAAATTTTTCGGGAACCTGCTCGTCATCTTCGGGCGTTTTATCGATAACGACGGGCACCAAGAACGCGCGGTTGGACGTTATTAAATGCGACCGATCGACTGCCAGCTTCCACTCAAGACGGAAGTACCCCTCGTCACGCTCATGCGTATTTCGTGAGATGACAGGAATAAAGAGTGTGCATGTTTTAATTTGTCTGCGAATCGACTGATCCCAGGAGTCTCCGCCCCGAAGCTCGCTCTGATCGAACCACACTTCGACACCCGCTAAGCGCAGTGCCGCGCAGATGCGCTGAGCCGCCTCCGCATCCTGCGAGGCATAGCTCAGGAACACCGCTCCCGTCGGTGTACTCGCCGGCTTTGGCGACCACTCCCCCATCCGCGCCTCTGGATCTTGTACCCGTCGCGGGAGAATGCCCTGAAGAGGGCGTCTCAGGCAACGCAGTTACGCGAAGTTCCGCTTTTACCTTCGGGCAATGACCGGTATTGGTATTGCTCGATGACCGGTCAGGGTCAAAAACTGGAAATAGAAGTCAATCCATCAGCGGGCGGTCCAACTGCGGTCATCGGCAGATGGATCGACTTTGCCGAAAGACGTCGCTCGGTAAGAGGAGTCGTTCACGCTGTCACTAGCGCAACGGGCTAAGGTGAATTTTTTGCAAGGATAGTCCCCATGGGAAATGAGGTGGTGTATATATTCTCGCCTGCCTTGAAGTTCCGGACCTGTAGGGATTCGAACTTCGTGGGCTCCGGATCTAGGCCAACTAAAATCCATCTCAATAGATTCAGGGGAAATCAATGAAAAAAATCTCGTGGGCTTGCTTGTCCGTCGTCATGCTGTTGAGCGCGCTCCCAGTTACGCGCAAAGCCCAAACTATGATGTTGGGCGGGTGTGGCGCGTCACGTACTACCACATCAAGCCGGGGCAGTCCGAGGCCTTTTGGAAAGATTTCCGAGAGAACGTGAAGCCTGTGTATGAGGAGGCGAAGAAGCAAGGCTTGCTCAGCGATTACAAAGTCTGGAACAACGTGACAACGGATCGCCCGGATGATTGGGACGTCGCCGTGGCAACCGTGTATGCCAACTTTGCGGCGATCGATCAGATAGACGCAAAAGCGGCAACCATTTCTACCAAGCATTATGGCTCGCGAGACGCGATGATCGAAGCGGCAAAGAGGCGCAATGAGATACGCGATGTGGTGGCGAGCAAGTTGGCGCGCGAAGTGATGCCGAAGTAGGAGTCGCAACGCAACAGAACGAAACCACTGACCCCGAACGCTTGTTGCGAAGCGTTCGGGGCTTGCCTTTTTCGGTAGCGGAGCTCCTGCGACGAGTTGGATGGGTAGTCGGGTTACCGGTACTCGCCCGATAGCCGCCGTTCGCGACCGGCAGAATCGGGCCGAGAAGCGTCCTTTGGTAATGGTCGGGGATTGACAGTGGCCCACCGGCCAAAACCGGCCACAGGGCTCGACTGCGTAATTTTCCGATTACCGGACGTTCAGACCGGCGCAACGTCTCGACATTGCATCGCCGCTTACTGCGGAAACTTCAACTCCCGCTCAATCGCCTGGAAGCGCGGCTCCTTTCGCAAGGGGTCCAAGAGCGGGTCGGTCTTGACGAGCTCTAGGCCCGAATCCCACAGCCGCAGCGCGGTCTCTAGCCATTCGAGCGCCTGGGCCTTATTTCCCCACTGCGCATTGATCGTGGCGTACTGGTATGCCCAGTTATCGCCCAGTGCTGCCTTCATTTTCGAATACACAGCTTGCGCCTCCGCGTGCCGGCCGAGCTTGTCATAGACCACCGCGAGGCACTGTTGACTCAGCCAGAAGTCGGGCTTCGCTTCGCATGAAGCGCGCGCGCTCTCAAAATCCCCGAGCCCGTAATAGGCGAACCCGCGCTCCGCATAGACCCCCGTGTAGTCGGGGCTAAGATTGATCACTTGGGTATAAGCCGCCACAGCCTCTTCATAGCGGCGGGCCGTAGCGAGCGACTGGCCGAGCGCAAAACGGCTTTGGCGACCGAGCGGGTCGAGCACGACCGCGCGGCGGGCGGCCGCGAGGGCCGCATCGAAGTGCCCCATGAAGGCGGCAAATAGGCCGCTTAGTCGCAAGATCTCAGCATTGCCCGGCGCGAGCGCGAGGGCTCGCCCGTATTCCTCACCCGCCAGCGTGAAGTCGAGGGTTCCTATTTCCGAGACGAACGCCAATGCGAGGTGCGCCTGGGCCAGATCCGGCGCTATTCTTAGCGCCTCTCTGGCATCCGCTTGCGCCTTGTCATCGCCTTCCTGCGCCGCCGCTTTGGTCTCGGCCTCCCCGGCGACGCGGGAAAAGGCGAGCGATCGGGCGGCGAACGCGAGGGCATAGCGGGGATCGAGGCGAATCGCTTCTGTGTACGCGGCTATCGCGGCCGGGAAGTCTTTGGCGTCGCGATACGAGTTCATCACCTTGGCCCCGCGCAGATAGGCATCGAAGGCGGCAGGGTTAGTCGTCCCCCCGAGCTCGACTTTGGCCGCGAGATCGTCGAGTAGCGTGACTTTCAGGGCGCTGGCTACAGAGGTGGCAATCTCGGTCTGAAGTTTCAGCACATCCCCTAAGTCCCGGTCATAGGTCTTCGACCACAGGTGAAAGCCCGTTACGGCATTGATCAACTGCGCGGTGATGCGGATTCTGTTCGCGGAGCGGCGCACACTGCCTTCGAGCACTGCGCCCACATTCAGTTTGCGTGCGATCGTGCCGATGTCGGTGTCTTTGCCTTTGAACGAGAACGCTGAGGTGCGGGCGGCGACCTGGAGCTCATTGATTTCAGTGAGGGAATTGAGCAGCTCCTCCGTGAGCCCGTCCGAGAAATACTCCTGTTCCTTGTCCCCACTCATGTTCACAAAGGGCAGCACCGCGATCGAGTGGGGTGGTGGAGTGAAGACCCCGGACCCCGCAGGCTTTGAGATCCAGGGCCCTTCGATGGCGAGATAGGACACTGTCCCCAAGACCACCGCCAGGATGGCCACCGGCAGCGCACGCCTCGACCACCCGGATACCGGCGTTCGCCCCCCGATTGCAGGTGCTGTCCCTGACGCTGCGTGCGCACTGGTCGCGGTCGATGTCTTGCCCGACAACAGACGCTGCACACGATCAACAAACGCCGGTGGTGTCTCCCCTGCGGAAAGGCGTGTCCACTGCAGCTCCCGGAATTTTTCCGGGATAGCCGGGTCTCGTTCCGTCGTACTGTCTATGACGACCGGAACGAGGAACGCCTTGATCGCGGCCATGGTGTGCGTCCGATCGACGGCTAGTTTCCACTCCAGGCGGAAGTAGCCTTCGAGCCGCTCGTGCGTGTGCTGGGAGATGATCGGAACGAACAGCGCGCAGTCGTGGATCTGCTGGCGGATCGACTGGTCCCAGGCGTCCCCTCCACGGAGCTCGCCTTTATCGAACCAGACCTCAACGCCGCCTGCTCGGAGTGCATCGCAAATGCGCTGGGCAGCGTCCGCATCCTGCGATGCGTAGCTCAGGAATACCGCGCCAGTCGGTGTGCTCGCCTTGGTTGGCGGTTCCGCCTGCATCTTCGCCTCTTGGTCTTGTTGGGCCGACGGAGAATGCCCTGAGGGCCCGAATCAGGCAACGTAGCCGGGGAATGTCCGCTTTTCGGTGCCCCAGCGGCCGCTATCGGGGACGCTTCGGGTCGGGACCGGTAGTACAGACTGATTCGTCAGCAGGCGTCCAGGGCTAGAACGAGCTGCGCAAGCAACATGCCAGCAAGGCGACTGCCTACCAGCCAGAGCACGACCCTCCTGACGTGCGACTCCGTCGTTTTGCCTTCCACCACGTCGTCGGTCATTACGGACATTTGCGGGTCAATAAAGACAAACATCATGATGGTCGCGACACCATTTGCAACTGCAGATAGCGTGCTTGATGTGACTCGAAGCGACGGATTCAAATACCCGGCATATAGCGACGAGAAGACGCCAGTAATCTTGCGGATACAGTGGGAACAATGCTCTTGCCCAACCGTACGATCAGGGGAACGAGTTACGTCGCTGTTAATGCCCTCGCTATCTAAGCTAATGAGTGCGCGGACCAGCAGCCTCCGATCCGGAACACCCATCCCGGGCGCAATGCTTTATCCAGTCCTGGGATATGGCGGATCGGCGCCAGAAACGAAGCGCACCAATGAGTCTTTGGGCAGCTTGGAGGCGTCTCAGGAACCCGCATAGCCTTGCCGTTTGCTTTGTGGCAGTCGGAATTGCCTGCGGGCCTCTGACTCACGCTGAGTCGATCGTGTTACCAAGAACGCCGCCGCGTTGCTCGGTCTTGACGATCGCGGAGTTATCGAGCCAGGAAAGGACGGTCACCCTTCGAAGCATATCGCCGACATCGACCGCATCGCTTCGGTTTGGCACCGCGGTAAGCAGCCGGCCGATTCGATCACCACGTTCACGCCCTAATGTGAGTACACGGTGCTCGTGCCGATTCGGGTCGATTGCTTTGTAGCGCATTTCCGGCGAGCCTTTAATCTATTGGTTCATGCGGCCTCGCCCGGCAAGGCCGAGCCATCCGGGGCAACTTGCGTGAACCCAGGCGAACTGAGGGAGGATGAAGTCCTTCCCAATTTAATACGAGGCAGCCGGCCCGACGCCGGACCCTGGAGCAGCAGACTTGTCGTTTCGAACAACTTGCTACATCTGGGTAGCGACCGCTGCGGGGCGGAAATCGGCCGCTCAGCGGACTCCAAATGCCGAGGTAAACCTATGCGCGCGATTGTTGTGACCGGCTACGGCGATGTCGACAAACTTGAGGTTCGCAACGTGCCAGAACCGGGCGTCGCGCCAGGCGAGGTGAAGGTCCGAGTCACTGCCTCGAGCGTCAATCCTATTGACTGGAAGTTGCGCAGCGGCGTGTACCGGCAAACAAGACCTCTCGAGTTTCCGGCCATCCTCGGCCGAGATGCCTCGGGCGAGGTCGTTGCTGTGGGGACGGGGGTGCGTTCGATTCATGTCGGTGAAAAGGTTCTGGGTCTCGTGAACCGTGCCTATGCCGAGTATGTCGTCGACAAGGAAGAAGCCTGGGCCGTGGTACCGGCATCGATGGATCCCGTTGATGCCGGAGCACTCCCCCTCGTGACGCTCACTGGCACGCAACTCATCGAAGAAGCGGTAAGGCCGCGTCGCGGCGATGTCGTACTCGTAACGGGCGCCGTGGGAAGCGTCGGACGCTCCGCGGTCCTTGCTGCGCGAACCCTGGGCGCGCGCGTCTTCGCGGGGGTCCGGCGGTTACAACAGGAGGAGGCGGCTAAGCTGAGCGTCGAGGTGGTGGCACTCGACGACGATTCGGCCATCGCACGGCTTCCTCAGCTCGATTCGATCGCCGACACGGTTGGAGGGCAAACCATTCAGAAGCTCCTCGGCAAGGTCAAGACCGGCGGTGTCATCGGGAGTGTGATTGGCGAGCCCCTAGGAGCGAAGGAGCAGGGCCTTGTCGTTCGCGCGTACATGGTTCATTGCGATGGCAGGAGACTGACAGGGCTCGCATGCGCTGTCGCGGAAGGGAAGCTCGTGATCCCCATCGCAAAAAAATTTCCGCTGGCAGAGATCCGCGAGGCGCAGACGCTGGCTGAAAGGGGTGCTGGGGGAAAGGTGGTGCTGCTCGTCCGGTGACACGCAGCGTGGGTCGCCCAGACAACCGTCTACGGGTTCGGTCCCGATACTGAACTGCAATTTTATCCGTCTGACGAAGTGGAACCCCGGAAAAACTCATCAGCTCAAAGCAACCAATAGCTGCCCGGGCCTTCGAGAATCCGTGGAGCTCTTGCCAAGCCGCGGCGGCGCTCTGGAGTTGCGCAAAGATCCGCACAGGTATATATGAAACGACAATTGGCGTTCTGGATTAAACGCCGTTTAAAGAACACTCAAGGGGACACTTCGACTGCAGGCGAAGCAAGAGGCTTGTGCTGCGAAGCATTCCGCGTTTTCTTCTCGTGATAAATGCTCGGGTCGATGTGACTGACAGTGCAAGGCGCTGTTGGGCACTATGAAGCGCTGCGCAAAGAGTCTCGTTCTCATCGGCCTGTGCGGTCAGGGCGCATATGACGAACGCTCGGAATCGAACGCTCCGGTGCAATCCGCTTGATCGGAGCAGTCCGGCATGTTGAAAACGCGATCACGTTCAGAAGGCATTTCGGGCATTCGTCGTGCAGCTTCCCCCAGGGCCGCACTGGCGCTAGCGGTCACGGTCGTGCTGGCACTTAGTAGTCATTCAGCTCAAGCGGCTGAAACCCCACTGTACAGCTTTTGCGCGCAAAGCAGTTGTACGGATGGCCAGTACCCCATCTCGGGTCTCATCCAAGGCACCGACGGAAGCTTCTATGGAACAACTTTCCAGGGAGGAGCCAATGCCAGTGGCACCGTATTTGAAATCACTCCGAGAGGCACTCTGACAACGCGATACAATTTTTGCCCGCAGAGCGGTTGTGCAGATGGACGGTTCCTATATGCGCCGGTTATTCAGGGCACCGATGGGAATTTCTACGGCACGACCTTCCAGGGCGGGACCAATAACGACTCCGGCACCGTATTCCAAATGACTCCGAGCGGCACGCTGAAGACGCTATACAGCTTTTGCGCGCAAAGCGGTTGCGCGGATGGACGGAACCCGTACGCGGGGCTTGTCCAGGGCACTGATGGGAATTTCTACGGGACGACTCTGCAGGGCGGCACCAATGATAGTGGCTCAGTCTTTCAGATCACTCCGGCGGGTACCCTGACGACGCTATACAGCTTTTGCGCGCAAAGCAGTTGTGCGGATGGAGAATACCCATATGCGGGGCTTGTCCAGGGGGCTGATGGGAATTTCTACGGCACTACCCAGGAGGGTGGGTCTAGCAGCAACCCCGGCACAGTTTTCAAAATTACCGCAAGTGGCACACTGACGACGCTATACACCTTCTGCGCGCAGAGTGGTTGCGCCGATGGGATGAGCCCTTACGCGGGCGTCATCCAGGGTGCCGACGGCAACTTCTATGGGACTACTTATCTTGGGGGGATCGATGGCGTCGGCACAGTCTTTCAAATCACTTCGGCGGGCACTCTGACGACGCTTCACAGCTTCTGCCCGCAAAGTGGTTGCGCGGATGGCGCCGAACCTACCGCGGGCCTCGTCCAAGGGAGCGACGGGAACTTTTATGGGGCGACCGTCTCGGGCGGGACCAGCAGCAAGGGTTACGGTACATTGTTCCAAATCACGTCAAGCGGCTCCTTGACGACGCTCTACCGTTTTTGTCCGGAAAGCGGTTGCGCGGATGGCGCATACCCTGAGGCGACCCTCGTCCAGGGCAGCGATGGGAACTTGTACGGGACTACCTACCAAGGCGGGGCCAACAATGAAGGAGTCGTATTCAAGCTGAGTGTGCCTACCGCGACCTCTTTGGCCTCCTCGCTGAATCCCTCAACGTACGGGCAGTCGGTGACGATTACTGCGACAGTTACCTCGCCGTCGGGAACGCCCACGGGCAAGGTCACATTTATGACCGGAAACATGACCCTCGGTAGTGCCACGCTCACAGGGGGCGTTGCGTCCCTCGCCAGGGCAAATATGAACCCGGGTACCAGTTCCATCACGGCGGTCTATGCCGGCAACACTAAGTTCTTGGGCAGTACGTCCTCGCCCTTGAGTCAGGTGGTGACTCAGGCCACAAGCACTGTCACGCTCACGTCTTCACTAAATCCCTCAACCTTTGGTCAGTCGGTGACGTTTAGGGCCACTGTAGCGCCGCAGTTCAGTGGCGCCCCAGCAGGTCAAGTCACATTCAAGAACGGCAACGCTATACTCGGGGTTGCGCAGCTGATCGGGGGCATCGCGAGCTTCACCACGACCGCGCTAGGCGCCGGCACTGATTCCATCACGGCGGTGTACAGAGGCAACGCTGATTTCTCGGGCAGCTCTTCGGCCCTAAGTCAGGTGGTAAATCAGGCTGCCAGCACGGTCACGCTCACCTCATCACAAAATCCTTCCAGTCTCGGGCAGTCGGTGACCTTCACGGCGAAAGTAGCAACGCAGTCCGGCGGAACACCCACAGGGCAAGTCGTATTTAAGAATGGGAGTAAAACCCTCGCAACCGTCGCGCTGGCGAGTGGCGTCGCGACTTACAACACTTCGTCGTTGACGTCAGGTTCACACACTATTACGGCGAAATATAACGGCAGCAAAAACTTTAGCGTCAGTTCTACAACGCTGACGCAGACAGTAAACTAGAACCGCCGCAGTGATGTAGTTGGCGCCGCCGACTGAGGGTAGAACCGATTTGGCAAACTCTGCCCGGCCATCGGCTATTGCATAGCTGACCGGCGGATCGTCATCAAATTCACGGGCATGATGGCCTGTCGCGCCTATTAAGGCGCCTCATGCGCGATGATCCGCGACTTCGCGCGCGACGGACGGCTTCATGGGAGCTACGGCGGTGCCTCACTCAGCTCTTGAAGAGGCCTCCGCCGTAGTCTCCGGGTTGTTCGAGCCCTGCTGGTCATCGTACCAAGTGCCGTTGGCGAGGAAGACGGACGACTCGCTACTCATATTGATCGCCGAGACTGCCGCGCCGGTAGCCCACCCTTAGCTCATGCACGTACCCGTCGCTTCCCGCTCGCGAAAATCAGGCCGTTACGTTTTAGGCGCCGGTAAGTCCCGAAATCAGTCCGTAGTTGGTGCCACCAGAGTTCTGTCCCGTAACGCCGATAAGCAACTGCGCAGGCGACACACCGGTGTTGAGGATCGCCAGACCGGTGAACTGGACGCCATTCAATGCGGCATCCGTTCCCGTGCAACTCTCGTACGTATACGAGACCTCATAGACATCGTAACTCGTATTGTTGGTTGACACCTGGCCGTTCAGGACACAGCCGTTGGACGGGTTCTGAGCTGAGATAACGCCACCGCTAGTAATCGATACGGTCGCACCGTTTGAGGGATCGTTGGTCGAGGAGTCCGTATAGTTGCCGCTTATTGAACTCAGCGATGAGGCACTGTTGTAGAGGGAGTCAAACGTCAGTGACCAGGTGCTGCTGATCATGGTGTTGTCAGTGGTGGTGAAACTCAAGGTGCCATCAATCGAAGTGCCGGAACTGACAGTCGCGTTGAGCGTGCCGATGCCGTAGGTCGAACCATCGGAGAATTGAGAGCCAAACTGAGCATACCCGTCCAGCGTAATCGCAACTGTGGTCCCAGAGACCTGCGCCGTGCCGATGTATTGCACCCCGTCAGCACGAATGAAGTCGGATAGGCCAGCGGAATTGATGATACCGGTCACAGTAAGGCCACTTTCCGAGTCGGTACCCGTCCAAATGCCCGCCGCGGAGGCATTGGTGATAGGCGCAGTACTGCTCGTACTAGAACCGCCGCCGCAGGCGGCCGCACCAAGAGCCAGGATTACGGCCGTGATGCGAAACAAGCGGATGTGTCGGTACATAGATTCTCCTCCAGCTAGGCATTGATTGATCGGGCAGAGCATTTCGCGGCAATCGAAAATGGAAAGTCATCAGCGATATACGCCTGACCAGAAGCTGGCTGACAACCATTCGGGTCTGAAAGGTTATCCGACACTCCTGATGCCGATACTACGAATGAACAAATGATAATCCGTGGACACAGCTGGCGGCGGTCTCACGATGGTAAAGATTTGTAAGCCCTTAAGCGCGATCCGACGCCAGAGGGCGGCTTGAGTGCCCGGCGATTAGCAGGAGAAGAGGCTACAATCGGTCATGGCACCTAGAACGAGTACGGAGCCAGCCAAATGAGGACGAAGAGCCGATGATCTCAGCGCAGGAAGCACTCCAACGGTTGCGCGAGGGCAACCGTCGATTCGCATCCGACGACCGAGCCAGCGTCGCATTGACGGATGCGGCACGCCGCCAGGCGCTGGCAGCAGGCCAAGAGCCGTTTGCCATTATTCTAGGATGTTCGGATTCGCGTGTGCCGGCTGAGATCGTTTTCGATCAGGGCCTTGGTGACCTGTTTGTCATCCGTGTCGCTGGTAACATCGTCGCCCCTTCGCAAATTGGCAGTGTCGAATTCGCTGCGGAACGCTCCGGCACACGACTTGTGATAGTACTGGGACACTCCAGGTGCGGGGCTGTCCTGGCCACGCTGGAGCAGCTCGGGCGTCGTTCGGAAGATCAGTCACGGAATCTGCGGTCGATCGTTGATCGCATCCGGCCTTCCGTTGAACCGCTGTTTCGGACGGAGCTCAGGCGCGACCCCGACGCTCTGGTGCGTGAAGCCGTTCGGGCGAATGTCCGCATGTCAGCAGACCATCTGCGACATGGATCGGAGATCCTCGAGCAACTGATCCAGAAAGACGGGCTCCAGGTCGTCGGCGCGGAATACTCGCTGGATTCTGGAATCGTGGAGTTCTTCGACGGAGTACCTGTTGCGTGCAACAATGCATAGAACCCAGCGATTGCCGGATAGCGCACACGGTTGCGATCGACCCCTCGAAATGAAGCCATGACTAACGAGACCGCCTACACCTACATTCCGCCTGGGGTTTGGACCTGGAACAAGGAGAACGGCGGCGAATTCGCCAACATCAACCGCCCGATGGCAGGGCCGACGCACGAAAAAAATCTGCCTGTGGGGCGCCACCCGCTCCAGCTCTACTCCCTGGCTACGCCTAATGGCGTGAAGGTCACGGTGATGTTGGAGGAGTTGCTAGCGCTGGGCCATTCCGGGGCGGAGTATGACGCTTGGCCGATCAACATCCGCGGGGGCGAGCAATTCAGTTCGGGCTTCGTGAGCGTCAATCCGAACTCCAAGATTCCGGCTCTGATGGACCGCAGCGGGCCGACTCCCATTCGCGTCTTCGAGTCCGGCGCGATACTGATTCACTTGGCCGAGAAGTTCGGCGCTTTCCTGCCGATTGAGCCGGGGGCGCGGGCGGAGTGTCTATCGTGGCTGATGTGGCAAATGGGTTCGGCACCCTACCTGGGTGGCGGCTTCGGCCACTTTTATGCCTATGCGCCGACCAAGATCGAATACGCCATTGACCGCTACGCCATGGAGGTGAAGCGGCAGATGGACGTGCTGGACCGGCACTTGGCCCAAAGAGCGTACCTGACCGGGACGCAGTACACCATCGCCGACATGGCGGTCTGGCCCTGGTACGGCGCGCTCGCCAAGGGGCTGCTCTACGAGGCCGGCGAGTTTCTGCAGGTCGCTGAATACAAGAACGTTCAGCGCTGGACCGATTCGATCGCCGAGCGAGCAGCGGTGAAGCGCGGTCGGATGGTGAACCGCATCTCGGGCGACCCGGCGAGCCAACTGCGCGAGCGGCACGAGGCAAGCGACTTTGACAACAAGACACAGGACAAGGTTGCCGCTGCGGAGTGAGGGCCGGCCGTGCTGATGGAGATCTCAGTCCAGACTGCAATGGGTGCTCTTTGACCCCATTGCCGGACACCGTGGTCAACTCGCCGCCGGGGGTGGTCTGTCATGAGCCGATACATTGCACTGGTACGCGCGGTAAATGTCGGGGGTACTGGCAAGCTTCCCATGACCGCGTTGAAATCAATGTGCACCGATGCTGGTTTCGACAGCATCGAAACCTATATTGCTAGCGGCAACGTTGTCTTTGAGAGTAAGGACGATGCGACGCGAGTGAGACTGAAATTGGAAGCGAGGCTTCGGGCTTTCATTGGGAAGTCAGTTGACGTGTTCGTGCGAACTTCAACCGAAATGCGCGCTGTGCTTGATAGAAATCCTTTCCCGAGCGGAGAGCCCGGGCATACGTACGCTTTTTTTCTCGCACAGAAGCCGCCCCGAGACGCAATTAGCGGCGCTCTTCGTCGCGCGGATGAAGGAATACGCTTGGGACGCCGCGAGATCTATGTGTACTACCCGTCAGGTATGGGCAAGTCCAAGCTGCGAATTCCGGCGGCGAGTGCTGGCACAGCGCGAAACATGAATACCATCGCTAAGCTCGTCGCCATGAGCTCAAAGGCGCTCGCGTGCGAATCCTGATTGCGACGACAGCGGTGGCCTTGGCAGGTTTTTGGATGACTGACTGAAAAAACCGCGGATCGGTGGTTCGGATCCGTCCTGGCGACCACTCATTCCCTGAGCCGGCCTCCGGTGTTGCCTGTTGCCGCCGCTCCCGAACGGCCGTGTTCAGGCGGGAGGGACGCTCGACCCCGCGCTATTTCTTTTCCAAAAGCGGATGTCCATCAGGCAGTTGATGCGCGTACCAGGTCGCGAGCCGGTGCCGAATCGTCTTCTCGCCGACCTGGTCTTCCGGCATTGGGGAAATGACTTTATCGTGCACGAGCAAGCGGTAGACGTATAGCGCCTTGTCGCTCGCCGAGTCCGTCGACTCGAACTCGACCGCCTTGCGGCTCTCCGCATACCGAACGCCGGCAAGCAAGGCCGCTTTGAACAATTCGGCTTCATGTTTGAGCTTCTTCATACCCCATACTCTAATATTGTGCCGGTCAGTAGCGGTAGCCCTCGAGTGCGAATGTCTCGGATTGGCCCGGCGCAATTGTCATATACGAGCGCTATAAAATGCTGAGTATTAGGAACGCGTCCACAGCGTGCCGAACGCTATAAAGCTAGCAAGCGATGCCAACAAGGCAAGCGGCATCACGAAGCTTCCAACTGCGAGAAACTGGCCCGTACCCACGTCTTCACCCTCGCGACGGATGGCAACCAGCCAAAGGATCGTGGCGAGCGACCCCGTCACGGAGAGATTCGGCCCCAAGTCGACGCCAATAAGCAGCGCGCCCCGAATTTGTGCCGGCAGTTGCGCACCGTTCGCGACCGTAGCAGCGAGCAGTCCCATGGGAAGATTGTTCATGAGATTCGATCCGATGGCGACGAGACTGCCTACGACCAGCGCAGTGAGCTGGGGTACTCGATGCGCTTGCGCGGAAGCCCCATGGATGAGCGGTGCGAGCACACCGGTGCTCTCAACCCCCTGCACCAGTACGAAGAGTCCTGCCACGAGCGGCAAGATGCTCCAAGAAATCTTGCCGACAACCGGCCAGGGAGAATCTCTCTTCAAGACAGCGATCACGAGCCAAGCGGTTAAGCCACAGGCGCAAGTCGGCAGGCCAAGCCGCCAACCCCGCATAGAAGCAACCAGAAGCGCCACCGCCGTGAGTGCGATAGCGCCCGCCGCGATGCGCCCTTCAAGCGGGAGTGTCGGTTGACTTGCGGCCTCCGCCACTCTTCCCAACAGTCGATTCCGCTGGGTGAAACGTAAAAGCAGGTAGGTGGAAATAATCGTAACCACGGAAGCGGCGCCAAACTCAGCGAGCCAGCTTGCCAAGGCTGGCATTTTGTCGCCGAAGACGATGAGATTGGCGGGATTGGAGATCGGTAGCACGAAGCTAGCGGCATTCGCGATGAACGCGCATATCAAGAGATAGGGAAGCGGGGGCGCTTTCGCCTGCCTCGCGGCGGCGTACACCGCCGGTGTCAGGACTACCGCCGTGGCATCATTAGATAGAAAGATTGTCACCAAAGCGCCGACTGCGTAGATCTGCAAGAACAGTCTGCTCGCTGAGCCTTTGGCGTGCTTGAGAGCATAGAAGGCGAGCCAATCGAAGAGGCCTTCGCGTCGCGCAAGCTGCGCGAGCACCATCATGCCGATCAGAAACAGATAGACATCGGAGCCTTTCTGGATCGCCGTGAGTGCTTCGGATAAGGAGATGAGTGAACAGAGCACTAAGGCGATGGCGCCCGACACCGCCCACCACGCTTCGGGCCAGTTTCTGGGGCGCGTGACGACGCCTAACACTGCAATCGCCGCGATGGACCAGGTCGCCACATGGGCTGGATTGACTGCGCTCATTCGGGGAGTTCCGATCCGTGAAATCGGCTCATCGCTGTCGCCCACCGCCGTTGGGTTCCAAATGGGCACCCCGGATGTGCACCCAAGGCAGCGAGCATGAAGAAGAAGTGGCAGCCATGATCGTGGTCCATAACTCAAGGCGAGTCCGGAATGATGTTCGCTGAAACAGCGTCGGCTGCCAACACGGGCGGGATGCGCTCCATGGATTTAGCCGCGAGATAGGGGGTCGATATCAGAAGACGTCGTGGTCGATGAGAGGCCAAGTTCTGCTGGCCTCAGGCGTCATTGGCTTGCGGTGCGGCGCCCGATCGATTCGCGCGCGACGGATGGCTTTTCGGTAAACGGCACCGTAAATCCACCGTATTCGCTTCAGCCACCAAGCGACGATGACCTCTTCCGGCGGCCGCAGGTAGGAAGTTTCTCAGCGCTGTAGATTCTTTCGGGTAAGCGACACAGACCGCAGACAGTGGCTAAAAATAGGCGGATGTTGCGACAATGCAGGAAACTATGGGCGTTCCCCCGGGATATTCCAAAGCAGGCGCGCGCAAACTGTTCGTAATATCCGGAAGATCCTTCCAGGGGCTTCTTGATGGGCTGATCCGGATCGGGTGTCTGCTGGTTGCGTCCGTTGGGTTGGCGGTGCTGTGTGGCTGGATATTCGATATCCCGCGGCTGACGCGCTTGCTGCCCGGCCTGGCATTCATGAAAATCAATACCGCCTGCGCCCTGCTCGCGGCGAGCATCGCACTCTGGATTCTGCACGCGCACCAACAGGGGTCACCGTGGTTTCGTGTGGCACGCTGCCTTGCCGTTCTGCTGGTTGCGCTCGGCGCCCTCACTCTGTCTGAACATCTCTTCGGGCTGGAACTCGGCATCGATCAGCACATCCCTTCCGGTGCTCAATTGTCAGCGCAACCTGCGCATCTCGGGCGCGTGTCGCCCGCATCGTCGTTCATCCTCATGTTTCTAGGCCTCGCTCTGCTGTCGCTCAAGGCCCGACGGCCAAGTCTTGCCGCTTGCGCCCACTGGCTGATAATTCTGCCTCTGTTCGTCTCGGCGCTTGCCGTTGTCGGCTACGCTTACGGCGCCACTTCACTTTATGCAGTGCGGCCATACGCCTCTATGGCCGCACACACCGCAGCATCATTTCTCGTTCTGAGCTTGTGCGTGCTCGCGGCCGATTCGGCGCATGGATTCGCGAGCGTTGCAATCAGCGACACTGACGGCGGAATTGTCTCGCGCCGACTGCTCCCCACGATTCCTATCATGATATTTGTGCTCGGCTGGATACGCGTGGAGGGGCAAGAGCTCGGCCTGTATGACGGCCGGTTCGGTTCGGCATTGATGGTGCTCCTGAGTATCACTTTCTGCGTCATCGCGGTTGCATGGACCGCAACTACTCTGCATAAGGTCGATCTGGTCCGTAAGCTCGGCGAAGCCGAGATCTTGAGTCTCAACGCTGGGCTCGAATTGCGGGTGCGGGAACGTACCCACGAACTGTCACAAGTATCTTCACAATTGAGATTGGTCAACGGCGCCCTCCAATTGTTGTCCCAGCAGGACGGACTCACAGGTCTAGCTAATCGGCGCTTCTTCGATGCGCATCTTGGCGATCAGGTAGCGATCGCGCGTCGCTACGGGCGGCCCCTGACACTTGTGCTATGCGATGTGGATGCGTTCAAAGACTACAATGATCATTATGGACACCAGGCTGGAGATGAGTGTTTGAAGCGCGTAGCTGCCGCACTTCGCTCCTGTTGCGGCCGTACAGCGGATATGGCGGCCCGATATGGTGGCGAGGAGTTCGCCATAATCCTCCCAGAGACCGGTCTGCGCGCGGCGGTGCAGATCGCGGAAGCCGCCAAGAACGCGGTGCTGCAATTGGGGATCGCGCATGAGAAGTCCCCCACGGCGCGTTATGTCAGTATCAGCGGCGGTATTGCCGTCCTGCTTCACAATGGGATCAGCAGCGCCCCGCAACTGATCAAAGAAGCTGATAGATGCCTCTATCAAGCGAAACGCTTGGGGCGCAATCGCATGGTTGCGCCGGAAGCAGAGTTCGGGCAGGCGACGGCATGACATTGCGAAGGGCGCCGATCGACCTTGAAAGGCACTTCCGACCACGAGCGATCAAGCGCGTCGTTTGAATGGCGCCAAGATAATGCCGCAAAGCAGATATTGATGGTCATATCAGGCGGCTCGCTGTCTCGCGCAAGCCAATAAGTAA
>Ga0209624_10000726_pt1 | contig 28543 bp, 18 predicted proteins | sample JacPinW_OM2H0_O1_FD_188565 | JGI IMG/M metagenome (GOLD analysis project Ga0209624, IMG submission 188565) | Forest soil microbial communities from Algoma, Ontario, Canada - Jack Pine, Ontario site 1_JW_OM2H0_O1 (SPAdes) (version 2) | ecosystem: Environmental > Terrestrial > Soil > Boreal...
AATCTCACGGCGTGGGTCGATCGCAAGCTTTTCATGGGTCATCTTTTCGACGGCACTCGCGATCCCGAAGGAATCCTCAGCACCGTTCCGGCCATCGCGACCACTATGCTCGGCGTGTTGACGGGCCACTGGCTGCGTTCGCGAAAAGCTCCAGCTACAAAAGCAATTGTGATGTTCGTCGCGGGAATCCTGGGCCTTATTGCAGGCGAAGTGTGGAATATCTGGTTCCCCATCAATAAGAATCTTTGGACCAGCTCATTCGCCGTTTTCACAGGCGGCTTCGCACTGGTCTTTCTCGCCCTGCTTTATTGGCTGCTTGAAATCAAGCGCTGGCGCGGCAAATGGACCGTTCCCATTCTCGTTTTTGGAATGAACGCGATCGCGGGCTTCGTGGCCGATTCGCTGGTGTACGGCCCCGGCTACACTTTCACCGTGAAGCAGCCCCACGGAATCGCGTTGAGCTGGCACGACGCGGCACAGGCCAGGCTGGTATCGTTTGGAGCCAGCCCGCCGAACGCATCCTTGATTTATTCTTTGGCGGCGGTGCTGTTTTGCTGGATCCTGTTGTGGTTCCTCTGGCGCCAGCGCATTTTTCTGAAGGTCTGATTCTGCTGCGATCCGCTGGTAATATAAGTATGCGGGTTGGTTAGGATCGCGGCGCTGCGAATCGCACGCGCCAAAAACTTGCGACGCCAAATAGCCGGAGGAACAGCATTTGCCCTTTGCTCCAGAACTAACCGCCGAACTCGCAGCCGCTGGTCCCGGGCAATTGCAGAAGCACAAAAACTTTCCCTCGCGCTTTCTGCGACGGAAACGCGACCTGATCGTTTATCTCCCCGGCATTTACCAAAAGCGCCCCGACCTGCGCTTTCCCGTGCTATATCTCGAAGACGGTCAAAATCTGTTCGATCCCGCCACGTCTTTCATTCCCGGCATTTATTGGCGCCTGGGAGAAACCGCTGACGCCCTGATCGCGAAAGGCGCGATTCAGCCGCTCATCATCGTCGGCATATACAACACGGGCAAACAGCGCATCAATGAATACACGCCCACGCGCGATCGGAAACTCGGCGGTGGCAAGGCTGATAAATATGGCCGGCTGCTGGTGGAGGAATTAAAACCGTTCATCGAATCACAGTATCGCGCGCTCGGCGGAGCCGCGAACACCGGCCTGGGTGGGTCCTCGCTCGGTGGCCTGCTGACCGTCTACCTCGGCCTGAAATACCCGCAGGTTTTCGGCAAGCTTGCCGTGCTTTCCCCGTCCGTGTGGTGGAACCGCCGCGCTATTCTTGGTTTTGCAGCGCAAGCGCCTCTCATCGCGCGACCGCGCATCTGGCTCGACGTCGGCACCAAGGAAGATCCGCACACCGTCGCAAACGTCACCGCCCTGCGCGATACGCTGCTCAAGCGCGGCTGGCAGGATAGCCGTGACCTGCACTTCGAAGTAATCGACGGCGCGCAGCACAACGAAGCCGCTTGGGCCGAGCGCGTGGGCCCCTTCCTGCAATTCTTATTCCCTGCCGGAGAGTCCGCAGTATAATCCGCGTTCACGGCGCAGTCGGCCTCGGCCGCCGCGGAGCAAAAGTTCGGAGGGCACACGTGTCGCAAGCGCGCCCGTTGACGATTCTCTGCATCACCTCCTATGAAAAAGGCCAGGAATTCCTGCGCGCCTGCAAAGACCAAGGCTGCCGCGTGCTGCTGCTTACGGTAGAAAAATTCCGCGACGGCGACTGGCCGCGCGAATCGATCGACGAAATGTTCTACATGCCCCCGGACCTGCCCACCTGGGCGATCATCAACACCGTCAGTTACATGGCGCGCTGGCAACCGATTGACCGCATCGTTGCGCTCGATGAATTCGACATGGAAAACGCCGCCGCGCTTCGCGAACACCTGCGCATTCCCGGCATGGGCCTCACCACCGTGCGCCATTTTCGAGACAAGCTGGCCATGCGCGGCCGCGCGAAAGAGGACGGCATCAACGTCCCGGAATTTGTTCACGTGCTCAATCACGCCAGACTGCAGGAATTTATGTCGCGCGTGAATCCGCCGTGGCTCCTGAAGCCCCGCTCGCAGGCTTCTGGCATCGGCATGAAGAAAATTCATGCCGCCGCGGATCTGTGGCCGCTGCTCGATCAATTGGGCGACGAACAATCGCATTACTTGCTCGAGCAGTTTGTACCCGGCGACGTCTTCCACGTGGATAGCATCGTTTCCGAAAGCAAAGTCGTTTTCGCCGAGGCCCACGCCTACGGCTCGCCGCCGCTCGATACTTCTCACCAGGGAGGCGTGTTCACTACGCGCACGCTTTTGCGCACCGCCCCTGAAGTAAAGCTGCTGAAGAAGGTCAATCGCGAACTGATCCAGGCGCTGCGCCTGGTACGCGGCGTCACGCACGCCGAATTCCTGCGCTCCCATGCGGACGGGAAATTCTATTTCATCGAAATCGCCTCGCGCGTGGGTGGCGCTTACATTTCCGATGTTGTGGAAGCCGCCTCGGGCGTCAATCTGTGGCGCGAATGGGCGCGCATCGAAACAAATGCCAGCAAGACGCCCTACGTGCTGCCAAAACGCCGACGCGATTACGCCGGCGTGGTGCTTTCGCTGGCGCGCCAGGAAACTCCGGATACTTCTGCCTACAACGATCCCGAAATCGTGCAGCGGATCGCGAAAAAATATCATGCGGGATTTATTCTGCGCGCTCCTAAGCCCCAGCGCATCGTTGAGTTGCTCGATTCCTATTCCGCGCGCTTCCGCGTCGATTTTCTGGCCACCGCGCCGGTGCCTGACAAACCATCCTCGTAGCTACGCGCCGAAAAGTGATTCATCGACTTCGCTGCAATCTAAGCGGGCCGCTGGGCAATCAAGCAGGAAGTAACATCCGCCGCAAGCTTGGAGGCGCAAGTCGCCGGCTATTCCAGCACTTCGCCGTGCGCCGAGCGCAACGTCATGTCGCCGCGCAGCCTTGCGCGATCCAGAAAATAGCGTTTGATCTCGTCGCCCTCGTAGCCGAGTGCGATAAAAAATTCCCGGTTCTCGCAACCCGCATAGTACTTGTGGATGTGCACAGAATCGGCCGTCCGCCAATCTCCCCATCGGCTTGGGCTTCAACTCCGTCTCTTACGCTAGACGCGTGCCCAGTCCGCCTGCCAATGTTGCGATTTTCAGGTTGTTCTGTTGCGCGCAGCGGGAAGTCTCTGCGAAATGGTCTCTGCTTGCGGACGCACTCCGTTCGCAAAATGGGAACCGTCCGAGCCGGAACGACTAATTCACGGCCCAAAATCCGAAAGAAGGATTGCAGTCTTCTTATGATTGTCCTGCGGATTAGCCTCACCATTCGGGCGCTATTGCAGGGGGTTGCAAGCGCGCCGCGATCGAATGATTCCGCCAGCTACGCAACGCTCGCACCACCGTTATTTGACGAACGCCCCAAATCGCGTAAGATATTCCCTGCCAGTAAATTGGGCCTGTAGCTCAGGTGGCTAGAGCGCACCCCTGATAAGGGTGAGGTCGGTAGTTCAAGTCTACCCAGGCCCACCATTTTTCTACTGCTTTCCGCGATTTCTGCGTTGCCTTCGTTCGCATTTCCGCAGCCTGCCATACCCCGCTCTCGCACCCAAGTCTTGTTCTATGCGTAGCAGCGATTCCCCTCAAAGCCGCAGATTCAAACTGCACCGTCACAGTTCCTTCCGTTCACCGCGACCGAAACACCGGACCACGTCGCGCCGCCCGCAAATTTTGATAAGATGGCGGAACGCGCCCGTAGCTCAGCTGGATAGAGCATCTGGCTTCGAACCAGAGGGTCGGGAGTTCGAATCTCTCCGGGCGCGCCACTCTAACCCGCGCAATGATTATGATTTACGTTTCCACAGCAGCCGTCCTTTCGTCCGGTTTTCTAGGCACTCGCTGGGATAGACCGCGAGTAACGCGCATGTCGTCATCGACGGGCCGGTTCCCGATTTTCGAAAACTCGGATACCGCCAGGTGTCTTGAGGCTCTTCCTATGATCGTTAACGGTCTGTGGCCGTGCGATGGAGAACGGCCAGCGATTGTGTATGGGTGCAGGATCGTGCAGGGTTTTCCGGAATTCTCCTCCGAAAGGACCCTTCTCGAAGAGCTTTGGAGAGGCTCTACATCAGGCTACACCCTACACCCCCATGTCGCTCTCGAATGCTTTGAGCGCTGGCAGATGGGACCCTTGTCCGCAACACGCACGTAATTATCAGGCGCGAGGTCAAGAGACAGGCCCGACGGATCCTCGGCTCGGTCAATAATCTTCCGTTGAGAACTTTGCCACCGCTTTTCGTCGAGGTGATAGATACAAGAATCGCGCATTGAAGACTTAAAGAGCAGACTACCCTACCAGGGAGAAAGCCCCAGACTGATCGAACTAACCTCCGAATCCTCCGGTTGAAATTCCAAATTCAAGGGAACTGTTGTGAAAAGAATTTCGATTAGAACGTGTATCCCACTCCGAACAACGGCGAAACGTTTGATCTGAGTCCACCGTCATCCAGTCTCACGAGAACGTTGGCAGTAAACACCAGTCTTGACAGCTTGGGAAACGGGCGTGCCTTGATCCCCATGGACGCGTTTGTAATGTTATAAGTCGAGTTCGGATGGGTAGCCAAAGAGGGCAGAGTCTCCGTATTGGGATTGGGGTTCGCGGTGCACGTCCCGCAATTTGCAAGAAACTGCTGTGACGTGATACTGACGGTGTCAGTTCCAAATACTCTTTGTCCGACGATATCAAAATCGCCCGTCAACCATCTTGTTATCCGTGCGTCGGCTCCGACGGTATAAACGAAATCACTCGGAATGCTTCCTTTCACACCCGTCGTCAGATCGCCGCCGGTGATCGAGTCGGTGTTCCACTCATAGCCGACAAGGACATGGGGAGAGATTCGAGCCCGATACGAAAATACTGCGAACGGCTTGAGGCCGTACGACCCAGAACCAAGATAATTTACGGCATCGCCCGTCGGAAAACGCACGTCCATACCTACGGCGATGCCTGCCCGTTCGCCTTCCCATGCATTCCACTTCACTCGTGCGATCACGTCACTAATGCCAGTTGCCGAATTTTGAGACACGCTTCCGCTGCCCGTGAAGTTAAAATCCGGAAAAGTATGATTCAAGCACGACGCATCAAGTCCGGCCAGACCAGACGCAGGACTCGTATTCGGGCAATTCTTGAACAAATGGAAAAAGTAAGGAGGTCCGTTCGTATTTGTCAGGTTTTGGTTATGTGCCGTCGCGTCGGGACTGCCTGGCGCGGGCACAATGAATCCGTTTGTGCCCGGAACAATTGTGTCCTGAGACGTTAAATCCATGCTGACGTTTTCGACAGGAATCACTACTGAGACATCGATGCGATTCGTAAGCCCAAATGTCACATAAGAGGTATACTGATTTACTTTGAGATTAATTGAATTTACAGTGTCTATCCGGTCTCGAACGAACGCACAGCCACTGAGGTTATTTGCAGTTGTGATCGAACAGGTCACGGGTGCCGGTGGAGCGGGTGGTTGAGGAGAATTATCGAAAGAATCATCTGTGTGCGTGAGAACAGCAGGAAAGTTATGCAGGTTCACGCCGTCTATTTTGTTGAAATTAAAATATTGATAGCTAAACCCGATGAATAAGCGATGACGTCCGACGGTTTCCGCGCGTTCACCAAGAATCGGTCCCAAGCTGTCGGTGCTTGTGACGAATGTCTTAAGAGACGGGTCATAGGTGAGGGTGAACCCAGATGAGGGCGAGGCGAGTGGCAAGAGGTTAGTTTGACGGCCTATATCCTCCGTTAAAGGTTTTAAAGTGGACGTGAAGTCGCTAACGAAGTGGAATGGATGCCCCCCGACCGGGTACAGGATCTGTTCGAACGCGGCGCCTGTGCCATACTCTTGCGGAATCACGCACCCTAGCTTGCTGCCCGAGTTTGGCAACGAGCAGGGACCCTGCGCGAAGGCACTCGAGTAACTCAAGAACACCAAGAAAATTAAGAAAACGGCGCGCTTCAGCATGATGTTCTCCCCTTCAGTCGCTGAAGTGTATCCGGTCTTCTTGTTTTGTCAAGGCGACGGGCGTATGGCTTCACATCCATGATAAGCCGCGCCCGTCGCGTCTCCAAAGCGCGGTCACGGGTTCCCTTATTCAAAATGGGGGGCGCGAATGCAGTCGATGAACTTAGCTACTGAACATCCGTGAGCACCCAGACGCCGTTCTTCTTGACCAGTTGAAACTTCCAGGAGGCCTCTGATTTCTTCGATGATTTCCCAAACTTCGGCGTGTACTGCTGTTGCGATTCAGTTGAAACTGTAGCAGTCCCACCGTCGGGACTGACATTCACGCTCTGACTGACAATTTGCATGGTTATCGATCTTGCGTCCGCGAATGAACTCTTGTAGCCATCATATCTCTTCTGCGGAATGGCGGGCCAAACCTGTCTCAATTCATCGGGATTTCTTTCTTCGAACGCCCGGAAAAAAGTTTGAACCACATTGCGCACCGCCGCCTCGTCCACAGCGGTCGCGCTCTGCGTCTCCCGTTTCGCCGGCAGAGTCGGGGGAGAGGGGACCACGGCGGCAGGAGGCTGATTCAGTGCGCTCAACTTGGCGGTGATATCACTAACGCATTTTTGCGCTTCGTCGGCATGGAGTCCGGTCTGTGTGAACGATTGCATGGACTCGCGGGCGGCTGCCAATCCGCTCTTGTCGTTTCCCGCTAGAACCTGTTGACATTTCTGAGAAGCCACCTGAAACGCGAGTTCGAGGCGCTTCGACTGCGCGCGAGCCAGGACATCGGAAATTGAGGACGGAATGCTATTGACGTAACTCTGCGCTTCAGCCGATTTGGGGCCTCCGCTATTTACAAGCGCCTGGAACTTTGACTGCAAAGCCTTCAGTTGCTGCACGGCTGAATCGTCATCACCCTGCTTGAATTGGTTAAATTGACTCTCGAGCTGAGCAAGGCGATCCCCTTCGGACTTTTCGATTTCGTCGTTCAACTCGCTCGCCTCGCCGCCGCTCGCCTGAAGCTGCGAAGCAAATTTTCGGGCTGACTCGAAATCACCCTGCTCGAGAGACCGCCTAGCTTCTGTAAGCAGTTTTCCCTGCAACTTCAATTTGGGGATGACATCGACGAGGTATCGTTGGGCATCCTCACGGTGCACGCCCCCATCTGGTAATGCCTCGACCTGTTTCAGCTCAGTCTCGGCTTGAGAGAGATGCTTGGCGCGTACACTCTCGGTGGCTTGCTGCCAGAGCTGCGCTTCACGCTGGCGAAGCTGGCGAAGCTGTGCGTCCTTCATCGAATCTTCGATTTGTCCTCGCATCTTTTGAACGGCTGGGGCAAGCGGCCCGTTCAGTTTTTCGGCGTCGAGGAGGAGCTGGTCAGCCTTCTCAAGATCGTTCGCCGCAACGAGTTCCTCCGCGGCTGCCATTGCGTCACGCTGCTTAACCTCCAGCGGGTTCGCCGGTGGGACAAATAAGGCGGGCTTCGTCGCGATGACTTGAGGAGCTTTCGCCGGCGGAGTGTGCGGCCGCAGGAAATACCCAGCCGCCAAGGCGGCGGCTAACGCTAGGACAACCACAGTTGGCAGTAGAGGTTTCTTCGCTGGCGCCTTCTGTTGCGCAGGCTCCTCAAGGGGAGCAATCGGTTCGGTAGCCGCAACGTCTATTGGCTGCTTCGGAGAACCGAAAACTGGAGGTGATGCAGTTACTTCCCGTTTAACGGACTTATCGGCCGTGATTGGCTTGTCCGACTTGGCAGGTTTGACCGGAGTCTGCGACCCCCGAACAGGTTCGAGCGATTTCTTTGGCACCGACGTCTCATCTGTTTTTGGCGGCGTGACCTGAGACGGTTTGCTCGGCTGAGCGGGTCCAACCACAGGAGGTGAAAAGAGCTGAGGGGAAATATTGGAATGAGTGGCGGATGCGTAAGTTCCCGGTCCCTCGGGAGCGGGAACGCCCGTTTTTGGAGGGGCATCGCTCGAAGGCGGTCCCTGCCGGAATGCATATTCGTTTCTAAAGTCTTGCGAAAGAGTGGGAGTGGAGGACGGCTCAAGCGGTTGCTTGGCAGCTTGCCGGGCCGCCGAAATCTCGTCGGCAGCCCTCTGGGCGCGAGAATCGAAAGCTTCAAAAATCTTCGCTGCAAGTGCTTCGTCCAGCGTTTTCGTGGCCTCGTCGAATTTGCGAGAGTCTACAAACCCACGAACGTTTTCGAGCGCTTTTTCCTGTTGCCGCTTCCTTTCGCGAGCCTTCATCTCCACGTGCGCGGAATTAAGAAGTTGAGTTACGTCCGTATCGGGCCCAAGGCTGGCAATTGTTTGCTTGGCCAGGTCGACCGCTTCGCTAAACCTCTCGCGGTTGATTTTGAACTTGATCTCGCGGATGCGCCGCTCCATTTCCTGACGCGTAATGGATTTCTTCTTTTTGGTTTCGATCTCTTCCAGGAGCTTCTGCAAGTCGCGGTTGGCGGGATCGGCTTTCAAGCCTGTCTGGACGGTACTGGTCGCGTCATCGTATTTAGCTGCCTTTAAGAGCGACTTGCCTTCATCGAGCGCCTTGCGGGCTGCCAGTTCGCGATCAATTTCCGCCTGCTGGCTGCGCGCAAAATCGATCAAGCGAGCCAGGTCGGTGTCGCCAGGATGCTCAGCGAGCAGACTTTCGGCGCGTGCAATCACTTCGGGATACTTCTTACTACCGACTAGCTTTTTAACTGTGGCGATATCGTTCTTTAGGTTTTCGGCCTTTGCGTGCTTTTCTTTCTCCTCCGAGACAACGGCGCGCAGTTTGTGGACAGCAGTGTCCTTGGGGTGCGCGGCGCTGACGGAATCGATGAGCGCCAAAGCTTCGTCGAACTTCTCGGCGACAAGCAGAGACCTGGCGTCGACGAGTTTCTGTTGCTTGCGAACTTCTTCCTGTTCCTCATGGGCCGTGTGGAGAAGCCTGGCAATGTCGTCGTCGGCAGGAAACGCCTTTTGAAGCTGTTTGAGAACGGTGATGGATTCGTCGAACCGCCGAGACGCGAGCATATTGCGCGCTTCAACCATGGTCTGGAGCTTTCGCTGCTGGACTTCGTCCTCGCAAACGGTTTTAAGAAGCTTCTCAACGTCGGGGTCACCGGGAAATTCCTTCAGAAATCCGTTCAACAATGTGATTGATGCCTTATGGTTGCGAGCGGTAAGCAGCTTGCGTGCCTCTGCCACTGCTTCCCGCTTGTGCTGTTCCTTTTGCTGCTCAGCAAGTTCCTGGAACAACTGGGGAATTTCATCATCGTTGGGAAATTGCTTGCGCAGGTCCTCGAGGATTACTTCGCATTCCTTATAATGCCGGGAAGCACGCAGCTTTCGGGCGTTCGAAAGTCCCTCTTGTTTGCGCTCTTCCAGTTGATCGTGCCGCGCCGTACCAAGCAACCGGCCTGGTTCTTCTTCCGTGGGATATTCTTGCAGTAAGGCCGTCGAAAGAGCGATGCAATCTTCAAAGCGGTGCGCCGCCAACAGATCTCTGGCTTCCGCGAAGCGATGCAACTTGCGCTGTATCGCTTCGTCCTCCTCGAGCTCGCGGATTAGATCCGAAATCTCTTCGTTCGTGGGAAATCTTTTTTGCAAGTCCGCCAGTACCGACCGGCATTCCTCGTAACGGCGTACCGCGAAAAGATTGCGGGCCTGATCGAGGTTCTGTCGTTTTTCCTGCTCTGCTTGATCTTCGCGAGCCGTCCGGAGGAGACGAGGAATCTCTTCGTCCCCGGGATACTCTTTCTGCATGTCGGTGAGCGCCCGAATGCAGTCGGAGTATTTCTGTTGCGTCCACAAGCCGCGCGCTTCCTGCATTCTTTCGATCAACTCCAAGCGACGTTGGCGTTCCTTTTTTTCTTCGGCTGCTTGCTGTAGGAGCTTATTGACTTGTTTGTTTGACGGTTCGATCTCGATTACTTTTGCGAGAAGCGTTTCGGCTTCATCCGGCAGGCCTTCTGCAAGGCGCTGTTTTGCGCCGTCAAGCCAGTCGGCCACTCGCTGAACACGGTCTAACTCTTTTTGAATCGACCGTTGCAGTTCGTGGGCTGGCTCGAAGCTCGAGTCCATCTGCAGAGCGCCTTCGGCGGCCGCCCTGGCTTCCTGAAGTTTTCCTTCCCCGAGCAGCGACTCGCCCTTCTCGACTTCCTTCTGAATCTTCGGCCGGATTATCACTCGCCGCAACTCGGCGTTTACTTTGTCCAATAGCATCCGCGCTGTTTGGTTTTTCGGATCTACTTGCAAAGCCTGGCGCAAGAGATCGCGGGCGCGCGAAAATTCTCCCTGCTCGGCAAGTTCGCGGCTTTCCGTCACCATTCCTGCTACCGATTCTCCCTGGAGGCCCTTACAGATAGGATCGAGCTCGACTAGGACGTCTTCCATGGACTGATAGCGATTCCCCGGGGACTTTTGGAGCAGCCTAGACGCCACGATTTCGAGGTCCACCGGTAGCGCAGGATCTATAGAACGCAATGAAGGCGCGTCCTGCGAACATATGCTGTGCATCAAAGCGGCGGGCGTAGTCCCAATGAAAGGCCGCCGGTAGCAGAGCAGTTCGTAGAGGAGCACACCGAAGGACCAGATGTCGGACCGTTCGTCTGCATGCTCGCCGTGATATTGCTCGGGCGACATGTATGCGAAAGTTCCGATCAGCGTTCCGGTTTGAGTCTTCGAAGTCTCGAGCACGCGAGCGATCCCGAAATCGACGACCTTCACCGCGCCGTCTTTGTTCACCATGATGTTGCCGGGCTTGATATCGCGGTGAACGATGCCTCGTTTATGGGCGTAGTCGAATGCGCTGCACGCCTGCGCGGCGTAAAGGAGTTTCAGAGAGACTGGAATTGGCATGCGCTGGGAGATCATCTGCTCAAGATTTTCCCCCTCGACCAGTTCCATGGCGATGTAGGGCACGCCAGCTTCATCGCCCATATCAAAGATGGTGACGATATTAGGGTGCTGCAAGCCGCCGGCGGATTGCGCTTCGCGATAAAAGTGCTCAAGCAGATTTTGGTTGTCTGAGCCAGAAGTGGTAATCGTTTTGAGAGCGACGAGGCGATTGATGATCGGATCGCGCGCACGATAGACCACGCCCATGGCCCCACGACCGAGTTCGCCGATTACTTCGTATTTGCCCAGCGTCTTCAGGACGCACTCCGCGAACCGCTGTGCTGGATCGACCCTCTTGCTCGCAAACGACTGATTTTAGCAGATACACGCTCGACTTTGGCTCATTTCATAGTTGAAAGTTCTATTTCTACGCTCCCACGAATCGCGAAGTCGTCATAACTGACCGCAACAAAGTCGTGCTTGTATATAGAAGCGTCAGAGAACATTACGACAAAATTTAAACGAGATGTCGATATCGCCTGAGATGTTAACTATCTTAGAAAATAACCGCAAAGCGGAGGCACGGTTTGTGCTTGGTGTGGATCTGGACGGAGTCGCGGCAACCCGGAAACTATCCCGGTGCCTTGCGGCACCCCTTATGGCAGCTGACGATCCGGGGCCGCGCGGTAGAGAGGATCAGCCAAAGATGTATGGGTGCAGGGTCGTGTACCGTTTTCCGGAACCCTTCTCACACAGGCTCTCCCCGAGAAGCTTTTAGGAAAGCCTACATTAATCGACACCCCTACACATCCCGAGCGTTGGGTAGCCCTCCGACAGACTGTCAAACTGACTTCTGCTCTCTTTCATCTTTGGAGCTTTTGCGTCGGGAGCCGATAGGACCCTTACAAATTGTTCGCGCTGGGTCCTCCTTGGTCTGTGCAGGTAATTATTGCGGTGGTAATGGGTGGGGCGGCGGGGGTATGCAGTGCCTGGTCAATCCGTTGGTCCCCCTTGGTGGAACTGCTCCGAACCCGCGTCCGACAAGGATTTCGAATATCTTAGTACCCGCCTCGATAACTCTTGTGACACGTAGGTGACGCCGAGGTTGAAAGCCAGGCGAGTCCGCGAAACATCTCGGGAATGTTCCACGGCTGCGAAGCCGCGCTCAATGGTCGGTATTTGCAGCAGTCGCGCCAGCGATCCGTTGCAACATCCTAAAGCTATCTTTGGCAGAACGAGAACGACGGGCCCGCTGCGCCATAGCAGACCCGTCGTACCGTGCCTGTCAACTGGCTGCCAGCGCCTCAAGAGCCGTCTGCACCAGACCGATGACTTGATTGGGATCTATGCCAGTCGGCGTGTAGTTCTCCATAAGGTATTGGAGAACAGCTTTCTGTCCGGCATTCAACAATTCCTGTTGTGCACTCGGGTTGTGGCACTGCGTCATTAAAACAAGCGTGTAGGCCTGCCCAAAGTCCTGATGATATGCAGCGAACAGCGCCGCATTCATGACGGCTGACCTTCCGCCCACGGCGATCGCATAGGGAACGCCATTGCTAATATACTGGTCTGGGCAATCGACGCTACCTCCAGCATCGCCGTTCCCGACGGCCCAGTCAATGTCACCTTGCCAAGGCTGTTGAGCTGCCGTTCCTTTTGCCGTTGCGGTTATGGCCAGGAAACCAAAAATTGTGGTTAGCGCAACTTTCTTGCAGAACTCTTGGATCGTCATCTCCGTTTCTCCTTTCAGCCATTCGGCCGATTTTCAGGACTTGGTAAGTGCTTCCTGGTAAAGATTCATGACCTCGGGTTGCAACGTGATCGTGAACTGCGGCCACTCTCGCTCCGTCGCATTCAAAGCTCAATGCAACGAAGGTCCATCATTTGTCATCAAAAGGAAAAGCCTTAAGCCGTAGACGCAGTTCGACTTGAAGGCAGGAAGGAGTGCCTGCATCGGTCATCATCTATCAGCTTCTGCGTATTCGTCTTTTTCCACGAAAGCACTTCGTCAACATTTGCCGGATGGACGGTTCAATAGCGACGAATTCTCTCTTACGAGTTTGGAATGTCGTTCGGTCTGGTGGTTCTGAACTTTGGCCTTGTGTGCTGGTTGAGTGATCCGGAGGCGCGATGTGTGCTACCACACAGAATAAGAACACTTGCGGGCGGCTAATCTCGAAATCTATACAGGGATTCGCGCATCCAATACGCGGTCCACGCAAGAAGAATGACTACTGAATAAGCCACGGCGCATCCCATCGCCGAAGCTGGCCAAGCACGTATGGCGGGAGTTGGAAAAGGGACGCATCTTCGCCTCGTACGGACTGGATGCAGCAGATGCACTTGCATTCACAGCCCGCAGTGCTCATTGGCGTGGGTATTCTAATCGAGTTCTCTTACTCTATGGGTCCGCCTCCTACAATTATGACGTGCGGATCGATCTCCTTGCTGTCTACACTTAGGGCATATTTATAGACGTCGGCGTCATTGGGAGTAGCGGCTTTGGCTACGGGAGGATTTGTATCGCAGTCCTTGTCCGTAAATTTTGTCCTACCGTCCTTGAACGGCGAATTTTTGAATTCGACCGAAAAGCTACCGGTTTCTGGGCGGCACCAAGTCACCGTGTCATTCTCTGACACGAGCAACGCGTGAGGCACCGCACCTAGGGCAGCTGAAACAATAACCTTGTGAGGTCCTGCGACGATTTTAACGGATCTGTAATCCAGCGGCCTTGCTGTCGCTAGTAGAAGTACGCCTACCCCAATTATCACGACTAACGCGATGGCAAATGTATGGAGGACCCTGCGCGCATAGCGAGGATTCGACTGCATTAGTTCCTCCTATTGTGAGTGGGCGAGTTGTTCAAACCGTAAATCATCGCGGAGGTTATCAAAGTTTGGAGAGTCGCGCAATGTGCTGGGCGAGATCCCTGCCGCGATCGCCTTTTGCAACGAGCTGATAGCGGCGTCCTTTTCACCGAGTTGATTGTGAACCTGCGCAGCATCGAGCAGCACATCCGGACTGCGAGTTGCAATTTGAAGCGCTTGATTCAGGTACTTCAGGGAGTTGTCTCGGTCTCCGACCATGGCGCAGTAACCCGCTAAGTAGCCCAGTAAGTTGGCGTCGCGAGGATTCACTCTTAGTTGTTCTTGTGCCAGCGAGATTGCGGTCTGATAGGCGGGAAACGCCAATTTGCGCCTCCCTGGAGCCCAGTAGTAGGCGTCGGCGAGATTTCCCCAGACCTCGTAATTGCGACTATCGAGTTTTGTTGCTTGCTCATACGTCCGCGCTGCGTTTTCAAATTGACGCAATCCAAAATATGCGGTGCCGAGGTTTGAACTTGTCTCCGCGGTCTGACGGATATTGGTCGATCTTTGCAGAAGTGGGATCGCTTCTACGTAGCGTCCCTGGCTCAGATACGTCGAACCCAGGTTCGTATACCCGACAAAGCTGTCAGGCGCCAGCGCGATAACCTCATTGAACATGCCTTCGGCATCTTTGAACTTTCCTTGCCGGAGGTATAGTTCACCCAACCAGTTATAGCCCGCCCAGTAATTTGGACGGAGGCTTATTGCTGCCTGAAATGTCTTTTCTGCATCTACTGGCCTGCTCAGGCGCGAGTAAGCGATCGCTAACCCGTGGTATGCACTGTCATCCGTCGGTTGAATCGCTACGGAGAGCTTGTACTGTTCAACGGCGTTCTCGTACGCACCTGTTCCCAAATAGACTAACCCGAGACAGTTATGGCCCTCGGCTTGATCATTTCTTAAAGAGATGCCGCGCTCGCAGGCAGATTTTGCTCGATTGACCCATTCAGGGTCCTTTGAATATTGGTACTTACGCCAGAACGCTTCACCTAGCCCGGCATATGCCGGTGCGAAATTCGGATCCTGCTCGAGTGCATGATCGAATTCAGCGATCGCGCTCTCGATATTTTCCGATTTGTGGAAGTCCTGTAGATACCCGCGTCCTTGGAGATAATAGTCGAAGGCTCGGGGCTGAGATGTTCCGTGCTCAGCAAATGTGAGTCGCTCACTCGGGCTCAACTCAATTTGCAGTGCATTCACAACGCTGTCGGCAACCTTATCCTCTAAGCTGAAGGGGTCGGCCGCGGACGCGGTGATCGTGCCCCCGCGCAACTGTCGGTGTCGTTTTGCGTCGAGGAGAGCGTAATTAACACGTACCAGCTGACCGGAGCGTTCGACGTTAAGTTCCAATCCAAGTGTCGCGCCGACCTGTTGCTGCGCTTCTTCCAAGTTTGTAATTCCAAGTGCTCGAATTTCGCTTGCCGGAACGACCTGTAGGGGATGGTCGCCGGTCAGTTGGGTGAGCCTAGAAGTGAGCGTCTCGATGAGTCCGTTGTTGAAGGCAGCCGCATCGCCGTCGCTTTGAGCTGGATTCATCGGCAGAATTGCCAATTCATTCGGCCGCGACGCATCCACCGTAGGTATGCTCGCGTGTCTTCGCCAAACCACGGTGACGCCAACCATCACGATCATCACTATGACAACCAATGAAAGAGCCCTTCGGAAGCCTCTATTCCTCACCGGTTGAGAACCTTGCTTCGAACCAGTTGAGCTGTGGATCGATTCGAGAGCAATGCTGAGCTCCGATGCCCTCTGATACCGTCGGGCAGGTTCTTTGGCCACGCAACGCAAAATAATGGCTTCAAATCCGATTGAAACACTTGGGTTAAGTTTGCTGGGTGGTTCGGGGGTTTTATTAAGAATCTCGGCGATTAATGCCGTCGAATTCGTTGAAATGAAGGGCCGTTTCCCGACGGCTGCCTCATACAACACGACGCCGAGGGAATAAATATCGCTACGAAAATCGGCAGGTTCGCCTCTGAGTTGTTCGGGCGACATATAAGGCAGAGTTCCCGCAGCATTAGGAATCTCATCGCGACTCTGCGTGACTTCCGTTTCGTTGGTTCGTAACAACTTCGCCAAACCGAAATCCAGGATCTTCACCTCTTTCTTCAACGAGAGCATGACATTAGACGGCTTAAGATCCCGATGGATGATGCCGACCTCCGCAGCGTCGCACAACGCGCTCGCAATCTCTAAACCGACGCTTATCGCTTCTTCTTCAGGGAGAGGGCCTTCCGTTAGCGCCTTGGCCAAAGTATTTCCGCGAATGTATTCCATAACAAGGAACGCGATGCCATTTTGTATGTCGAAGTCGTAAATCTGAGCGATATTCGGATGGCTGAGCCTAGACAGAGCTAGAGCTTCTCTGTGGAGTCGCTTTCGATCACGTTCGCAGTTTGTTGTTTCGGCAGGCAGGACCTTCAAGGCAACGTCGCGATTCAGTCTCTCATCGTGGGCTCGGTACACGACGCCCATGCCGCCGGTACCGAGTTTGTCCAAAATGCGGTAATGCGAAATGATCTGGCCAATCATCGATATGAAACTGCGCTTGGCGAGGCATGTTAGGCCGGGCACGATGCCAAGTCAACGCTGACAAAAAAGATCGACGCTCGACACAGGTTGTTCACCCAGATCGAAACATGGCGTCGGACGACATCGTGGTGGGCCGTCAGAGCAAAGCCGCGGCCGATCAGTTTCGGGTGGAACTCACGGAACGAAGCAACGCCGAATCAATAATAGACTCGTAGGCTACAGGCTCGGCTGCCACTTGCGACCGGCTGCCGACGTATCCCAGCAAGCCATCGCTCAACACTTGTTGTCCATCGAAATTGAGCGGATGGCGCTTGGGGAACGCCGATCAACCAACTGCTCGATGGGGCCGCGAGCTGACGCAGCCTTCAGTTGCCACCTTTGGACGTCTCGCCACACAAATGATCGACGACGGGCTGTTTTCCTAGGTCTCGCTAGGTATCATCGCGCGGATAAGAGGGAGCTTCTGGCCTCGTAAGCGACACCAAACAAGCTATTTGGATTTGACCGCAGCTTGCTTCGAACCAGAGGGTCGGGAGTTCGAATCTCTCCGGGCGCGCCACTCTTTTCAATAACTTACAGATACTCACCATCAGTTCACCCGCTCGACTGTAGTGACTTTTGTAGGGACCTCGTGATTTTGAATAGCCGCCGCTGCACTGATAACTCCTTCTGCGCGGAACCTTTCAAATTTCTGCATCGCTCGCCGTTTCTCCTCGGCCGCAGGATGAACGTATCGCATCGTCATTTGAATGCTCGAATGCCCCAAGATCGCGGCTAGGGTGGGAAGGCTCATGTCGGCGGCCGCCGCCCTCGTCGCGAACGTGTGCCGCAGGTCGTACAGCCGGAAGTGGCCCTTGATATTTGCCCGAGTGGCAGCAGCCCGGTGTGCCTTCTTCACGCTACCGATCGGTCTCTGAGCGTTGAGCGGTGACGGAAACACAAACGGCGTTGCGAGGCGCTCAGTTTCTTTCGCTCGGCGATTCAGCAGAGACGAAACTTCATCAGTCATTGGGATCGCTCGGTGCGCGGCTTTGGTTTTCCCAAACGGGTTGAAGATTATTTTCTGCTTGAAATCAACGTTCTCAACTGTGATTCGAAAGACTTCTTCGGGTCGCATGCCCGTATCTAGCATGATATCGGCGATATCGTGCAACGGTTGACTGGTCTCCGCGAGATAGCCTCGCTGTTCGTCAAATGTGATGACTCGCATGGAATCGAGTGGCTGTCTGAACATCGGCACGCCCACCACCGGATTTTTCACGAAATAGCCCATTCTCTCGGCGTGATAAAACATCGCCTTCAGAGTCTCCAGAGCCCGGTTCACGGTTGTCCCCGTCACAAGCCGTAAATCCTTCGCCTTCTGTCTCACCTCGTGTTTGCGTGTGGATTTGAACCTCTCGACCATTTCGGTTGTGATTTCATCGAGGTACTTGCCACCGAAAAACCGCTTCAACGTCTTGATGTTCCACGCGTGAAGCTCGAAAGTTTTCGGTCTGTGCTGCTGCTTTGACGACTGGAGGAATTGTTCAGAAAAGTCGTCAAACTTCGGAATCGGTTTAGGCTTCGTGAATCCTGCACGTCGTTCCATCAAATCAGTCTTGCGTTTTGCCTCGGCGCGTATCGCGGCCGTCTTGTTTCGGAAGCCGGAGGATTCCTGAATCTTGCGACCCCCAAATTCAAAGACGTACCACCACGTCTTGCCGCGTCGGTAGACCGCCATTGCCAGATTACCTCCGATCCAAAGGATGTTCGTCGGTGCGGACTATACGCTCCGCAAGCCAACCGTCAAGGTCACTCTGCCGGTAACGCACGCAGTTGCGGCTAATCTTGACGTACGGAATTCCCTTTTTTTGGCTCCGCCATTGCGCGAGAGTCTCGGTCGAAAGCCCGGTGATCTGCGCAACGTCCTCCGCCGTAAGCAATCGGGACGACCGCATTTCAGCCGGATTTGACCTGGATCCGATCTTTACCCTTGATTCCAACTTTATCCTTGTTGGGGAATCGTCGCTTCCCGCGTATTCGTTGGAACTCCAAGATCTGCAGAAACGTTCACGACTCGTCCGTTTCTTCGCGCGGCGGTTCAGTTTGCGGGGAGCGCGCTGGTATATCTTTTTCCATCTCCGGGAAGGTTTCGTTCGCGACGGCTTTCCACTCTTCCTCATCGCCACGCAGGAAGATGTCCCAGAGCCGCGCGTCGCGCCCATCCTGTTGACACTTGGCATGAGCGCTCTCGATTGCCTGACGAGTGGCCTCCTCGCCGATCGACTCCCAAATCCTGTCAATCCGGCATAAAGCAAATTCTTTCAGACGCCAATCACTGCTACCGGATTGGCCTGTGACGAAGAAGTACCACGCTCTGTCGATCGCGACACCCTGCCAGTATTCCGCAAGTTTTATCAGCTCGTGACGAGTAGGTGTTTGCGTAGTACCGCCGCCCGCAGCACTAAACGCTACAGCATAGCTACCGGCTGGCGTTCCGAAGTCTATGTGGCTGCTCCCGCCACCACCGCTGGCGCAGATGCTTAGGGTCACCCCCAGAAAAACGAGCACAAGCGGTCCAAGCGACGTTGACCATTGCTTTCGCGGCCTAGAAAGTCCCAGCATGAAAATCGATGCGAAAACGAGTCCCACACTAGCGGCGAAGAAAGCCGGCATGTGCGGCATGGGAATAGCTGACGAACTGCTAGAGCAATACAACCACCAAACCTGTACTTGGCGCTACCTCTATATGAATCTAATAGATACTCAAATTTACGATTCAGTTATCGTATCCGGATGGTGACTGCCAATCCTGCCCGTCAGCTAGTTTCGGATACGGTGACATGAGACGCGTCGGTAGCTTGCAAACTGACTGCATGCAATGACAGGGAGTTTGGACACCTGGGCCGCCGCGCCTCCAGAGCTGGAGAAGTTTCTTTCGCCATCAACAGACGCGGGTTACAGCGCGAACGGACCACAACCTTCCGGACGGAAAACTTGAGTGGATGGCAGAGGCGCTTCCTATCCAGCGAATTGGCAGAGGACTGCGCGTATCCGAGACATTGGCTTCTGAATTGCGAATGATAGGATTGCGGGCAATAACGGGCAGGCAACCCGTCCCCACCAAAGGCGGCAACCCCTGGGGAGTCCCAGAACCACCCGAATAGCCCGCCCACACCCTGCTTCGCTAGTTCTCACTGTTCAACTACAACAACCCGCTGTGTGTGCTCACTTCTCGTTCAACCCAGACTTCTAAAGACGTTCCCGTAGCTACAAAACCAGCAAAAACTGATTTCGTAGGTTTTGATACTCATGCCTAGGCCTATTTATCCAAAATCGTTATTGCGAGGAGGTTCTGTACGATTCGACACAGGAAGAAACAACTACACGGGGCGAGATATCCAGCAGTGTATACTCCGGCCACCGAGATATTCCCACACGATGGAACACGAACGGCGTCGGGCTCCTCGATATCCACTCATTGCTTCTGTGGAAGTAATCGAGCCACATACGAATACGCATCTCAGGGCGCGGACTTCAGACCTGAGCCTCGTCGGCTGCTATCTCGACATGACATATACACCCCTCCAGAGGGCACGGAAGTCAGATTGCATATCTTCCATGAAGATGCAAATTTCACCGCATTCGGTGTCGTCATTCATTGCCAACCGAACATGGGCATGGGCGTCAGATTCACAAACGTCCAGTTGGACCAGCACGAGATGCGGGAGAAGTGGCTTGCAGCGCTTGTGCGGACTGACGCTGCGCTCACGTAAAAACGAATGAACGGCTCCAAACAACCATTTCCACTCTTGCTGGTTGACGATTCGCCGGTCGCCCGGAAACTGGTGCAGCACGCCCTCCCGCCGGAACAATTCGCGATTCTCCCTGCGAAAACGGGCCGTGAAGCCCTGGACCTCTTTGCATTGCACCGCCCCGGCTTGGTTTTAACGGATTGGCTCATGCCAGACATCAGTGGCATAGAACTTTGCCAGAGCCTTCGTGCCAACTTCAAAGATTTCTTTACCTACATCATCCTGCTCACCTCCGTCTCGGAGAAATCGAACGTTGTGAAAGGACTGGAGGCCGGAGCCGACGATTACCTTACGAAGCCGTTCGACGCACAGGAACTGTTGGCGCGAGCAAAAGTAGGCCGGAGAATCGTCGAGCTTCACCGGGAAATCGAGGCGAAAAATCGCTTTCTGGAGCAGCTGGCACTTACCGACGAGCTAACTGGGCTCCCGAATCGTCGTGCGCTTGAACAGTGGGCAGTCCGGCAAGTAAGCGGAGCCGTGAGGCACAATTTTTCTTTTTGGGTCGTCATGGCCGACCTGGACCAGTTCAAGTCCATAAACGATGCGCATGGCCACAAGGCTGGCGATGCTGTTCTCAAGACGTTCGCTCAACTCCTCCAAGGCAGTACGCGGCAGTGTGATATATGCGGGCGGCTTGGAGGAGATGAATTCTTGTGGGTCATGACCTATTCCGAAGAGGAGGGCGTGAGGTTGGCTGTTGAACGTCTCCGCCAACAGGTCGAAGCAGAACGGCTCACGTTCGGTGAACGCACCGTGGTGATAACGGCAAGTTTTGGTATAGCAGGTTGTCGTCGAGGCGAGCAACCGGACTTCCAACGCGTGCTCGTGCAGGCAGACGTGGCTTTACACTCAGCAAAACGACTGGGCCGGAACAGGGCCGAAATCGTATGGAGTAAAGGCCACTAAGGCAAAGTTTCTTGGAAAGGTCCATCGCCGTAGCTGCAACCAAATAACTCCTAACGTCGGCGGGTTTTGCCTCAGACTGGCGGCAGGATTTTGAGCGCGGCAATTACTTCAGCTTTGCGTATTCCGCCTCAGCAGCAATGAGAATAGGGATGTCGGGGTCGGCGTCTTTCCAGAGCGTGAGGAAATCCTGATATGCCGCGCGGGCTTTTACGGTGTCGCCCTGCATGGCATAGGCGCGGGCGATTTGGAGATGCGCGAGCGCACCGATGGGTTCGTTGAGCACGAGTCCGCGATGGTCGAGGATTTTCTGGAACTCGGCGGCGGCTTCATTCCCCTTACGCGCTGCGAGATAAGCTTCTCCGCGCACATACACGGGATACATGACTGTACAACGGTAAATACTGTATGTCGTCTGTCCTAGCTCATACGGCGCTGCGGCTCTGAGACTCTCTATGGCCTCAGAGGTATTTCCGTTGCTGAGCGCAAGCTTCGCACGGAGGGTCGGCAGGTAGTTGTACTGCACGATTGTGGCCTCCGGGAAGCTCTGGGCCAAACCGGCAGTCAGGGCTTGTGCTTGCCTATCGTCCCCGGCATATGCCAACGCAAGCGCAGAGACACACTGCACATCGTGGCCCGCCCGACGCTTCATTGCCAAACTAGCACGCCGCCGTGCTGCGTCTGCGTAACCGAACAAGGCTTCCCGCAGACCAGACCCGGCGGAGTACGTTGCAGCAGCTTCTTCTTCCCCTGCCCGTTGGGCGGAATCCATCGCCTGGTGGGAAAACTCCCGTGCCGCCCTGAGCCGCCCGGAATAGGCTGCGGTGTCGGCTTCCAAGCCCAGCAGCCAGTCCTCTACTCCCGGCGTGCCCACCGACGATGCTACCTGCCGCGCCATTCCCGCCGTATCGTTCTGCAAGAAAGCAATTTGATACAGGAGAAGAGGAAAGAAACCGTTTCTCAGTTTGCGTTCGATAGCTTGCTCGTAGGTGGCCTTCGCCTCATCGAGGCGATTCAGAGCGATGTAGTCAAACATCGGGAGTGCGTAGGAGGGGGAAAAGTTCGGACTCAAACGGATTGCTTCTTTGCCATGCTCAATCGCTTTCGCATATTGGCCGGTGACCGGGTAGATTGCTCCCGCCAAGTAAATATGCGGCAGCGCAGAGCGGGGATAAGCCCGTATCCAAAGCAGGAGGGCTTCTTCGGCCTTTTCCAAGTTTCCAGTAACCACCTTATGGAAGCGAGCTGTGATGAAATACTTCTCCGGCTCACTCGCTCGGTCGCGCAGGTCGTATGCCTGTCGCGTGGATTCGACATCCTTGCTGAGTTCACCAATATCGTTAAACGAGACGCCCAACCAGGCGTAGGCGAGTGCGAAATTCGGGTCGAGTTCGATGGCGTGCTTATAAAACGGGATAGCCGCAGCATCCCCAGTAGTATGAATTTCGAAACCCGAGCTGAAGGCTTTCAGCGCTTCGAGCGACGGCGTAGTCGCCTGTTCAAGAGGGGTATCGAACTTCTGGACAGTGCTCAGCGATTCGCCCAGTTTGTTCCGAATTTCCGAAGCTGTCTTTCCCAGAGCATCGAGCACGTGGCTCTTGTCGCTCGCCTCAGCTTCCGTGCTCGCCAGCGATTCTCCGCTAACGCAATTGAGAGCTTTGAGGGTCAGGAGATACTGCGCTCCAATCTGCGCAATCGAGCCGTCAAGGACTGCCGCACTGCTTGTTCGCTGGCAGAGTTCCCGCGCTACCTCCGGCGTGAGTCTTGCATCGGGCTTCTCCCCCATCATTTGTAGGGTCTGCTGGATTTGTTGGTCAGAGATAATGCTCAGAAATGGCGACTGCTCAAGCTGCACGGAAAGCCCCTGCCGCAGCGTGCCGTCGAAAACCGGGTCGCCGGTCGCGTTCGTGAACTCAGCGAGGACAATGGTGTCTTTGTCCGTGAGCGCATGGGCCTTGCGCGAGAAAAATAGCCAGCCGCATACGGCCAGCCCGACAACCACAACTGCTGTAACATTGACCATCCATCGAAACCGAACAGACTTCGCCGCCGGTTTCGACTCGACTCTTGCGGCCGTGGCGGATACGCGTCCCGACTCGGAATCGCGTTTCAGCCGCTGCAAGTCTGTGCGAATTTCCGATGCACTCTGGTATCGCAGCTTCCGGTCTTTCTCCAGCGCCTTGTCGATGATTTCTTCCAGCTTGGGCGGGACGTCGGGATTCAGCCGCACCGGCGCAACTGGAGTCCGATTCAGAATTGTTTCCGCAATCACGCCTGAGGTTTCGCCCCGGAAAGGCATTACGCCCGTCACCATCTCGTAGAGCACCACGCCAAACGAAAACAAGTCCGTGCGTGCATCGAGCTCTTCGCCCCGCACCTGCTCCGGTGACATGTACGTGATGGTGCCTATTGCCGTGCCCGGACGAGTGAGCATTTCTGGCTCGCTCGCTGTCGGCATCGCCGAAAGATTGACAGCACCGCCAGCCGGTGTCAGCTTTGCCAGACCAAAATCCAAAATCTTAGCGTGACCGCGCTCGGTGACAAAAATGTTGGCAGGCTTAATGTCGCGATGGACGATTCCTTTGGCGTGCGCCGCATCTAGTCCGTCCGCAATCTCAATCCCTAACTCCAGCAACTGCTCAACCGGGAGCGGCTTTCCGGAAATGCGGTGCTTCAGAGTTTGACCATCCAAAAACTCCATCGCGATGAAGGGTTGACCGCTGTGCTCGCCGATTTCATAGATGGTGCAAATATTTGGATGGTTCAGGGCGGAAGCAGCGTGTGCCTCACGGTCGAAGCGGCTCAGAGATTGGGAGTCTGGCGCGAAGCCATCAGGAAGAAACTTCAAGGCAACGAAACGGTGGAGCTTGGTGTCCTCGGCCTTGTAGACCACACCCATGCCGCCGCCACCAAGCTTCTCAATAATTCGGTAGTGAGAGACGGTCTGGCCAATCATGTCTGGAAAGCCTTTGATTGAGGCGGATGTTAGGCTGCGTCATCAGGCAAGTCAATCTCGGCTGGTTGGGCAACGAACAACCCAGCAGAGTTCCGTGTCGCAACCAGGATTTATTTCTGGCTCAAAAAATAGAGGTCGGCGTGACCGCCGGGCCGCGCGTAGATGATGGTGGAAAGGTCGCTGGAAAAATCGTAGGCGTTACCGGTGGCGTAACCTAGGGGAAAAGAGAAGGGGACCGTCAATGCGGCTTTGGGCGCCCCGATGAGTTTACCGGCTCTCCAAGACTGACGGAAAACCGTGACTTCACCGCGAGAAGCAACTGCATACAAGAACGACTTGCCATCGTGCGCAAAAGTTGCGTTGAAAGTTGCTACGCCGGGAAGCAATGAGATGCATTTCCTGTCGGAGATGGACACCTCGTAAATTCCAGCGTTTTCTCCGGTCAGTACGACGCCAATCAGGTACTGCCCGCTGGGGTCAATGTCAGAAACTTGGGCACAGTTGTCCACGAACTTCTCCGAATTCGAACCGTCCGCGTTCAATTTCCAAACGGTCAGTATCTGACTCCCCTTCTCCGGGCCAGCCACGTAAAAGGATTTCTGGTCAGGGCTCCATACCACATCCCAGATACTATTCTTCGTCCGCAGGAGCTGACGAAGACCGCTGCCATCGGCCCCTACGATGTAGGCTTTGTCTTCTGCGCTGGCTCCTGACTCATCAAAAGACAAGTGAAAATTGTCCTGGGCCCAGGTCCCGGTTCCTAGGATTTCTCCGCGGGCGATTTTCACTTTGTTGCCGCCGTCAATGTCCGATACCCAGAGTTCGCTCCTATCGCGTGCGGGGAGAGTGATGTACATCACACGTTTCCCGTCTGGCGAGATGATTGGCTGAGTTGCATCCTCGGAGGCGATGTCCTTCGATTCCTTTGAATGAACGTCGTATGCGGTCAGGAACCCGGAGGATTTACCATTCACATAGTAAACCCCTTTCGCTTCCGGGTCTGGCATGGGCGAGAAGTCAGGTCCCGCTCCGAAAGTAATCTGCGTCAGACTTTGGTCCTTCAAGTTGTAACGCCAGATGTTGGTGAGCCCATTTACGTTCCGGCTGAACAGAACGGTATTGCCAGGTTCCTCCCAAGCGACGTCATCATTCCCGGACACGTCGCCTAAATCAACCGCCTTGTGGCTGGTCATGTTTATTCTGTAGAAACGGAAATTCGGCGAGTACATTTGACCAGCAGCAGCAAGCAAGTCGCTGCCGCCGGGAAATAGCAGAAGCGGGATGAAGGACATACCACTACCTTCGGGGTTGTACACTAATTCTTCATTCAGTCCGGATTTTCCAGTACGAAATATCCCGGCGCTGTCAGACTTCCAATAATAAATAAACGCGCCATCCGGCGAAGGGACCACGGAGTATGCAGACACCACAGGGCGGGGTGCCCCACCGAGCGTCGGCACCGCCCAAACCTCGTCGCGGCCGAGAAATCTCGCATAATAGACCTCTTTGCCGTCGGGCGAAAATGCATTCACAAACTTGTCGCCTTCGTCATTCGTGAGCTGAAGAGGCTCGCCGCCAGAAGAGAGCATTAGGAACACTTGTGCGATGCCGCCTACCGGTGAGACGAACGCAACGGCGTGGCCGTCGGGAGAAAGCCTCGCGTCGTTCATCGGTTTGTTCCACTGGCTGATTTGCGTAACTTTTGAGGGGCCGCTCGGAGTGTTCGAGCGGGGCCAAAAGTGATACGCCGCAATAACCGCTGCCAGAAGTGCGACGCAAGCAAGCACGAGGACGTAATTCGTACGTGCAGGTTTTTCGAAACGCTGGACGGCAACAGCGGAGGCCGAGCTACTCGCGGTCTCTGGAGCAAGACCCTGAACCTCTCCGCTTCCCGATGATGAAATTCGGCCCGAATCCGTATCTCGCCGTAGGCGCTTCAAGTCAGCACGCATTTCCGAGGCGTGCTGGTAACGCAAATCGCGGTCTTTCTCCAGAGCCTTGTTGATGATTTCTTCTAGCTTTGCCGGAGCTTCCGGGTTCAGCCGCACGGGAGCGACAGGGATTCTGTTCAGAATCGCGTCCGTAATCACTCCGGATGTGTCACCACGAAACGGGAGAGCGCCCGTCGCCATCTCGTAGAGGACCACACCAAACGAGAATAAATCGGTGCGTGCATCCAGTTCCTTGCCGCGCACCTGCTCCGGCGACATATAAGCCACTGTGCCAACTGCGGTGCCAGGGCTGGTGAGCAGTTCTTCCGCAGTGGCCGTCAGCATTGCGGAAACACCGATACCCGTCGCCACAGGAGTGAGCTTGGCTAAGCCGAAATCTAGAATCTTGGCGTGACCACGCTTCGTCACGAAGAGGTTCGCTGGTTTGATGTCCCGGTGGATGATGCCCTGTGCGTGGGCGGCGTCCAACGCATCGGCAATCTGAACCCCCAATTCCAGCACCTGTTCGGGAGGAAGTGGTCTCCCGCTGATGAGATGCTTCAGCGTCTGACCATCCAGAAATTGCATAGCGATGAATCGCTGGCCTTCGTGTTCACTAATTTCGTAAATGGTGCAGATATTTGGATGGTCCAGCGCAGAAGCAGCCTGCGCCTCGCGCTCGAAGCGTTCCAGGGCCTGATGGTCTCTGGCTACATCGTCCGGCAGGAATTTTAGAGCGACAAAACGATGGAGGCGTGTGTCCTCGGCTTTGTAGACGACACCCATACCGCCACCACCGAGCTTTTCGATGATGCGGTAGTGCGAGACGGTCTGGCCGATTGGAGATGAGGAATCCGCCATTTGGGCAGATATTGGTTGCGTACTCCGGCAAGTCAACGTGAAGAAATATCCCCTCCGACAGTAGTCAAGGCGGCCGCTCAGGCTAGAATTCGGCAGTAGACATATGTATGCCTGTATGATATCATGTTGGCTTATGAAACGGACAGCTCTGTTTTTGAAGGAACAGCAGTTGGCAAAGCTCCAGAAGCTCTCCGAGAAAACCGGTGCACCCGTCGCGGAATTGGTCCGACGCGCTATTGACGCGTATCTGATTTCGAGGAAGAAGGAATTGAAATGAAGAAACGCGCTGCTATCTACGCACGTGTCAGCACCGGCGACCAGCACGTCGAAACGCAGTTGCTCGACCTTCGCGAACTGGTCAAAGTGCGCGGATACGAAATTGTGCGCGAATACAGCGACATAATTTCTGGGAGCAAAGCGAAGCGAGCTGGACTCGACCAGCTGATGGCCGACGCTCGGCGACACCGCTTCGACATCGTGCTCGTCGCTGCTTTTGACCGCATCGCACGAAACGTCAGGCATTTCTTGGACGTGTTGGATGAACTGAATCATCTCGGAATCGAATTTGTGAGCAAGCGCGAAAACATCGACACGTCGGGACCGCTGGGACGTGCGATGTTAACAATTGTCGGAGCGATATCGGAGCTGGAGCGAAGTCTTAGCGTCGAGCGGGTTCGAGCTGGAATGCGGAGAGCGAAATTGGAAGGCCGACGAATCGGTCGTGCGCCTCTCGACATCGACCGACAGCAGGTCGTTGCAGACCGCCGCTCGGGAATGTCGCTTTCACAGGTTGCAAAGAAGCACAGGATTTCGCGAGCGAGCGTCTGCCGTTTGGTCAACGAAGCTCGCGGACTGAAGTCGCACGCAGGAAGTCTAGAAGAAGCAGTCCCTCTCACCGAAACAGGCAATCTGCAGGCTGCCGCGTAGCTTGCGTGTCCGCGTCTGGTTCGTCACCCGAGCGTAGTTCCCAGCGCAACTGGCCTAGCGACGCAGGATGAACTGGACCACTACCAGAAGGCCGAGAAAGAGCAGGATTCCAATCACAAACCACTCGCTCGCTCCTTGCTTCAATTCGCTTCGGTTCACCGGAGTATCCGCCTTAGCGGTAAACGTCACCGCTGGAAAATCAGGCCTATTAGGGTTACCCGTTGGCTTTCAAACGCGTCCTTCAGATTTGGGATTGCGGGACGCCGATACTATGGGGAGATGCTCTTGACCATTTCCGGCTCTTAAAGTGTGGGTGGATTGGTCCGGGGGAGCGCTCCGGCGTGCATCGCATCAAGCGCCCCCGCGACCGGAGGCTACGCCCGAGTTCCTGTGGAAATCAAGCAGAAAGGTACGGCGCAGGTTGGTGCAAAGTCAGTTTCCGGTGACGGCGTTTGAACGCGCATCCGGTGAAGCACTAGCGTTTATCAGATGGGATGAGAAGGACTTTGCTGCTTGGCCTCAATACCTTTGGCGCTTTGCGCGATTGCGGCCAGCGCCCGGGAAGAAAAAGAGGTGTAGACTTGTGGCGTTCGTCCCCCGCAGGGAATCCCATCCCAGGAGATTAAACATATGGCGCGACGCACGTTCCTGACTCAGCTGGCGGGTTTACCTTTTCTAGCGTTGGGTATGAAGGTCGAGGAGTCAAAAAAATCTCTCAAAATTATGATGAAAAGCGCGTGGGGTCCCGATGACCCAACAAGGGCGGCTTTTCCGTTCGCGCACGGGCTCGTGCTCGCAGAAGCGGGTCACGAAGTACAAATCTTCCTCCTCGCGGAGGCGACTTCTCTGATGCGAAAGTCCATGGTGAACGCGATACTGCCGGTTGGCTGGCCGCCGCTGAGCGAAACACTCGACAAGGTTGTGGCAAG
>Ga0209624_10000727_pt1 | contig 28542 bp, 27 predicted proteins | sample JacPinW_OM2H0_O1_FD_188565 | JGI IMG/M metagenome (GOLD analysis project Ga0209624, IMG submission 188565) | Forest soil microbial communities from Algoma, Ontario, Canada - Jack Pine, Ontario site 1_JW_OM2H0_O1 (SPAdes) (version 2) | ecosystem: Environmental > Terrestrial > Soil > Boreal...
TTCCTGAACCATCGTGTTCCTACCGCTTGCGGGACACCGACACCGACCGCAGCATCTTCACTCGCCGTGCCCGCCGCAATCGCTGCCCAAAATCGCCGCCGCTCCTCTCGCCCTGCCACCGGCGGTCGACCTGGTGAGAACAAGCGCATCCGCCCAGAACGATCCGAGCGCCGTTTTCGAATGTTCATCGCAACTCCCGTCAAGGTGTTGCGACGACCACTTGAATCCGCCCAAGGCGTCTCCATCAGATACACCGAGCGCCTAGCGGAGGCCGGCGTCGAGCCCTCGGTGGGTAGCGTCGGCGACTCGTACGATAATGCTCTCGCCGAAACCATCAACGGCCTCTACAAGGCCGAGGTCATCCATCGGCGTGGACCATGGCGCTCATGCGAGGCCGTCGAGTTCGCCACGCTCGAATGGGTCGACTGGTTCAACAATCGCCGGCTGCTGGAACTCATCGGCAACATCCCGCCGGCCGAAGCTGAGGAGCGCTACTACGCCATGCTGGATGAGCCAGCCATAGCCGCGTGACTCAAACGAAACAGCCTCCGATCAACTCGGAGCGGTTCAACGCTTCACGACCGGCTGCCCTTGGGAGAGTCGAGCAAAGCGAGCGTCCTCAACGGCGATGACCAAGACCGATGCCGATTGTCTTCGCCTTTTGCCGGACCGCCGCCTCGGTTCGCTTCGTCGCCTTCGCGACCTCCGCCACAGGTGTTCTTGTTTTCGAGTGGGCCTTAAGTTGCCGCAGATCATCTTTAGTCCACGGATTGCGAACGGAACTCTTCTTTTTCGCCATGGCTTTCACTCCTCCCTTGAAGAGATCGATGTCGATATAGCAGTTCGTGCTGAGCGATTCGATTGAGGTCTTCGACTTATGTAGTCAGGTACCACATCTCAGATGGACGAAGGGCGGATTCGCAAGATCATCCATATCGACATGGACGCGTTTTATGCGTCGGTGGAGCAACGCGACGATCCGGCCCTCAAAGGCAAGCCGGCGGCGGTCGGCTATCCGGCCAAACGCGGCGTCGTTGCCGCGGCGAGCTACGAGGCGCGAGGCTTCGGAGTTCGCTCGGCGATGCCGTCAACGGTCGCCACTCGGAAGTGCGCCGAACTCGTGTTTGTCCCGCCGAGGTTCGACGTTTACCGAGAGGTGTCCAAACGGGTTCAAGCGATCTTCAAGGACTACACCCCATTGGTCGAACCGCTCTCTCTCGATGAAGCCTATTTAGACGTAACGGAGAATCTTAAAGGCATCCCGACCGCGTGGGAGACCGCCAAGGAAATCAGGGCGCGCATCTACGAGGAGACTAGCCTTACGGCCTCAGCGGGAATCTCCTGCAACAAGTTCCTCGCCAAAATCGCATCGGACTATCGCAAACCAAACGGCCAGTTCGCGATCCTGCCGAACGAAGCTGAGGCCTTCGTGGCGGCGCTTCCGATCGCAAAGTTCCATGGCGTAGGCCCGAAGACGGCGGCCAAGATGCACGGGCTTGGCATTGAGACAGGTGCTGATTTGCGAGGTCAAACCCTGGCCTTCTTGCAAGACCGGTTCGGCAAAGCAGGCAATTGGTACTTTGAGATCGCCCGCGGCCAAGACGATCGTCCGGTTCAACCCGACCGTGAGCGAAAATCCTCGGGGTCGGAGACAACCTTTCCGGAGGATCTGATTGATCCCGGTCGGATCGAAGTGGGCGTGATCGCGATGGCCGACGATGTTTGGGCCTGGTGTGAGAAAACGAATTGTCGCGGTCGGACGGTCACGGTGAAAATCAAATGGGCGAACTTCCAGATATCCTCCCGCAGCCGATCGATTGAAACGCCGATCGAAACCAGGGACAAGCTGCATGAACTTGCCCTCGAATTGATCCGAACTGTTTTCCCGCCGCAGAAAGGAATCCGGTTGGTCGGGGTGACGCTTTCAAATTTTCGGTTGCCCGATATAGGTGCGAACGCTGAACTCCCATTTCGTGAAATTTAGCCTGCGGCAGCCACTGTTGCTTGCGGGTAGGACGACACAAGAGCAACCAGCCACTAAGTATGCAGCAAATGAGCGCCGATGTGGACGTCGTGATAATCGGGGCCGGCGCTGCGGGCATTGCCGCGGCGCGGCGGCTCGCGGCGAGTCATCTCTCGGCGACGGTGCTTGAGGCGACCGCGAGGGTCGGAGGGCGAGCCTGGACCTGCGAAGTCGCGGGTATGCGACTCGATCTGGGGCTGCGGATGGCTCCATTCCGCCGACCGCAACCCGTGGGCTCGCATTGCCGAGGCGGGCGGTTTTGCGGTCGATCGTAACGCTCCTTGCGTGGGGCCGGCAGTATCAGGAGATCGGCTTCTCGGAAACGGAGCAGGCCGCCGCGAGGCGCGCATACGCTGCTTGGGAGCAGCGGATGGAGTCCACGCCGCCCGTCAGCGACTGCGCTGCCGACGCGTTGGATCCAGAGGGCGAGTGGAACGCCTATCTTCAGGCGATAAGCGGCTTCATGAACGGCGCTGGATTGGAGCACGTTTCTGTCGTCGAATATACCGCTTTGACGCTGCTGCCACCGGCTACAATTGGCGGACCCCAGCTGGATATGGGACACTGATTGCTGCCCCTCTCCCTCACCCGATCGACTTGCGCCTGTCGACGCCTGTCCAGGCCATCGAGGTAGACCGACGCGGCGTGGAGGTGACGTCGCCGGTCGGCGCCCTCCGCGCCCGGGCGGCTATCCTTACCGTCTCGACCGCGGTGCTGGCCGGCAGCACAATCAGGCTACCGCCTGGTCTGGACGCTTGGCGTCACGCCGCGGCTTGCCTCCCCCTTGGACGCGACGAAAAGCTCTTTATCGAGATCGTTGGCGAGAGTTCGTTCGCCCCCGAGACGCGGGTGATCGGGAATCCTCGCGACCGCCGCACCGGTGTCTACCACATCCGCCCATTCGGTTGGCCTGTGATTGAGTGCTTTGTGGGCGATGAAGCGGCCCGGATGGTGGAGGAGACGAGGCCGGCGGCGGGCTTTGCCTACGCGGCCGATCAGCTTGTCGGCCTGTTCAGATCGAGCGTGAGCCGTAACCTGCGTCCGCTTGTCGCGTCGAACTGGGGGCGAATGACATTTGTTGGCGGAGCCTATAGTCACGCGCTTCCTGGTCGTGCGACGGCGCGGAAAGACTTGGCGCTTCCGTTCGAACAGCGCCTATTCTTCGCCGGCGAAGCGACGCATACCGATGATTTCTCGACTGCCTACGACAGTGGCTTCCGCGCCGCGGAGGAAGCGATCGCAGCCCTTGGCTCGCCAACGGACCCGAGGCCCCGATCAACCATGACACGATCAGGGAAACCCTTGCCAGGACCGCAATGCGCCGCGATGAACCAAAGCGGCCGCCACACGATGCGAGGAACGGGGCGGAAACGAGCAACGGAGGTGAGTGAGCGTGACGTGAATCGCGACGTTCAGCGTTGGCTGGATCAACGGAAGACCTTCCGCTTTTGAATTGCCTAACTTCGGCCAAGCCATGCAGAGCCACGAATTCGAAATGTGCCGAGGCGGGGCATGGACTTCTGTATAATCGCGCTATGGATGAAAAGCTCCTCAGCGAACTGCCGGCTTGGCTGACCGAAGCCGGCCTTGCTGGCGCTACCGAAACTGACATTGTCGCTGGATTTCTGCGATCGTTGCGTCGCAGCTGGGATTTCGCTTGACCGGGCGCACGTGTTTATCGACACGCTCCATCCAGTCCACGAAGGGCGCTTGTTTCGCTAGGGCTATCCAGACGAATCCCCGATGCACGAGTACGGCCGCACCGGCTTCGAGGGGCCTGATGTAACAGGCACCGTATCTTTGGATGCTCAGGCAACCGAGGTCTGGCAGCGTAGCCCCTTCTATAGGATGCTGGAAACGGGCGCTTCGCTGCTGCGCCGCCGACTCGGCCCCGACACGGTCGGCGAGTTTTCTCTGCTTCCTGAGTGGTATGCAGCTGGGCTGACTGAATACGTCGCAGTCCTGACACAGTAGAATGAGCTGGTCGACCGAACGGCACATCGCCGCAATGCGTGTCGGCGGCATTTGCTGAGGTCGGCGAGATGAAACATCGGCTCGTCTCGGTGGGACGATACGCATTGCGTGGCGTATCACAACCACGGGAGCTGTTTACGATCGATTCTGTTCCGTGATCGCCCTTGTGACAGCACAGGGGTTGGACGCGATCTTTCAGGACCGGCGACGCCCGCTCGCCTCCGGCTTTGGTTGCTACCCTCGACCTGCCACCTGCGCACCGCCGCATCCGCACGCTTGCCCTGGTTGCGGAGTTCCCACGATCGGTTGCGAATCCGTCCGAATTAATCTCCCATTCATGAGCAAGCCGAAAGCCTTCGGGTCGAGGGCCGCGTTACCCCAATTGCGCCATTTGCTGAAGGGCGACGCGTTGCTGCAGCTTCCGTTGGGCCTGGTCGACAACGACAGCAGCGATAATCACCACGCCTTTGATCACCATCTGCCAGAATTCACTGACGCCCATCATCACGAGGCCGTCGGAGAGAATGCCGATCACAAACGCGCCGATGATCGTCCCGCCGATCGTGCCCCGCCCCCCCGACATAGAGGTGCCGCCGAGAACTGCCGCGGCGATGGCGTTCAATTCGAACGTCGTCCCGGTCGCGGGATGTGACGCCATCAATTCCGAGGAAATGATCAAACCGACGATCGCGGCGCAGAAGCCTGAGAACATGTAGACGAACAGCTTCACCCGATTGACGCGTATGCCCGATAGCGCCGCAGCGCGCTCGTTCCCCCCGACGGCAAAGATATGCCGTCCTAGGGGCGTTGAGCGCGCCAGGTAGGCGGCCCCGAGCGCGACGATGATCAGGATCCAGATCGACACCGGCAGATTCAGAATATTGCCCGCGCCGAGGAATGCATAGCCCGTCGTGCCGAATGCCGGGTTGCCCTCAAGGTTTGGAAATGTCGCGCCATCCGACAATAGGAGCGCAGCGCCGCGGGCGACATAGAGCGTGCCGAGCGTTGCGATGAAAGGAGCGACGTTGAGACGGGTGATGAGCAGGCCATTAATGAGCCCGATGAAAACGCCGAGCGCAAGCGTGATCAGGACGATCTCGGGGATATTGAAAAACACCGTATAGCCGAACCGGAGGTCTATCCCGTGCAGGATCAGGCCGCCCGCGACCATTCCGGAAAAGCCGACGATCGAGCCGACTGATAGGTCGATCCCTCCGGTAATGATGACGAACGTCATGCCGATCGCGAGGAAGGCGTTGAGCGCGACATGCTTCGACATCAACACGAGGTTCTCGGTCGAAAGAAAGTTCGGGGCAGCGAAGGAGAAGTACAAGATCACCGCGAAGAGCGCGATGAAAGTGCGCAGCCGCATTAGGTTCAGTGTGAGCGACCCTGCAATGGCGTTAGCCCGACGCGTTTGCGCAGCGGTGCTCATTGAAGCCATTCCTTTCGCTGCGCCTGTGCGCCCGGACCGTGCCCAACCGAAGACGCGGCGACAATCTTTGCTTCGGTGGCCTCGGCCCTGTCGAACATAGCCGTCAAGCGGCCGTTACTCATCACAGCGACTCTGTCGGAAAGGGCGAGAACCTCGTCCAGGTCAGACGTCACGAACACGATTCCAAGCCCTTGCGCGGCCAGGGTTCGCATGGTGCGGAACACATCGGCTTTTGCGCCGATGTCTATGCCGCGACTCGGCTCATCCATCAGAAGGACCTTCGGCGAGGTAAGGAGCGCCTTGCCGATCACTACCTTCTGCTGATTTCCTCCAGACAGCGACGAAACCGGAAGCTTCGGCTCCGCCACTTTGATCGACAGCTCTTTGACTTCCTTGCGCACCGCTTCCGCCTCGGCGCGGGCCTGAATGTGAAAATACCGGGTCAGTTTGCCAAGGCTGGCCATCGTCAGATTTTCCGCAACGGACAGGATTGACACCAACCCATCACGCTGACGATCCTCAGGAATCAGGGCAAGCCCTCGCGCGATGCGGCCGCCAACGTCTTTTTCGCGCACCTGGCGGCCCTGCATAAAAATCCGCCCGGACGCCATTGGCTGGCGCCCCATTACGCATTCCAGGAACTCGCTGCGTCCCGCCCCCATGAGCCCGTAGACCCCGACAATCTCCCCGGCGCGGACTGATAGCGAAACATGGTCGACAGCATAGCCGCCGGTGATGCGCGGGAGGCAGATGTCTTCTGCCCGAAACGCCTCGTCGCCGAAGGCTTGGTCGCCGGGTGTCGAGAAATCTTTGGCGTCCGATCCGATCATCTGCCGGACAATCCAGTGAACGTCGACGTCCGACATTGCGCTGGCGCCAGTAACTTGCCCGTCGCGCAGCACGGTGATGAAATCGCCGATACGAACAAGCTCCTCGAGACGATGGGAGATGTAGACGATCCCGACACCCTTGGACTTGAGGTCGGCGATAACACGAAACAAGATTTCGACCTCCGGCGCGCTCAGTGCCGAGGTCGGCTCATCCATGATGAGGATTCGCGCGTTTCGTGCGACAGCCTTGGCGATTTCGACCAGCTGCTGCTGACCGATCATGAGGTCCTCGACCTTGACCCGCGGGTCGACCGCCGCTTGCAGGCGTTGCATGAGTTCCCCGGCCTGTCGCTCCTGTTCGGCGTGATCGATGCGCCCGTGACGCACGATTTCGCGATTGGCGAAGATGTTTTCCGCGACGGAGAGATTGCCAAACAGATTCAGTTCCTGGAACACCATGCCGATGCCATGAGCTATCGCGTCGCCCGTGCTCCGGAAGTGGACCGGCGCCCCGTCGAGCAAGATCCGCCCCGCAGTCGGCCGTTCGACTCCCGCGATCATCTTTACCAAGGTCGATTTACCGGCCCCGTTTTCACCGACCAGAACATTGACAGCGCCCCTGCGCACCTCGAAATCGGCATGCTTCACGGCAACGGTGCCCGAATAAACCTTCGACACGCCTTCGAGTCGCAGGATGACATCTCCGCTACTCGGCGAATTCCCCTTCATGGCTTCGGCCCTATGGTAATGTCGACCGGCGTCACCAAAGGCTTGTCGGCCGTTGAGACGAACGGATAGGCTCCGAGGACCGACACTTTGCGGCCAATGAGAGATTCCCGCGCCAACTTCTCAAGCGTCTCGTGATAGACATGGGTGTTGAACGCCTTGCCGAACTGCGCGAAATCAATCTGATTGGTGAAATCGTTGAACGACACGAAATCGAGCGCGTCCCGGATCGCAGTGCCACGAATTGCCGGACCGATTTGGACGACCGCGTCGGCCTTTCCTTGACCGGAAACGTCGACATCAATCGTCGCCGCGCGGGATTCCGTGTTCGCGGCGACAACAATCCCGTCAATCTTCACCATGAGCGTCCAGGGCGTGCCCTCGGATTTCGCACGGTAGCCAAACTTGGCGCCGGCCTCGCCAGGAGACTTCGCCGCAAGCTCGCGCACCTGAGGGAAGAGGCCAGCTTTCTTCTCGAAATAAGGGATGACCTTGGGCCCCCAGATCGACGCCACACTCTGGTCCGGATCGAACGGGGCGGGTCCATGCCCGGCGGCTGCGTTCGCCAGCGCCGGAACGTCCGCCGTCGCAATGAATCGACACGATGTCAGGGCGACCGCAACGAGCAGCAAGGCGGCGCAGGCGACCCAGCGCATCAGATCTGTCCTCAACAGGATTGGCGCGCGGACGTGTCGCCCGCGCGCCTTTTGTCTGCGATTACGGCTTAAGCTCGAAGGTCTCGAGCTTGGCGGCGTTGGATGGAGTAATCAAAAGACAATCCATCAGCTGCTTCTCGCTCTTCGGCGCAGTCTTCGTCTTGACGTAAGCGTCCGCCTGCTCCACCGCGAGTTGAGCCTCGCGATAGGCGGGTTGGAGCACTGTCGCCTTGATGCCGCCCTGCTCGATCGAATCGCGCACGTCGTTCGACCCGTCGAAGCCCACGACGATGATGTCGGAGCGACCAGCCGCTTTTAACGCGGCCTCCGCGCCCATGGCCATCGTGTCGTTGCCGGAGATGACGCCCTTGATGTTGGGGTTCGCCTGAAGGATCGATTCCATCTTCTGGAAGGCTTGTTGCTGGTCCCAGTTCGCTGATTGACGGGAAACGATCTTCATGTCCGGGTATTCGTCGATCACGTCGTGATAGCCCTTCGAACGGATGCCGGCGTTGGTGTCAGATTCCTTGCCGACAAGCTCCACAAAGTTCCCTTTCTCGCCCATCAGCTTGACGAACTCCTGCCCGCCGAGCTGCGCCCCCTGGTAGTTGTTTGATACGATTTGGGCGAGCGCGATGCCGGAAGCATTGATTTCCCGGTCGATCAGGAACGACGGAATTCCGGCTTCTTTCGCCTTCTTGACTGCGGCGACGGTTGCATCGGCGCCGGCATTGTCGAGAATGATCGCTTTCGCGCCGCGCGCGATCGCAGTGTCGATCAACTCGGACTGCTTATTGGCGTCATCGTCGTGCACGAGCGAGATGACGTCGTAGCCAAGTTGCTTGGCTTTCGCCTCGGCGCCCTCGGCCTCCGCCTTGAAAAACGGGTTGTCGTGCGAGGGTGTGATCACCGCGATCAGGTCTGCTGCATACGCGGAGCCGCCGATCATCGTGGCGGAAGCCAGCATTGCGCCGGCCAGAGCATAACGAACCTTCATTTTTAACCTCCCATTTCATTATCGAGCATCACAAAAGAGCTCTTCCAGCGGGCGCTTTGAAGAGGCGCGTTGCGTTGGATGCCCACAACGCAACGCAAGCTTCCGGAGACCGAGGCTTGTCGAAGGCAAGGTCGAGACCGTTCGACGTGGCTTCATTGCCCTGGGCTTCGCCATGGCTGGTGCCTCACCTGAGACCTCACTAAGCCGCAGGCGCGTCGCAAATGTCCTTGACCGACCGCATCACCGCCGCCGATGAAAACACCTCATCGAGCCAACCGTCGCGGAAGATGACCGGTCGCGCTTTATCGATCGCCTGCAAGGCGCCATCGGAGAACCGCCCCTCTGGGAAGATGCCAAAGGCAATGGCGAGTTCGATGTTGAGATGGCCAATGATGAAGTCGATCGCGGCTTGTTTGGGAACGCCGCGCTTGATCGCCTCGTCGGTTGCTTCGCGAAGGGTCAGCGCGAATGTAGCCCCGACCGTCTCCGACAACGCAGGCTCAAGGATGGCGAGCTGTTCGACGGTGCAGCGGTGGGCGCGCATCACAGGCTTATAGATTTCGCGCGCCATCTCTTCGCACTCCGCATAGTGCGATTCGGGTCCCTGCATCAAAGCGCACACGATATGCTGTTTGGCGAAGATCCCGCCGAAATAGTCAGTCTTCGCCTTCGGATCTGTTTCGTCGTTGAAAATTGGCGGATGGCAGGGGTGAGTGACGAAATAGGTGACGTCGTCTCGCTCGGGCAGTTCACCCGCGTGCGGAGCAGCGGCGTCGAGCATGATCACTTTCGCGCCCGAGCGCAGATTGCCGACGAAAGTCTTGAGGATTTTGCCGATGAGCCGATCCGGCACCGCCATGACAACGGCATCGGCGGATGAGACAGCCTGGCCCTGCTCCATGCATTCGACGCCGAGTTTCTCTTTGAGACGCGCTCGCCCTTCGTCCGAGACCTCGACATGATCAACCTCGAAGCGAGTGCCCTTGAGATTCGCGGATAGGCGCATCCCCATTTTTCCGCCAGCGCCGAGTAGTGCGATTTTTGTCACGTCGTTTCCTCCTAAGCTGTTGCGCTGCCTGCGCGAACCGAACCGAAAAAGTCCACATCGCCCATTTGTCCGCCTTTCAGCGTGATCTGGAATCCGTCCGTTTCCGGATCAGCTGAGAACACGCGACAGAGGGGCGCGCCGGGCGCGATAGGCGCGATGGCTTCAAGCGCGTAGGCGCCCAGCGCCCGCATGGCGAAGCCGGACGTGTCTCCGCCCGACACGGCGCCCCGCTTGATTCCCGACGTGCGCATGACCCGTCGGAGGACCTCCCCTAGACCGGCCCCTACGCGTCCGTTGACCTCTGTTGAATCAACCCCGGACGTCGACAGCTTTTCTCGGAATTTGACGACCGAGCCATCGGTAGGGCCCCGAGCCGTGGCGACAAGTGGCGAGTGGCCGGAGGAAAGCGCGGCGAGCGCGCTTTTGACTGCGGACTCTATTTCCGCGTTCCACAGTCCATTGTCTACGCTGGCCGAGGCGTCGAGGGGAATCAGCTCAAATCCATTCGCCGCCGCCCAGTCTGTCTGGGCAGCCGTCACGCCGGAGATCGACCCAGAGACCGCAACCATCTGGGATAGTTTAGAGGCTGGTTCCGGCTTAACAGGGCGCTCCAATAGACCTGCGGCCTGCCAATGCGCCACGAGCGCATATTCAACGCCCTGTGAGCCAATCGCGAAGACGCCTTCACCACGATGGTCCCAGATCAAGCCCCCAACCCACTGCAGTGTCTCATCATCGACAATGTCGAGCGACACGATCGAGCGCCCTTGCTCCCGTTCGGCCTCGAATCGCGCCTGGCCCGCCCCAATCTTCATGGCGACGAAATCAACAAGTCCAATCGGCCTCGCCGTCTGCTTCTCGATGTGCATACCGACATCGGCCTCGTCCATCGGGGTGACGGGGTGCCGCTGCATGACGGGATGGCGATCAAGGCGGAAGTTGCGTCCTTGATAGGCAGCAAAGAGATTGCCGAAGGCCTGATAGCGTCCGATCCCTGGCGCCGCGACGACGAGCGGCTGCCAATGTGCCGCGCCGGGGTCTTCGGTAAAAATGGGGACGCCGATATCAATGGCGCGGCCAATCGAACCCACCGTGGGAGAGGAGTCCAAAGTCGAACAGACCTTGTAGTGATTGACGGGCGCTTTTAACTCAGCGAGCGCCTGAAAGGCGGACGGTAAGTACGCATCCATCCAGCTTGGAGGCTGGGCGCGGGCGACGCTCGCTATCCCGATGACGCGATAGTTCGAAAATCGCTGCAACTGCGAAGGAGTCGGGCTCTCAACGAACATGACGGCGGGAAGGCCGGCAAACGTCATGACTTCCATGACCGCGGAAGAGCCAGTGAAGTCATCGCCGTAGAAGGCGAGCAACACGCCTTCAGGCAATCGGGTCTGGTCGGTCATGCGGACGTCATCCGCAACGCTCCAGCCAGCGCCTCATGCGTTTCGGCGTAAAGCGCGGCCGGTATTCCTTCCGCCGCCGCTTCGAAAGCTTCGCGCAGCGCGCGCACGCCTTCGGCCGGTCCGCCGGGGTGAGCCATGATGCCGCCGCCGGATGCGAAGATCAGGTCCGGGGAGCCTAAAGCGGCAAGTGTGCCGGCGGCTTGCCTGGCTGTCTGTCCCGACGAGAACACAGGCATTGCGGCGCACGGTTTGTCAGCGAACATCGGACTGGAGCAGGCTCGTGCCGATTCGACAACACTTTCGTCAGGTTCGCTGAACTTGTTGGCAAGCCCATTGACGTGCATGTGGTCCGCGCCGGCGAGACGCCAGAACTTCTGCCAAGCGGTGTAAGACCAGCCGAGCGCGGGATGGCGTGAAAGATAGCCCCAGCCGTTCCTATGTGCGTGGATCGGCAGGCGCGTGTGGCGGCCGAGCGCGATCATGCCGGAGAGCCCGACCGAGTTGAGGCTCGCCATGACGCAGGTGCCCCCAAGAAGTTCGACGAGATCGTGTCGGCGACGCATCTCGTCGATCTCGCCAGTCAGGTTGAACGCGTACATGGTCTTATGACCGGTGCGGTCCGCGCGCCGCGCGATGACGCGCATGACCTCTGTCGCGCGGTCTTCGAAGGGGCATCCCGGACCGTCCGATTGCAGTTCATCGTCCTTGATAAAATCGATGCCCGCTTGGCAAAGATTGTCGACGAGGGCGGCAGTCTCTTGCGGTGTAAAGCCGATCGAAGGCTTGACGATGGTGCCAATGAGTGGCCGTCCTTGCACACCGCTGAGCTTGCGCGTGCCTTCGACGCCAAACTTCGGTCCTGGATAGGCAGCTGCAAACGCCTGCGGCAAGCGGATGTCGAGGATGCGCAGACCTGAGAACTGCTTAAGCTCGAAGAGATTGCCGGCCACAGTCGCCATGAGATTGGGCAATGACGGTCCGATATTCTCAAGCGGCCACGAAAGGGTTGCGCGGGCGGTGACGCGACGCGCGTTGGCGGTCGGAACGCTCGAACACGGAAGGCTGGGGTGTTCGACTTCGCCGATCACCTCGAGCCGCTCCACCCGGGCGGCCGACCGCGCCTTCAGTTCAGGGGTCTCGCCCGGCACTGGAAGGAAGGTGCCCGACGACTGCTCGCCCGCCATGATTTCTGCGGCCTTCGCCGGATTGTGAGCGGTTTCGATCAGATAGTCCGCTTCAATGCGCTCGACGCTCACGTCGAAACTCCAAAGGACTGGGCGCGGCGGCCGCAGGCGTCGCTCTGGGTTGAATGCTCAGTATACCAGAACGGAAGTACTACGCGCACGGCTTCGATGCTCTGAGACGGGTTCAGGAGCGAAAGTTCGCTTGATTGTAGAGGGTGTTCGCTCGGTTCAAATGGTCCGCGGTAAGGCGGCCGGCCTCGTCCGGTTCAGCACGCTCGATGGCGCCGAGGATCTGACGATGTTCCGTCAAGGTGAGCTGCTCCAGGCCGGGTTTGCGGACAAGATCGAAGTGGAACTCCACAAGCCAAGCAAACAGCGCCTGGCTGAGACTCGCGAAGATTGGGTTGCCAGTGATGACTGCGATGCGGTGGTGAAACCGGCCATCCGCTCGCAAAAACGCGCTCGAATCCAGACGAGCGCGCTCCTGATCCGCCAGGATCGCGTACAGATCATCAATGTCGTCTGGCGTACGCTTCCGTGCGGCAATCTGCGCCATCGTCATTTCGAAGGTCGCTCGAGCTTCTTTCAGGTGATCGAGCGTCGTTGCCGAATTAACCAGGACATGACGCATCGTCTCCGTCATGCTCGAAACCATGCGCTCGAATGACGGCGTCGCCATCCTTGGCCGCTCGCCGTGATTGATCTCGATCAGGCCCATGCGCTGCAGGTTCTGCATGGCTTCGCGGATTGACGGACGCCCCACGGCGTAGCTTTGCATGAGCTCGCGTTCGGAGGGGAGAAAGTCGCCCGGCCGGAGGTTTTCGGCTTGGATCACGGCAAGCAACCGGCTCTGAACGAGCTCCGCCAGCTTTGGCCGCGCAATCGGATCCCGCTCGGCTGCGCCATTTCGCTGCAGTTGCGCTCGACCGGGCAAATCCTGACTCTCCGCCGAACATGACCCAGACGCGTTCGACCGCTGGGCGTAAACCTTGGGCGCCGAGCTCCTCTCCGAGGGAGCTTCCGACGACTGCGTGCTTGTCAATACGATATCTGGTATACTATGCATATCAGTCGCCATCAAGGCCGACGTTTTCCTCGGGAGGAGCATATGAAACTTGCCATCGCCGTCGTCGGCGTTTTGTCGCTGTTCGGATCTTTCGCGCCCGCCTCGGCCACGCCGCAGGCGCCCATCATTGCGCTTTCGAATGCTTACTACGGCAACACGTGGCGCCATCAGATGGTCGAAGCCTTCGAGGCGGCCGCCAAGCAGGCGAAAAGCGAGGGCAAGATCGCCGATTACATCGTCATGAATGGCGACGGTTCGGTTGCTCAGCAAAACAGTCAGATCGGGGAATTGATCCTCAAGAAGGTCGATGTCTTGTTGGTCGACGCCGCCTCCGAGACCGCGGTCAACAGCGTGATCGAAAAGGCGTGCAAGGCCGGGATCATCGTGATCTCATTCGACTCGATCGCAAACGCTCCGTGCAACTACCAACTCAACTTCGACTTCAAAGGTTACAAGGCGCAGCAAGCCGAAGCCGTTTTCAAGATGCTAAATGGCAAAGGAAACGTCATCGTCGTGCGCGGCGTCAAGGGGTCGGCGCCTGACAACGACATGTACTCGGCGCAGGAATCTGTTCTCAAGAAAAATCCAGACATAAAAGTTGTCGCGACGGTCTACGGTCAGGCGACCGCATCGGTTGCGCAGTCGGCCATCGCCAATGTCCTTCCGAGCTTGCCGCGCGTCGACGCCGTCCTCGGCCAAGGCGGCAGTGACGACGTTGGCATCGCCCAAGCCTTCACCCAATATGGCGGCGACTATGCCAACAAAATGCCGGTCATTGAAGGTGGCGGCGGAACCGACTTCGTGAAGTGGTGGGCCGATGAGAACAAGAAAAACGGCTACCAGACGATCTCCATGAATACGACACCAGGGATCGGCGGCGCGGCGCTCTGGCTCGGGGTGTCGTTGCTTGAAGGAGCAAAGGCCCCGAAAATGATGATCATGCCTGTCGCGACGGTGGACGCGAGCAACTTGGAAGAATACGCGAAGCTGCCAGGTGGGCAGATCATCAGCCCCACATACTCGCTCGACTGGGTCAAACAGAATCTACTGTCGAAGTGAGCCAGGGGTCCCCGTGATCGTATCGGGCGCTTCTTGAAAGGTAGCGCCCGTCCCCCAGGCCGGAGTCGGCCATTGTCGAATCCAAGTGTCCCAGCACCGATATCGGATCAATCGGGCGCGGTCGGGCGTGGGCCCCATCTCGTCGAGTTGCAGGGAATAACCAAAGCCTTTGGACCGACGCTGGCCAATGCCGACGTCGATTTCGCGGTCGCCAATTCTGACGTGATCGGACTTGTTGGGGGCAATGGCGCCGGCAAGTCGACGCTGATGCGAATCCTGTGCGGGATCACAGCGCCAACATTGGGACAAATTCGATTCGACGGCGCCGGAGAATCGTTCCTTGCCTATGACGCCTCGGCCGCGCAAGCGCGTGGCATCCGCATGGTGCATCAAGAATTGTCTCTATGCTCTGCTCTGACCGTCGCCGAGAACTTTTTCATTGAGACCCCCGGGCGTCTGAGCCTCAGGCCAAATTGGCGCGCCGCTTATCGGGACATGTCGAGAGCTGCGCTGGACGCGGTCTTTCCTAGCAATGGTATCGCCGTTGACGAGCGGGTCGATCGCCTCTCAATAGGCGAGAGACAGATGATCGAGATCGCGCGAGCCGCCGCGACACCGGGGGTCCGTTTGATCGTGCTCGACGAACCAACGTCGTCGCTCGATCTCGAGCGCTCGAAGCAATTGCAAGATTATGTTCGAGCGCGCGCGCTCCACGGACTCTCGTTCATTTTCATCAGCCACAAGCTCCAGGAGATTGTCGACGTAGCCTCGCGCGTCGTCGTGATGCGAAACGGCCGAGTGGCGTGGGAAGGCGCAGTGTCGGAATCCCCAGTCGATCGGCTTGTCGAACTCATGGGCGGGGACGCCTCCGCGGTTCATCACAGGATCGATCGCGTCCAGGGTGACAACGATGAGGCGGTGCAAGTCAGCGGCCGATTTGGCGCTGACGGGGAGAAGCTGAGGCTGTATCGTGGGGAAATCGTCGGTCTGGCGGGCCTTGAGGGCCACGGGCAGAAAGATCTGCTGCGGGCCATTTATGAGGCGAAACGCGGATCGCGAGCAGGCGTCACACGCCTCGCTCCTGCAAGCTTCGTTTCCGGCGACCGGCAAAAGGAGGGCATTTTCTCTCTATGGAACGTTCTGGGGAATATCGCCATCGGCCGGATAGCGCGGCGCCCTGCGCTCGGTTTTGTCTCTGAGCAAGATGAGCGCGGGGCCGCCGCGCCGGCCGCCGAGAGCCTAAGATTGGACGTCAGCCGTTTCAGCTCAGGCATTCTCGAGCTCAGCGGCGGCAATCAGCAAAAGGCGCTCGTGTCTCGGGCGGTCGCCGCCAAAACCCCGATCGTTCTTTTGGACGATCCGACGCGTGGCGTCGATATCGCCACCAAGCAGGATTTTTACCGCCTTTGCAGCCAACTCGCGCGGGAGGGGCGCACCCTCATTTGGCACACAACGGAAGACGCCGAGTTGCTCGCGTGTGACCGGGTCTTGGTTTTCGCGAAAGGCCAGATTGTTCGTGAGCTCACTGGGGCTCAGCTCACGGAAGAGGCGATCGTGGCGGCGTCCTTCTCCAGCCTTGGAACGTCTGGCTCCCGCACCGAGGGGCGCCAGGTCGAATCTTCGCTCGCGTCGAGGCTGGTTGGCGCCACCCCGTTTATCGGCCTCGTGCTTGTCCTCTCGGTCATGATCGCGGCGAATCCTTCCGTCGCCTCCGTCTTCGGTCTCGATCTGCTGCTGATGCCCGCACTGTCTCTTGTTCTGGTGACGGAGGCGCAAATGTTCGTTGTCGGAGGCAGCGAGATCGATCTTGGAGTCGGCGCGTTTGCGGGACTTGTCAGCGTGCTCAGCGCGACATGGCTCTACGATCAAGCGCTCCTCGGCGCGGCGGTCATCGTTGTCGCTCTGGCCGTTTACGCCCTGATCGGGGCAGTCATTCAAGGACGCAAGATCCCGGCGATCATAGTCACCTTGGGCGCGTCTTTCATTTGGGCTGGCCTTGGGTACTCGATCCAGCCGACGCCTGGAGGGACGAGCCCGGAGTGGCTCACCGCAATGACCAGTTGGTCGATCAGCCCGTACGTTCCTACGTCCGTCGTTCTGATCGCGGCGGCCGCGCTTCTGGGCGCTCTGCTCGATCGCTCTCCGCTTGGCGTCATCCTTCACGGCTTTGGATCGAACCCACACGCCATGGTCGCTTCAGGTTGGCCACCGATCCGGTTTGCGATGATCCGCTATCTAGTCGCGGGCGCGTTCGCGGCCGCCGCCGGCCTATCACTGACGTCGATAAACGCTTCGAGCGACATTAACTCAGGCAACTCCTACACTTTGCTGAGCGTCGCTGCCGTCGTGATGGGAGGCTGCGCGCTCACGGGAGGAATCGTCGCGCCAATCGGCGCAGTAATAGGAGCGGTGACGTTGTCGTTAATCGGCGCTTTGCTCGGGGCGCTCGGGGTGAGTAGCGATTTTAACGCAGCCGCCCAAGGCGCGGTGCTTATCGCGCTTCTGGCAATGCGCTATCTCGCGCGGAGCGAGGCTGAATGACGACGCTCAGCAAGTTCGGCAGTTGGGCGCAGTCGCATCGGTGGATTTGGTCAGCGCTGGCGGTTCTCCTGTTCTGGGGCGTTCTCTCCACCGTGACCAACCGGTTCAGCGTGGCGAGCTTGTCCGGAATCTTCCTATCGGCGTCATTCTTGACCGTGGCCGGTATCGGTCAAATGTTTGTCGTGACGACCGGCCGGGGCAACATCGACCTTTCGATTCCCTCGGTCCTCACGCTTAACGCGTACATCGCCCTGCTCACGGTGCGAGGCCAAGACGCGAATCTCGCGCTTGGTGTGCTCGTGGCGCTTGGCGTGGGATTGGCCGTTGGCTTGTTCAACGCTGCTCTGGTCGTTCGCTTGAAGGTTCCCGCAATCATCGCCACTCTCGCGACTGGCTACGTTCTCGCGACAGCGACGCTCTTAGCGAATCGATCCATTCACGGATTCGCGGTAAGCCCTACTCTTAAATTCCTGGCTGCCGGACGGGTCTTCGGAACGCCAATCATGCTGCTCATCTGCATCGCTCTGATCGCCGCGACCGAATTCGTCCTGCAGAGAACGGTTTACGGGCGAACCTTGAGCGCAGTCGGTCAGAGTCGCGCCGCGGCGCGACTTGCCGGCGTCGCTGTCGATCGCGTTATCACCATCGCTTTTGTGATCTCAGCAATGCTCGCATCATTCCTCGGCTTGGTTCTCGGCGCCTATGTGGGCGGCGCTTTCCTCGAAATGGGCCAGCCGTATCTCCTCCAGTCGATAGCGGCCGTAGTGGTCGGCGGCACGCTTATCTTTGGGGGCTCCGCTACGGCGATCGGCGTTTTCTTCGCAAGCGTGTTGCTGATCTTACTGGTGACGCTCATGCAAATCATGCAATTGCCTCCGGGCTCGCAGGACATGCTGCAAGGCGTGGTGGTGATCCTCGTGCTTGCGCTCGCCGGCCGCGATGCGATCCGAACGACAATCACACGGGGAGCTGGCTTTTCACATCAGTCTTCTCGGCAACAGGGCGCATCGCCGACCTGATGGGTTCTCGATCGCGACCGGGCTGAAGGCCGGGGCAACCGCGAGACGCGGGCGACAAAGCACGCCCTCGGACGCGCCTCTTTTCGCGCCTGAGGACATCCAAGCGGGTTTCGATCCCTTCGTGTTCAAACCCGCACGCGAGCGGATACCTCGGCCGACGCGCCGGACCCCATGATCAGTACTGTCGGAAAAACGACTGTAGCCCTCCCGGCATCGAGAAGCCCCTGCTGCCTGGGTGTTGAAAGGACGTTCTCACGCCGGCTCGACCGCTATGCGCGTCGACTCCAGCCGGCCGGAATGCGCAAAGAGCGGACGTTCCTCCCCGTGCCGGGGCCTAACTTCCTGCGGCCTGCGTCATGCTCGTTTTCGCTTTTCTCTCACCGCGGCTTTTGTCTTCGCTAGGTTTGCGTCTGCGACCTTGTAATTGCGCTGAGCGACAAGAACGAAAATCGTGTCCAGGATCGTCAGCTGCGCAATTCGAGCCGCAGCATTCTCTCCCAAGAGGGGCGAACCCTGAGCGGTCGAACAGATGACGACGTCGGCGACCTCCGCGATCGGGGAGCCGAGATAGTTCGTAATTGCGATCGTGCGCGCGCCGTTCTTTCGCGCGATTTGAAGCGCCTCGATTGTCACCAGAGTTGAGCCGCTGTGAGAGAAGCCGATTGCGACATCGGCCGTACCTAACAGAGACGCAGACATCGCCATCATATGAGCGTCGTCGAAAACGGAAGACCGAACCCCTATGCGAAGGAATTTATGGGCGACATCGCGGGCGATCTGGGCTGAACCGCCCACCCCATAAAAATCGCGCTGTCGCGCTCCAGCGATGAAATCCGCGGCGCGATCGTAGGCTTCAATGTCCGCGATCGCCAACGTCTCCTCGAGCGCTTGTTTGGAGGCGCCAAAGACTTTGTTGACGATCTCTCGCGGGCTGTCGCCGGGCGAGAGTTCTTCCCGCATTTCCGGGTCCGACACCCTCACATAGTCCACCACGTTCTGCCGGAAGTCGCGGTATCCCGAGAAGCCAAGCTTCTTGGCGATCTTGATGACCATGGCTTCTGAGACGCGAGCTTCGTCGGCGACTTCTTTCAGAGCGGTTTCATGAGTGAAATCCCGCCGAGCCATCACCGAGTCGACGACTTTGGCCTCCAGAGGCGTCAAGTGCGGCTTCATCATACGAATTCTCGGCCCCACAGACTTTGGGTCCGTGACATCCGCTATCGAGACCATACATCGCTCCTACAATACGCCGCTTTGACGGACTATTCGGGCCCTTTGAAGCCGCGAAAGGGTAGAACGGCAGCCTCGTCTCGATGGATATTTTACCTCGAGCGCAGCTCGGCCCTGCCCATTTCCACACGCCATCCATGAGTCGGCTAGAGTTTACAGCATTACGGATTACAGGCAAGTGTGGCCAAACATTCCAGCCAATTGAAGGCTGTAGCTCGAAAGTCATCGCATTTCCGCCTCACAATTCATTTTTTTCATTTTACCACTTTACAAACTCACACAATGTTGTAATGTAACGATCATTGACCAAGGAGAGCCTCGGTGCAGACCGACACCCCACGCTTCGCGACCCGCCTCAACTCGTTCGGATCAAAGCCGGACGCCTATTGGCCTAAAGGGCACGGCAAGCCGAGCACCCTTGAGCTCGCGGAGCGGGCATCCAAAGCGGAGGGGCTCACGGACGTGGACCTCAATTACCCGGATCATTTGGGCGCCGGCGCTGTCTCCACCGGCAAGGCCATTCGTGACCTGGGTCTCACCGTCAACGGGCTAGCGATGCGGTACTATTCCAACCCGGCCTTCAAGATCGGCGCCTTCACCAATCCGGATCCCGCCGTTCGCCGCGAAGCTATCGATCTTACGAAACAGGGGATCGACGCCGCCCGCGAGGCGGGCTCCAATCTGATGACGCTGTGGCTCGGGCAGGATGGCTTTGATTACGCCTTTCAGGCTGATTACGCGCGGCTCTGGACTGACGAGATCGATGGCATCCGCGAGGTCGCGGAGCACGATCCGGATTGCCTCATTAGCATCGAATATAAGCCCAACGAGCCGCGCTCCTACAGTCTTATGCCCGACTGCGCGACCACCCTGCTTGCGCTCAAGGAAGTCGGCCTGCCGAACCTCGGCGTAACGCTCGACTTCGCTCACGTGCTGTACGCTGACGAGCAGCCGGCCTTCGCCGCCGCGCTTATCAGCCGCTACAGCCGCATGCTCGGCCTGCACCTCAATGACGGCTATTCCAAGCGCGACGACGGCCTCATGGTCGGAGCGGTCCATTCCACCCAGACCATCGAGCTTCTGCGGCAAGTCTACGCCGACGGGTTCGACGGGCCGATTTACTTCGACACTTTTCCAGACCTGACCGGTCTCGACCCGGTCGAGGAATGTGAAGCCAACATCGCAACAGTGAAGTCGATGTTGAACGTCGTGCGAAAACTCGACGGCGATAACCAGCTTGGCGCGGCGATCGCGCGGCAGGACGCAGTCAAATCCCAATCCATCGTTCGCCGCGCCATGTTTGGCGACGTACCTGGCTGACGACGGGTAAACCAGCCAACTCTTGAAAACCTTGGAGGAAGCGCCTGATGAAGTCTCTATTGCTATCCAGTGTGATGTTTCTCGCCATTACGGCGACGCAGGCCCAGGATCTAAAGCCGCTTAATTCCGACACTGAGCCGGATCGGATCGATTGGAGCCAATTGACGGCAAAGTTCGGTCCCTTTCCCAAGATGCCGCCGGGAACGACTGCTGGCGCAGTCTCCAAGACGCTCACGAACGAATACTGGCGCCTCCTCGGCGAGGGCTACCAAAACTTCGGCAAGAAGGTCGGGGTTCCGGTGGCCTACCAGGCCGCCCAGAGCGAGGGCGATCAGCTCGGTCAGCTCTCGATTGCCGAGACCATGATCACCCAGGGGGCGAGCGTCCTCCTCGTATCGCCTCAGACCAACTCCAATCTCGAACCCGCGATGGGCGAAGCGAAGGCTGCCGGAATTCCGGTTCTCAACGTAAACGACGCAGTCATCCCCATGGCCACTCACTACGTCGGCAATGTCCAGCGCGATAATGGCGTGCGAGTCGGCAAGTGGTTTCTCGCGAACCGGCCGCAGGGCGGCAAAGTGGCCGTGATCGAAGGACAAGCGGGCGTCTATGCAGCGGGACAGCGCACCGACGGCTTCAAGTCTACGGTCGCGAGCGGCGGAAACAAGTTCCAGGTCGTGGCGAGCGTTCCAGGCAACTGGGACAGACAGCTCTCCTATGATGCGGCGACGACAATCCTCCAGCAGCACCCGGATCTCATCGGCTTCTATTGCAACAACGACACCATGGCGCTGGGCGTCGTCGAAGCCGTGAAGAATGCCGGCCTCCTTGGCAAAGTCGTCGTGTTTGGGACCGATGGGATCTCGGACGCCTACGCCTCGATCCGGGCTGGCGAGTTGACCGGGACGGTCGACAGTTTCCCGGTGCTTACGGGCGAAGTCGCGTTGGAGGCGGCGCTCCGCATCGTCGCAAAGGAAGCCCTCCCCCGCGTGGTCGCAACACCGCAAGCTTTGATCACCAAAGAGAATGTCGAACGCTACAAGGGCAAGGGCGTCGACGTTCGGGCCGTCCTCGAACAGGACGCCAAGTCCGGGCAATAAGCGAACGCGGCTGCCGGAGAAACGGCAGCCGCTCCTCCCTTTCTCAATGGTGACCCCCATGGCTGATGCACCGCCTCGGCTCGAAATCGAGCATCTGACAAAGACATTTCCCGGCGTTAAGGCGCTTAGCGACATGTCGCTGCGCGTTCGTCCCGGCGAAGTTCACGCTCTCCTCGGCGAAAACGGCGCAGGAAAGTCGACGCTGCTCCGCACGATGTCTGGTGTGATGAAGCCGAACGCCGGGACGATCGCGGTCGACGGACAAGTCCTAACCCTTCGCGGCCCCCTAGACGCGCGCCGGGCTGGGATCGCGATGATCCACCAGGAGCTTCAGCAGGTGCGCGAGCTCACTGTCGCTCAGAACATGTTCCTCGGTCGCTCGCTGCGCCGCGGCTCCGTCTTCGTCGACAGCGCCGCCCAGGAGAAAGCCGCCGCTGAAGCGCTCTCGGCCCTCGATCCCACGATCCGCCCGGACGCGCAGATCAAATCCCTCAAGGTTGCTCAGCGGCAGATTGTCGAGATCGGCCGGGCGCTACTCGAGAACGCACGCATTATCGCCATGGATGAGCCGACATCCAGCCTGACTCCCAGCGAGTTCGAACGCCTCGCCGTCGTGATCGCCGACCTCGCAGCGCGAGGTGTCTCCATCATCTACGTCTCCCACAAGATGGACGAGGTCTTCAAGGTTTGCAGCCGGGCGACCGTCATGCGCGACGGACAGCTCGTTGGCGAAATCGACCTAAGGGAAACGACCGAGAGCGGTGTTGTCGCGATGATGGTCGGGCGCGAGCTTGCGGTCGCCCACCACCGCTCATCCGCAACCTCCGAGACCGTCCTGTCGGTGAATAATCTGACCTCGGGGACAAGGGTCATAGACGCGAGCTTCGAACTCCGGCGCGGAGAGGTTCTGGGGATCGCGGGACTCATTGGCGCCGGCCGAACGGAACTGTTGCGGCTGATCGCCGGAGCGGACAAGCCGACCTCGGGATCGATCACCCTGAACGGCCAACAGCTTACCGAACGCGGCTCACGCGCCGCCATCGCCGCAGGCATCGGCCTCGCACCGGAGGAACGGAAGCGGGAGGGAATCATCCCGCAACGCTCCGTGGTGAACAATGTCGCGCTGCCCTCGATGAAACACTTCGCTCCGCGCGGTTTCATACGCCGCCGCGCGCTCCGCAAGGAGGCGACGGAGATCCTGACGAATATCAACTTGCGGCCGCTTCAGATCGACCGGCCGATCCGCCTCTTCTCCGGCGGAAATCAGCAGAAGGCGATCATTGCCCGCTGGATTGCGGCGAATTGCCAGATCCTGTTGTTCGACGAGCCGACGCGCGGAATCGACATCGGAGCGAAAGCCGAGATTTACAGCCTGATCGAACGCCTCGCCGCGGAGGGCAAATCGATCGTCGTCGTCTCCTCCGAGCTTCCGGAGATCATCCGAGTCGCCGATCGCGTGCTTGTCATGCGTCAGGGGCGGATCGCTGCTCAGCTCGAGCGCAAGGATCTGAGCGAGCAGGCCATCGTCGCACACGCGGTCCCCCAAACTTCCGCCTCCAACTAACCGACGGCCAACGCCGCCAATCCAGGGAGAGAAACCATGTCGATCAGTACTCCGACGGCTTCCACGAGCGCAGGGCCCTTTCCGGGTCTCCGTGTGAACGTTCGCGACTTTGGCACTGTGGTTGGGTTGCTCCTGATCCTCGCCGTATTCGCGCTCATCGCGCCTGGATTTCTCTCCGAAAGAAATCTAATGAACGTGCTCCTGCAATCGAGCATCAACGCCTGCGTCGCCCTGGGCATGACGCTGGTTATCATTCAGGGCGGCATCGACCTTTCGGTCGGACCCACCGCCGCGCTTTCCGCAGTTCTTTCGGCCGCACTGATGGTGTGGGGTGTGCCGCCTGTGATTGCGGTCATCGCGGGCCTCGCCCTCGGAGCGGTCTGTGGGCTCATCAACGGTGCTCTGGTCGCGTTCGGAGGGCTTCAGCCCTTCATTGTGACCCTCGGAACGCTAAGCACCTATCGGGCCTTGGCGCTGATCTTCACTGGCGGTAATCCGATCCTGGGCGTGCCGGCGTCCTTTCGCGCTGTCGCCAACGGATACTTTTTCGGCGTCCCGGCTTCAGTGATCGTGGTGATTGTCGTGGCTCTCATTGCGTTCATTCTTCTGCGCAAGACGCCGTTCGGCGAATATCTGCTCGCGGTCGGCGGCAACGAAGAGGCGGCTCACATTGCTGGCGTGCCGATCGCGCTCACCAAGATCGGCGCCTATGTTCTTTCCGGCGTGCTGGCCGCGTTGGCCGCCCTGATCTTGATAGGACGCCTTGGCGCCGCAGAGCCGATCCTCGGCAACCTCTGGGAGCTCGATGCGATCGCGGCGTCGGCCATCGGCGGCGCCTCGCTGATGGGCGGTAAGGGGAGTATCAGCGGCACGCTGCTCGGCGCCATCATTCTCGGCGCCATGAGAAACGGATTGACGCTCCTCAATGTCCAGGCCTTCTACCAGCTTCTCGCGACCGGCCTGATCATCCTCTTCGCCATGCTGATCGACCGCGCCACTCGGGGGCGGACATGAGCGCGCCGAAGGCTAATGATGGCGACGCGAGGGTGAGCGCCGTGGTGGTCGTCGGCAGCCTGCACTACGACATCATGGTCGACGCGCCGGACCGTCCCCGAAAGGGAGAGACCGTCGCGGGGCTGAGCTGGTCGCCCAAGTTCGGCGGCAAGGGAGGCAATCAGGCCCTCGCCGCCGAGGGTCAGGGCGTCCCGACCGCGATGGTCGGCGCGGTGGGCGGCGACGATTTCGGTGCCGCGCTGCTAGTCGGGCTCGATCGCGGAGGCGTCGATCGCTCGGCAGTCGCCACCTTGTCGGGTGTGGGTTCCGGCATGAGCGTTGCGATCTTCGACGCGGAAGGCGATTACGGCGCGGTGATCGTCTCAGGGGCGAATCTAGCTATAAGCGCGACGCAAGCGCGCGACGAGTTGTTGCGAACCGCGAAGGTCCTGATCCTCCAGAACGAGATTCCGGAAGAGGTCAACGAGGACGTCGCGCGCAGAGCGAGGGCGTTCGGCGTCAAGACGGTCCTTAACGCGGCGCCGGTGCGAGCGTTCGAGACGGCGTTGCCGGGCTACGTCGACATCCTCGTTGTCAACGCCCTCGAGGCTGAGATGCTTGGTTCGGCCCCTGTGCGTTCGTTGGCGGATGCGGAAAAGGCGGCAGCATCACTAACGTCTCGTTTTGCGGCCGTAGTTGTGACGGCGGGCGGCGATGGAGTGGCGTTTCAAAACGACATTGGCGAGAAAGTCTCTCTTCCGAGCGTCCCGGTCAAAGTACAAAGCACGCATGGAGCGGGCGACATGTTTGTTGGAACTCTCGGGGCCAGGCTTGCTTTGGGAGACGACATACGCGTGGCCCTTAGCGTCGCGAATCAACAGGCCGCGAAACTGGTAAGCACGCCGGAGTGCGAGCGGGGCCGCTAGGCAAGATTTAGTTTGGGGCTTCCCGGATAGTCACTTTCGCATCAGTGGAAACGGATCGCAGACCTGTTCGAAAGACGAGTTTGACGGTGCCCGCTGAAGTGCTCGGGCACACCTCTGAAGTGTCCGCTTCACGTCGATTCGAGACGACGCTCAAACGTCTCAAATGCGCAAATAGGGGCGGTTGCATCACGGCGTATCGATAGGTCACTCGACCCAAACAGGCCAATGTCGCTGCGGGCCAAACTTGCAAAACAGCGCGTGCTTAAAGGCGGCTCAGGAGCTCCGCCTTTTTCACCGCGAACTCCTCCTCGGTCAGGATGTTTTTCTGGCGCAGCTCTGCGAGGCGCTTAATCGTCTTTACGATGTCCTCGGTCGCGAGTGATGCAGGAGGCGCCGGAGCCGCGCCAGCCACTCGAGGTGGCGCACGTCCAGGCGTTTGTGAGGGCGTCTCGGAAGCGGGGGATGACCGGTTTTGGGAGCGATCGCCCTGCGGAGAAATCAAAGCCAGATCGGCGACGCGCACGAGCCCGAATTGGCTCGCGAAGGTAAGCGACTGATCGCCGCCCTGTTGCTGGGAGAATCCTGAAATCATGTGCTCGCCGGTGTCGTAGACACAGACCCGCCCGCCCTGTTGGATAGCAAGTCGGCGCCGGCCAGGAAAACAGGCGTACCGCATATCATTTTGGGCGCCGGTAGAGGTGGGACTGCCCAGTTCCTCCGGCCACCATCCGCCGGCGGAGCCGGTTCCCGCCACGTACAGACTAACCTCCTCGCCGCCACTCTGGCTTTGCGACTGAAAACGCGCGGCTTTGACGCCCCCTAGAGGTTGGCTCCGCAGGAAGTCGGCAAGTTCGTTGCAGAGCGCATCGACGCGATGCTTCAAGCCTTGATTGAACATGTCGCCAATCATGATCATTCCGCCTTGCGACCATTGTCCCATGCCGCCGAGCTCTGGATGATTGAACTGCGCCTGGCGCCCATTTCCCTGGTCGAGCGCGCCGAGTAACGTGAGCGCCACGTCAGGGCTGACCCCATGTCGCGCTGCGACATCGGTCACGATTCGAAGACCTTCGGGCGTGAGGTTCGGCATAGTTCGTCGAATCCGGCGAGCCGTGGGCGAAGGAGAGCCGCTTCATGGGGAGACGCAGCGTCAGAACAAACGCCTATACGTGGTTTGCTCGGAGCGCGAGTCTTGGAAATCGACGGGAAGGTCCGCGCGTTTGTCTCTGGAGCCGCCGAGCAAACCGAGGTGTAAAATTGCGCGAGACCGAGTCGGATCAATCGCAAACGGCGAGTTATCATACAGCTCAAGTCAATGGCCAGACTCCGCGAGGCGCGCCAGATATTTTTAGGGGAATTCCTGGGTCCCACTTGCCGTGGACGACGATATCGACTCGTGCCTATGGCCCGCTCCGATGCAACTTTTTTGGCAGAAGCATGACATGATGTCGAGTACAACTGTTAGGGTCGTGCCGCATCGTCCGGGCGCCCCACGTTTGGCACGGAGTCCGCGCGCGCCGATCTTATGATCTCGACCGTTCTTTTCGATATGAACGACGTGCTCTACAGCTATGATCGGAGCGTGCGTGTGACGCATATCGCACGAATCTGTCGCCAACCCGCGACGGCTGTCGCGGAGGCGATCTGGGAATCGGGTTTCGAAGACTCCGGAGACAGCGGGGTCGTGGATGCCGACGCCTACCTGGCGGGTTTTGGCGAACGCCTGGGCTGCCCACTGACCCAGGATGAGTGGGCGGAGGCTCTGCGGGCGGCGGTGACGCCGATTAACGAGACGCTTACGCTCGCTGCTTCGGTTCGTCGACAGGCGCGGGTCGCCGTCCTCACGAACAACAATTTGTTGGTCAAGCGCGCCGTGGACACGGTCTTCCCGGAGCTGCGTCCGATTTTCGGCCGGGACTTCTTTGTTTCAGCCGAATTTCACGCGCGGAAGCCCGAACCGGAAGCCTATCTTCGTTGCCTGGCGCGCGTTGGCGCTGCGGCGGACGCCACGCTATTCGTCGACGATAGCGTTAAGAACGTGGCTGGCGCGGAGCGCGCTGGGTTGCGCGCACATCTATATCGGAGCCCCGAGGGCCTGGAGAGGGTGCTGAGCGCCGAAGGGAAGAGGACGGTCGCGGCGGAAAGGACAGGAGCCAATTCCGGGAGGTCGCGCGCAGAGTGCGCAAATCTCTTGGCCGGCGCAGGCGCGATCGGCGACCGTTTCCCCGAGCGAGCCAAGCGTCGACAAACCGGCAGGTCCAATGAATTCGCGTAGTCTTGAATGCGTTGAAACTTCAGCTTCGCGCAAATAGCAGTCAACCCCAGAGCGAACGGCTCAAAGCGACCACTTGCGCGGGAGCGAAAAAGACCAATCAATGGGCGCGGCATGGCTTATTGGGCGCATCCATCTTTCGGCCATTCGCGGTGCCCGCGTCCGCGCTCAGCCTCGCCTGTCTTTGTATCCACCTCGTAGCGAATGACCACTAGGTCGTGGTGACCATTTAACTATTTGAGCCAGATGGCGATAGCGGCAAGTTTGACGAAGCCCAAATGAAGTTGTCGAGCAGCTTGTCGTAGCGGGTGGCGACACGTCGGAACTGTTTGAGCTTGTTGAAGAAGCGCTCGATGATATTGCGCTCCTTGTAGAGGTCGGCGTCGTAGGGACGTTGAACGATGCGGTTTCGTTTCGGGGGTTGACCACCTCGCTGCCGGTCCGCGCGATCCTGTCGCAGAGATGATCGGCGTCGTAACCTTTATCGGCGATCGTGACCTCGGCAGCGAAGCCGTCAACCAATTCGTGCGCAAAGGCGATGTCGTTGCGCTGCCCTGGCTAGCCGATCAAGCGGACCGGGTTGCCGAGCCCGTCACCTGCGGCGTGGATTTTCGTGCTCAAGCCCCCGCGAGACCGGCCAAGGCCCTGGGCATTCGCCCCCTTTTTGCCGGTGCGCGCCGGCCGCGTGCTGATGCGCCCGCACGATAGTCGAGTCGATCATCAGCCACTCCAGATCGGCTTCGCGCGCAAGCGCGGTAAGGACCGCGTCCAGCACCCCCATCTCGATCCAGCGATAGTAGCGCCGCTTCACCGTTTCGTAGTCGCCGAGCTGCTCCGGCAGGTCGCGCCAGCGAGCGCCCGAACGCGCCATCCACAACAGCGCGTTCACAAACCGCCGATTATCGGTGCGCGGTCCCCGTTTGCCTTTCCGCCCCCCAGGCACGAACTCTTTAAGCCGCTCCCATTGGTCATCCCGAAGAGCATCGATATCCCGAATCATCAGGGCTGAACTCCAAAATCAGCCTTGAATCACGGAAAACCGCAGCCGAGAATCTAGAGGCTTCTGTGAGGTCGCGTGGCACAGAGGCTGATGGCGGGCGAGGTCGCGACCTCATTGAAGCCGGATTGAGCGAAGCCGCGGATCGGTTGAGGGCTATGGCGAAAGCGCCGGCATCA
>Ga0209624_10000728_pt1 | contig 28537 bp, 27 predicted proteins | sample JacPinW_OM2H0_O1_FD_188565 | JGI IMG/M metagenome (GOLD analysis project Ga0209624, IMG submission 188565) | Forest soil microbial communities from Algoma, Ontario, Canada - Jack Pine, Ontario site 1_JW_OM2H0_O1 (SPAdes) (version 2) | ecosystem: Environmental > Terrestrial > Soil > Boreal...
GCGTGGGCTGAAGCCGGAAGAACGCCTGCAGTTTCATAAAGAACATAGCGGCCCGGTGATGGAGAAACTCCATGGCTGGCTGGAAGCGCAGTTCGCCGAGCGCAAGACAGAGCCGAACTCGGGACTGGGCAAGGCGATCACGTACTTACTGCGACACTGGCGGCCTTTGACGCTGTTTCTCCGGCAAGCCGGAGCGCCGTTAGACAATAATCTCGTCGAGCGCGCACTGAAGCGAGCTGTTCTCCACCGGAAGAATTCCTTGTTCTATCGGACGCTGAATGGGGCAGACGTGGGTGATCTGTTCATGAGCTTGATTCACACTTGTCAGTTGTGCGACGCCAACTCCTTCGACTACCTGACCGAGTTGCAGCGTCATGCTCAGGAAGTGGAGACTAATCCCGCGGAGTGGATGCCGTGGAACTACCGCGAAACCTTGGAGCGGATCGTTCCCCTCTCCGATTCCGCTTAGAATTTTGCGATTACGCAGCCCTACCGAAAGGACACGTTCAACGGCGGATTGCCAGAACGAATCTGGCAGTCTCTTCCCCCGTGGTCGGGTGCTACGAATCTCATTCAGCTGGAGTTGTAACTGCGCGATTGGCTCAGGAATGACTGCTGTGCTCATCCGGTTCGCCCTCCGCCGCTCTTCGGCGGCTCAGCGAATGTAACAAGGCGAGTTAGCGGTCGTCACGCATGCTTGCCGAAAACACACGGTGTAGCAACCGACGAGCCAAGTGAAGACGCAACTACTGAGGGTCAGCGGACGCTATACGGATTCCGGGCCGTCTACGTTTTTGACATCAGTCAGACTGAATGCAAAGAGCTCCCAACACTGACCGAAGTCAATGGCGACGTGAGCGGATACCGCGAACGCTTGTTCAAGTTCGTGGAATCGCAATGCGTCGAGCTTAGCTTCTCCGAGAGAATTGGTCCCGCGAAGAGTCTCTCGCATAGCGGGAAGATCGGAAGATCACTCTCCTGTCGGGGATGCAGCCAGCCGAGGAATTTTCAACGCTTGTGCATGAGATCGCCCGCGAAATGACGAAATGCTGCATCGAGGCGACCGTCGCACACTAACAACCAAGCTCCGCGAGACCGAGGCCGTGGCTTTTGTCGTCCGTCAATCGGTCGGACTTCAGAACGGGACTGCATCACAGGACTACATCCAGCTTTGGCACGGAGACGCCAATCTCCTGCGCAAGAGCTTGGAAGCCGTTCGGCAAACCGCTGCCGTGATCCTCGGGGGCATTGCCCTGGGCATTGCCCCCGAGCCAGCGGCACTCGCGGCAGTCGCATAACACTCCAACACCTGCACCGTTTGGCTTTCAGGGCCGACGTGTGCGCTCAGTTCACGAACACCTAACCAAAGGCACATGAGAGGAGAAAAGATTGTGCCGAGTACGCAAAATGCAGTCAACAACCATGAATATCGCAGCGTTCCTATCACCGCGCTTGCGGAGTCCGCCACCAATCCCGGCAAACGGTCCGGGAGTGAATCGGTCTACTGTTTTGGTAAGTCTGCGTCAACGCGACGGCCTACATTGCGCAATTCCTCGTTCAGCCCAAGGTCAGAAGGAACAAAGGAGTTCTCGATTATCTTCTGCAATGAGGGATAAAGATGCGCTTTTGCGAGCAGGTCGCGCCTCGAATAGAGGCTCTTCTTGGCCGGCAATAGATATGCAGGAATACCGTCGCTGCCGAGCAGAATAGACATGAAGGTAGCATCTTCATTCATGAACTGAATGAAGGCCGAAGCATCATTAATGCATTGATCCTTGCACTTGCTGTCCACGGTAAAAGAATCAACCCAGGACATGGTCTTGCTTTCCTTGGGATCGAGAGGAAGTTCTTCGACGTCGATGTCGGCGTCATCGAGGCAGCGCGCTGCATACGGACATTTGGACTGATCGGAAGCCAGCTTCAAAGCGCCGTTCAGGCTTTCCGAATATCCAATAAGAGCGCGAGCGTTGTGAGCGTCAAACTGCTCAGCAAAGAACGCAGTGCCATGGCGACTCGAGTCTCGGCAACCTACCTCGCACATGTCGCTCAACGCTTGAAGATCGCTCTCCAGAGAAGGGTCGAAGACTGCGATGCGGGGCAAAATATTGCTCCATTGCGCATATCGGTCGACGGCAGCATTCAGGTAAAACTCGCCTAATGTCGACTTTCCCTTGAGGTCGACCGCGAGGCCCCGGTGTGGAGTGATGTGCGAGCCGATTATAGCCTTCAACTTGTCCAGCGTGTCTACGCCTCGTAGAGCGCCATCCGAAGCGTCAAAGAACAGGAAATTTCCGCATACCCAGTGAGGCGATCCATACCGTACCCCGTTCACCGCAACCCCTGCGGCAGCATTTTTCAGGAATTGCTCATCAGGTATGGTTGCGCTTGCGGGCAGGGGCTGAACTTTCTTGTTCATGGCAAAATCGTGCAGGAATACCGAGTCCAACTCATATACATCCGCATTGGCGCAACCGACGTAGTCATCGGTAAACGAGCCATAGTAATTGTTGCTAAGATCGACGATTTCGAGCTCAATATCGGGATGTAGGCTCTCGAACTGATTGACGACCCAATTCTTATAAGCAGCGAAGTTTGGCAGGAACGGATAGAGTACGACTCTCAAAGCCCTTGGTCCTGGCGCGGTCTGCGCGTCCGACTCAACCGAGGGTCGCGATGGCGCCGAATCACAGGTGTTGGCAGCAAATGCGTGCGCAGACACAATCAGAGTGAGCGCACCGAGCATGAGGCCACGAATTGTGAGGTTGTACCAGCACCTTCTACCAATGTCAGCAAGTGCCATCGCTGTCCTCCTTTTTTGGATCGTGGAGTTTAGCACATTCTTCCACTCGATCTCGCCGATTCGTGCTCAGGTTTCGGATTTTGGAACAAAACAGCAAATTAAGAAGTCAGACAAGGTCTGACACCTTGCTCGATTTCCCCTTTTGGGACGCCGAGTCCGACACTGTTCATCTCTTGAACTCGGGGGGCGGATCCAGTCGTTCATTGCGTGTCCCGTCCTCGTTTCGCTTTTGCAATTCCTCGAGGTAGCGTGGTCCGAGGTCCACTTTTGTCGTGGTGCCCGACCGGCCGATTACCTTCAGAAGCGCTATCTGAATAATTTCTGTGCGAACGAGATCAGATTGTCCCGCCAAAATCTCCAAGAATGGGCTCCTCCTTGTTCCAGCGCGTAATAGTGAATTCCGCGGGAAGTGAGCCAGTGCTCGAAGTTCTCATTTATTGACCTCAATGCATCCTGCTTGCCACAAGAAAGCCAAAGAATATGGTCACGCCGCCGCAACCCGAATTCAACACCCTTAAACACTTGATCAAACGATTGTGTTCCCCACATATCCAGAGCACCGCTAAACGAGCCGATATAATCGAATACCCCAGGATGCTCTAGCCCTATAAGTAAAGCCTCGGAGCCGCCCATAGAAAGGCCTGCGATTGCATTGTCGTGTGCATTCGTCGATGTCCTGTAGTTTTGACGGACGATGGGCATTATCTCCTGGATTAGCGATGCCGAAAATCTCCTCATCATTTCGGAATCACCCTCGGCGCTCGGCGCTTCAGAAAGCATCTCCGGAACACTGGTACGTGGATCCTTATCTCCATAGGCGAGCGGCATTACGATAAGCATCGGCCTTGTCAGTCGTCTTGCAAGAAGATTGTCCATTATAACGTTAACGCGCCCAATAGTAGTCCACGCATCAGCCGTGTCTCCTAAGCCGTGAAGTAGATATAGCACCGGGTAAGGCTTTCGTGAGGTCGGCTCGTATCCCGGAGGTGTATAAATAAACATGTCTTTCAGGCCTCCCGTTATATGAGAATGAAAATATCTGTGTTCAATGCTGCCGTGAGGAACTGATGCGTACTCCCATAATGATCCTGGCTTCGGAACCTCTAGAATGGATGTTGGCCCATATGCTACGGAAGACAAGAACAGCGGATTGGTTGGGTCGGCAACCGTTATCCGGTCGACGACCAGGCTATAGAGATAAAGATCGGGAGACAAAGGATCTGAGATGCCGGTCCAAGTTCCGGCCTGGTTCTTGGTCATGACTATTGGTGGCATATACTCGATGTGCACCTCGACTGAACTCGCAGCAGGCGCCTTCAGGCTAAACTCCACGCTGGAATCCGACCTCACCACTTGCGAAAGGGTCATCGGATCAGGGGCGGAAGAAAGTCGATCCCTCTTAAGGACTTCCTGGCATTCGGAAAGCGCGAGTCCAATTGTGGTAACCGACACCACGATCCACATTATGAGGCACCGTAGACCGAACATTGACTACCTCCATGAATTCGAGTGGGTTCGCGAGCACTGCCCAACCGGTTTGACTAGTGAGATATTGGGCCAGACCATGAGGGCAAGTGTATCGATCAATACCAATTCGTTCCCTGATGATTCTGCTATTGGAACCAGCGCAGCGCCTTTGGGTGAAGCGTTTTCACCGCTTCGCCAGATCCCAGCAGGGGATGTTAAACTGGATCTTCGCATACAATCTAAACCAAATGTTAGGTCATTATGGTTGCCGCTAAGCCTAGGATTGGGGATGCTGATCCGTTTAAGATGCCGGCGCCAAAGCTTTGCTCGATCGCCAACATCATGTCGCTGTGGGCAACTAGCTACGCGGTATACCAAGCCAATGATGATCTGCACGAAGTGCCTCTCTTAGACATTTGCAATCGGCCTTTGGGCCCCTCTGTATCGTTGAGAGATTTCTGTTTAGGGGCTATGGAAGGCACTATGAAGATCGGGACGAAAATATATAACTTCGCAGGTACCAATCCAACTTTTCATGTTGATTGTAGTGCATTCTTCAAGCATGACGTTGGATATAGCAGATTCAGAGAAACAAATGCGGCCTTCGGCGAGGGAACGGACGGGTTCGAGTTAGTTCCATACCGAACCGTAGCAGCAGATCCTAACTTCTTGCCCTTAAACACGGTTCTATTCATACCAGAGGCTCTTGGGCATATTCTGCCTAGCGGAAACAATCATGATGGATACTTCTTCGTCGCTGATGTCGGAGGAATTATCAAGGACAACCACATTGATGTTTTCAACGGTGTGAAAGATGTAGGTTTCTCTTTCGTGGGATCGAGTTCTTCCAGGCAATTCGAAGCATATGTAGTCGAGGATCGCAAAGTGCTAGAGTTTATGCTTCGATTGCACCAGCATCGCGAAGCTGCAAGTATTTCTGAATGCGTAGAATCGTGATCACTGTCGATGTCGTTGCATCGGATCATCATAAAACTGATGAACGCTCATAAGCAGGAGCCTCTCTCATGGGGAAGCGTTGCGACCGAAATTGCGACAGAATCCGTGGCGTGAAACCATGTGTTTCGGTCAGAACCTGGACGGGCGCTAATTCGGTGAACATAGTTTCCAATTGAAGGCCGCAAGCGAAGAAGTGCTGATATATGCGAAGCATCTCGCGTACCGTCCCGGCGTCGAAAAGTACTGTTCTAATCGCCGACCGTCCTACAAGCTCCAAAACGCGTTCAGGTGAGCATATATTAGGCCACGCAATTCGTTCGCAGAGAAAAAAGCTTTCTGAAGGCGATAGTTCGTCTGGGTCTTTATGAAAATAACCGTAGGCAGCAGCTTTCAGTCCGTAAAACGTGTTGCCCCAATAGACCTCACTCAAGTACTCAGCGAGGACGCTGACTTTGGAGTGAGAAAGCGAATAGAGGACTGCCCAAGTCTGTTGTTTGGCCTTGGAGCTCAGGGTCTTACGTTGGGGAACGGAATTGTGAAACTTGATGTTGTAGAGTTGCTGGGTGATGGTGCTCGCTCCGTGAGACATCCTGCGGAGGCGTAGATTCTCAAGAAGTGCTCTTGCGATCGAAATCGGGTCAACTCCGAGGTGGAGCATGAACCGCTTATCCTCGATTGCGAGCAAATGGGTAACGAGATGTTCAGGCACATGGAGGTCTTGTGCCAACCGAAATGAACAGCGCCGAACAAACGGGGAAAAAATGGAGTCTGAAGCCTGGTTCAATGTGCGTAGGATCACACCATTCATTTTCGGATCTCCCGAGATGCGATTTTCGCTGATCTCTAGTCGAACATCAAGTTAGAAGAACAGCTAGGATGGCATAATTCACTTTTCCTGCGAAGTGACGGGGATCTTTCAGAATGCCCCGCCCCCTTACATCACCGGAGAGACGAAGCTCGAGCCGAGGGGAGTGAGATGAAAGTTCACGACACCAGAATTAAACAGCGGATCAGAAAAATGCTTTTGCTTCCCCTTCGAAAGGAGGTCATCCTCACGTTCGATGATGGGCCGCATCTCGACTACACGCCGGTCATCCTAGACGTGCTCCGTGATCACAAAATAAATGCGGTGTTTTTCGTACTTGGAGAGCGTATGCAGACCGGCGGAGCACGAGAGGTGATTCAACGCGCATCGGCCGAAGGACATCTTATTGGGAATCACGGGTTTAGTCACGTGGATATGACGAAGTTGTCCCCGGACCAGATAAGATCTGAGATTCTGAGAACGCGCGAACTGATCGCAGAATTTGAGCCGAGACATCCGCTGTTCCGACCACCCTATGGGGCGCTTAACTCGGATATAGTTAACGTCGTAGCGGAGCTAGGATACGAGATGGTCCTTTGGAACGTGGACCCTCAGGACTGGAACTCAGATCGGAAGCCCACGGCTTGGGTTGATGCGGCGGTCGACCAGATGCGAGGACGCCGAAAGTCGATTTGCATTTGCCACGACATCCAGAGAACGACTGTAGAAAGTTTGAACCTACTTGTTAGGAGGGTGAAAGGCATTCCGCGATTTCAATTTGTTCCATACCCGACGGGGATCGATGCAGCCGAATGACTACGGGTTCCGGACCCATATTAAAAACACTCGAGGCCGGCAGGGGCACTGAATCGTTTCCAGTCTTGCCGAAGTCGATCGAAGGCCGCATTGCTCGGTGTGCTTTGCGGTTGCATGGATCTCGAATGCGCATACCTTTTCCCAGCCTCAGGGGCACCCACCTGCCGGAATCTCCTCAGAGTTGTGGTTCAGATTATGGTTGCGAATTCTAGGACCTGTGCTATTTTCAGTCCTTAGTCTTTCATCGACCCATGACGCAGAAGAAACTAGCTTTAGCAGGTGGGTGTCCGGTCCGTCAGAAGCCGTGGCCTCGTTGGCCTCAAGCCAACCGGGATACTGAAAGTTTGCTAATCGAGGCACTTAACTCGGGACGTTGGGCAATTAGCGGACCATATACGGGAAAACCTTGTTTCGAGAGGCGGTTTGCAGAGGCATTTGCATGCTACAACAACGTTCAGTTTTGCGTACCCACGACCAGCGGATCCTCGGCGCTCACTTTGGCGCTTCTTGCGCTCGAGATCGGGTTTGATGATGAAGTGTTGGTGCCCGGTCTTACATGGGTAGCCTGCGCATCTGCGGTTTTGGCAGTCGGCGCGTTGCCAGTGCTTGTCGATATCGACACTGCGAATTTGGCAATGTCATTTGAGGCAGCGAAGCTTGCGATTACGACGCGAACGAAAGCGATTCTTCTGGTACACCCATTCTGTAGGCTTGCTGACATCGAACGATTCATGGAGTTGTCGAAGAAGACCGGTATACCAATCATTGAAGACTGTTCGCAAGCGCACGGCGCTACGCTTCGCGGGAAGCGGGTCGGAACCTTCGGCGTGGTCGGTTGTTTTAGCATGCAGCAGTCGAAAGTGTTGACGTCGGGAGAAGGCGGTGCAGCAATTACAAATTCTTCGCATTTGTGCCGAAGACTGGAACAACTGCGTTGCGACGGTCGGGTCTTCACCGAACAAACGCGCGTTGGGCGACTTGAACTCGTTGAGGTGGGGGAAGTTCAAGGAAGAAACCACTGCCTTTCAGAGTTTCAAGCCGCTATCCTGTTGGAGCAATTGAAACATCTTGATGAGCAAAACGACATCAGACGCCGTTGTGCCGATTTCATATACTCCTCACTTCAAGGTTTGCCAGGGGTATATGCACCCCCGTGCCCAATTGACGTGGAACCTTCGTATTACAATCTTGCGCTTGAATTCGATCCGAAGCACTTCTCAAATTGCACCATTGATCTAATTGGCCGAGCCCTTGGGGAAGAACTTGCCATTTTAGTGCACCCAATATACACGCCAATGAACGACCATCCTCTCTACCGACCGGCTTTATCGGCTCTAATGAAGGGGCGGCCTGACGCACTGGCTCGAGCAAATCCAAAGAACTTCGAACTTCCAAATGCGAAGTTTGCCCGCGAGCGATTTCTCACATTGCCGCACAGAGTATTGCTGGATATCGACGAGGGTCCAGGAGACATCCGCGAAGCGATTCAAAAGGTCCAGCAATACTCGGACGAACTCGTTGACCTTTGCCGAGAACCAACTCTAGAGGCATTCTGAGGGCTAATATGAATCGGGTTGGAGGAAAAACTGCACAAACTACAGAGTGGTTCAGGTCGAACGGCCAACATCAACTCCAGCACTCGGACAATGCCATCGAACTCTGTACAACGCTTAGGACCCGTCAACGAATCAGCTTCACCCGCGATGTTTTCTCAAAAGAAAACGATTTGTTGGAATCGATCTTCGAGCGTGACCCCGTCCTGATAGTCATGTCGAGGTCAATCTCCAATTTATATGGCGCAAGAATCGCCTCCTATCTTAGAAGAAATTGCAACGAGCCGCGGCATCGAATACTGACATTGAACTGTAGTGAGCAGAATAAGACCATGGACACCGTATTGGACATTTGTCGGGAGGCCTGCGACCTTTGCCTTGGCAGACGTGCCAAAATAGTTGCTATCGGTGGAGGAGTGTGTTGCGACCTCTGCGGCTTCGCTGCGGCTATCTATCGGAGAGGCATTTCTCACATAAAAATTCCAACGACACTACTTGGCTTAGTGGATGCAGGAGTAGCTACAAAGAATGGAGTCAACTTGGACGGTAGAAAGAATGCCATTGGGACGTTCTACGTACCAGAACATTCTATCATCGACCCTGAATTCCTAAATACTTTACCTGAACGCCACTTTCGTAGCGGCCTTTCTGAGATCTGTAAGATAGCAATCGTGTTTCATCCGTCCCTTTTCGCAACTCTCTGGAAACACATGGACAGTTTACGTGGGAGTGGTACTCGACTAATACACTCGGCGAAAGAGTTCGTATATGAGACGGCCCAGAGTCATGCAAGATTACTTAGCGAAGACTTGTATGAGACAGCGACTTACCAGAGAATACTCGACTTCGGACACACCTTCAGTCCGTTTATAGAGCGGACAACGCACTATCAGGTTACTCACGGAGAAGCGGTGGCGGTAGACATGGCATTAAGCACGATCATAAGCCATCAGATCGGCCGGATCAGTGGATGTGAAAGCGATCGGATTCTTGACTTGTTGGCAGCATTAAGATTGTTCCCGACGGAACTAACACTAGACGCGGGCGATCTCTGGAGGTCGCTCGCTGATATTGAGGCACACCGAAACGGCTCTTTGAACATGCCACTTCCAACTGGTGTGGGTACTCACTTCTTTCTCAAGAGCAAAGAAGGATTAGAACTCGGGTCTGTCCAGGCCGCACTCAACGAGTGGCAGAGGCGCTTATGTGTCGCTTCGGCGTAGCGGCTTGGTGCCTCAATGTTGAACAGCATGAGGCGATCCGCACGGCGTCGTCTCTAGGACTCGAAGCGATCCATCTCGACTTTGGAAGAATGGGTAGCGAGTGGAAACAGTGGTCTCCAGGTGACGTAGGTGGCTTACGTAAAGACGCCGAGAACTACGGAGTGAGGATTGAAGCCGTTGCGCTGAACGTGTTGGAGGTCATTAGTTGTGCGCAGTCGCGACACTCGATTGCTGGCAAGCGGTGTCGAGATATTGCGCTTATGGCGATTGATTCAGCTGAACAACTTGATGCCGAATTTGTATATGTACCATGTTTTGGTGAGAACGAAATCAAGACAGCGGAGGATCTCAGTAGACATGCGGAGTTCATGCACGAACTGTGCATGCGTTTGAATGGATCGTGCTTGGTGTTAGCATCCGAGAACACGCTTGATGGTCCCAAGAACCTCAAACTAATCTCGGAGGTTGGACATCCCCGAATGTGTATATTGTTTGACCTATACAATCCAATGATTCATGGGATCGACTCTTGCTCTCTATTGAAATCTATACGACCTCATATGTGCGAGTCGATTCACATAAAGGACGGTGTTGGCGGTGTATGCGGAGATGTCCCAATAGGCGAAGGGGACGCCAAATTACATGAGTGCGCCAGTATCCTCATGTCCTCTCATTTTGGCGGGTCGGTAATTCTGGAAAATAAGTATTTTCATGAGACTGAACGACGAATCGAATCAGACTTGCGCACAGCGCGATCTCTATTTGTAGAGTCGCGCGCACTATGAATGTATATTCAGCTCGCAAACGCTTCAATTATGCTATTGATATGCTGAAATTTGCATTGAGGTATCGGAAGGCCTTTGGTGCGCTGTGTGGAAGACGAGCCAGTGAGGGTGGAGAATGAGGGGTGTTCTAGAGAACCTCAAAGCATTGGAGATCGAGGTGAACTCGCGCTGCAATCGCTCGTGTTCGTACTGCCCAGTGGACGTTCTTCCTTATCCCTCAGTGCCGAGAGAAATGAGCGACGACACTTTTGTGCGACTTCACGAGCAACTGGCCCAAGTGGGTTACTCAGGCCGTATCTCATACCACTTCTACAATGAACCGCTTTTGCGGAAAGACCTGGAGAGATTGATCAGAATGTCCAAGGCATTTCTGCCCTCAGCGAAAATTGTTCTCTTTACAAACGGCGAGCTATTAAACGACCAACGCTATCACACGTTACGCGATGCAGGAGTTATGTATATAGTTGTTACGTCACATGACAACAGGACTCATCCACCTCGCCCGAATCAAATCGTGCAGTTTCCGGCGAACCTTGAGTTGACGAATCGCGGAGGTGTTCTAGTGAAACTGCCCGCAGCCACTGAGATCCACAGGAAGACGCCGTGCTTCGCGGCAAGTGAAATGCTCATCGCAACTGTGACCGGTGATATCGTGCTCTGCTACGAAGATGCACGTCGCGAGAATATACTTGGAAATATAAGAACGCAGACGCTTGAGCAAATTTGGAATTCGCCTACTTTGGTTGCCTGGCGCCTAGCTCTTGAACAGGGACGACGTGGAGAGGCCGCTGAGATATGTAGCAGATGCACGAATGTCGCGCACCGAAAGCCGGGAAGCTCAGCATATACGGAGCCATTTTGGGGGGAACTAGGACTCGCTGCCAGCCTTGAATGAATCAGTAACTGTGATTTGCCGAAAGTCGACATGCCAATCTGAGCAAACGCATTTTTGCTGTCACACCCACAGAGCCACATCAGTTCAGTAAAAAGATTTATGGATGCAAACGCGGCCATAGTCGGGAACCGTCATAGATCGATGCGGCGAGGCTCAAGGACCATCCGTTTTGTGATTAAGAACGGAGGCACAACTAGTGTGCGAATCGGCATGTGTTCGAAGCAAGCAAAGGCATCTGCTAGCGTCTCAACCATCGGTATGCTTGCTGTATTAAAAGACGTATTCAAAAGCACACCTAGAGAAGTCAACGTGCGAAAGCTCTTGAGGAGGCTGTACACAAAGGGATCGTCACCCTCGCCAACGGTTTGGACCCGGGCTGTACCGTCGATGTGTAGCACAGCGGGTATTAATTCCTTAGCGTGACGCGTGGCTTGAAAAGTATACAGCATATGTGGGGAAAACCATGTTTGTTCAAAGTACAGGTGAGCGTCTTCTCTGAGCACCATAGGTGCCAAGGGTCTAAACAACTCGCGTCCTTTAATTCGTTCATTGATCCACTCGCGAAGTGATACGCGTCTTGGGTCTGCAAGGATACTTCGGTGCCCAAGAGCACGAGGGCCGAATTCGGACTGTCCCTGGTACAGGGCGATCACTTCTCCGGATGCAAGTAGATGCGCTATGTATCCGGGTAAATCAGAGGGTCTGCTAACCGCTAAGTCAGCCCTTTCCGACACGAACGACTGTATGTATGGCGTTTCGTCCATCTTAGGACCCAAGAAATCGGACTGACTTAGCGGTTAGCAGGTTCCACCGAGAATTTCGATGTCTCCGTAAACGGCGCAGCCTAGCGCGGTACCTCCATCATGTGGTGCTGGGGGGATGAAGAGTTCGTCGAATCCAGCCTCGCGTCTGAGCCTTGAATTAGCAAGACAGTTGAGAGCTGTACCGCCGGCAAAGCAAAGTGCAACTTCGCCAGTTTCCTTCTGAAGTGAGTGAGCCAGTGTTAGCACGGCATCTTCGAAGACTCTCTGCCCTGAGGCAGCAAGGTTACTGCAATCTTCCATGGTGCCACTCCCACGCGAAAAGTGTCCGAATCGCTTAGTATCACGGAAGGCGTCAAGCCACGCGGAAGGGATAAACGTTTCGAATCCCTCAATTCGGAGTGGTGGAAGTTTAAGCTTATAGGGATCTCCATAGGATGCCAATCCCATAGTTTTTCCGTCATTCCCGCCCCCTGGGAAAATCGTTTGGGTGAGAAGATGGTAAAAACAGCCCAGTCCGCGAGGCTCCTGAGTACAAATATCCCAAAATTGCTTTGCGATAACGTCAATCTGGTTTCGGCTTGCACGGTAAAACGATGCTATTTCGACGATCGGACATGGATTGAATCCTGTGGAGTAATTTCCCGCAATATGTTCACGGGGGCTTCCCATTGCATCGATGATCATGACGGCAGCATGATCGTAGAAAGAAGTGAAGAACGCGCTATAGAGGTGCGCGACGTGGTGAGATATCAGCGCGAATTTGGGTTCGCCGCGGAATCGTATGCAGTTTGTCAATTCATTTCGATAATCTTCTAAAAGCGTAATCTGAGGGTCAGAAGAGAAGCATTCGACAACAAGGTCTACTTCCGACCTGAGCTCGTGTAGCCTGCAGTAGTATTTAGCGAAATCACCGAGCGATCCCCATGCATGCTTCTTTCGGCTTAGGCGCTCCTTCTGTGTTGCGCAGACGACCACTCCTCCATGAAAAAGGCAAATGCTTGCATCCTGTGTCCGATTGATGCCGAGGACCGAGTTATCGTGTTCGCCAGTCCTCATCAGCCACCAGTTGTTTCCAACTGCATAACGCTTTTGGCAAAGATGTCTTCATGGCTACCAAGCTGCTGAGAAGTCGTTCACGAGGGCGCCAAGAGCGTTTCCGATATCATCACGGTTAAGGTGCCCCTTGCGAAAATCGAAGGCTAACGCAAAGCACTGCTCATTGAGCATAACTCTGCTCGAATGCTTGCGTGTCCGGCAGAATTGTGCGTGGGGTTGGACATACGATCGGTTATCCGGCCAGAGTACCCCGCCCCAACGGAGCGGACGATCGCGGACCAAACTGAGGATCGGGTAGGCGAACGACTGTCTGAAATTAAAGTGACCGAAATCCACGACATGCGCTTCGGGAGGAGAGCCGCAACCGATATCGGCTGCTAGCTGAATGTTCACTCCTTCGAATCGCTGGTATCTCGAGGTCCCGATTCGCGACTCCTGTACAAGCCATTCGAGTTCAGAAGAAGTAAGATCTTCAACTCTCTCATCGTTATAAGATACGTCGAGAATTCCATCGCGCTGTCTAACTTGGATGCTAGTACCAATCGCCGTGCTGCTCATTCCGTATATGCGAAGGAGTATCTCGATTTGAAACTTGATGTCTTCTTCGATAGAACCGCATACAGGAAGATCCGCTCCAAATAAGGGACGCCGGTGAGCGCGGCGAACGTGGAGACCCGCGGGGCCTGTTTCGTGCCAGCCGTTCAAGAGATCAAATCCGGTATCAATAATCGCGTAAAGTGGTAGCGTCCAATAGTGCGGAGCATTTTTCGCGAAAACTCGATCGATTAGCCGCTGAAACACAAAATCGGAAAATACAACGCCAAGGTACTCCAAGCCGTCGGCATGCTCTTTGTGTGTCGGCTTTGTATCTGGTGGAACGCCGATTCCTTTGACGTCTAGGAGCAAAGCGCTAGACTCGTCGAACTCGGAGCACTTTACCTCAACTTGTACAACGATCGCGCGCCCATACCCAGTGGGCCGATATCCCTCGGTGCTACCGGATGTCGAGATGGGAGTGTTCACCTCAGTCTGGGAAGCCTGAGAGCAGGAGACTAGCGCCGCATTCTCCACTAGCCATTGATCAATGGAGTCTCGCAAGGCTTGACTCTCTGGCGAGCACCAGTCGACAGCAGTTTCGGTTTGAATCTGAGAACGACTTTGCGTTCTTAGGAGGTGCGGAAAATCATGAAGTATCAAGGGATAGTCTGCATAAACTACCGACGCTCCGGGTAACCTTAAAAGAGTCTCCTTGGTTATTCCAGGATCTCTTAAGTCATCTGGAACACGAAGCAGCGGACGCTCCGGAAACCGCGAACGAAGATCAAATTCGCGGTTCATCGTTGCTTACGGCTCTTCATTCCTTAGGACCAACGAGAAGGAGGAAGACCTCATCCACGAAGTCGTGCTTCCGCCGATAGCAGGGCCTTTTCAGCGACCATTGCAGAGCGATAAGCGAGGATCGTCGACTTCGCCGCAAGACGTGCTTCGGCGGAAAGGAGTGGCGCCTCAGACTTCAGTCCCGAGCGCAGAAATGCTCTTTCGGCGGACATGAGCTTGGACTCAGCACCCAACGCTGCCTGAGCCGAATACAATGCGCTCTCGGCGGATAAGTACAACTGTTTGTGCGGCGTGGAAGCCTCCCGTGCGGCCTTAAGCGCCTGAAGTGCTGCTTCAGCTCGCTTCGCGGGGTCATCATCCTTCGAGAATTGGCTCATTTCCGCCTCCTTTTGCAGGAATGTTATTGGGCCTCAATAATACCGAGGAAATTAACAAGCGTCAACACACATCTCGGGCATGGAACTCCACAACAAGTGGACGGCGGAGCAAGCATTACCAGACTCCGCGTCTGCTCGGCGAAGGGGCACTTGCTCAATCAGTCGCATTCGAGCATCGGCTGCGTCGCTATGCCGCATCCGTGATAATGAACTCACCGCGACAGGCCACTAGTCCCAATCGGATTGCGATAGATCACCGACTCTGCTTCTGTTTCACCGAAACCGAGCATCTGGTGGACGCGTGAGTCGACCACTGATAGGTTACCTTCTGAGCTTGGGAGGAGACTCCTGGACGGAAATAATTGCGATATCATGTCGGGACGGGTTGAAACCCTTCGTAAGGGCACGAAACCCTTTGCCGAAATTGGAATGCCTTCGGCTCGGAGTGAGGCATTGTGCTTCGTGGTAATCGGCTTCACGGCCAAACGGTCTGAGTTTGCTGTCGTTGTGAGAGTGGATGGTTTAGATCCAAGCTCTGAGCTGTTGCACAGAAGCTGGTCTTTAGTCTCAATCAATCCAAGGAGTCCGCCGCGTGAGTTGGTTGGATGAGTTTACGGTTCTTAGTCCAAGCGCGAAAACAGTTACGGAACATGCTGTTCTCGTTATCCGCGCTGGCAATCTAGGCGATCCGACTCTTTTTAAGCGAGGCTCATCGAGTTCAATCCAGTCGTTTCGTGATTCTGGCTATTTTGTCTACCTATTGGATGTTGATGAGGCTAATGACTACCTCGAGTTTCTTAATGGCTCTCTCCCCCGACGAAAACTAGGTCACCTGGTAAAGCACGCATTTCTTGAGATTCCAAATCTAGTCCGTATTCAGTTTTATGCTCACGCCCGATACGATATAAATCTCACGGATCCAGGCGCCGAATTGACTGCAGTACCTTTGTCTCATCGAGAGCCGCACATTTATGATCCTCATCGCGTGTACATTGGAGACTTAAGAATTGGTAGACCAGGCGTTGCCGTTGGCCTAATTGATCTCTTCACTTGTATGACAGTGCCAGGAGTTCAGTGGCCCCAGTTGTTAGCGGATTCAACGGGATGGCTGGTTAGGACAGTGATGCCTGGATATTCCATCTACTTTCCTCAAAGATCCTTTCCTCGCTCACGTATCCCTAGCGTGGGATTTTTCACTGGATACGATCGCAGGGGGTGGCTGCTTTGGCTGCCGGGCGTAAAAGGGGTTCTGCAGGTAGGTGAGCCCAACGTTTCTGAGATTGTTGGCCCCGAAGCTCTCCTGAAGAAGGCGCGGGTACGACGCTGGCTTGCCGCCAAGCTAGAATCTATGAGGGAGTTCAGACGACAGAGGCGGCGTAGACGGTCACTTTCTCGAAGATCAGGGCAACATTAGGGACTCAGGAACCATGCTTAGCGTTTCGGTCAGTAAGGCGTATACACGATGAAGACGATCTGAACCTACTCGACAGACACAGATCGCGCTGGCTTGCCCGACGCTTTGTGCGGCGAGATTGTTAGTGTAGCGCACACTATGCGGTACGGTACTCTATGGAAAACGGGTGCACGCGCATGGAGACAGAAGGAAGTCACTGAACATCTCCGCACCCGGTTCTCTGAACCAGGTCGTCCGCACCGAGTTCCGGAGATTATGAACGGAGGGCGCCGCGCCTGAGTGTTGCGATACGACATAGCGCACCCGTGCGGAGGATCTGTAGATTTATGCTGGTGTTAGCTTATAATGTTGGACCCCACAGTCTACTGGAGTACCTGATACCTAGAATATATTGGATCAACATCTCCCGCGGCACTGACTACGCTGTTATTGAACACTGCTTAGCACGGTGTAATGAGACTAAGGGGGCAATCTTGCACGTTGACGCAACCAACCAGGAATGCTATCCAGCAGACAGGAAGGAGCTTCTGCGATACCTGGATTCACTGGGTTGCACCTGCTGGAATCGACGCCTAGGGGATCTGTCAAAGCCTGCGATCCAGGCATGGAATGTGCGCCTCGGCCTCCCAACAACTCGTGCCGAGATTTCTGGTGAACCGACTGAACAGGTAATCATCAAAACCGCCGCCAACTGCCGAGGTCTGGCGGAGCGCCGGCTCGATACAACAAATCAGTTGCCGTCTTCTGCGCTAGGAGTGTCCACGCCCCTCTTCGATCGATTCGGCGACTACAGGGTTCTGCCGCGCTCGGATGTGTCTTCTGCTTTTTGGCGTGACGATCACCTGTTCATCGAACGGTTCGTGCCGAATTCAACTAGCTTTATTCGCGTAATATTGTTCGGTTCGCAGACACTACTACTGGATTTCGAGAGCAATGCCCAGGTCAAACGTACGCACAACTCAATATTGAAGCAGATCATCCTAGGAACGCGAGACGTAGTGTTGCTCAAGGTGCCTTCGCTGACCAGCATCGCACATGAGCGCGCATGTCAGTTTGCCGACGCAATCGGACTTGATTGCGGCGCGATCGATCTCGTACTTTCGCCCGCAGAACCGTACATCGTTGACGTAAATGCTATTCCGTGGTGGAACGAAGCAATGCCGTTCAATATACGGCTCCATCTCTTGGAGCACACGTGCCCTTACCTCTTGAGATGACCGGTAAGGTAAGAGTAAGGATGAGCATATGGCAATGCTACTCAGCTCCGTCCTGACGTGAGCCGATCAACTCAAACATTTCCATAACCGCTGCAGAGGTCTCACTAAAAGCGGGTGCGGAACCGTCATCGATAACAGTAGGGACGTAGTTGTTATAGTATGTGGTCCCTTCGCAAACAGAACCGAGTGCCCAGATTGTGGGGATGCGGACACCGAAGGCATTTACGACACCGTTGGCACGATCTGTCTTGAGACCTGATACGCCGTCACGCTCCGAAGTATTGAAAGACGCGACACCGGAGCATGACAGATTCTTCAAAAGAACAGAGCGCTCGAATAACTCCTTGGAGTCTTCAACGAATGCGTCTATAAGATAATCAACACTAATTTGTACTGAAGGGAGTGACGCGGGCCGTATTGAAAATCTCATCCCGTTGCGTTCGGGCTCGATGATAGGAGAAGGGCCAGCGGCAAGGCTGACAATGCCGCTCCGGACCAGAGAGAGCAGTTCCTCATTTCGCTCCATCTGTGGACCGATGACGTTCCGGTTGATGATTGCCACAAATCGCTGATAGAAGTCGCGCTTCGAAGCTTCAGTCAAACATTCATTATCGACTGCAAACTTAATCTCTGGGCGCAATTCCAACAATACCTCTATTGCTGCTTTCAAGGGACTCCGTGAGTATCCGGCCCTTGTCTCCTTAAGATCATCAGATAACAACGACAACCACCGACTCGCGTACCCCCCTGCTTGTGCCTTGTCCATTGACGGCCACAATGCCTCTTTTTCGTCGAAGGCGCCGTATCGAGTCTGCATCGTTCTGAACCATCCGTCAGTTCGACCGGAATCGAGAAGTCTCTTAAAGTGTTCAATTGCCTTTTGGCGTGCCCACTCGCCCATCTGAATAGCGACATGCGCAAGATAATACGCAAGCCGTATTTCGGCGTATAACAAGGGCTCAATGTGTTCAGCAAAATTCAAGAGACCGTGTTCCCCCCGCAATCTGTGGATCCGGGTACGCGTAAGTATGATCGGAACGTGTTTGCAATCTTTCGCCTCTGAGCACCGAGATCGAGATGGTATACCGCTTCTTGAGAAGAGATATATGATGCACTCTTTGTTGCCAGGGAGATACATCTTGGGCAATGAACTGTCATCGGCAAAACTGCCGCCTCGCCCTGTGGTCAGCGCGGCGAGAGCGTCATAAGCTGTTAATCCCATTCCATTTATCGCCACTTTCAGGCCGGGCTCAGAGGGGATGCCACATGATGGTTGCCGATAAAGCGCAGATACTCCAATACGTCTGGTCACCGTGCGACCTTCAATTTCTCGAAGTTGCGATCGCCCACACGTCAAAAAGACAAAGTCGCAACTAAGCTGCGAGCCATCATCCAAGTCAATTAGGTTACCACTGACGGAGTGGTGAATATCAGTCGCCGAGTGGGGAATGGCCGCAATCGCAACATTAGGGGGACGCTTTGTAAGAAGGTACCCGTAACAATAAGAAAGGTACTGTCCGAAAGACGAGCGGGTGCTGTATTCCATGCAATCACACGGGCCGGATAGGTGAAGCCATTCAAGAAATGTGAGCCGATGCGGATCCTTGGTCCCTTTGGTTAATGTCGGGCTCAATGCCGTCAAAAGGCCGGCGGTAGTGTTGAGCCGAAAATGATTAGCCAAGCTTATGTCGTGAACACCCGGTCCAAATTCACGTGGCTCGATGAGGAACAGGTGCAGAGATATCCCTCTTGTACTTAAACGGCGCGCGCTCCTCATCAGTTCGTCGAGCACGCATAGGCCGCGAGGTCCCAAGCCTATAACGCTTATATAGTAGAGACGTGAGGCAGAAGTTGAGCAGATCAATGGACGCTCTCTCCGCAAGAAACATTGAGAACCGCCCCGCTCAACGCATTTGAGCGTTCTAGGTAGAGAACGGCATCAGCAATGTCGCTTGGACGCACCCACCTTTTCAGCGCGGCTTGACGAGTAATATCGGTCGTGAGAGCGCGGAATGACGCGCCCCGCAATCCAGAGGTCTTGCGAAGTAGACGAAGTTCATTGAGGGTGAGCACATTACCTGGCGCGACAGCGTTCACGCGTACAGAGGGGCCATATTCATGCGCTAGGGGACCAATGATCGAGTGGATACCGCCCTTCGCTGCTGTATACACAATATGACCCGGCTTCTTATTTCCCGGAAGAGCAGCTTGAGAGCCGATAAACACTAGATGCCCGCCCGCACCACTCTCGGTCCATGTCTTCAATGCCTCCTTCGCCAACAACAAAGGCGATAAGAGATCTAGATTGATGCAGCTAATACACTCCTCGAATGAGGTATCGATGAAAGGACCCTCGACGCCTATTCCTGCATTCAACACGACAAGATCGGGTGGACGACCTAAACGCACTAAAGATCTGGACCATATTTCAGGAAGAGCGTCGAGGCGGCCCAAATCGGCCTTTACTCCATTTCCAGTGCGCTGCACTCCAATTGCCAGATAGCCGGCGTCAAGCAGCGCTCTTATAATCGCCTTCCCAATCCCACGAGACGACCCGGTGACAATTGCACATTTTTGCACGCGATACTTCCTCAGGGCTTTCTTAGGGCCATATCCTGAACCCATTGTTCACGCTGCGACTATTGCCGCGAAAGTTGAATAATTCAACCGAATGAGAGAAGCGCACCACAGGGAGGAGTTGATAGAGAGGCGCAAGTACAGCTCGAACCTCAGGCCGTGCTGAACCTGTATTCCAAACTCCGAGATTATCCGACAAAAGGAGTGCGTGGAAATTACTGCCCATGGCGACGGATAGTGCCGTTCGGATTGCTGCAGCAACGATCTCACCGGCATTATCCCGAGTCACATACGAGGCGCTCGGGTTTATTCCTCGAACAAGTAGATAGCGCCTATCGTCAGAATGTATAACATACATCTGGACGTTGCCAACGACAACTGTGTTTTTGCAGTCGAAGATATTGAGATGGAGGTGGTCGATCCTACGGAAGAGATCAATGTCCAAGGCGGTACAAATTCCGGCAGAGGCCTTCCCCCAGAATGACGCGACGCTTTTTGAGGGAAACAACGCCCGATCGCCGAAGCGATAGGCCCCCAAATGCGAATCCCACAGATTGCCGCCACAGGATATTTCATTGGCACTCCAGTGGGATGTGCAATCGGGTATTTCCACCATCATACGTCTAAAATGGGCGTAGCTGACTGTAACGGGCTTGTACAGAGCAAAGACGCATTCCAGGGCGACATCTTTCGACACATCCGGCGCATGAACGCCAACTTGTAGAGCAAGCGAACGGAAGGCCTCGGCAATTGCCTGAATGTCGAGGGGCGAATTGCGCAGGCCCGACCCGGCGGCAGACTGGACCGCGATCGCTTGTACTTCGTCAGGGTTGATTGTGGAGTCAGCGAGTATCATTTCTACTAATTTGGGGGTTATACAACCACTCATCAACATAGACATGAGGCGAACGGAATGCCTTTCGACGTCTATGTTAAGTTCCTGCAAAGACTGAACAAATGTTGAGCAGAGAGTCGGAAAGCTGGCTACACAGCGACGGAGTAAATCTTCGGAGCGTTGCCCGGTAGCGCGGTCTTGCAAAGAATACAGCGCCGCAATAGCATCAGGCGTGAGATATAGAAGTTGACGATACTCGTTAATGTATCTTGCGCGAACTAGGGCATCGAGTTGCGTGAGGCAGCGGTCATTGAGGAGCAACGCTCGAACGTTATCACTGCCCAGTAACGACCAGATATAACTGAACAGCCGTGGCAGCGGTTGCGCGAGGACTACTTCCCGCTGAGTAGGCAAGATTGCTAACAGTCGATCTGCCTCCGAGGGAGTCATCCCATACTCTCCCATCATGGGAAAAATATCCTGTAGCGGATCGGCGGGTCGGATCGATGCTCTATGGCGTGCCTTAATCGCCACGTCGAATATCTCCTTGTCAGTTTCTGCCTCGTTCACGGCAAGTCGCGCAGCCAGTAACTCTGTGTCCTGCCGACAAACCTGAAAGAGTTGTCCCATGCCTTTTGTAACTCCAATCGAAGTGAGAAGAGACAATTCCGCCTCGCTCTCTGAAATGGCATTGAAGGTGTTCCCGAGAGAGGAAAGTGCGATCTTGCAACTATGATGGAGCGGCATCCTTTTGCTAATGAGATCCGAGATCCAAGTAAATTCATCGAAAAGTTCAAAAGAGTGCGTGAACTGTTGAGCAAGCCAGTGTAGTTCATGCTGGATACTGTCTTTGTGGGCGCGGCGTGGGTCGAACGTGATTAACTCGGCGCCCAACTGGCTTGGGAGAGACGCACTCGTCGAAAGGTGTTGAGAATCCGAGGTAGGATTATCGAACTTGATGTGGACGCAAGACATCAGCGCATCCCTGAGTGTGTTGAGGAAAACCTCGAGCGGTGCAGCACTCATTCCAGCAATTAGGGTGCGATACCCAAAGTAGTACCACGCGCAAACTCCTGCCGATGCCAAAGAATGCCGAAGGTGAGCCCAAGCGAGCCCTTCGCTTTCGGCATAATTAATTCTGGTGAGGTGGGGACGCACTTGCACAAAGCCTGCGCGATCCAAGCAGTATGCAAGGGACGAAGTAGCATGAACCGCATTTGCATAACTTTGCCCAATACGAATATTGAGATTTGCAGGTCTTGGGGTGTCGTCGGAAAGAAGTTCAAAGTCATGGAGCAGGAGTTCCCTATTCCCGATAACACTATCAGGAGTCCTAGTGCCGGGAGTTCGGAACTTAATCTCTCCAAACACACGCATCGGCATTGGCAGTCGGATCTTGCACAGCATTTTTATTGTCAGAGCATCTCTAGCCACGATTTGAATTGATGCGAGGTGGTCCGCTAATACTGCGAAGAGGATCTGTCCGAGGGCTCTTCTTTCAATGAGCCATCCTCCAACAGATACTCTACCACCCGCATCGCGATCCGGGATGTCCCGAATGGTCGATGATGCGTAGAACGGATCACGGTCCATACACTAGTCTTTTCTGTTGCATATGGTTATTGTCAAGATAAGAATTGGGGTATCATTTGGCAACTGATCGAGCCACGGGATAAAAAATGCCGAAGCTTTCATTCGAGAGCCTATTGCATCCCAGTACCGTTCTCAATCGTCAAACTCTCCATTCTCTAATGAACTCAGTAGATGGCGAGTAGAAGCTTTGGAACGGCACCTTGCCGCGACTCAGGATACGAGAATTACGATGCTTCGTCATCCCTCGCAAGATCTTGCGGAAGAATCGGCCTTCTCTGCCGGTCCGCTACACGCAAACTGGAACGTTTGAGGGCAGAAAATGAACCCCACGATTTTCAACCCACGATTCGCATATCTCTGACGTCTTCTCAAGGACTCAGGCGGCCGCCTGGAGTCACTTAAGTTGTTGAAGCTACAGCTTAATGTAAGAACTGACAAGGCTGCGTTCTGCGATTCTTGCAATTCCGGATTCTCTGTACACCGTCGGTACAACTGAGCGAGAGAAAAGCGCAACCCCGTTCTATAAGCGACACCAGATAAAGCACTTGAATTTTGTGCTTTCATAGTTCGGGCCTAGGTGCTCAGATCAACGTTCCGCGCAATGGCCGGCAAACCAAAACTGGGCTGGTAATTGGCGAATATCCCGCGTTTTACCCAGGTCCGTTTCGTGCTATCGGCGCCATGGATAATAGAATCTCGCGGGGGATCAGAGGCCCTCAGAATCTGTGGAAAACCTTCAACTTTTGGTCGGAGATTTCCAAATAACCGGAATACGTTTTTTTGCACATCCCGGTTGGCATCGACTCTGGCGGTAGTTCTGTAACGTGAATTTGTTCGCTGATTGGTGCTCTGGCCAAATCCGACTGAGGACAGGAGAAGGAGAAATGGAACAAACTTTCGCACTGGGCACACTCCCTTTTACACTTGTGCCCAGAGTGTCACAACTCCGATTAAAGCATGTCAGGACTTCTTGGGTCTATCTTTCTCTTCATTGGCTTTCTTCTCTGCCGCCTCTCGTCTCAGCAGTTCTTCTTTCGAGACGGTGAGGACTAGGCGCACAGCATTGTCGAACTTCTGAAATTCTGTCTTGCCGGGGACTTTTGGAGGTGGTAGAGGTTTCATGCGGCAATTATATTGACCGATGCCGGCCTGCACCGTTTCAAAGGCACAACAATGGCTCGACATCGCAAGGACTTAAAACACAATATATTGTGTCCAGAAAAGTCGCATACCACCACAGATTGCTGTAAACTGTTAACGGGCGAGATTACTCAAGGCTTTTATTTGCACCGTCTTGCACCTGTTTTGCACAGACTTGTGATATTTTTCTCTTGACACGACGGTGCAATCTGTCAAGAAAGCTTATTTTAGGATTGAATATTGTCAGATCTTCGCTTACATGATCAAGAAGTCTCTGGTCTCGCAACTCTGCGAGACATGCCAGAAGAAACCCTGAACGACTTCCTTTCGCAATTAGATAAGTCTCCGGCTTCTGTACCAGAGTTGCGTAATGCGATCCCAGCCGAAGTCGAACGGGCATTTGATGCTTTGTGCTCCTTGTATCAAGGGCGTATTTATTTCGAGGTCAAACCCAATACATTTCTGTCAGACCTCGAAACAACGTTAAAGCACAAGCCGGGATGGGCCTCTATCGACTGGGCGCAATTCAGAAAGCGACTTGAAAAGCTGTTTAATATTGAAGCTCTTAGTCTCTCCGCTAAGGCCGTTCTTCTGACATTAGAGTATGAACGCAGATACCATGAAGCTCGCATTCTAACGGATGCTCGCCCCGTTTTCGGCACTAATCCTGCCCAACCGCCTAAAGCTGTGATTCTGACTCACAACCTAAGACTCGCTTATCACGACAATTCTAACGAGATCAGAGAATTTTATATCGCTCTGGATTCGATCGACCTTTCTGAGTTTATTGAGGTTTTAACGCGAGCACAGGAAAAAGAACAGACCTTATCGGCATATTTTGATGCAGCCCATTTGCGACTCATCGGTAGGCAGTAAGGGATATTTGATATGCCAACTGCAATAGCGCAACCTCGTGGCGGTCGTCTTAGTTCGATTGAAGCTCGATACGGTGACTCTCACCCGCTTGAATCCGTCTTTCGTCATCGCCTCCTGTACAGGAGGGATTGTGGCTGGATAAAAGCATCTTCGTTTCGATTGCGTGAAAAAAAATACGCCCGTCATTTATTGCAAAAGCGTAAGGAGCAGTGGCGTTCAATCGCGCAGGTTCTCGACAGGATGGAAAAGGGCCTTACTCTGGAACAAAAATTCCAAGAGCAGGCGAATAAATGGCAGAGGGAAACACAACACCTTTCCTCTCCCGGACAAAGAATGATGCACCCGAGCTATCAAGCTATCCTCGGCATGGGCAACGAGAATCGGCGCGAAATAATCCGTCTAATGATTCGTGATATGCAGCAGCACCGCAGACCATGGTTTTGGGCCTTGAGTTATCTTGCCCAAGACAACCCGGTCAGCCAGTCCGATGCTGGTAATACGGACAAAGTGATCAAGGCTTGGGTCGATTGGGGGAAAGCGCAAAGATTGTCGTAGATGGCAACAGAATTTCGCTCACTCTTTATAGCGCGACGTAATGTATTACGCGCCTTCCCTCGCCTCAGAAAAAAGAGAAATTGGCGACTATGCAGCCCACGTAGCGACACGTATCAGTGCATTGCTTATGCTGCGTGCCGCACGGATGATAAATGGTGGCCTGTTCACCACCGACAATTTTATTGGCCTCCCGGTCTTCCTCGAATTACTCCGTTTTCCGATCCTTGGTTGCCTTGGCCTCCAACTCCAGTTGACTATCTCGTGCAAGGATTTGCTACGCTTGGATATGAACCCTGCTCCCGTCGAGAGTTTGAATTTTGGTACCAGAAAGTTGCTATTTATGCGAACAATTATGGTGCTACTCACATGGCAAGACAGCGCTTCTTCGGGAGAGGATGGATCAGCAAGCCAGGAGAATTAGAGGACATCATTCACAAAGACCTGCGCGACGTTGAGGGGGACATGGCGACAGACGCTGGAACGTATGGAGAGGTTAATCAAATTCTCAAGAGAAGTTGGTGGTGCGCGATTAGAAATGGATGTTTCTTTCGGTGCCATTGGCACACTCTGAAATTCACCATCTCTCGCACATGGTGGCGCTTCTTAAGGCTAAAATGGAAACGAATTCCGTACACACCAGCATGGTAAGGGAGCGAGTAACACAAAAGTGGGTTAAGACTCGCCCGCCTCCCCCGCTTCAATCGAAATCGATTAAACCGGACGAGGTTCGTCCGTCTTACGAGTGAGTTCGGAATAGGTGAGCCGTTTGCCGACGATCTGCCGCACAGCAGCGCCGTCGAACCGGTCTGAATCATTCAGTGGATTGTCTTTTGTTCCGCGATTGTTGTATCTGACAACCTGCTCGTCAATATAGCGTTCAAGGTGGAACGGTTCGACCGCGACATAGGTTCCCTTTAGGCCGAGCTTCAATAGCGACCAGAAATTTTGAAAGTTTCCATGCCGTTGGCGTGAACGCGATCGCACACGTAGCTCTCAGTCTTATTGACGAATTCATGCGCGTAGCGCGATTGTATTCCCTGTTCGTAGGCGACGGCATCGTCGGTGTAAACCTTGGTTCCGTACTTCACTTGTTTCAGAATCGCGTTCTCTCGTTCTGCAACGTCTCGCGCTTCACATCTGGCAAACTGTGGCTCGCACTTGTCGCTCTGTGCGGTCGAGAATACCTTGCACGACAGCCGTACCGGACGCGTCGCCCTTGGCTTCGTAGCGGACTTTCTTGTGGGCGTGCATGTTCTTCTTTTGTCCGCCGATGAACGTCTCGTCCACTTCAATTTCACTTTCCGGGCCGCCGAACTTGGTCATGGTTCCGAATCGGGGCTTGCTCTGCACCGCTAAGCGAATCCGTTGGAGCATGAACCATGCCGACTTTTGCGTGACCTTCATCGCGCGATGAATCTCCCAAGAGCTAACGCCATTCTTGGAGTTGACAATCATCCACGTCGCCATTAACCATCTGTCCAGCGAGATCGGCGAATCCTCAAAGATCCAAAGATCGTGCCAGTCTTGAGCGTAAACTGCAGGGCATCGTGCTTCTCTCGGCAGTGCCAGCGGTTATACTTTTCGAGGAATAGGACGTTGCTCTTGCCGCAGCGGGGGCAGATCACGCCATCCGGCCAGCGACGGGCCACAAGGTATTCACGGCAATTGACCGGATTGGCGAAGTACAGGATGGCTTCTTGGAGGGTTTTCGGTTCGCTCATGGCCTTGTTCTCCATGACCGCATCTCAGGCTAGAGAGTCTATTTTGTCAAGTATATTATTGCCGTTACATCTCACTGTTGCCCTGTCACGGCAGAAGGCAAAATGATTTCCAGACCGGACTGAATCTTGATCCATTTGTGATCCACGAAACGTTTCTATACCTTACTGAAACTGCTTTCGGGAGCCATCCGTGTCGCATAGTTTCAGCAACTTACCGTACACTGCGGCCCTTTCACCGTGGTGATCGCGGTCGGCACTGCGTATGCGGACTGCTTGCCAAAGAAGAACACGAGGCGATCAAAACTTACCGGCAGTTGGCTTTGCCTGCTGTGACTATCAGTAGCTTACAGCGCTGGAGGCACCTCTAAGCATGTGCAATCACTGTTAATTTCGGCCCTGAAAAGGCGGGCGTCGGGCGACCAAGGCCATTCCTGAGATTCACTACGGATGAGTTGGCATGAATGTGAGATATGCAAAAAGTAGTTGTCTCCCACTTGGCTTATCGCTTCCGCCGTGCGGTTCAACGGTGACGAATACAGCGTCAATTTGTGCAAGGGTTTTGGGATCTTCCGCCTTTAAAACCCAGCGTTTCTTCGAAGCATTGTCTTCGTAGAAGATGCCTAGATTGACTGCCTGCTTCCAGTCAGGCCCCCGGCGACCCCACGCCTGAAATGTCTGGCCACGTTTGCCGCCGCCCTGCTGATCAAGATCGTAGGCGTAAAAAATCAGAGATTTCTCCTTCGTATAGAATACGCGACCATAGGGCTTGCGGGTGGCACCCTTCTCGTCGGTGTCGTACACCTCGGCGATGTACAGATTGCGCGCTCCCATTAGCTCGCGAATGTCTCGATCATGGGCCAAAAGTTCGTCCTGCTGATTCAGGGCGGTCTCACGATCTTGAAGCAGGCGAGTGAGATCGTTGACCTTCGCGCCGAGCGCTTTGGCTTGCGTTGTTTCGCCGGTCGACTGCTGTGTGAGTGAAGCCACCTGCTGCTGAAGCGTCTCGGATTCCCCTTGCGCCGCTTCCAGTTTCTGCCCCAGCTCATTTCGTTGTTGAACCAGATCCTGTTTGCCGGCTTGGTCACTCTGCAAGTCCGCCTGCAGTCGATCCTGGGCTTCTTTCAAGCGGCTAATCTCGGCTGACTGTTTTTCCAATTGCCGGCGAAGACCTGCGAGAGCCTGGTCACGCTCGACGATCTGATTGTGGGCAATTTCGCCTTCGTGGGCAGCATCGCTCAGTTGCTCCTCTAAAGAGGATGCGCTCTGCGTTGCTGGAATCTGAGTGGACGCGGGCCGCGGCGTAGCTTTGGCAAAATCCGTGCCGTGCCGCACCCCAACCCAATACGCCGAAAAACTCAGAGTGATGAAAAGCAGGATTCCGGCAGCGTACAGCATCCAAACATGACGCCAGGTTGATTCCGGAGCGATGGGAAGAACTCGGCGAAAGGGAACCGGAACGCCGTTTCTCTTCTCGCCGTCGCCTGATTGGTGTCCCTCTTCTATGGCCAAACGCTCGAAGAAGGCTTTTTCCGCTCTCGATTGCGACCAGGAAGGTCCAGGGTCGATGCGGGATGATTGCTCTGCTCCAATGGCAGGGATCGCGTCGTTGACGACAGACTCATACTCGCGAAGGGCTTCGCGGCAGGCGGGGCAGACTGCGAGATGCTCCTGTAGCCTATTCTGCTCTTCCTCGCTAAGCTGGCCTGAGGTCGAGACGGCACAGAGCTCTAAGAACTCGTCATGGGGTCCGCTTGGCAACAACGCACCCGCTCC
>Ga0209624_10000730_pt1 | contig 28530 bp, 28 predicted proteins | sample JacPinW_OM2H0_O1_FD_188565 | JGI IMG/M metagenome (GOLD analysis project Ga0209624, IMG submission 188565) | Forest soil microbial communities from Algoma, Ontario, Canada - Jack Pine, Ontario site 1_JW_OM2H0_O1 (SPAdes) (version 2) | ecosystem: Environmental > Terrestrial > Soil > Boreal...
TCTTTTTTGTACAGCATCGTTTTGCGTCGCCCACAGCGCCGAAACGCGAGCGCCGGTCGGTTCATCTGACGAACTGGGCGCTGCTGGCAACCGTGCTCGTGATGAGCGCGGTCATTGGACTCAAGGCATTGTTGTTGATTCAGCTCACGGTGTCCGCATTCGCCGGCGCGCTGGGTCTATGGCTGTTCTACGTGCAGCATCAGTTCGAGGGCGCCTATTGGGCACGTTCCGCGGATTGGAATTACACTGCCGCGGCCTTGCAAGGCAGCTCGTTCTACAAGCTGCCCAGAATCCTACAGTGGTTTACCGGCAATATTGGGTTCCACCATATCCATCACTTGAGCCCGCGCATTCCGAACTACCATCTTCAGCGATGCCATGATGCGGATCCCTTCTTCAGGACGATCAAGCCGCTCACGCTGCTGACCAGTCTCAAATGCCTCACCCATCGTTTGTGGGACGAGCAGCGCAACGTCTTTGTGGGATTTGGACACTTAAGCCTTCTCGGTCTTTCAGTGCCGATCGGCCGCTAGGCGAGGCCTTCCATGGCCCAAGCGCCTAGCATCTTCGAATGAGTCAGTCGGCCGCCGAGCTTAAGCCAGCGCGCTGCTGAACAGCGCCGTCATCCGGCTCCAAGCCTTCTCGGCCTGGGCCTGGTTGTACACTTGCGCATCCGGCGGGCACCAACCATGCATGGTACCGGCGTACACCTCGATTTCAGCCGGCAATTTGGCCTTCGCGAAAGAATCTCGCAGCACATCCTTGGCTTCCGGTTGGCGCTTATCGTCATTCTCAGCAATGGCAATGAGAAAGTGCGCCTTCATTTCCGGGATCAACAGATGTGGGCTGTCCGGCTTGTCTGAAACGAGACCCCCGCCGTGAAACGTGGCAGCGGCGCCGACGCGGTTCGGAAAGCTCGCCGCGGTGCGAAACACAAATGGGCCGCCCATGCAGTATCCGGTGGTGCCGATTTTGCGCTTCTTGTCGACGGCAGGCTGCTCATCGAGATATGTGACAAACGCCTTGGCATCGGTCGCGGCGGTCGCGGGACTCAAGGTGCCTGCCAGCGTCATGAGTGCCTGACGGGTCGCGGGATCGTTGAAATCGGCGTGATCCGCCGCTGTCGGCGCTTTCTTCGTGCGATAGAAGGGATTGATGACGAGAACTGAATATCCCGACTCGGCCAGTCGAGTCGCCATTTGTTTAAAGGCCGGGCGCAATCCGAAAATATCCGGCCAAATGAGCACGCCAGGGTGTTTGCCCTTGGTGGGATGCACGAAATAGGCGTCTGCAGTGCCGTCCGGCGTTTTTATTTCAACGTCCGCTCCTTGAGTCTCAGCGGCATTGGCCAGCTTCGGCAAGGAGGCCATCAGTCCCGCGCCGAATGCCATCGCACCGAATTGCCTGCGTGTCAGTTCACTCGAGCGTCGCGCAAATTCCTTCAGATCGTCTTGTTCGCACATTACTTGTCCCTCTGGTCTCAAGAAGGTCAAGATCTTGCACTCATCGGGGCTGGCCCGGCAAGATCTTAGGCTTCACCGCGCAACCGACGTGCGGCCAAACCGAGGATTCAACGGTCAGCGCTGTCGTACTTTTTCACCAGCGATGCGGGCGCGACCAGCCGCCACGCGCGTTCCATCAAGTCGGGCAACGCGTCGGGGTCGACCGTCAAGAAGCGCACGAGAATCCAGGGGTAGTCCTGATAGTGATCGGTGATGAAAAAGACAGCCGGATCCGATTGAATCAGAATCTCACGATCTTTAAGATCGGCGCGAAGGACGAAACACTCGCCGTCCTGGTGCAGACGAGCGAGCAGCTTGCCCCGAACCTTGATCGCAGGCGTCCCATACGAGGTTGAGTCCTCGACATCCGGTAACGCCTTGGCGGCGAGACGCACTGTCTCGAACGTTACGCCATTGAAGGTACCGCCAGGACTCTTGCGACGCGCCATGCCTCGCCTGCTCAATAATTCGTTCTGTGACGCTGGATTATTACTCTCTTCCTTGCGCCACTGGGGCGTTTCTTTGGCGCCCCAGGGCCCCGCGATTTCCCCTCGGGAGCCTCCACAGCCCCAATTGGCCTTGCCGCACTGCAGCTATTGCAAACCAAAGCTCCGTCACACTTTTGTCGGGGGCGCTCCCGTAATGTCCGGGGCTATGTGTGAGCGCTACGTGCTTCCGGACCAGGCCACCGCGGAGCGGGAATTTCTACCGGCGCGCGCCTGGTGGAGCTTCACGCCCAGATTCAATGTGGCTGCACAGCAGTACGTACCGGCCATTCGCTGGCACGACGGTCAATCCGAAGCGGTGATGATGCGATGGGGTCTAATACCCGCGTCGGCGGAAGGTCGCCCCGGCCAGGCACCCCTCACGGTTGACCTGGAGGGAATTCTTGACTCACCGTTATGCCGGGGACCCTGGCTCGAGAGCCAACGCTGCATCCTGCCGATCGCCGGATTCTATTCATGGCAACTGACCAATGCGAAATACCGGCAACCCTTCTTCATTCGCCTGCTGGACCGCTCCGTTTTTGGCCTCGCGGCGATATGGGATCGATCTGAGAGCGATGATGGCGATGTGATCGAAAGCTGCTCGATCGTTTGCGTGCCGCCGAATGATCTCATGATCGCCATCGCCAACACGGACGGGCGCATGCCGGCCATCCTGCGGCGCAAGGATTATCAAACCTGGCTTCGAGGAACTCCGGTGGAAGCGAAGGCGGCGCTACGTCCGTACAGCCAACGTGGCATGCAAGCCTATCCGATCAGCCCACGCATCAACTCCACCGAACCTGACGATCCCGGCTTAATTCAACCGGCTGCCTGAGACGTTCGCCTCGACCCTGGGGCGCCGCGCTGGCGGCTACATCGGCGTCAGATCCAGACATCATTTTCAGCCGTCCTGTCGCCACCTTGATCCCCGGTATTGCGTACGCCGCGCGGCTCGATCAGCAACAGTCGGACCTCGGCCTCCGCGCAGGGCTTATGCTCCACGCCCTTGGGCACGACGTACATCTCTCCGGCGGCCACCTGAACGGAGCCATCGCGAAAATCAATCCGCAAGTTCCCGTCAATGACAATGAACGTTTCGTCGGTGTCCTGGTGATGGTGCCAAACGAAGTCACCTTTTAGCTTAACCACCTTGAACTGATATTCGTTCATTTCGGCGATGACTTTGGGCTGCCATTGCTCCGTGAACAATCCAAACTTTTGCGCAAAATTGGTCGATTGGTAACTCATAGGTCTTCTGTGCTGGTGCCGCTACTTTAAGAAAATAGCGTTGCTCCCGGCTCTTGCCAAATCTGCATAACTTCACTATTGTAGAAGATATGCGAAAACGTGAGCACTTGGGGCAACTGGAGTTGATGGTGTTACTGGCGGTGATTCGCCCCTCGAACGAGTCATACGGGGTACAAATCAGCCGAGAAATCGCCGACAAGAGTGGACGAGAAGTCGCCCTCGCGAGTGTCTATGCGGCATTGGAGCGGCTCGAGAAGAAGGGTCTGGTCCGTTCGGCGCTGGGATTGCCTTCGCCCGAGCGCGGTGGCAAAGCGCGCACCTACTTTCAACCCACCGCAGCGGGTGTCGCTGAGGCGCGCGACACGCAGAGCACCTTGCAAAAGCTCGCATCCGGCTTGACCGCGTTCAAAAGTGAAACCACGTGAACAAGTCAACGCCGCCAAAGTCAGCCCTGTATTTGCTTGATCGCTGGGGTTCGCCCTACCACCGGGAATCTCTGGCGGGAGACGTGATCGAACAGTGGCACGAAGGCCGCTCGGCCGCGTGGTGCTGGAGGCAAGTTTTTGTCGCGATACTGGCGGCGCGGATACGTTCGGTTCAGCAAGTGCGGTGGAATCATGTCGCCAAAACGCTGCTTCGAATCATCAACGCCGTGATGCTGGCCGGTGTGCTCGCCCTCGGTGCAGGAACACTCACGCGCGCCGACTCCTCCCAGAGTCCCTGCTTGATGCGCAGCGGTTGCTGATGGATTTCTCCGCCGCCCTGACGCTGCTGCTCGCGCTCGCAGGTCTGACTTGGTTGGCCGATGCAGCATTCCATAAGGGCGCTCGCCATGGCGCTCTTGGCACCCGCGTCACGGAGCCGCAAATCGTGCAATATGCGAAGTCTTTCTTTCCCGTGATCTTGATCGTGTTGATCATTCGCTCATTCATCTTCGAGCCGTTCCGGATTCCGTCGGAGTCCATGATGCCCGGCCTAATCGATGGTGATTTCATTTTTGTGAGCAAATTCGCCTATGCTCTGCGGCTTCCCGTTATCAACACAAAGGTATTGACGACAGGTGAACCACGGCGCGGCGACGTGATTGTGTTCCGGCTGCCCGCGAAACCGTCAGTGCATTTGATCAAGCGCCTGATTGGCCTGCCGGGCGACCATGTGGCCGTGCGCAACAACCAGGTCTACATCAACGCCTCGCCGCTGGTGCTCAAACCCGATGGGAACTTTGCAGGCGGCGACTTCATGGGTTCAGCTCTTGAGCTCGAAACCATTGGCCGTCGTGAGCATGTGATCATGTTGGATGCCAGTCGTCCGTCCACCGATTACGACGCCATAGTGCCGGCGGGCCAGTATTTTTTCATGGGCGACAATCGCAATGATAGTGAGGACAGCCGATTCGGCATGGTCGGCTTTGTTCCGGAGCGAAATCTGGTCGGACACGCGGTTCGCATCTGGCTGAATTGGGATTTTCCGCATTGGCCAAATTGGCACCGCGTTGGCATGAAAATCACCTAGCCGATCACAGCCGGTGCGAAAGATCACCCGGCTAGAGCCAGAGGACGACGCTGCCCACGCCCCTTTCGTCGGAGTCCGCCTTGCGTTGACATGCGTTGTGTAGGCGCATCGACATGACCGTTTGCGCTTGCGTCTGACTGTGCCACCGCGAATCTTGCGCTACCGTGCGTTTGGGCCCCCTTTTTCGGGTGCCGCAGCGCACGACCGGCAGTAGCGATGGTTGCCTGCGCACAGCGCGTATCCCTACGGAGAAATTTATGAAATTGATCATTGCAGTACTCGTATCCACGTTTGCGTTTGGCGTTGCAAATGCACAAGCGCCAGAGTCATCCGCAAGCCCGCATGCTTCAACAAATGCCACGCCCTCGGCGATGACCAAGTCAGACGCAAAACGCGATGACGCGGTGGAGCACCACATCACCGACCTTCATACCAAGCTCAAGATCACGCCTGCTGAGGAGTCTCAGTGGAAGGAGGTCGCGGAAACGATGCGCGAGAGCGCCAAGGATATGGATAAGGCCATCGACAAGCGTAGCGCAGCGCTTGCGAGCGCGACGGCGGTCGACGATTTGAATGCCTATGCGGACATTGCGCAGGCCCATGCGACCGGCGTCAAGAAGCTCGCGAAATCCTTCTCTGGACTGTATTCCATGATGTCCGACGATCAGAAAAAGGAAGCGGACGAGATATTCAGTAATCGTAACCATGAGGGGAAAAAGGTCGCCAATCGATAATTGAAGCTTGCCACCGCGGCCATATCGATCGCGCAGCGGCTTAAGAGAGGAACTACGATGAAAAATAGAATTCTGTCACTTGGCTTGGTCGCGCTGGCGCTCACGCTTACCGCAAGCGCCGCCGCCTACGCCGACGCACGCGTCAGAGTGGACATCAACCCGTTCGGTTTTTGGGGACCGCCCCCGCCGGTGGTGTATGCACCGCCTCGTTACTACGCTCCCCCAGCGGTCTATGTCGGTCGAGGCCATTGGGGCGACCGGCACGACGATCGCGGACGCCGCGACGATCGAGGGCGGTCGGATCATCATGACGGGGACGATGGTCGACGCCGCTAGCCTAAGCGCGCAACGCGCGGGGCCGGGATAGTTAAATCCCGGCCTACCGCGCGCCGCCATTGCCGGGCGAAATCACCCTGCCTAAATCGGATGCACGACTGAGGCGGTCGAATACGCCATAAGCCAAGCTCGAAATCGAAGCGATCGCCTCCTCGCCGGCACGCTCGTTCGCAAGATACGTGGTCATGACACAGATCACGTAGGGGCGATTCTTGAGAAACACGATGCCGGAGTCGTTGCGTACCCCTTCGAGTTCCCCCGGCTTGTTCGCAATTTTCAGATCCGCCGGCAAATCACGGGGTATCCAACTTTCTTTGCGCGTTGCCAACACCGCGAAGAAATCATCGAGCAGCGGCTGCCCGATCACTTTGCCCCGATAGAGCTGCTCCAGGAGCGCCATCATTTCGCGCGGCGTGGAAATATTTTCCCGCCCCTCTGCCGCCGCCTTCAGATCCATCATCTTGCGGCGCAGCTGCGTGTGCGCAAGACCCAGCGATTCCGTCAAACGCACAACCTGGTCCATGCCGACGCGATCGATGAGCACATTGGTGGCTGAATTGTCACTCACCGCAACCATGATCGTCGCGAGATCACGGTTCGTGAGAGCGGTGATACCCGGCGTGAGGCCACCCAGGATGGCACTATCGGGGACGACATCCGCCGCCCTAACCACATAGCGATCCTTCAATGTCACCTTACCCTTTAACCCTTGCGCCGACTGCTCCGCCTGATGATAGAGCTCCGCTAGCACGGCGATCTTGATCGAACTCGCCTGCGGGAATACCTCGTCGGGATGGATGAGAACTTGCTGTCCAGAAGTCAGGTCCAGGATAGCGACACCCAAAACTCCGTCGAGCCCCTGCTCGACATCGACGACGGCATCCCTCAAGTGATCCCACAGCACCTGCTGCTTGTCGTTCGGCGGCGCGGCCGCCGCGTGCGCCATCACCGACGCGAGCAATGAAACACAAAGCGCTAGCCGTCGCATAACCTACCCCCAGCATTTCCTTTGGATTTTAGACAGAACGCCGGGTCTCGTGGCAATTCAATTCTTTTGCGGCATCCTTAACGGCAGATAAGGAAAGGCCCCGCGAGCGGGGCCTTCGTGTGCATCGAATTGCTCAAGAATCGATCGTCAGGCGGCGGCCGCCAACAATTGCCAGTTCTTGGGCATGATCACGGTATCGATCGCGTGAATGACGCCATTCGTCGCAACCAGATCCGGCCTCTTAACGTGGGCTCCATTGACCTGTACCTCAGAGGACGCGACCACCGCCGTCAGCGGGCTGCCCTGCAGTGTCATCACATCGCCGGATTTCATGTCTTTAGCAGAGACATGGCCCGCGATCACGTGATAGTTCAACACTGCCTTGAGTTTCGTTGAATCCTTGAGCAGTGCATCCACTGCGCCGGTCGGTAGCTTTCTGAAAGCCTCGTCGGTGGGCGCAAAGACCGTGAATGGGCCCTTACCGGCCAGCATATCGGTTAACCCCGCTGCCTTGATCCCGGCGGCCAGAGTGGTGAAATTTCCCGCACCGATCGCCGTGTCGACGATGTTCTTTGCGGGCGCAGTGTTGCGGGTGCTGGAATCTTGGCTATTTGCTTGACTCATAGATAAACCCTCGACGTATAGCCAGCGAAAATTCGCCGGCCAACTCAGCTCGTATGCGGCTAAGGGGGCGGAGTATGCTCTGTGTGCACTGCACCTGCGACCTCTCGCGAAAAGAAGTTTTTATTTTGGCCGTCAGCCTTGCAATCTTGGAACGTGAGGCGATGCATTCGGTGCATTTGCATTCTCGCGGATTAGCGCGTAGCAGATACACTCATTGAGGTGCGCTAGCCAGCTATCGGCCTCTGCGCCTCCACAAGAACCGCACCAGATACAACCCGGGTATCACCACCAACAGCCACGGCAAAATATACGCAACCGCAGTGATCGCCTGAGAGATTCCATTCGACAGGTTCCCGAAGAAATCCCGTACCGCCTCGCCAATTGGCCGCCAAAACGCCTTCTGCTCTGTAACGGCGAGGTGGATGCTGACGATATCGGTGGTCGTGCGTTTCGTTTGAAACGCCGCTTGCCCATTCACCTGCTCCAGATTGCCTTGCACCGTCGAGAGTTCGGACGCGATTTTGATTGCAGCATCAACATTGGTCGCCGCCTTCGCCTGCAACTCGAGCAGCTGCTTGCGGTAGTTGGTCAGCATCTCGACGCGCGACTGCGTGTCCTGAATGGCCTCCGCGAGATCCTCCACTTTGGTAGACCGGTGTTCGAGTCTTCCCAGACTCGCGGCGAATGCAATGAGCTCTTCGACGGCCCCCGGATCAATTCGTAGCTTGATCAGCCCGGAAGCGAATTGACCGGTCGACACGTCGGACTGAAGAATCGTGCAGTGGTGCGCGGTGTCCGTTTTGCAGCGATCGGCCAGACTTTGAAAGCGCGCATCGAGCTCGGTCTCGGGTACCTCAACAGTCACGCTGTGCTCGCGAGCCAGTGTCGAATGCTCCTGATCTACACGCAGCTCCGCCCTAAGCGCCGCACCACCGGGCGCCAGGCTATTGCGCGAGCAGGCCGATACCGCGAGCGTCGTGAGGACAGCGAAGCCTATCACCGCGGCCACACGCGGCCGGCGACTGGATCCACTACGGGTCGTCGGACGAAACTCCAAATCGGGGCATGACTCATCAGCGCCAAGGAGGGTCGGTAAGAGTGACGCACTCACGATATTCTCCTCGTCCTTAACTTAGATCCCGACTCCTTTTCGCGCTGCGGTCGAGCAAACGCGCGATTCCGCCGCCCAACTTCATCAGCGTTACGATGGTTGACCGGGGTAGAGCAATCATTTGGTCGTACCAACGGCTGAGGCGCTCGACAAAATCGAGCATCTCCCTCAGACGAAGTTGCACGACGGGATCCACGCTCTCATCGTCCCGCGTCATCTCCACGCATTCGCGCAGTGCCGCTGCCGCCGGGTCGAGCTCGCGTGTCTTGCGCCCCGCTGCAATTCGAGATACGAGATTCCACAGATCCGTTTCGGCGGTGTAAAAGGTACGCCGGTCGCCCAGAATGGGAACGGAACGAATGATGTTCCACGTCTGAAGCTCGCGCAGCGAATTTGATACGTTGGAGCGGGCGATTCCGAGCGTGTCCGCAATATCCTCCGCCGCGAGGGGGTGTCTGGAGGCGTATAGCAACGCATGGATCTGGCTCACTGAGCGGTTTACCCCCCAGCGCTCGCCGAGATTTCCCCACTCCAAGACGAAGCGACGCACAGCATCGGGAATGTTGCCTGGCAAATCTGTTATTTCTGTCATAACAGATAGTACAGACTAAAAGAGCCGGGCTGTCAAGCCGGCCGAATGAGAGATCCTTACGGGCCGCCCAAGATCAGGTCGTATAGTCCCAACCCATTCTGACCATTTCCCTAACACATGCCGTCGGCAAGTACGCATTCCATTCCGCGATGTTTTTTGCCGAGCGCGCCGCGCACGCAGCAGACAGTGGAACGTGAAATAGCGCTGATTGATGCGAATGCCGATGAGGCTTCGGGCTCACGGGCTGCCGGGATCGGGTGACTTCTTCCATGGTGCACTCCCTGCGAGAATAGCGAATTAAGGCAAGAGGAGTTTTCAATCTGCCGAGAAAACTGTCTGTTCGCTATCGTACATAAGATAAAAAAAATCGCCGGTCGCTTGGGGAATTGCCAATCGTCCCGCGCCGCGTCACCGTTCCAAAATATCGTATACCCGTGATATATGTGGCGCCGTCATTTTTGTTGCTGATCCTGATCGGTAAAAATACCTCTGACTAATGACAGCAGCTGCGCTGCTCTTGCACGGGCGGGCAAGCCATCGAGCCGTAGGAGCAAAAAACGCAGCAGTCCCCTGCCTTGGGTTTAAGCAACGTTTTACAGCTCGTGCACTCGTAAAAATATTGGCATGCGTCTGTCGGCATGACTTCTTCGCGCTTCTGCCCACAATTCGGGCAAGTGAGCACCGACTCCAAGATAACGGTGCTCACGGCTTCGCGATGAGCTTGGATGGAAATCCTGCTTCCGTTGTTGCCTGAGTCAAGCGCGCAGTGGTCGCCTTGTCCGGATCGAAGGTCACAGTGGCAGTCTTTTTGTCAAAATCGACCGCGGTGGCACTCACTCCAGGAACTTTTTGAAGCGCCTTCTTGACTACGATGGGACAAGTGCCGCAGGTCATATTCTCCACCGCCAAGGTAGCGGTCTGCGGCGGAGCGGCGAACGCCATGCCGGCGGTGAGCACCATGCCGAGCACGGGTAACGAACTGAGGGTGAAGCGGCGCATAGCAATTTCCTTGAAGTTAGCTCAAGAGTAACGGGGCGTACCATGGGAATGCGATGAGCGCAGCAAGGCCTACGACAACAACCCAAAAGATCTGGCGTTGTCTGCGCTGAAGGCGCGGATTCGCACAAACCTCGCCCGGTGCGCAACGAGCGGGAACAATATACAGCTGTCGAAACGCGAGACCTAGAAAGAGCAACATCACTCCGATAAAGATCGGCCGATAAGGTTCGAGCGCAGTGAGCTGGCTTATCCACGCGCCGCTGATGCCAAGGGTGATCAATACCAACGGCGCAACGCAGCAAAGCGAACCGATGATCGCGGCCAATGCGCTCGCCCACAATTGCTTGGTTGCCGTTTGCATGACGCGTAGCCTACACCGTGTACTTAGTTACGGAGTCAAGTTTGACCAGAACGCGCGTCATGACCGATCCAAAGTACCAGGCCTTCACGGCTCTTGACCCTTTTTTCGATATCGTCCAACAGGGTTTGGCCGGTCGGGTCGACGGCGACCATTACTTCGATACCATTGCCGACAATGCGGTCTTCGAGTTTCGATATATTTTCCCTGGATGGCCACAGAAGCTTGATAGTCGCGAAGCGCTGATGGCACTTTATGCGGGCTACGGCAACAACATCTCCCTCCACGGCGCGGACGCGCTCGTCGTGCATCGATCCCAGGATGCTCGTGTTGTGATCCTCGAATACGAGGTGCACGGAAAGATTATCAGAACCGGCGCATCCTACGACAACCGGTTCATCTCGGTCGTTACGATCGAGGACCGCAAGATTGTGCGATGGCGGGACTATATGGATTCACTGGCTGCCATGACTGCGCTTAGCTAAACGCAGGCGCGGGCAGCACCGAAAGCGCGCTTTGGACTCTCGAATCCATCGGCAGTTCCGTACGCCCTTTCTCGTGCGGCGCCATACCGATTCGCCATGGCATTAGGCCCATTTAATGATTGTAGTCTGCGCCCAACTCGCTACAGTAGCGATTGGCGCCGCGGGGCGCGAGACGGTTCCGATAAAGAGTGGTAGTCCCCCTGCCTCTCGACGACTGTTTCGCCTCCGCGGATGCCACCGCTCCTTATCTCACGTTGCGCGCGCTGGATCCGCGAATGTCTGCGCCGCGTTGTCGTGCACGTTCCAGCCGCGCGCCGAGAGCTCGCTGCGCGCTCGAGGCGACAACGTGCTGGAGACCCACAATTCCAAGTTGCTCGAGCCCACGGGGAGCAGCGCGTGCAGGGCTGCCTCATAGGTCGAGACGTCCTCGGTCCAATAGACAGCGTCGAAGGCGCCAACCACCGCGATCCGTCCGTCGGTGAACTGCGCCGTGGGCAGCCGCAGTCCGCCAAGAATCCGACTGATCGGCCGGCGCGCATGCAGGCGCACCAACAGGTCCGTGCTCTGGAGAAAGACCTGAACCTCTTCCTCGGATGTCAGACTCATGGCATGCCGGAACAACTCATCACGCCCCGCGACTCCATCCAACGACTTCGCGTACAGGGCGAGCAGATTCTGTCGCGTGGGGCTCAATAGGAGCGTGTTTTCAAAGTGCCGGACTTCGACGGGATTGAGCCCATAACCGGCGAGAGTGGTCCGCTGTCGGGCGCGCAGCACCGCCGGATCCTCATTGTAAATGGCATCCATCGCGCGTCGGACGTCGCCGAGATAAGGAACGCCCGGAATGCCGACGAAGTGCAACCCTAAATTGACAGTGGCATCCACTTTGGCAAGGTGACGCACGGCTTTGCGGAGTGCGGAGTTGTTCGTGTAAGGATCCACGCCAAGCTGCTGGTAGTACCGCCGTTCAGCTGCCGATACGCCAAGATATCGTTCGGCGTAACGAGTGGCATCGGCCTTCACGTCTCGAGCAACCTTTGCAGTTCCGCCCGATTCCTCATGCTGCTGGAGGCGGTCTGAAACCTCCGTGGCCTGAGCCTTGTAGCCGCCGAACAAATGGGAAACACCCTTCGGAATTCCGACCACCGTCTTGACGGGATTGCCCGCCGCCTGCGTGATCGTCTTCGCGTCGCCCTGCACTCGTCGCTGGACGGTTTTCACGACCACGTCAACATTGGTCGTCTTGGAAATTTGCGTCAAAGCCGCCAGCTCTCGCACTCGAACGGCAAGTGCAGCCCGGCCATAGGCGGGAAAGGTGCCGAAGGGGCTGACAACGACATAGTGATGCATAAGTCCGTCAGAAATGACCGGCTCACTGACATGAAAGTCAGGACCAGCGGCCAATTCCGGTGGCAAGCTCGCCGCGGCGGGCTCCTCGGGCGGCGTTTCGAAGTCAATCGCCAGTGCGCTGCTTCCCACCAGAACCGCCATCATCAAGAATTTTCCGACCTGCACGGCTATCTCTCTTCTTTTTGTCATGCTAGGGAACCATGCCGCGGATTACAGCAGCGCTTTGACCGCCTGCGGTAATTCGAACACGGAATCCGCCACCGGCTCATAGCTCACAGACATATAAGTAAAGGTTCGCCAACGATCGCCGCTGCGCGAAGTCACTTTTGTCGCGATCAATGGTCCTCCGAAGCTCTTGTAGTCTTGAAACAGGACGATCGCAACGGCCCCAGACGAGTTATCCACCTGAAAGCGGTAGCCTTCGAGCAGTCCCGTCTGGACATTGTAGAACTGATTGTTGTCCTTGCCCCAGTTAGTGGTGCCGTGAAGCCAATAGCAGGGGTGGCCTTCGAAGTTGGTGACCCCGGCGAACTCGAGCTTCTTGAAATAGGTGGGTTGGTGAAGCGCATATTGCAGATCGGCATCCCGGCGTACGGCCTCTGGGGCGGTAGCCTTGTCGATACTCGCTCCCTTCGGATCGATGGACCAGGAAACGGTGCCATCAAATCCCGCGCTGACCTCCGCACCGTCGATTCCTGTGATTTTGATGAGCGTCTTGAACGGCTTGGCGAGGTAAACGAAACTCGCTTTGCCGGTTGCGCCCGCACCATCGATTTCGCCGCGCATGGTTATCGATTGGACCTTGGCAATCGTGCTTACCCCACCCAGGGCATGCTTGTAGCGATCGAGAACGGCATCAACGCTGTTGATCTGTCCGGCATGCGCCCAACCCAGAGCGGCGCAGGCGAGAATGACCATGACCATCGATGTCGATCGACCAGCCTTTGGACCATGCTTTGAAGCCATATTCGACTCCTCTTCTGGTTGGAAGCCGCGAATCCCTCAACTTTACTGCGATCGTTTGCCTATTATCCATTGAATCGGGATGGACGCCCCCCAATTGCCGTGATGCGGCAACACGTTGCTGCCGCACGATTGTTGTGCGGCGAATTGCTTCAGGTAGAATCTGAAGCCGTCAGGAGACTATTTCGCAACGAGATCGACGACATCCAAGCGCCACAATTGATCGCTAATATTTGGATCCAACCCCTCGTCGATCCAACCTGCTTAACCAACTGAAATAGGGAGCCATCTGCAAACTGTATGAATCAATCGAATTCTGACTCTACACCACCACGAGTCACCCTCAAGCTTAAGACAGGTCCGCGGAAAACCGCAGAACCCAGCAGCAACCAGCCCGTCCCGCGGCCGCAGAGCAAAGCCAACCAGAAGCCCGGCGCGGAGTGGTCCGACGAATACAAGCAGCGGATGCAGGCGGACATGGATGCGTTGGCATCGAGGCGCCCCGCGAAACGAATCTAGCCTGACGCCGGCGCGGGAATCGCCGTCTCCCGGGGCCACGCCTGGGATGAATAGCTCTAGCGTTGATCCGACTCCGGACACGAGACGGCGTGCACAAAAACCGCCAGTTCGTCGAAATCCAATTCGCCGTCATGATCCTTGTCAGCGCGCGCGAATTGCATCTCGAGAAATCGAAATACCTGATCCTTCGACACCGTCTCGGTGGCCGCAATGGATCGTACATAGTCTTGGATCGCCACGAAAAAAGCCTCCGGCGGTGAGACCGCCCTGTTCGCCAAGGGAAGAAGCCAGCTATCACGGCTTGTTGATAACATCATAGCGAGATGTTGGTAAAAATAGCGTAAACGAAGAACCGTTAAAGGCTTCACAGTCCGCGCATTGTTTGCAGAAATTTTACGCAGGACCTGCGATTCTGATGTCGTGTCTCAGTTCGCCGCTCAAACCAGCGCCCTCGCGTATGACCCAGTACCGCGCTTATCGTCGAAAATCCAGGCGGTTGGGATTGTCATAGCGGCGCGGGATCAGTGCGAGGGCATCGGCAAGAGCATACTTAGTATTTTCGCGGCCAATAGCCATTCCGGTTGGCGCAACTCGTTGTGGATCGTCGTGGTGGCTGACGCGTGTACGGACGCCACCGCCAGGGTGGCTCGAGACGCCGTGGGCGCATTCGGCGAGGTGCTGGAAGTCTCTGCACGCTCCCTGCAAACGGCTCATCGAATTGGCGCAAGCTCTGTCATCGAACACTTCCACCACATACCACGACATGCACTCTTGTTAGCCAGCGTGGACGCCGGCACCGAGTTGTGCCGCGATTGGATGGATAATTACAGTTTAGGTCGAGTGACGTCCGACACGTATTTGTCTACGGCTGCCGCATCGCTGATTCGTTCTTGAGCTTCCTGTTTTATGGGCTCGGGCGCGATCATGTGATCCACCGTCTGCAGCTCGGCTTTAGCACGGCGATCGATCTGCTCATGGCGTCGATTCGGCTGCGACGTCTGGCCGCCCGTGGAAAGCAGCGCAGTCCTCGTCGCCGACCCCTTGCCCGGCTCTTCTGCTTCGAGACACGATTGAATTCCGTCGAGATTGAGATCCCACCACTTCTTGAGTGCTTTGGACCGCTGCGCTCTTGTGTGCTCGGCGGACATTTCCCATTCGGCGATGTCCCGCAATTTCGGCTCGATATCATTCCAGGCGTTCCAATTGACATCCGGCATCAACTCTCGAAAATGATCCATCGACTCTGCGACGGAATCAACGGGAGCCACGAATGCGGCCACCGAACAGCCAGACGGGACTTGAAAGGACTCTTGCGGTTCGGAAATGACCGACAGGTGACCGGCATTCTTGCGCGTCCACAGCAGATTGGATACCCAACCGCGGAAGCGCGGATTCAGCGATTGCCAGGCTCTGCGCTGTGATTGAGGCCACCGATCGACGATCGAGCTGATCCACTGGTCTTCGGTCACCCAAAGTGGGTGTGGATTCATATCGACGCGTGCCGCAGGCATATTGGGCTGCCTCATCATCTGACTGCCGGCGTTGTTGGGCAGAACAGCCCATACAGCCGCGAGGGACACTAGAAGCTTTGAATTGAGCTGATTCATGACTGTGGGCCGCTTCGGCGATTGTATCTCAGGGGCTTGGAACAGTATCTCCGAGCGGCGGATTCAGGAACAAGATGCTGCGCTGCGAACCGGGCGCGCGAGCTCCCGGCGAACCAGGACGGTATCGCGGCGACGCGGTAAATACATTGGCGTTCCGGTACCCTTGGATGATATGCAGGCCACGTCAAACATTGGGAGGTCCTGATTGATGAGACCGATATTCAAAGTGTCCTTGGTCTTGGTCGGCATATTGCTCATCGCCGTCTACGTGGCGTTGAATCCACCCTTGAACGTGCCTACCGGGGCGCTCAGTCAACAGATCTATCGGCGAGGTCCTCATCAAGTCACCCATCAGTCCATCAGCTGGGTGGATACCTCCAGATCGACGATGCCTAATCGCGATTTCAAGGGCCGTGATTCTCGGGAACTCAAAGGGCGCATCTGGTTTCCGGCCGACAAAGAGGGCGCCCCCTATCCTCTCGTGGTCTATGCCCACGGCTATATGTCGCAGTATAAAGAGGGGGAGTATATTTTAGATTTTCTAGCCAGCCACGGCTACGTGGCAGTGAGCGTTGACTTCCCACTGTCCAATGGATCGTCTCCTGGCGGGGCTGTCCTCTCGGATATCGTCAATCAGCCCGGCGATGTGTCCTTCCTCATTGATCAGATGCTTGCTCGTACCAAGCAAGTCGATAATTTGCTCTATGGCAGAGTGGATGGCGATCGAATCGCCGCTCTCGGGTTATCGCTGGGGGGACTGACCACGGAACTGGTCGCGTTTGATCCTCGAAGGAAAGATCCCAGAATTCGGGCAGCAATATCGATGGCGGGTCCCAGTCAATTTCTAACGCCCGAGTTCTTCGACGGCGACAGCATCCCTTTTATGTATATCGCCGGCACCGCCGATGCCATCGTACCCTACCGAGAGAACGCTCAGCCGATCCTCAAAAAGTATAAAAATAGCGTCCTGGTGTCGCTAGAGTCAGGCAGCCATGTCGGATTTATCGATATGGCGCCCGTGGTTTTTCGCTGGTTCCATAATCCGGATAAGTTTGGTTGTGTGGGTCTCATGCATGGACTAAAAGCCGCGCAGCAGGCTTCGGGCACGGGCAAGCCATTGCCCAGCCTCGGTGAGTTGATTGGCGGTCCCGGCATCGATACGCAGGCCTCCACCGCTCCTTGCCAGACCAGCGAGTACGCGCAAGCGATGCGTCCTGCTCGGCAACACACGCTCGTGACACTCGCGATTTACAGTTTCCTCGAAAGCCGGTTCTCTGCTTCCGAAACGACCAGGCAGGCGATGCGCGAGTATTTATTCAGCCAGCTTTCAAGGGAAAATGCGGATCTCACCGTGAGGGGCGAATTGGCGCCGTGACTCTGATCAAGCGCTCGCTGCTCTGGGCCTTGCCGGCGACACCTGCAGAGCGCGTGGTCGCACTCTGGGCGTTTGGGTACTTCTTCATGCTGCTCGCGGGTTACTACGTGCTGCGACCGCTGCGCGACCAGATGGGTATCGCCGGCGGCGTCAAGGCACTGCCATGGATGTTCGTCGCAACCTTTGTGACCTTACTCGTGATGCAGCCGATATATGGTGCGCTGGTGAAGAAGCTGCCGCGCCGCTGGTTTATTCCCATCGTCTACCAGTTCTTCGTTGCCAATCTCCTGCTCTTCTGGCTGCTGCTGACGCTGAACGTTTCGACCCTCATCGTGGCCCGCGTTTTTTTCGTCTGGGTCAGTGTCTTCAATTTCTTTGCCGTCGCGGTGTTCTGGTCATTGATGGCAGATCTCTTCACCAGTGAGCAAGGCAAGCGCTTGTTTGGTTTTATCGGCGCCGGCGGCACGGCCGGCGGCCTGCTGGGTCCGTTGATCACGATTGGCTTCTCGGTGCCGTTCGGCCCGACCAACTTATTGCTGGTCGCGATCGTGTTTCTCGAGTTGGTGGTGTTTTGCGTATATCGCCTCGAGCGCTGCGTCGCGCTTCGGTTAGGTCAAATGCGTGACACGGGACGCATTGGCGGCAGCGTGTTTTCAGGGTTTGGCGCGCTGATCCGGTCACGTTACCTTCTCGGTGTGGCTGTTTGGGTCAGCTTGCTGTCCTTCGGCGGGACCATCCTGTATCTCGAACAAGCCAATATCGTGGCCGCGTCAGTCCACGGCGCGGGTGCACAGACGCGCCTCTTTGCCAGTATCGACCTGGCGGTTGGATTGCTCACCCTGGCGACACAGGTGTTGGCTACCGGGCAATTGCTCAAGCGATTCGGTACCGGAGCCACGGCCGGGGCGCTGCCCGCGGTGTACATCATCGGCTTTGCGGTGCTAGCTCTGGCGCCGAGTCTGGCAGTCGTCTTTGTCTTTCAGGTGGCGCAGCGCTGGATGAACTTTGCCATTGCCAATCCCGCGCGCCAAGTATTCTTCACAGTGGTAGGACGGGATGAGAAATATAAGGCAAAGAACATGATCGACGTGGTGGTCCTGCGTGGTTCCGATGCCCTGTATGCCCCGGTATTCGACGCTTTGCAGGCGCTCGGCATGAAAATCGGAGGAATTGCGTTGTGCGCTCTGCCGGTCGCTATTGGATGGCTCATTCTTTCCATGCGCCTCGGACGCACCCAGGAACGCCTCGCCATAGAGATGAGCGCGGCGGCGCAAACCGAGTGATGTTGGGACAAATATTGACCGCAAGCCACGAGTCGACCCATTATGCTCTGCACTAACGCAAGGCCGAATTGACGCTCGGCGGGGAAATAAAAATGCGCATGACTCGCCGCCACCTTCTTGGACTTTCCAGTGCCGCCCTCTTGGGGCTGACCGTACGGCAGCCACTGGCATCGGCTGCGGGCAAAACCCAGCAACCTCGAAAGGCATTGCGCATTCTCATTCTGGGTGGCACCGGATTTACCGGACCGCATCAGGTTCGGTACGCGTTGAGCCGCGGGCATCAGGTCACGCTGTTCAATCGGGGCAAGCAGCCGCACGAGTGGCCCGGAGCCGTGGAGGAACTGATCGGCGATAGAAACACCGGCGACCTAAAGGCGCTCGAAGGCCGGGAGTGGGACGTGTGCATCGACAACCCGACCACCCTGCCATTCTGGGTGCGGGACGCCGGTCGAGTCTTGCACGGCAAGATCAAGCACTTTGTCTTCATCTCGACCATCTCGGTGTACGCCGACAACTTGAAGCCGGCCGATGAGTCCGCGCCCGTTGCCAGCTACACGGGCAAGGATGCAATGGCCGAGACCATGGAGTCGTTTCGCGCCAAGGGAGAGCTTTATGGCGCGCTCAAGGCCTTGAGCGAGAAAGAGGCTGAAACGCAATTTCCTGGGAAGGCCACCATCATTCGGCCGGGACTCATAGTGGGGCCAGGTGATGAGACCGATCGCTTTACTTACTGGCCGGTGCGACTCGCACGCGGTGGGGAAGTGCTCGCACCGGGTGACGGCTCCGATCCGGTGCAGATCATCGACGCCCGTGATCTCGCCGAGTGGACCATCCGCATGGCCGAGGCACGCACCATGGGCACCTTCAATGCGACCGGTCCCAAGCATCCGTTGCAGATGAAGGAAATGCTGACCGGCATCGCGACCGCCATACACGCCGACGCTCGGCCCATATGGGTTCCCGCGGACTTCCTGGAGTCCGAGAAGGTCGAGGCATGGAGCGACATGCCGGTCTGGGTGCCGGGCCGGGGCGAAACCGCGGGCTTCGCAAAGCGCAGCATTGCCAAGGCGCTCGCCGCCGGCCTGACGTTTCGCCCGCTGGACACGACGGCTGCCGATACCTTGGCATGGTTCAAGCAGCAACCCGCAGAGCGCCAAGCGAAGCTGAAAGCCGGACTGACCCCCGCGCGCGAAGAGGAAGTTCTGTCGATGTGGAGGCGTGACCGTCACGCCGCAAGCTGACTGAGGCCTTCTGCGCGGACGGCGATCGGTAGCCGAATGAAAAACGTCGTCCCCTTGCCGCATTCGGTTTCGAAGCGCAGCGTTCCGCCGTGTTGGTTGACGATGACGCTGTGCGCGATGGCCAGACCCTGACCCGTACCCTTGCCGACTGCCTTCGTCGTGAAAAAGGGATCGAAGATTTTGTCGCGGGCAGCTTCTGGAATGCCGGTACCGGTATCGCCAATTGAGACCTCGACCTCATTGCCATCAAGCCGCGTACGCACGGTGATTTTGCCCCGACGGCCCGTGTCTCTGACAACATCCGATATCGCATGCGATGCATTCACCAGCAAGTTGAGGACCACTTGGTTAACCTCGCCCAGATAGCATGGTACGGGCGGCAGATCGGCGAACTGGGCGTCCAGCTCGGCGACGTACTTGTATTCGTTATTCGCAATGACCAGAGTGCTGCGAATCGCTTGATTCAAATCGGCTAACGATCGTTGCGCCTTGTCCGGATGCGCGAATTCCTTCATTGAACGCACAATCGTTGCGATGCGCCCAAGACCTTCCAGAGAGCTGACAAGCGCACTCGGTACGTTGTCCAGGACGTAGTCAAGATCAGCCGCCTTTTCAGCCGCCTCAGCGAGCTGCGCGGCGGTGGCAATATCACCAGCCGATTGCACCGCAAGCTTTAGATCCCGGTAGGCTTGAATCACGACAGCCACTTCGGTCATGGAGGTGCGCACGAAATCGACGTTATCGGAGACAAACTGAACCGGCGTGTTGATTTCGTGTGCGACGCCCGCCGCAAGCCGGCCGACAGATTCGAGCTTTTGCGCTTGGACCCGCTCGAGTTCGAGGTTCTTCTGCTGCGTGACATCCACGCTGATCCCGCAGACGCGCTGCATGCTGACATGATTGGGCTGCGCGGCAACAAAGCTGCGCACGTGGCGCGTCGCGTCGCCTACTGTGACAACGCGGCTGTCAATGTAGTCTTTGCCGCCGGCATCAGTCCTGGCGGTTCGCTTGATGAATTGACGGAACGCATCGCGGTCATCCGGATGCAGCAAGTCTGGGAACGAGGCGGCTGTCGGCACTCTGTCCGCGGCAACGGCAAAAACGGCCTGCATTTGCGGCGCGATATAGATGATCCGGCAGCTGTCGCGGTCCAGCTCCCACGGCACAGCGCTGGTATTCTCAATCAGCATGCGATTCCGATCGCCGCTTGCTCTCAGCGAATGCTCGAGGGCCAGAATCCGCCGTCCGGTATTGAGCCGCGCGATCAACTCGGGTTCATGCACGGGTTTGACCAGGTAGTCGTCCGCACCGGCCTCGAGACCCGCAATGACGTTATCTTTGGCGTCACGGCCGGTCAGCAACAGCGTGTATACGTATCCGTCCAACTGCAAATTGCGGACCGCCTTGCACAGTTCAATTCCATCCATGCCCGGCATTTCCCAATCCGTCACCAGAATCGGGTAGTAACGCTGGGTCATTTTGTCCAGGGCTGTAATCCCGTCGGCTACGGCATCGACTTCATAACCAGCCTCGATCAGCAGGCGCTTCATTCTTTTGCGCGTTACCGCATCATCATCGGCGAGTAAAATGAGCATGCCGCTGGTTGTCGCGTTCTCGGTTGTCGCGTTCTCGGTTGTCGCATGCTCGGTTGTCGCATTCTCGGTTGTCGCATTCTCGGTCGGCGTCATCTTCTGAAGAAGTACGGGCCTCACGAGGTCGAACGCCGACCGGACCGCCGCGACCATTCCCTCCGCCTGTTCGAATCCTCCGCTCATTCTGGCGTGAGCCTCCAAGGCCTGCGATGTCGACTGCACGGCGAGCGCCCCGACCGCTGCGCTGCTCGACTTCAGGCTATGCGCGCAGCGCCGCAGTGAGACCAGATCGCTGCGCACGAGTGCCCCATCCATGGCCGCGATTTGCGCGGACGTATCGCGCAAATACGTGTCGACAATGTCCGCCAGCTCGCTACCCATCAATTCACTCAGCTGCGCAAAAATCGCCGGATCCAGCGTCGAATCCGCGACTTCAAGAGTCGCCTCGGCGGCCGGCAAATTCGCGAGTGAGGACTTGAGCCACGGTGCCAGCACCGTGGCCAGTAAATCGCGCTTGATCGGCTTTGCAATATAGTCATCCATCCCCGCCGCCAGGCATTTCTCGCGATCTCCGAACAGCGCATTCGCCGTCATGGCGACGATCGGCACGCGAGGCCGCGCAGCGCCGTCGTAAGGAGCAGCCTCCCAGGCGCGTACCTTTCGCGTCGCCTCATAGCCGTCCATCACCGGCATCTGACAATCCATCAGCACCAGGTCGAATCGCTCCGCTTGAATCGCTGCGACTGCCGTTTCGCCGTTTTCCGCAATCGAGGCGATAATTCCAAACGTCTTTAACATGCGCAGCGCCACTTGCTGATTGACGCGATTGTCTTCCACCAGCAATACGCGCGCACCCGTGCTCCAAGCTTGGACGGGCATCGGTTCGACCACAGGTCCCGCCGGCGTAATTCCCTGCACCTGCGCGATGGCACTTTCCAGTTGAGTCTTGCGCACAGGCTTGGTGAGCCATGCGGACACACCCAGCACGTGGGACTCCTCGACCCGATCGCCGAGCGAGCTTAAGACCACGCACGGTGTGTCGGCGATGCTTGAGTCGGCGCGCAGCGCACGCAGGAAGCCCATGCCGTCCACATCCGGCATTTGATAGTCGAGCAACACCAGGTCGAAGGGAGTGCCGTCCGATACGGCCGCGCGCACCGCCTGAAGCCCCGCCTGCGCAGAAGCGACGCTCTGCGCCCGCGCATAGGGAGGCTCCAAATAGTGCTCGAGTATGCAGCGATTGGTTGCATTGTCATCGACGATCAAAACTCGCGGCGCGCGCCGACTCGCCGGTGCCACCACCGGGGTCGCGGCGCCCGCCGCCTGATCCGCCGATGCGCCGGCGGGAAACGCCAGCGGCACAAATACGCTGAATGTCGACCCGCGGCCGGGTTCTGAAGTCACCTTCACCGTACCGCCCATGGCATCAATCAAGCTTTTTGTAATCGCGAGGCCCAGTCCCGTTCCGCCGTATTTTCGCGTCGTCGACGCGTCTGCCTGGGTGAACACCTGGAACAAGTGCTCGCGCGCGATGTCCGACATGCCGATGCCGGTGTCCTGTATGAGAATTTGAATCATGGCGGCGCCGGCTGCTGCCGTTGCGGTGCCCGGCGCGGCGACCGGCGGCTCCCGCATCCGGATTCCCAACAGCACTTCGCCCCGGTCCGTGAATTTCACCGCGTTGCCGACCAAATTCGCCATGATCTGCCGCAGCCGCAGCGGATCGCCTGTGAGCACCGCGGGCACGTTGTTGTGAATCGCGCACGAGATTTCCACGCCCTTGGCGTTCGCCTGGCGGCTGAACAACGTCGCCACCTCTTCCGCGATCGGTCTGAGTTCCACACCGACATGCTCGAGGACGAGTTTGCCTGCATCGATTTTCGAGTAATCGAGAACGTCGTTGATCAACAGCAGCAGCGCGTCCGCGGAGTTGTGCGCGGTCTCGAGCATGCTGCGCGCGCCCGCGTCGAGTGATTCCATCCGCAATAGTTCGAGCATTCCAATGACGCCGTTCATCGGTGTGCGAATCTCGTGGCTCATGTTCGCGAGGAACTCGGATTTGGCTTTTGCGCCCGCCTGAGCACTTTTCAAGGCAGTTGCCAGTTCCGCCGTACGCGACGCCACCTTGTTTTCCAATTCTGTCCGGTGCTCACCGGCCTGATGTGCCAGCGCCTCGAGTTCCGCGAGCATCGCGTTGAACGAGTCGACGAGCCGGCCTACTTCATCGTGCCCCGCCGCCCGAACCCGCACGCTGAAGTCGCGAGTGCGGGACACCACAGTCGCGGCGCGGTCCAATTCCAAGATCGGGTCCGAGATCACGCGCTGGAACATCGAAGCGGTGAGCAATGCCACGCCGAGTGCACCGACCAAGACGCCCAAAAATACCGCAGCGTCATGCCACAGCTGCGCGCGAAGTTCCGCCGAGGTTGCCTCGATGTGCACCGTACCGATCGACTCACCAAGCGTGACATCAGACTGGACTTGAATGTCGGCATGTGTGCCGGCGGGGCCCCAAGCCGCAAGCTGCGTGCCGTCCTTTTGCGTGATTGATGCCCCGGTAACGGCGGCGTCCACCCGCAGCGCGTTCAAAACCTTGCTCGCGGCTTCCGTATCGTTGAAGGCCAGCGCGGCCGCACCGTTGAGCGCGGCCATGTCCGCGTGCATTTGCAGCCTGTGCACGAGCGCGTTGCTGCCGGCGTGGTACTGAGTATAGGCATTGATACCACCGGAAATCGCCAGCGCGACGATCCCGGCCACGCTCGCCAAGAGCATCAACTTGGCACGGATCGGCACTGAGGTAAGCCAGCTCTTCATGGGGAGCCCAACTGTTCGACCTTGGAGGCCAACGCCAATAGACTCGAGCTCATCTTCAGCCCCGCGAGTCGCGCGTTGTCGAGATTGATGATGAAACGCAAGCGATTGTCCTTGAAGAACAGCTCGATCATGCCGCCGTGGTGAGCAAAGTCGCGTGCATCGCTCACCGTCAGGGCATACCCCGGAGCGCTTGCGGGCAAAGGCGACGACCCGGCGGCGGTCGCTTCGATATAAATGATGCTGCAATCGTCGGCGCCCTGGGACGCGCCGATGGAGCGCACCGCGATGTGGCGCTCGCCGATGAGTTTGCCGCTCACATCACGCTCTATCAGATCGCGCACGCCGGGCGCACCGATGAAACATATCGTCAGCACGCCCGCGGGGGCGGTCGCGGGCCACACCGTGAGCTTGGTAAAATTAAATAGATAGACAGCCTTGAATTGGTCGAGCGCGTCATCCGCTGCAGTGCAGATCGTTGGGCAGCTTAAAGTACCCAACGCAAGCACGATCGTGAGCGATGCCTGCCGCAGGCGCCGGCCGACCCGCTTCAACCCGCGCCCCTGCTGCGAAGAGTCTCGCTCCACGTCAGAACTTCCAGCTGATTTTTGCGTAAGCGCCGCGCTGCACCAGCGATGAATTGACGCTCGTCTCAGTATCAAGGGATTCAAGGTGCCGAGCGCTCAGCAGGTTTTGCCCGACGAGGCTCAATGCCAACGCGGCCGTCGGCTGCCAGATGAACTGCGAGTCGAGGCGCGTGTAGGCCGGCACTTGCTGAGCCGGCAGCCGGTTGACGTAATATGCGGCCACATTCCATGACAGCGTACGGGACACGTTGAGCGCGGAGCGCAGTTGCGCCTGGTGGCGCGGGCTCGATCCTTCCGTGTCCGCAACGCTCGTCGTGTCCAGCGAGCCCGGATCATTTTTGAGATCCATGCGCAGCAGCGCGTACCCCGGACTCAACGTCCACTGATCGGTGACTCGTATTTTGGTGCTCAGTTCCAACCCCTGCGTCGAACCATGCATCCGATTTCCCTCATAGAACGGGATCTCCGTGTACGGTTGAGGAATGGTTTGCGGCAGCGGCGCGCCTTCCTCGGAAGTGCGCAGGTTCCGGTAACGGTTGTAGAACAGCGACACATCGATGGAGACCCGGGCATTCGCCTGGAGTCGATAGCCCAGCTCCTGCGACAGCAGGTACTCCGACTTCTGCTGCGGGTTGCCTTCTATCGTCGTGATCGCGGGAGAGCCATTCGGCAGGGAGAACGCGGCCTCATTGAAATCGGCATTCTCATCGCGCAGCGACGGCGTGCGCGCCGAATCGGACACGGCCGCCCACAATGTGTCTCGAGGACTGGGCGTGAAGGCCAGGCGCGCGCTCGGTTCCACTTCAAAGCCGGTGAAATCGTTGTGCTCCAACTTGCTGCCGACGGTCAGCGTCACGCGATCCGGACGCAGGGTGATCTCGTCCTGGACGAATGCACTGAATAGCTGCAGGCTCATGTCAGCCGGGGCGAAGGCCTCATCGATCGTGGCCACCGTTCGATCGGCCGCATGACGATATCCCGCGCCCCACACCAGAAAGTTGCGCGAGCCGAGGCGCGCATTCTGATGGAAATCGATGTCGATGGTGTCGCAGGTTTCGTCGAGTTCGCCGCCTAAGCGCAGGTACCGATCGACATAGACCTGCAGTGTCGTTTCGGTACCGCTCGACTGCAGATGGGTCCAACGCCCCAGAACATTGCCTCCCGAAAGATTCGTGGTGCGAGATACATTTTCGTTCTCGGGCGGGGAGATGGACGCGATGTGAACGATGACGGCACCCTCGCTGCCCCCATAGATATCGCCCTGCAGCGTCACCAGATCATCGTTGGCGAGGTGTCCATCCAGCCTGAAGCCGCCATGCAGCAGGTGCCAGGCGTCCGCAGCAGGCCCCATCACGCCGGGAAGGTTGTCGGTGTCGAGATACTTGGCAAATACCCGATAGCTCATCTCGGCGCCGAACATGCCGCCGTTCTGTACCGTCCCAAACGCGCGATTTTCGGTGCCCCCGCCGGCTGTTACCAGCGCACCTTGCGTGTCTGCCGCGGATTTGGTGATGACATTGATGACACCGTTGACCGCGTTCGAGCCCCAAACCGTCGCACCGGGGCCGCGAATGACTTCGATTCGCTCGATGTCCTCGAGCGGGACGTCCTGGGTGTCCCAATTCACGCCATCCTGGGACGGCGTGAAAACGGTGCGCCCGTCGATGAGCACCAGGAGTTTGTCGGAAAACTGATGGTTGAAGCCGCGTGAAGAAATTGCCCAGGTATTGGCGTTGATCTGCGCCACATCCAGTCCCGGCACCATGCGCAGCAAGTCTGGGATGTTCAACGCACCGGAACGGCGTATGTCATCCTGATTGATGACGAAGATGGCGGCTGCCGCCTGCGAGAGCTTTTGCTCGCGCTTGGAGACCGATGTCACTTCCATGTTCATCAAGGATTCCAGGCTGATCTGATAAAGATCGCCCGAAGTCTCGATTTGCGGTACCGGATCCGCAAGCGCCCGCGCGCTGCCCAACGAGCATGCCAGTGTAAGAATCCAGCGGGAAAAGCTTCCACTGAATCGTGGCATGGTGTGTGCTCGGTAGGCGGTGCGACGCCTAGACCGCGGATATCACAAGAATTCGGCGGCGTGCGCGATTTCTTGATTGCTGCCGCCCGCGAATGCGACGCAGTCTTGTAGGGAAATCCCTACTTTCGCATCATGCGCCGCGAATCAATCGCCGAGTGTGGCGCCGCCGTCGGCAACGATGAGCTGGCCGGTAACAAAACTGGCGGCTTGCGAAGCGAGGAAGACCGCGACGCCCGCGATTTCTGCGGGTTGGCCGATTCGGCGCAAAGGTGCGCGCTGTTCGACATTCTGCAAAATGGCCGGATTTGACCAAAGCGCCTTGGCGAAATCCGTTTTCACGAGCCCCGGCGCAATGGCATTGACTCGGATGCCTTTGGGGCCCAGTTCCAGCGCGAAGTTTCGAGCCAGTTGAGCGTCCGCCGCCTTGGAAATACCGTAAGCGCCGAGCACTGAAGTACTCCTGAAGGCGCCGATACTGGAGATGAGAATGATATTGCCGGAGCCGCGTTCAACCATGTGCGGCGCCACCAGTTTGCAAAACCACCAGCTGCTTTTCACGTTGCAGTCCATGATCTTGTCCCAGGCATCATCGTCGAGCTTGGTCAGTGAGCCATAAAACGGATTCACGGCGGCATTGCAAACCAGGATATCGATCCGGCCCAATTGGCTTAAGGTCGCCTTGATGAGTCCTTCGACTTCTTCTTTGCGACCGATATTGCAGGCAAACGACATCGCCTCTCCGCCACGCGCTCTGATCTCATCGCGAACTTGATCGCAGGCTTCCTGTTTGCGCGATGAGATGACCACCTTGGCCCCGGCCAGCGCCATCTCTTCGGCGATCGCTTTGCCGATGCCGCGTGAGGAGCCTGTGATGAGCGCGACCTGCCCGGAAAGATCGAAAAGCTGACTAGCCAACGAGATTCTCCATTTTTTTTAAGACCAATGAAAACAAACGATTGGGGGGCGACCGGCATCACGCCGCCTCGAGGACCTCATGCTGATACACCGGCACGGCCCGATCCGAGAGCATGTCTTGAAGCTCCGTTCTGCTGCGATTCTCAGGCGTGAGCCAGGCTCCAACATGCTCGGGCTTCAAATTGATGATGCAGCGATCATGACCCGCTGCCGCCACGTCCGCCGGCGGCTCATCGGTGATGGCGGCAAATCCCCGTTGCTCCGGCTCCTTGGCGTCGGTCCAGTGCGACCACAGGCAGGCGATGTACATCGTCTGTGCAGGCTGAGGCTTAAACTGCAGCACCACATTCTGTTCGCGCTCTCCCGCCTTCAGTTCCCGATGCTCCATCGTGTGCAATTTCACATTCTCATAAAAGCTCTCCACCACCATGATGGCGTGGTGAGAACCGAACTGCTCACCCCAGAATTTCTCCAAATTGTCACGCCGCGCGTTATAGAGACCGGGGAATTGCCTATCGTAGTAGGCCGGTTTGCCCGCCGGCCGACAAAAATAGCGCATCGGCGTCAACAGATTTTCTCCCTGCTGGCGAATGATGATGCCGGCATAAACAAAGGGGAAAATGCGATCGTCCTCAGGATTCGGCTCCAGGCTGCGCAGGCCTGAGAGTTTTGTCGATAGCGCCGCGATCTTGCTGGTAGCAATCCGCACCTCCTCTCTCGCCTTCTTCGTTTCCTTCTCGCTGAGCGATCGCTCCGCGTTGACCAGGCGTGTTTTTTGCGAAAACAGATCCTTCTCAAGCTTGGTGGCCACTTTTGAGCGATGCTCATCGATCGCCGCCTTGATCCGCCGCTCTTGATCATTGACCGGCTCAGCAAAGTTCGCCTCAAAACCACGGGAGATATTGATGCCCGGATCCTCGAGTCTGCGAAAGAACAGCCTTTCGACTTCCGAATAATCCAGTCGAATTCCCAGCTGCCGACTGAGTTTACGGGCCATTTGCACGACTTGAGCGGAATAACACATCTTCTAAAATTCTACGCCCGCAGCTCGATGAGCTCTAGCCATCCCGCGCGCCGGGCTGCAGATCTCAGTGCACAACCGGGGCGGCCGGTACATGCAGCGCCTGAAAAAATTCCAGTGGCAGAACCGCCAGGGCGCTACCCCCATCATTCGACCAACCGAGGGTCAGCGAACTGGGACTTCGCACCATCGGGAAGAACAAACTGCCGGTCCGAGTCTCGCCCGGCTCGAGCGTCAACGGCAGCGGCAGTCGCCGG
>Ga0209624_10000731_pt1 | contig 28443 bp, 26 predicted proteins | sample JacPinW_OM2H0_O1_FD_188565 | JGI IMG/M metagenome (GOLD analysis project Ga0209624, IMG submission 188565) | Forest soil microbial communities from Algoma, Ontario, Canada - Jack Pine, Ontario site 1_JW_OM2H0_O1 (SPAdes) (version 2) | ecosystem: Environmental > Terrestrial > Soil > Boreal...
TTGTCGGTGTTGTAGTCGTAACTCTCGGTGCCGCCGCTGTTACCGTGTATGTATTTCGGCGGAGGGCCCACGAAAGATTCCTGCTCTGGTTCGGTCTCTTCTCCATCCTCTACGGACTTGTCCTTGTCGTCAGAAATGCTGCTTTTCGTCTAGGGTACGGGCAACCGGAAGGCGTCGAACGTTCTGTTGAACGGCTCATAAACTTATCGACAAACTTGCCGGGACTTCTGCTTTTCGAGGAGTTCTATGGTCGCGGATGGCGCTCATCCATTCGATGGCTAATTGGTATCTATTGCGTAGCGGCTGCCGCCGCGATAACTGGTGTGGTGTATAAGCACTCCCTCGAGGCAATTCCATCTCCTGGAGCTGTCCTGGCAATCCTGGTGCCCCTTGTATTGGCATTGGGGCGTCTGGCAGGGTACAGGCCGCCTTTGTTGCCGAATAGTCGAGTCCTATTTGCGGGACTGCTTGCGTTCTTCTGTGCTTTTTCGTTCGACCGGCTGCGCCATCCTGGATTCGGTAGTTGGCATCCGGGTGTTGAACCATATGGATTCCTGATCCTCGTAGTCTGCCTGGGGTATGTAGCCTCTCAACGAGTGATTGTCGATGAAAGACGACTGCTATCGCTTACCGATGAGATGCGCGCAGCTACAAAAATCCAGGAGGCCATTCTCCCCCGTACCGTCCCTTCCCTCAAGAATGTCCAGATTGCTGTGCGGTATGCGCCTATGACGGCAGTGGCTGGCGATCTCTACGACTTTCCCACGGTTGGACCAAATTGCATAGGTGTGCTGGTAGCTGATGTAAAGGGGCATGGGGTGCCGGCAGCACTCGTTGCATCCATGGTGAAGGTAGCGGTGTCCTCGCAGCTCGAGCGCAATGGCGAGCCGGCCAGCATTATTGCTGGCCTGAACACAGTGCTATGTCGCGAGGTTCACGAGCAGTACGTAACAGCCGTTTACCTGAACGTAGATGAAGTGAACAGAACCGGCCGGTATTCCGCTGCAGCACATCCGCCACCGTTATTGTGGCGACGTGGCGGACAAGTGTTGGAGAAGCTCGAAGGGGGAGGGCTTCTCCTTGGAGTGCGGCCGAATGAGCCATACGAAGAGACCAAGTTCTCTTTTGAGATGGGGGACCGACTACTGCTTTACACGGATGGTCTCTTAGAAGCGGAGAATGCCCGGGAGCAGTCGTTCGGAGATGAGATGTTGCCTGGCTTTATCCAGGAACATCAAAACCTGGGAACCGAGCAATTCGCGGATCTTTTGCTAAGCGAAGTGCTCTCATGGTCGCGTGATGGAGCGCAAGGAGGTCAGGAAGACGATATTACGGTGTTGGTCATTGATTTTCATGGGATGCGGCCTTGAATCCAAAGTCAATTCTTCGGCGACGATGCCGGGCCTGAGCAGGCGCGGGCCTATAGAGCGACAAGAAGAGCGTTGTCGAAAACATTGGGATTCTGTCGAGATTTCGACGACGATCCTGACACTTTTCAAACGAACGAAAACGTCTGCAGAACAACTCTTCTGAATTCAACTACATCGCAGCTGTCGCTTTTCGCATGAGTTCTGGCAATGCAAATGCAATCAAGGGTATTGAAGAGCTAAATCAGTCTTCATTTCTTGGAGGCACCATGCGTTCTGAACTGGTTTTTGGCGCTATGGCACAGGTTCCAAATCGTTTTCTGCTTACCAAACTTGCCTCGAAGGCAACCCGCAAATTTCACAGGCCTAATACTCGCATCCAGGAAACGACGAACGAAGTACTCGAGCGCTTCGGCCGATCCAGCCCAATATCGAAGGTGCGGTCTATCCCTGAGCCGGCAATCATTTCGTTGCGTCGCGCAAGCTGAAAGAGGTCTTTATGTTGGAACCTACGCACATCCTTGACGAGAGAAACACAACCGATGCAATTGGCACCGACTTCTGGAGTGTCTTGACTGACGAGATGCTCGGTCTGTATCAGTTGGCGTTCGCACTAACTGCTGACCTCGGTAAAGCTGATCAGTGTTTTGTCAGCGGGATGGGAGAGTGCGAGGAAGAGATCGGTGTTTTTATGGCGCGGACGCAAGCACAGGCTCGGCGCATGATTATCGAGCGTGCGGTCCGGATGATCATGCCTGCGCCGGAGCGCCCGGATGACTTTACGGTCGCCCATCGCAATGGATGGGTGACATCAGGAGGGAGCAATCTGTTGGACGCAATTGTCAGACTCAATGCGTTCGAACGGTTTGTCTATGTGATGTCTGTTCTCGAAAAGCGGTCCGACGGCGATTGCTCGGCTCTCTTGAGATGCTCGCGGCGGGATGTCATCATGGCCCGCGCGCTGGCGCTCGAACAGTTGTCAAATACCTACAGCACGTATGATCCACCTCTTGAGGCGGTGGGGACCTGGCGAACAATGTTTCCAAATCATTGCGCTTGCTAATCATCCGGACAGGCAGATGGCGGTGAAGTCTTGCGGCCTGAGGAACTCGAAAGATCTGAATCAATCGAAGCGAGAAGAAGCGGGTCCTGCCGTTAGAAGGCCGGTGATATTTGCCTCATGAGTACCGTGAGTCGGTCCTTTTCAAGGTCATTCCAGTAGAGGCATTTGTACATGACCGTGAAACGTTATCGTAAGGGCCGACATTCAGTTGGTATTGTTGCTGACTAGCTTGCCGCAGCATTCTGGCCGCACCGGCAGACTTGTACGGTCCCATCCGCCACCGAGAGCCTGGATCAGTAAGACCGTATTCGCCATTCGCCTCCCGAGAATATTAACCGCGGTGACCTCATCCGAGAGAGCAGCATTTTGAGCTACGATTACCTCAAGATAGCTTGTGACCCCTCCGTTGTAGCGCTTAATGGAAAGTTCTAATGAGCGTTCGGCCGCCACGACGGCTTCATCCTGAACCCTGGCCTCGCTTTCCAGAATTCGCACTGCAGCCAGATTATCTTCGACCTGCTGGAATCCAGTGAGCACGCTCTCCCGGTAGGCTGCGACTTGATAGTCATAGGCCGCGATCGCCTGATCTGTGAGAGCACGTCGTCTTCCGACGTCGAAGACGGTCATCAAAGCGGTTCCCCCAAAAGACCAAAGGCCGCTCGGTCCACTGAGCAAGGTCGTAATGCTGGAGCTCTCGAACCCTCCTGTCGCGCCCAAATTGATCGATGGATAGTAAGCCGCCTTTGCAACTCCGATCTGGGCGTTGGCGGAGGCCACCCTCCGTTCCGCGGCTGCGATATCCGGGCGTCTTTCCAGCAGTTCCGAGGGAAGGCCGATAGGAATGGGGGGAGGTGGTGTCGTGAGCGGCAGTGAGGGGAGGCTGAACTCCGCAGGAGGTTTCCCAATGAGAATTGCAACCGCGTGTTCGTACTGCGCTCGCATCACTCCGACGTCAATCTCTGCTGCCTGAACGGTTTTCAGCTGTGTCTTCGCCTGCTCCACTTCCACTTCTGAGGCAATCCCTCCTTTGAACTGGGTCTGGATTAGTTGCAGAGCCTGCTGGTATTGCGTAACCGTAGATTTCAGAAGCTGCTCCTCAGCGTCGAGGCTGCGGGCCTGAAAGTATTCAAGGGCTAGATCCGCGTGCATGCTTAGATTGACGGTAGCGAGGTCAGCTGCGCTCGCCTGCGCTTGTTCTCGACTAGACTCCACCATACGGCGAACTCGTCCCCAGACGTCGAGCTGGTAAGAGAAGTCGAACGGCAAAATGTAATCGTTATAAGTGATGCCATCGAAGACCAGGCTTGGTGGCGGACGGTTTGTGGATATACGATCGCGGGTCGCCGATGGCCCGACCGTCACTGTGGGGTAAAGGTCGGCCCGAGAGTAGCGCAGAGCCGCTCTCGACTGCCGGTACTGTGCCTCTGCGGCTTTCAGATTTTGATTCGATACGTTGACCTGCAGTTCCAGGGCATCAAGCTGCGGATCCTGAAACATCGTCCACCACGTGCCGCCAAGATTCTGGTCATTCGGTTGGGCGGGCTTCCAGTCCCCTATCTCCTTATAAGCGGGAGGAGCCTGGACTGCCGGAGGGCGGTAGTTTGGTCCGACTTCGCATCCAGTCAAATGGAACACTGCTATCGCGAGCAAGGCGGTCGACCACGCTGCTTGCTGGGAGTGTTCGACTGAAATTGTCTGTCGTCGAATGCCTTTCACTTGATATCTCCCGGCAGCGTTGCCTGAACAACCTGGACATCCTGTCCTGAAACGATAGAGTCCGGCGGGTTGATGATGACCTGATCGTCTGGCTTGAGACCGGAGACGATCTCTATCTCATTGCCAAAGTCGTGGCCCGGAGTCACGGTAGTGAGCACGACTTTCCCACCTCTCACGACGCCGACGCGTAAGCCTTCCGACCGGAATATCAGAGTGTTGACTGGAAGGAGGAAGGTGGAGGCCTGTGACGGGACGGCAATGTGGACCTCTGCATAAGAGCCGGTGAGCAGCGTGCCTGAAGGATTATTCACGTCGACTTCAATCAGCAATGTGCGGGTTGTCATGTTGATGGCATCGGCTGTGCGTACCAGCTTTCCCTGAATCTTGCGCCCGGGAAACTCCGCCAGACTGAGGTCCGCGGTCATGCCAGTTTTCAGGCCCTGCGAGTATTCCTCAGGAACGTTTACATAAACACGCAGCGTTCCCGGTTGCGCCATGTGAAAGAGATCGGTCTTCACCCCTCCGCTGCTACCGGAATCGATGAGGTCGCCGATATCAATGTTGCGCGCGGTGATTACCCCGTCGAACGGAGCGTATATTTTCTCGAAAGACTGTAGAGCCTGGAGCTGCTTCACGTTCGCCTCATTTGCCGCGACGGTGGCCTTGTTTGCGTTAAAGGTGCCAACAGCGTTATCCACGAGTTGCTGCGCAACGGCATTGTCCTTCACTAGCCCTTGGTATCGATTCATGGTGATTTCAGCAAGGGCGAGGTTGGCTTTTGCAGTATTCAGGTTGCTGATCGATTGCTCCAGTTGTTGATCGACTTCGGGAGTTTCAATCACAGCAAGCAGTTGTCCTTGCATGACGTGGGCTCCGATGTCGAAGTACCACTTCTTCAGATATCCATTGGTGCGAGAATAGATCGGCGAAGTGATGAACGGTTGTACATTTCCAGGAAGGATAATCTCCTGAGCAGGAGCCGTTCGCTTTGGTGATACGACCGACACCGCTTGTCGTGCGACTTGGGCCGTTTCGGCTTTTAGAGCGTTGCGGGCTCTGACACGCGACCAGACGCCCCAAAGAAACACGGCGGCAACTGTGATCAGCGCAATCGTCAGAACGAGCCACGGCTTGTGCGAGCTCGTCGCACCTGCCACGTCATTCGATGGAAGCGATTGCCCGCCGATTTGTCTTGTACCTTCACTTTGAGGCAACATGATGACTCCACAAAACTTGATGTCTACTTTTCTTGTCCCGCCTGGGATGGCTTCCGGCTTGAACTCTGCAGTACGCTGAAAAATGCCGGCACAAAGAACAGTGTGGAACAGGTAGCGAAGAGCAATCCCCCAATGACGGCCCGTCCCAGGGGAGCATTTTGTTCACCGCCGTCTCCCAGCCCGAGAGCCATTGGGATCATGCCGATGATCATGGCCAGAGCGGTCATCAGTACGGGGCGAAAACGCGTGAAGCCTGCTTCAAGCGCGGCGCTGATGGAATCTTTTCCGGCCATCATTTGCTCGGTAGCAAAATTGACGACCAGGATGCTGTTTGAGGTCGCGACACCCATGCACATGATCGCTCCCATGAGAGCGGGTACGCTTAAATTTGTGTGCGTTATGAACAGGAACCAGACAATTCCGGCGAGAGCTGCCGGCAACGCTGAGATCATGATGAATGGATCCAGCCAGGACTGGAAATTGACTACGATCAGCAGGTACACCAGTATGATCGAGAACGCCAACCCGCTCAGGAGACCAATGTAGGAGGCTCGCATCGTCTGAACCTGCCCACGGACGACGACTCGAGAACCGCGTGGCAATTGGTGCCGTGTGGCGTCAAGGATCTTGTTGATGTCGCGGGCCACGCCACCCAGGTCGCGTCCCGTGGTGGCCCCAAAGATGTCAATTACCGGCGCGACATTGTAATCGGAGACCACCGCCATGCCCGCTCCCCGCTTCATGGAGACCAAACTGGCCATGAGGGATGGAGGAGCAGCCGGATCGGTGCCTGTAATTGGAATGTTCTCCAAGTCCTGCAACGTGTCAGTGCGATACTGTGGCGTCTGAGTCGCGATTTGGTAACTGACGCGGTTTTTGGGATCTACCCAAAACGTGGGTGAGGTCTGGAAGCTCCCACTTAAGGAGACCAGGAGATTTTGCGCTATATCTTGGGCACTGAAACCGAGCTCTTCAGCCTTGGTGCGTTCGACTCGGTATCGCAGGTACGGTTCATCGAAGGGTTGCTGAATTCGCAGATCTGCGGTTCCTGAAACATTTCTCATCTTCGCGAGCACATCATTTGCGTAGCGTCGGTTTCCTTCGAGATCGTTTCCCACGATCTGAACGTCAATGGGAGCGGGCAGTCCAAAATTGAGAATCTGGGCAACCATGTCTGCCGGCAAGAAGGCGAACGACACCCCCGGAAACTGTTTGGGGAGTGTCAGGCGAAGTTGATGAATGTAGTTGTCTGTGGGATGGTGTTTGGGGGATAACGTCACCATGATGTCGGCATCCGACGTCCCGACCGGGGCCGAATTACTGTAGGAGAGATTGATTCCGCTGTAGGGCAGGCCAATGTTGTCAATGACGCTTTGGACTTCTTCTGCCGGTATCTGCTGCCGGATGGACCCCTCGACGAGATCGCAGAGATTGGCCGTTTCTTCAATGCGCATTCCGGTCGGTGCACGCATATGAAGCTTGAAGGTTCCACTGTCCACGCTGGGGAAGAAATCCTGGCCCAACCAGGGAATCAGAATTGCGAGAGAGCCAAGGCAGCTCACGAAGAACACAATCAGGAAGACGCGCCGGTGATGGAGACAAATCTCCAGAAGTTTGCGATAGCTGCCATGAAATCTCTCGAAGGCCTGTTCAAAGCGCTTCTGAAGCCGGACGAGCGGATTGCGGACGACGGCGTCCCGCGCCTCTTTTTTTTCTCCACGCAATAAATATTTGGCCATTGTCGGAACGATAGTTCGGGAAAGGAAATAAGAGGCCAACATCGCGAAAACCACGGCTTCGGCAAGCGGCACAAAAAGGTAGCGGGCCACTCCCGAGAGAAGGAACATTGGAGCAAACACAATGCAGATTGAAAGCGTGGCCACAAAGGCGGGAGTCGCGATTTGCGCCGCGCTATCAAGGACAACCTCGTCCATGTCCTTTTCTGGCTCCTCCTCCCGGTTGCGATTGATGTTCTCGACTTCGACTGTGGCATCGTCCACCAGGATGCCGACCGCCAGAGCGAGTCCACCAAGCGTCATGATATTGATCGTTTCTCCGATCGCACTGAACACAAGGATGGATGTCAGAATCGCTAAAGGAATCGAGGTCGCAATAATCAAGGTGCTACGCCAGCTGCCCAGGAATGTGAGAATCATGAAAGCGGTCAGGCACGCGGCAATCAGTGTCTCCCTGACCACCCCGCTGATCGCACCACGAACAAAAATCGATTGGTCGCCCAACAATCCTATCTGCAGCTGGGGTGGAACAGTGGTCTTAATCATTGGCAGAAGCGCTTTGATCCCAGCGATGACATCCAGCGTTGATGCATTCCCAGCCTTTTGGACCGTCAGTAATACGGAGCGCTGTCCATTCACTCGGACGATATTGGTCTGCGGGGGAAAACCATCGCGCACCCATGCCACATCTTTGATGTAGATCGTAGTACTGCCGATCGTCTTAATCGGGATTCGATTTAGCTCCGCTATCGTCTGCGGCGCTGCGTTGGGAATGGAAACATCGTATTCCTTTGAACCGATCTTGGATGTTCCTGTCGGCAGAATCAGATTCTGCATGGTGATCGCATTGACTACATCGAGCGCGGACAGTCCCTTGGACTGCAACGCTGTTGTGTTCAGATCCACTTGCACCTGACGCTGTTTTCCACCGTAGGGATATGGCACAGAGGCCCCTGGCACTGTGATGAGTTGGGTCCGAATGAAATTCAGGCCATAGTCGTTTAGCTCCTGCTCTGACAGATTTTGTCCCGAGAGGGCCAACTGGAGGACGGACACACTGGATGCACTATAGGCAAGAATGAGTGGCGGCGTCGTTCCCGCGGGCAACTGCCTGAGTTGGGTCTGAGAAATCGCCGTAATTTGCGCAATACCTTGCTGAATGTTCGCAGTCGGCTGCAGGAACACTTTAACAACAGCAACTCCATACAGAGACTGCGATTCGATGTGCTCGATGTTATCAACGGTTGTCGTGAGGCTTCGCTCGGTGACGCTGACGATGCGGTTGCTCATGTCCTCAGGGACGAGACCGTTATAGTTCCAGATGATGCTGACAACTGGAATGTCGATGTTCGGGAAAATGTCCGTTGGAGTGCGGGCGATCGCCAGCATCCCCATCAGCACGATGAGTATGGCCATCACCACAAATGTGTAGGGTCGTCGTAAGGCTAATCGTACGATCCACATAGGATCTCATTCCCTGACTCAACTACCGATGTCGAAGTTGAATTCCGCTTTGAAGTGGCTGCCTGGCCGACCAACCGCCTGAGTCTCGTGCGCGCTCGTGATACCTGGGCCTTCACGGTTACGTTTGCCACTCCTAGAGCGTTTGCTGCCTCGCTTGTGGTCATCCCATCCAAGTCCCGCAGCCGGAATGCCCTGGCCAGCGAAGGTGGAAGCTCCTCTACGAACTGCATAAGATGTCCATGCAGTTCCGACTCTATGCACTCATCTTCAGGACTTGGTCTGTGGTCTGCCAACCGTTCTGACACGCAATAACCCGGCTCGTCCCCAAATTGCTCATCAAGAGACATGTGGATATGGCGTGGCCGTCTGCGCAATTGCGTGAGGGCGGAATTGATGACTATGGTGGTCAACCATGTCGACATCTTCGACTGCCCTTTGAACTGGTCTAAATGCCGGCAAGCGGACAGGAGCGCATCCTGGACAGCATCCTCAGCGTCGGCAGCGTTGCCCAGGTATCGATAAGCCCTCCTGTAGAGTGAGGGCATGCTCCGCGTGAAAATGTCCTGTAACTCTTCAGATTCTTTAGATTCTTTTTCGAAGATGCCGACATCGCGGTGCTGCTCGCTTTCGGCGCTTAACTCAGTCTTTTGCATGTTTGTGCCTCCCGGTGCCAACGCAAGATGCACGCTTCTTGCCAATCGATCGCCAGAAAGCTTGACTGCGTATTTTCAGCGGCATGAGTCCGTTGGCGGGTTGAGACAGATCGCATTCCAGGTCAGGCAGGTGTCGCGGACCTGACACAACGTCCGCATTTCGACTCCACCACCGGCCGGAATTGGAAGCACGGCAAGGGAATCGGAATAGAATTCAGATCTATTGGAAGGTCAGACCTCTAGAGCGGTAGAGATAGCGGCATGTGGCAGAATAAATGTGACCGGATTGGGCTGCGAGAAGCTGAGCGTGACGCAGGAGTAAGCCATCACACGTTTAGGAATAGTCTTCTGGACGAATTTGCCGGCATTAGGGCCCTCTCAGACCTTGCGTGGATTCTGGAGTCTTGCCGGCATGGGACTTCGCATCAGCCGCTCTATCGTTAAGGCACAAGGCGACCGCTTATGGATTGTCGATGATTCAGTGCGAGGCGCGAGCTTTTATCCATTCCGGCCCACCTCGGTCGAGGCGCACGAATGACGGCCCCAGGCGCGCCCACGGTGTTCATCATTGATGACGACAGCTTTGTACGTGCGTCGATCCAAGGGCTGTTGAAGTCGGTGAGCCTGCGGTCGGAGGCCTTCGCGACGGCGCGGGAGTTCCTGCATAGCAGGCGACCGGACGGACCAAGCTGCCTAATCCTGGACGTGAGGCTTCCTGGAATCAACGGGCTGGATTTTCAGCAGGAGTTGGCTGACGCGGACATTCTCATCCCCATCATTTTCATCACCGGTCATGCGGATATCCCGATGACTGTGAAGGCCATGAAATCCGGTGCAGTGGAGTTCCTTACCAAGCCCTTCCGGGACCAGGACTTGCTGGATGCGGTCTACCAGGCTTTGGATCGCGACCGGATGATGCGCCTGCAGCAGAGTGACTTTGCGGAACTCCGAAAGCGCTACGAATCAATGACCGCACGCCAGCGCGAGGTCATGGGTCTGGTGGTTTCGGGAATGCTCAATAAACAAATAGCGTTTGAGCTCGGGACCAGCGAAATCACCGTGAAAATCCATCGCGGGAAAGTGATGCAAAAGATGAAGGCTGAATCGCTTGCGGAATTGGTCAGAATGGCGGCCAAACTCGAGCTTCCACCCGGCAAGAAGGTTTAATAGCGAGTTTTTAGTGGTTCTCTGTTCATGGCGGTTTTGGTGCCCTATACCAAAGCATAATTGCGCTATCGTTGGGGGGCTATTAGGCTTCCACTATGGATATGCAGAGTGAGACGAAGCTCGTGGCGATTGTTGATGATGATAGTTCCATGCGTGACGCGTTGCAGGGTCTCTTGAAAGCAGGAGGATTGCCGTCGCAAGCGTTTGCGTCAGCGGAGGAATTCCTCAGATCCGGTCGGCAACATCAGACTGCATGTCTGATCACGGATATCCGTATGCCGGGTATCTCCGGTCTGGAATTGCAGGCAAGGCTGAACGCTGATCATTGCAGGATTCCAACCATCTTCATCACGGCACACGGCGACGAACAAATGCGGATGCGAGCCCTAAGAGCAGGGGCGGTGGAGTTTCTGGCAAAGCCGTTCGACGATGAAGCTCTGCTCGAGACTGTTCGAGCAGCTCTCGAGAGTTGATCCGATAAAGAAGCACGCACCCGGCACCAGGAGGTTACTATGGGACCTTTCGGAAATATCGGAAGTCGCGATCAAGTTTCTTCTAAGCGCCGGTTCGAGCAGCTCATCGGCAACAGTTCTTCTTTGGAGGCAGTGCTCGAACAAGTCGAACGCGTTGCCCATACGGACTCTACTGTTCTCATCCAAGGGGAAACAGGCACCGGCAAAGAGCTGATTGCCCGCGCGGTTCACAATATCAGTTTGCGGTGTGGTCGCTCATTCGTAAAAATGAATTGCGCGGCCATTCCGCTGGATCTACTTGAGAGTGAGCTTTTTGGCCATGAGAAAGGGGCCTTCACCGGAGCAATAGCGCAAAGAATTGGCCGATTCGAATTGGCCGACAAAGGCACGCTCTTCCTGGACGAAGTGGGCGATATTCCGTTGGCTTTGCAACCAAAGCTATTGCGCGTGCTGCAGGAACAGGAGTTCGAGCGCCTGGGCAGCACTCAGACTCAACACGTGGACGTTCGGCTGGTGGCTGCAACGAACCGTGATCTGGCTGAGATGGTGAGACGTGGCGAATTTCGCAGCGACCTATATTACCGTCTGAATGTGTTTCCCATCCTGCTTCCCCCCTTGCGGGAGCGCCGCGAAGACATCCCGGCTTTGGTAACGCATTTTGTCGAGATGTTTTGCCGTCGGATGGGCAAGCAAATCGAACACATTCCTGCGGAGACAATGTTTGCGCTCTGCTCGTACCCGTGGCCGGGGAACATCCGCGAGTTGCAGAATTTGATTGAACGTGCCGTGATCCTTTCTAACTCTGGGGTGCTGCCCAATACACTGCCAACCGAAACGCTTAAGAATGCCGTGATATCTCCTGGCGCAAGGACTCTGAGGGACTCCGAACGCGCTTTGATTATGAACACGCTTGAAGCGGTTGGATGGGTCATCGGCGGCACTAGAGGCGCAGCAGCCAAACTTGGCTTGAAGCGTACGACTTTGATTTGCAAGATGCAGAGGCTTGGGATTTCCCGGCCTTTTCTCCAAAGCTGCCGAGATGTGAGGGTGCCAACACCAGAGGAGCCGGCTTCGCTGCTGCAATAGGACTGTCTTCCATCGGACTCGCGCATGCTGGGCAGCCCATTATGGACTTCAGCCACATACAAGTTGCGCAATGAACCACCTTGAATTCAGAAACGGGGCGGGCCGTGGAGGCTAGTCCTGAGCTCCTACGCCTCGATCATGTACTCCCTGTTTCAGTTTCTCCTTATCCCACTGGCTGTCGTAACTGTCGTAGGAAAGTACACTCTTGAGTGGCGTGCGCCTCTCCCAACCTGTGCGTTCAAGATCAGGCTCTGAAGCGAACTTGTCGACGTAACCGAGGCAGAGGTAGGCGACGGGTGTGATATGTCTTGGGATGCTCAAGACAGAGCGCAGCCGTTCAGGTTCGAGAATGCTCACCCATCCGACACCGATACCTTCTGCACGCGCGGCAAGCCAGAGGTTTTGTACCGCGCAGACCGCTGAGTAGACAGGGGTCTCCGGCATTGTCTGGCGTCCGAGCCGGTGGCCCTGTGGGCTTTCGGAGTCGCAAACGACGCAAAGATTCTGTGGCGCTTCGAGAATTCCCTCGAGCTTCATGGCGGCATAGATCTGCTTCCGATCCTTCTCGTAGCCTGCGAGTGACTCTTGGTTTGCGTCGAGGAAGATTTTGTGGACTGCCTGGCGGACGGCGAGACTTCTGACGACGATAAAGCGCCACGGTTGCATGAGGCCAACGGATGGCGCGTTGTGCGCGGCCTCCAACAGCCGATAAAGCAGTTCGTCGGGCATAGGATCCGGCAGAAAACCACGGCGTACATCTCTGCGTTCGCGAATGACGCGATAGACCGCGCGCGTCGCAGCCTCATCGAAGCCTGGGGCCTTCGTCATTTCCACGCCTTTGACCACTTCGGCCCCGCCGTTTCCTCGCTGCGTAGGCGTGCGTCTACACCGGCGTTGACTTCAATCAATCGCCCGAAAAGCCAGATCAGGTCTGAGAGACGATTAAGATACGCGAGGAGTTCGGGACTGACGTCGCCGCCGTTTGACGCGAGTCGAACTGTGTCGCGTTCCGTGCGGCGGCAGACGGTTCGGGCTATTTCATAGGCTGCTGACTCGGTATGGGCGCCCGGTAGCGACCAATCCGAAAGAACACCTTCGGTATTCTCGATCTGATGGACCAGCCGGGTGAGCGTTTCGACATCTTGTTGCGTGATCGATTGTTCTCCCTTTCTGCTTTCAGGTGGAGTCGCCAGGGCCGAACCGACGCGGAATAATGTGCGTTGAATCGCTTCAGTCCAGCCTCGGATCTCCTGGTTGTTGCAGATGCTGCGCGCGAAGCCGAGCGAACTGTTCAGCTCATCGACCGCTCCATAGGCCTCAACGCGGAGGTCCGCCTTGGAGACGCGGATGCCGCCGATCAGTCCCGTCTGTCCTTTATCGCCATGGGTTGTTGCGATGCTCATACTCTTTCCCCCCTTCCATCTCACTGGCTCGTAAGAAGTGCGTCCGAGTTGGACAGCCGAACCAAGGAGCAATACGATTTCGTGTGTTCCCATGCAAGTTCCTGGGAATATCCGTGGACCTTCGTCAAAACAGTTCGAAGGACTCCGGCGTGAGTAACGACTGCGATGGAGCGGCGTTTCGTGTCTGCCTCCGCTGAGAGATATTTCACTTCCGCGAGCACCCGCTGCTGAAAGTCATGAAAATTTTCGCCGCCCGGCGCGGGAAGATCAGGATATTCCATTACCCAGCGGCGCGAATAGGTCGAATCTCTCTGCTCTATCTGCTCCCATGTGCGCCCTTCCCATTCGCCGAAACCGATCTCACGTAATCCGGGAGACACATGACATTCGACAGCAAAGGCTTCGGCGATTGTTCTTGCAGTTGTGCGAGCTCGAAGCAGATCGCTGGTATACACCGCCCCTATGTCTTCCACGCGAATCCGGCGAAGCAGTTCTTCGAGTTGAAGAAAACCTCGCGCGTTGAGTTGAGGGTCCAGCTGGCCGCAGAAGGTGCCTACCATATCAGTCTCTGCATGCCGGATGAAGAGAAGGCCGCTCATGCAATCCACACTCCGCAAAGGTAGATCCCGATCTCGGTCAGTTGATTGGTTGCGCCGAAGCAGTCTCCGGTGACTCCGCCGATTTTTCTAAAGTAGAACCAGCCGCTCAAGGCGATGGTGAGAAGGGCAATCAAGATCGGAGCTATTGCCCACCATCGGAGAAGGAATGCAGCGACGGCGAAGCTGATGAGCGTCGCAGTTATCAAGGAAGAGCGTGAGGTGGGTCGCGCAATCTTTGCGCCCTGTCCGTCTTGTTCGCGGGCCGCCGGAAGAAGATAACTTAGCGGTAGGGAACTCCAGCGACATAGTACCTGCGACGAAATGATATACGCGGCGAAGTGCTCCATGGGTAGCGATTCCAGAAGCAGATAACGTGCGAGCAAAGACAAGACAAGAGCGGTCGCACCATAGCTTCCAATTCGGCTGTCCTTCATGATGATTAGAATCTGATCTCTATTCCAACCACCACCGAACCCATCAGCCGAATCAGCTAGACCATCTTCGTGAAAGCAGCCGGTAATCAACACGAAATAAATCAGAACAATCAACGCAACCAAGGGGCGGCTGAGGTGGTGCAGTGCGAGTCGTTGCAGTAGCACAGCGCCCGAGCCAATAACGAGGCCTACCAGGGGAAAAAACTTGATTGCACGGGAGAGCGAATCGGTTTCAAACCTGACCGACGGCATAGGAATTCGTGTGAGGAACTGGAAAGCGATCACCATTTCCTGGCCAAACCTGCGGATTGGTTGCACTGCCATCACTCCTTAGCCTCGCTGATACCGGCCGATGCGAACGTTGCCATCTCGTTGTACAGAAGCATCGCAGACTCGATGATCGGCATTGCCAATACGGCGCCGGTTCCTTCTCCCAACCTCATATTCAGGGAGAGAATCGGCCTCAGGCCGATGTATTCGAGCAGTACCCGATGTCCTGGCTCCTCGGATTGGTGGCCCGCAAAGAGATAGGAGCGCACCTGGGGCGCAATTGCAAATGCGATTGCCGCAGCGGCAGTCGAGATGAACCCGTCAGCGACCACTGGAATCTCTTGTTGCGCGGCGCCTAGTATCAGGCCCGCTAGCGCTGCGATCTCCAGGCCACCAACACACTGCAAAATCTCGAGCGGTTCGGCTTTGGCATTCGGTCCGCGCGCGGCGAAATGCTTCTGGAGGACTGCCTCGATAACCTGCTGTTTATGGGCTTTTGCATGGGGTGTAAGACCTGTGCCATTGCCGGTGACGAGGGCGATTGGGGTGTTGCTTAGAGCAGAGGTAATCGCGCTTGCCGCAGTCGTGTTGCCAATCCCCATCTCGCCGACTGCCAGCAGGCATTCGCCTCTGGCTTTTGCTTGAGCCGCCAGCGCAAGCCCAACGTTGAGGGCTTGGGTGAGCTCTTCCTCGCTCATTGCCGCTTCAAAGAGCATATTGCGAGTTCCTTTGCGCACTTTGCGGCTCAGTAGGCCGTCCCCGGCGTGAAAGTCAGCGTTGACGCCAACGTCGACGACCTTCATCTCAACATGATGGAGCCTCGCGAGTACGTTGATCGCGGCTCCCCCAGCGAGGAAATTGAGCACCATCTGACGGGTCACTTCACTGGGGTAAGCGCTGACTCGTTCAGCAGTAATTCCATGATCGGCGGCAAAGATGTATACGGCCTTTCGCAAAGGATGAGCAGATCGTTCCCGGCGAATCGAGACCATCTGCGCAGCGATATCTTCGAGCATGCCAAGACTGCCTGGCGGTTTGGTAAGGGAATCAAGACGTCTGCGCGCAGCCGCACGCCATTGCTCGCTGGGCGGTTTGATTGTCGAAGCGATTTCAGAGACGGTCGACCAGCTTGATGTCTTCATCCAGCTCTCTTTGTGCGTTGTTGGCTTCGTTCAAGCAGTAAAGGATGACGTCGCGGCGGGCAATTAAATGCCTTTTCAAGAATTGATGGATTGAGAATCTCCGACGGAGTGCCTTCCATCAACGGCGTGTCGGGGCTCAGCAATAGAACCGATGAGAAATTTCCTTCCAGTAACTGAAGGTCGTGGATTGAGGCAAAGATGGTGATGCCTTCCTTGCCAAGAAAATGAAGCAGATCGATCAGTTCGACCTGTCGCCCGATATCAAGGTTCTGTGTCGGCTCGTCCAAAAGTAGCAGCTTCGGCTGTTGTGCAAGACCGAGCGCTATCTTGACACGCTGGCGCTCTCCGCCGCTCAACTCATTGAAGACGCGCTGCTGGAGCCCGATCACATCGGCGAGTTCGAGAGCGCGATCGACCGCCATGCGATCCTCTTTCATCGGTCCGCGCAGCAGGCCAAGGTATGGAGTGCGTCCTTGCTCCACGACCTGTCGCACGGTGAACTGGAAAGGTACGTCAAGCTGTTGAGGAACAAGTGCGACGGTGCGTGCGACATGTCTAAGCGGAAGACCGCTCAAGGAAGCCCCGTTGAGTAGTATCGTGCCGGCCCTCGCCCGCAGGGTACCTGCAGCGAGACGCAGGAGAGTTGACTTACCCACACCGTTTGGCCCAATCAGAGCTGTGCAGGTTCCGGCCTGCAACTCGAAGTTCGCGGAGCGTATTATCTCGGGCTCATCGTATCCGAAACTGACTTCATGAAAGCTCAGGAGCGAGTTCATAGTGCATAGCTCCGTTTCGATTTACGAAGAAGGTATAGGAAAAATGGGCCACCTAGAAACGCCATCAAGATGCCGACGGGGAGTTCTGTGGGCGCCAGGACGGAGCGAGCGAGAGTGTCTGCAAACACTAGAAAGATTGCGCCGGCCAAGGCAGTTACCGGAAGGAGGCGAACGTGATCTGGTCCGAGAACGAGGCGTGCGACGTGAGGCACGATCAAACCCGCAAAGCTGATGAGGCCCCCGAGCGATACGGCAATAGCGGTCAGCAAAGATCCAATCAGAATGATGCCGATACGCGTGTGTTCGACCTTGATTCCGAGTTGGTGAGCGTACTCATCGCCTAGCGCCAGCGTGTTCAGCCGACGCATAAGAGGAGTAGCAATCATCGTCGCGAATAGAAAGAGCATGCCGCTAATTACCAGTTGCGTCCATCGTGGAACACCGATGACGCCGTGCAGCCATGAGAGCAGGATTCCGTGATTCGAACTGCCGCTGGTATCGAACGCCTCGAAAAAATAGCTGGAGTAGCCCAGCATTGTGCTGACCGCGAAGCCAGCGAGCAGTAATGTGACGACATTTGTTCCACCTTTGGAGCGCGCCAGGAAGTAGACGAGAATCATGGTGATGACTGATCCGGCAAAGGCGAGGAGCGCCGTTGCACTGAAGCCGAAGACTGAGAGTTGCGAGAAGAAGAAGATTCCAATACAGGCCCCGAGCATGGCTCCCCCTGACGATCCAATGACGTAGGGGTCCGCCATTGGATTGCGAAATAGTCCTTGAAATATCAGACCTGAGACCGCGAGCGCGGAGCCCACGAGTCCAGCCGCCAAAACCCGCGGAAGACGAATCTGGAGCAGGATGATCTGCTCCGTTGGGGTGAGTGATTGGTGGCCGAGCACGGCCGCAAGGATGGCTCGGGGAGCGATGTGAACCGCGCCCGTCGCGACCGAGAAGAGAAAGACTATCACCAGCGCAATGACGAGGACCGCAAGCAGGGTCACGAAGGCGGCAGTGCTCTTTGCCGAGACCTCGTTGTAAGAGGGCGCCTCGTTCGTCTGCTTCTGTTTGGACTCAGAAGCAGACGACGGAGCAGGCGGCGAGTACCGGCTTTTTTCGGAAGTTATTTCAGTGCCCAGGATTCGCCTCCAAAGGTGAATTTGAGTCCTGAGCGAAACGTGAACGGCAGAGCGGGGTAACCAAACGCCTGGACGTAGTGCTCGCTCAATAGATTCTGAATATTGGTGTAAACCGTAACGCGAGGAGTGATTTGGTATCCGCCACTGAGATCCAGCCGTTGATACGCCCCATCCAAGTTGCGATTCGGCAGCAACATAGTCTGTTCGAAATTTGCATCGAGAGAAAGGAAATCGCTATCGTCTCGGCGGCTGACCAGTGTGCCATTCAGCGAGCTATAGAACTTGGAATGCACATAGTTCAAGCCAAAGTAGCCGGAGTTGGGTGCGACTCGAAATGGTCTCGCACCCACGAGGGGAGAAAACGCTCCTATCGGAATTCCCGGGAAATTCGGATTGCTCGATGCGCCCGCGCCCTGATCACTTGAGAAGGAGTGTTGCACAACGGCATCTGTATAAGTGTAGCCTCCGCGAACGAAGAGACGGCTATTGATCTTGTATTCGGCTTCGAACTCAACGCCTTGTGTACGGAATGCTTCGGAGTTGACATAGGCACCGAACTGAAGGGCTGCCAGTTCGTCCGTCGGGACTCCCAGTTCGGCCAGCCCGCTTTGGGGAACGAATTCAATTCCGTTCGTGAACTGATTGTGGAAGTAGGTTATTCCGATCCGCGCCCGGCCATTTGAAAGCTGCTGATCGATACCTGCGTCGTAGGTACGTGAATTCTCTGGACCGATTTGCCCGACATGATATTGGTCGATCAAATGGATGGTAGTTGGATCTGACGCAAGGGTATCGTAGAGAGAACTTGTTTGCTCGCCGATGTTCGGTTCCTTGATACCTTTGCCGAAGTTTGCGTGGAGCTTCGTCCCACTCAACCAGCCTGATGCCGAAGGTCGAGCAAGATAGTATGCGATCGAAGCACGCGGCGTTCCGGCAAGTCCGAAGAGGCCATTGTCTTCAATGCCGCTTCCAAGGGTGTAGTAGAGGCGATTGCGAAGGTCGCCTGAGACTTGGACGGTGTAACTGTAGTTGCCTCGGCTGATCGAACTTGCCGGCGACGCAGTGTACTGTGTCGAACCGCGCTCAGCCTCATACCTGAAGGCTCCGAGGGCGACGATGTGAGAATTGACGCGGTAATCAGTCTGCGCATAGATAAAGTCGCGGTTTGTTATAGTAGCAAACTGATTCGGATAGGTGGCGCCAGCAAACTGAAAGATCGCCTGCCCTGTGACGCTGTAGCCGTTCGCGCCGTTGATAGTGATGGGAGCGCCGAGATAATTACCGAACCCGTCGGGAATTCCTGTGGGCGCAAAGTCGTCGTACGCGGATCGCAGGCGAAGGCCGCCGTAACGAATTTCATTGTGCCATTTTTCAGTTGCTTGGTTGTTCCACGCGCCGTTTAAATAAGTGTTCTGTGCTTTTTCGGCAGCGTCATCGGGAATGCCGTACAAGAGTATGGCATTGGGTTGCCCCGCGGAGACGGATAGATGACGTACGGTGAAGCGAAGATCATTCGCTGGGTTGGGGTCCCATCCAAAGTTGCCCGCGTAGGTAGCGTTGTGAAATGAGTCGTTCGGCAGATTGTTTCTGCTGTCCAGACGCCCAAAGGCGCCGTAATAGTCGAATTGCTTCGCGACGCCACTGGCTGTCGCCTCATTGTGATAGGTGCTGAAGTTTCCGGCGTCGCCTGCGTAGGTAAGCAGCGGCAATCTGGTTGTGCCGCGTGCGGTTGTCATACTAACGACGCCTGCCAGCGCGTCCGAGCCATAGAGGGCACTATTGGGCTCGCGCAGAACTTCAATTTGCTGAAGACCAACGGTTGAGAAGTTCGAAAAGTCGACGGCTCCTCCGATGTCATTTGCTGGTACATCATCAATCAGCACCTTATTCGCATCGGTATTACCACCCCGAATCGATAATCCGGTAATGCCACCGAGCTGTCCGACTTGCGTGACCTGCAGGCCGGGGATTTGGGGTAAGGGATCTGGTACCTCAGTGTATTGGCGAAAATCATTTTGAGTCAGCACGGTTACGGACGCACCAAGCTGCGCGATTGGCGTGGGAGTCGCGGTCGCAGTAACGGAGACCTGTTGCGTCAGAGTCTGCGTGCTTAGTGTGAGATCTAACTCTGCCCGGTCCGATTGTGTCAGATAAACTGGCTCGCTTGTTGTGCTTTGAAATGTGGGAGCAGAAGCGCGAACGCGGTAGAGCGTGTTCTGAGAGATGGCAAAGGAATAGTTGCCGGCCGCATCGGTGATAGCTGTCTTCAAGGCGGTCGTTCCATCCAGGAGATCGACTTTGGCGCCTACGACGATCGCTCCAAGCGGATCTCTAACCGTTCCGCGCAGAGAGCCTTGCTCAGCAGCAAGCCCACTGATGGGTGACAAAAAAAGCGAGGTGATAAACAGTAAGGTTGTCCAAAAGACGGCAGGCGATTTACCAAGTGCTCGATTCATGTATTTTCCCCCTCGGGTTCTGAAACAAGGCCGGTCTCCTGACTTACGCTTCTCTGAACCTCGGCTGCCTTCCCGGAGACTTCTCCAGTGGCGTTGCACATCCATGCCTTGGTTCTCTGCGCTTACAGTTACGGGGTAGTGGCGGATTCGCACCGCGCTTCCCGACACCTTGCTGTTGATGAATGGTTACAAGCTGAACGGCTCAGCTCAAAGGATGAAACTGTTTTGCGAGGTCCTCCAGTGCGTCGATGGCTACCGGGCTCGGGAAGTTGATCCTGTCATCCACGTAATACACCCGATGTGTTTTAATCGCCGCCATATTGCTCCAGCCTGGGCGGCTCTCTAATACTTCCAAGGTGGTTTTTCCGCCGCGGACGAGCAGCAATGCATCGGGCGCGCGTGACAACACAACTTCCAAGCTGACCTCCGGCCATTCGGTGCTTAGATCATCCGTGATGGAATGTCCCCCTGCCGCGTCGATAATTTCCGTGATGAATGCATGTTTCCCGATCGTTGTGATGGGGTCGTACCAGACCGGCATAAAGACTGTTGGCGATGGGAGATGCTTGGTGCGAGCTTTCACTGCCTCAACGCGCTGCCGCAGATTGTGAACCAGCGCCCCCGCCTGCTGCGGGCGATTCAATGCCTCTCCGATGGTCTCTATGGAGTGAAAGATTCCGGCGATGCCATGCGGGCTTACCAGAAATACGGGAATCCCGACCCGCTCAAGTTGATGGGTCGCTTCCATTGGTCCCATGGGCTGCACTCCGATGACCAGATCCGGGTGGAGAGACAGAATCGTCTCTATCGACGGGTTGATCAGGTTGCCGATGCTTGGCTTTGAAAGGGCCTCTGCAGGGTATCTTGTGAAATCGCTGATTCCGACCACATCGTCTCCTGCGCCTAGGGCGTAGACCGTGTCGGTGACGCTCGGCATCAGGCAGATCACACGGTGCGGGTGATCCGGAACCACTACTTTGCGACCCATCTCGTCGGTCAGTGTACGACTTGCAAAACAGGGAGCCGCCAACAGCGTGGCGAGGGCCACAGCCGAGAGAAGCCGCTTCATGCAGTCACTTCCAGCCCGCCAGCGATGCGCGATACGAGCCCTTCTCACGGCATCACCTCCAAGTGTCCCTTCAGCGCGAGTGGTAATCCGGCAATCATTAGTACTGCGTCGTCCGCGAGCGTGGCGATCTTTTGGTTGAGTTCTCCAAGCTGATCGCGATACCGGCGGCCCAGCGGGTGTGTAGGAACTATGCCGCTGCCAACCTCGTTAGACACCAGCACCACCGCGCATTGCGTCCGTTGCAACGCTTCACACAGCGCCCCGATACGGCGGTCGATAGCGGATTGGTTCTCGCCTTCTGCTTCGAGGAGGTTCGCCGCATAGAGCGTGAGGCAATCTACAACGATCATGTCGCAGGTGAGTTCATAGCTCGAGAGAACTCGTGGCAATTCCAGAGGTTCTTCCACCGTCAGCCATTCCTTGGGGCGATCCGCCCGGTGCCGTTCGATCTTGGCGCGCATCTCGTCATCTGAAATCTTCGCCGTCGCGACGAAGACAACACGACCCGACTGCTCGGCCAGTTGTTGGGCGTAGCGGCTTTTGCCACTGCGTGCACCACCTAGGACGAGTGTTACCGAACCCTGGCGCGTCTCCTGCATGGTCAGCTCCTTACCCCTTCGTGCGCGAACGCACGTGGAGCAGAGCGGGAATGAATTTAGGCAGCGCTCGCGCAGACCTCTTTTTGGATGGGTCTGCGAAGAATGCTTTTCAGCTCTCCCAGCGAAGCTGAATCAAGCCCGGCAAGTCTCCGGCGGGTCTCCTGACTTGCGCTTCATCGAGCTTTGACTCACCTTCCCAGGACGCATCCCAGTGGCTTAGAAAAATTGTCAGAGCTCTCGACGCTTACAGTTACGGGGTAGCGACGGATTCGCACCGTCTTCCCAACACCGGATGAAATGAGACTATCTTGCCTGCAACATTGGGTCAAATCCGGAGAGAGTTCTAACGGCGAGGAGAAGCCTACGCGGCTTTGATGAACTGCCGCGCAGCCGCCCGCGCATCCCTGATTAGGTCGGGAAGCCCCACACCCCGATAACCATTACCTAGAAGCCACAATCGATCCAACCTTTGCACTCGGTCCTGCAGTTCAGCCATGCGCTCCAGATGGCCGACAGCGTACTGCGGAAGACTGCGCGGCCAACGGCGAATCACTGTGATTTGCGGTTCCGGCAGCGGTCCGAGAATCCTTGCGAGCTCCATCCGGGCTACAGCGGCGGTCTCGTCATTACCGCAGGCCATCAGGCGATCCGCCGCTCTACCGCCAAAGAATGCCCGCAGCAGCCGCCCGCCTTGTGGAACTCGGTCCTCGAATTTCTGGTCGACGAAAGTGCATGCCAGCAAAAGGCTGTCCGACCCCTTTGGGACCAGGAATCCGAACCCCGGCGGTAACTGCAGCTTTGAGGCATCTTGAAACCCAAACCCTACAACGACCGCAGAGCTGGCTTCCATCTCCATCAACTCCGCCGCTCGCGGATCCAAGGGCTGTATCAGCGTGCGAGCCACATCGATCGGGGGCGCCATCATGACTGCATCAAAACGTTCGACTCCTCTCGCAGTGCCTACCAGCCATCCTTCCTCATCGCAAGCGACGAACTGAACCTCTGCCGCCAGTCGAACCCAATCCTCTGGAATCGTGGCAATCATGCGGTCAACCAGCGTACCCATTCCGCTACGCAGCGTAGTAAAAATCGAATCAGTCTTCGTACCTGAACTCCGCGTCTGCAGAGCAGCAATCAGACTGCCGTGCTCACGCTCCATCGCTACGAACGGAGCCATCACCGCCCGGACGCTCAGCTTTGCCACGTCTCCACCGAAGACTCCGCTCAACAGCGGAGCTCCGACTTTTTCGAGCACCTCCTCGCCAAAGTGTCGCTGCACAAACGTGGCGACGCTCTCATCTTTTTCAGGTGCGCATGCCCGCAACATTACCGCGTGCGAAATCTCGTCGTGATAAGCCTGCTTCGCCTCAGCGCTGAATATCTGTGAAGCATCGAGTGCATCAAGATTTCCCGGTACCATCATCCGCATACCGTCCGGCATCGACTGCAGCTTCCCATCGATCAACACGTATGTCTTTCGCCCAGCGTCGTTCGAAGTCATCACCTCATCGCCCAGATTCAACTCCTCTGCCAACTCGCGTGCCCACGGCTTTTCGCTTACCCATGCATCGGGACCACATTCAATCACAAACCCGCCTTCGCGCACCGTTTCGACAATCCCACCCAAACGAGTCGAGGCTTCAAACAACACAGACTGCACCGCCGCGCCGTCTCGGGCCAGCCGAGCCAGTTCATACGCGGCCGCCAGACCTGCCACTCCTCCGCCGATGACCGCAACTCGCTTCATTTTCTCTCCACGACAATGAAAAAGCGGAAGCCGCAGCCGGCGCGCTGCATTTCTCGGCAGCCTAGACTCCTGCAGGGACCGTGATCTCGTCGACGGTTGCTTTATACTCCCCCGATACAACCTCGGCCAGTGCCTTCACGAGCAACTCAGAATCATTCAGACTTTCGGCGCGCCACAGCTTCAATCCCAACTCGTCTGCAAACTTGCGGAAGGCAATATCGATGTCATAGAGAATCTCCACGTGATCGCAGAGGAAACCCACCGGCTGGATTACGACTCCCGCATGTCCTTCGTCGCGAATTGCTTTCAAGCTTTCCTCGACTGTTGGCCCTATCCATGGACCACCACTCATCCCCTGGCTCTGAAAGGCAAAGTACCAGTCCTGTTCACCGAACCCAACCGCAGCCATCCTCTCTGCCACCATCTGTGCTGTGCGTTTTGCTTCCACTGGATAGGGATCTGGAGAGATCTGCATTGGTGTTCCCGGACGTGTTCCGGCGACGGAGGCCTCTCCCGTCATAATCGTCCGGCACGGCACGCTATGGGCGGTAAAGAGCACAGGAACTCTGCGTCCGGATTCCGCGCAAGCTTTCCTCCAGACTGGTCGTAATTTCTCGGCAAATGCTGCAGTCAGCGTCGGATTTTCAGCCCAACCGGCGACGAACTCTACCTCCATGCCACCCGCGGCCGCCAGTACTGCACGCCGATAAAGTCCAACACTGGTCCGCGAGTTCTGGGGTGCAAGACACACCGCCTTGAAGTGCGTCACGTCATCCCTTCGCATCTCGTCGATTACATCGGCGATATAGGGATGCCAGTTCCGCATTCCTACATAAACCTGTTCACCTCCCAGAGCCTTCCCGAGCAGGTGGCCTTGTATCATCGTCCACTTCGTAAGTGGCGGCGCTTCAATACCGGGTGTTTCGCGGAGACCAATCTGCGCATAACGGTGCTGCAACTCCTGGACCACTTCTTGCGGAAGGGGCCGGCCACCCGTCACCTTACTGAGGTACTCGGCCATCTCACCGAGCACATCCGGCGTTCCATGCGCGAGCAGCAAGATCGCGCTTTTCTTGCCTCCGATGCTCGCAGTCTCTATGTTCACGACGCGCTGAACTCCTTCACCCATTCCACGACGCGAATCACACTATCCACTGGGGTTCCGGGCACAATCCCATGTCCAAGATTGAAGATGTGTCCAGGCCTCCCGGCCGCGGCAGTTAGCACTTCACGTACGCGTTCCCTTAACACTTCATCCGGCGCAAACAGAGCGATCGGATCGAGATTGCCCTGTACCGCGCAGCCTGCACCCACAGCCTTCCAGCCAGTCTCCAGTGGAACCCGCCAGTCCAGACCAATAACGTCCGCGCCGGTTTCGCTCATCGCGGGCAGCAGGGACGCAGTCTCCACGCCAAAGTAAATTACCGGCACACCCATCGCTTTAATCCGCTGTACTAACTCAGTCGTCCACTCCAGACAGTACTGGACATAGTCGCCCACGCTCAGTTTACCCACCCAGCTGTCGAAGACCTGGATAACGTCTGCCCCTGATTCCACCTGCTGGCGGGCATACGCAACCAGCACGGTCACAATTTTTTCCATCAGCAGCGACCATGCCGCTCCATCTGAGTACATTATTTTCTTGGTCGCGATGTAGTTGCGGTCTCCACCGCTCTGCTTGCCGCCTTCGATCATGTAACCGGCCAGTGTCCAAGGAGCGCCGCAGAACCCAATGATTCCCAAAATATCTCCGTCATCCCTCGGCCGGGAGAAGTGAGAGGCAACCTGCTCAATCGCCAGCGCGACATAAGCCAGTTCCTCGACTCGGTCCGTTCTGAGCGCCTTTACCTGCTCCAGCGTACGCACAGGCGTATGCACTACCGGCCCCTCGCCTGCCACAAACTCAAAGTCCAGTCCCATTGGCGTCAGCGGCAACAATAGATCCGCAAATATGATGGCAGCATCCACACCGAGTCGTTCCGCAGCGGTAATCGTCACTTCCGCTGCAATCTCCGGCGTCCTGCATATCTCCAGCAGCGTATGATGTTTCCGCACAGCCATGTACTCGGGCATGTAACGTCCAGCCTGCCGCAAAAACCATACAGGCGTTCTGTCTACCGGAAGCCGCAGACATGCCCGCACAAAGCGGCTTTCGCCCGCTGCTTTATCGACAGCTTGTCGCGCTGTCTTCTCATCTGCAATTGCGTCGCTCAAATTAATCCCTGTTTCGAGCCTAGCACTTGCACCCTTGGGCGTGCATCTCCCGCACGAGTCGTGACGATGAGGCGAATAACAATGGGTTCACTAAAACCAGATCCCAAACTGTCGAATGGAAGCGATCTCAAGCCTCGAGCCGGAACGTAAACTCCTCAATGACAGGGTTTGTCAGCACCTCACGCGCAATCCGCTCCACCTCTGCCTGCGCGGCGCTCTGTTCCAATCCATCATCCAGCGTCAGCTGGAAATACTTCCCTTGCCGCACGTCGGCAACTCCGCGATATTCCATCCGACGCAATGCGTCCGCAACGGTCTGCCCCTGGGCATCCAGCACCGTTCGTTTCAGCGTGACATAGACATGAGCCTTCATCCTGTCTGATTATAGACAAGGCGCAGTTTTTGCCATCTCGCGGCCTCGATGGCGATATCCAAGGTGTCCTTAGGCCATGACCGGCATCACATTCGCAACCGCGATTTTTTTCCGCATAAGAGAGAAGAGAAGCCCGATTTATGACGAATTATCTGGAACTGCCTATAGGGCCCAACAGCCCCGAGGTTATCAACGCTGTCATCGAGATCCCTTATGAAGGCAGCAACAAATACGAGTACGACAAGGAACTGAATGTCTTCCGTCTCGACCGCAACCTCTACTCCCCCGTCCATTACCCTGGCGACTACGGGTTCATCCCCAGCACTTTAGCCGACGACGGCGATCCTATTGACTGCCTCGTTCTTGTCGATGCCCCCAGTTTCTCGGGTTGTGTGATGGAGGTCCGCCCCATTGGCGTTCTAGAGATGCTGGATCAGGGTCTTGGCGATGAGAAGATTCTCTGTGTAGGGAAGGGAAATCCCCGCTACAAGGACGTCTGGAACTTCTCCGAGATCTACCCCCACATGCTCAAGGAGATTACTCACTTTTTCTCCATCTACAAAGACCTTGAGGGCAAGCGTGTTGAAGTCAAAGGGTGGCGCGACGCAGCCTTTGCCCGCACCAAAATCTCCGAAGCTCAGCAGAACTTCATCGAAAACAAGATCAACCCCAAACCGAAACCTGTCCCTCACAAAACGGAACAGACTGCAGAGCAGAAGAGAAGGGTTTCAGATTAGGCGGCCCTGTTTCGCAACATCATGCGAGCAACCAGGTAAACCAGGGGTCCCGCAGTCGCCACAATCGCCGCAAATCCCAGCGCCGGCAACCCAGCCAGCCGCTCGCCCCGGGCCGCCCACAACGCAAACCCGATCAGTAGTGTTGGTCCGACACCGACGATCACCGCTCCCCACAATCCACCCGGCACCCGAAACGGCCTCAGCAGCCCTGGTTCTTTCACCCGTAGCACGACCAGCGCGACAAACTCCAATACCAATGCAGCTCCATACAACACTAAATCGATCGAGATCAGCCGCTCAAAGGAAAGATTAAGCGCCAGCGCCCATGTTACGGAACACAACACCACACTCACCCACGGAACTCCTGCCACCGTCTTCCGTGTCACCACTTTTGGCAGCAATCCCTCCTCAGCCAAGGCATACGGAACGCGCGTATAGCTCATCATCAGCGCATTAAACATTCCGAATCCATTGATCGTCCCACCCAGAACGACGCACAACGCTAACCACGGCCCTACTACCTCCCGCGCCGCATCGGCCCACGCGCCAGTGGAGAATCTGTCTGCCGGAATTCCCGCCAGCCCAACAGCTGCCAGCGGCAGAATATACGTCAACGCAACAAGGGCCGACGCTGCAAGCATCGCCCGCGGATAGTTCCGTTGCGGCTCCACGACTTCCTGCGCCACCGTCGAAGCATTATCCCATCCCATGTAATTCCAGAGCGTCACCGACACCGCGCCAGCCAAGTCATTTCCAGCTGTCGGTAAAGAACGAAACGCCGCGAGTCCGGAATGAGCGACCAGCCCCTTCCACAGTCCCGCCGCCGTCAAAACCACGAACGGAGATAGAAGCAAACAGAAAAGCCCAACCGATCCCTCGCCGACAGATTTAGCTCCGCGCAGATTCCATGCCGCGCACAGTATCACCACCGCCAGTGCCCAAAGCGTCCCACGTCCGCCAGCGGTCCAGGTCGGCTCGATCCTCCCCAGATAAAGCACAAAGATGACCGGGTAGATCGCCATGTCGAAGATGCTTGCGGCCAGACTCAGCCAGGCCTCCTGGAACCCCCAGAACTCACCCAGCGCTCGCCGCACCCAGCAGTAATACCCACCTTCCTCCGGTAAAGCTGAAGCCAGTTCCCCCACCATCAAACTCGTCGGCAGGCTCCACACCAATGGCACGAGAGCAAGCAGCAGCAGAGCGCGCCCGTAACCTGCCTTGCCAATAATGTCCTCGAGTCCATAGGGCCCACCCGAGACCATGAAATATGTCGCCGCTATCAGCGGCACCAACCGCATCTTCTTCGAGCCACCCAACGCCTTCGCCACCCCACCCCCTAGCGCCATTGATACGGTCAGACACAAATCTACCGGAACGGAGCGGAATCTCCTCAACCCTCACGGTATAATCTCAAAAGCCGGAAGAAACAGGTTGCGGAGAGTTGGCCGAGAGGCTGAAGGCGGCGGTTTGCTAAACCGTTATAGGGCTTTAAAACTCTATCGAGGGTTCGAATCCCTCACTCTCCGCCAGTAAGTCCACGTGTAAT
>Ga0209624_10000732_pt1 | contig 28434 bp, 22 predicted proteins | sample JacPinW_OM2H0_O1_FD_188565 | JGI IMG/M metagenome (GOLD analysis project Ga0209624, IMG submission 188565) | Forest soil microbial communities from Algoma, Ontario, Canada - Jack Pine, Ontario site 1_JW_OM2H0_O1 (SPAdes) (version 2) | ecosystem: Environmental > Terrestrial > Soil > Boreal...
CGGCACACCCGACGGGAAACGTCCCGGACGCGTCGTCGTGGCGACCAGCGACTTTGCCCACCGCACCCTACTTGAAGACGAGGCCGTCGCCTACCACGAGGGCATCCCAGGCCACCATATGCAGCTCTCTGTCCAGCAGCAGCTCAAGGGCCTACCCAAATTTCGCCTACATACCGGCTTCAGCGCCTACACCGAAGGCTGGGCGCTCTACGCCGAACAACTCGGTAAAGAGGTCGGCTTCTACCAGGACCCTGTCAGCGACTACGGCCGCCTCAACTCCGAGCTCTTCCGCGCCGTCCGCCTCGTCGTCGACACCGGCATCCACGCCAAAGGCTGGACCCGCGATCAGGTCGTCGACTACATGCGCAAGAACGACGTCAACGAGCCGCTCATCCAATCCGAGACCGACCGTTATATCGCGTGGCCCGCGCAGGCCTGCTCCTACAAGCTCGGCCAGCTCAAGATCATCGAACTCCGCGAACGCGCCCGGCAAGAGCTGGGCCCCAAATTCGACATCCGCTCCTTCCACGACGAGATCCTCAGCGGCGGCTCACTCCCTCTCGACATGCTCGACCAGCGCACCACCCAATGGATCGCCGCCCAGAAAGGTAACGCCAACTGACCCGCATACGGCAGCGCCCAGGGATCCTTCCGTTTCCGTAGATTCTCTGATTTGTCGATAGCATCCGACCACAATGACAAGAGCCATCCCGATAAAGATGGCGTAGGCATCATGGACGACTCCAAGGAGTTACTCCCGCAATATCTCCGTTTCGTCCGCGGCATCATCGACTCCGAAGACCTCCCGCTAAACGTCTCGCGCGAGATTCTGCAGCAGAATAAGGTCCTCACCAGCATCAAGACCGCCAGCGTCAAAAAGATCCTCTCCGAGCTGAAGACGATCGCCACCAACGATCCCGAGAAGTACAAGTTGTTCATCGCCGAGTACAACCGTCCGCTGAAAGAGGGTTTGTACGGTGACTACGCCAACCGCGAGACGCTGCTCGACCTCATCCGCTTCAAGTCCACCAAGGTCGATGGCCTCACCTCGCTCGCCGAAGCCAAGGCACGCATGCAGCCCGACCAGAAGAGCCTCTACTACATCACTGGTGGCACCGAAGCTCTCCTCCGGAACTCGCCTCTGCTCGAGGTCTACAAGAAGAAGGACATTGAAGTCCTCATCCTAGATGACGACATCGACGAGATCGTCTTCTCCGCCGTCGACAAATACGGTGAAACCGACCTCAAGGCCGTCAATAAAGGCGCAGCCAGCGAAGACCTGAAGAGCGAAGCCGAGCCCGAGAAGGCCGAATCGCTAAAGCCTTTCCTCGAAAAACTCAAGGCCACCTTGGGAGACGCCGTCAAGGAAGTCCGCATCTCCACACGCCTAACCGACAGCCCCTCCGTCATCGTCTCCGACGAAGACGAACCCTCCGCCCGCATGCGCCAGATGATGCAGGCCATGGGCCAGAAAAACCTTCCCGAGATGAAACCCACGCTCGAGATCAACCCCGATCACGAGATCATCAAAAAGCTCCTCACGAAATCCGACGAAGCAGCAATACAAGACGCCGCATGGCTACTCTTCGACCAAGCCCTCCTTCTCGAAGGCGTCCCGCTCAAAGACCCGGCCACTTTCGTCCAACGTCTCAATCGCGTCCTTAACCAATCCATCTAGACCGAAATCGCCTTCCCAGACGGGGAGGCGGGACTTCGATGCTGAGCTTTGAACGATCCAACTGGGTCCAGCGAAGGGAATGCATGGGGTGGCGGAGTATAGGTTGCTGCTGAGCGCAGGGAAGGTCGTGCGAGCGGAGAAGATTGGGGCTAAGGACCTCGAGGGGGGCGAAGAGCGGTTGAAAGAGGCGAAGCTCGACCAACTCTGGCCAACTGGATCTCAGGCGAATTTTGTGCGCATCGGAATGCTGAATTGCCACTCGGGAGTTTGCGAACTGGTTTTCATGCCTTGAGCCAATGATCTTGCTTTCCCTTGACATTCGACAAGAATAAATTTATACATCTACTGTCGATCGTCAAGGGGAGACCGATGCCGCCATCTACTGACCTGCTCCAGGGTACACTCGATCTCCTCATCCTTAAGACCCTCGCACTTGAGCCCATGCATGGCTGGGGCATATCCCAACGCATCCAGCAAATCTCGAACGACGTGCTGCAGGTCGGCCAGGGCTCCCTTTATCCTGCCCTTCATCGTCTCGAATACAGAGGCTGGATCCACTCCGATTGGGGCAGCTCCGAGAACAACCGCCGCGCAAAGTTCTACTCTCTCACCGGCACAGGCAAGAAGCAGCTCAAGACCGAACTCGCAACTTGGGATCGACTTAGCACTGCTATTGCTACCGTCATTAATCAGGTGCCGGAGGCCTCCACATGATCCACGAATTCTTCACCCGCCTCCGCTTTCTCCTCACACGCCGTAAGCCCACTGAGCTGGACGAAGAACTCAGCTTCCACATCGAACAATCGACAGACGCCAACATTGCCGCAGGACTTACCCCACAAGAGGCCCGTCGCCAGGCACTCATCGAATTCGGCAGCATCGAACGAACCCGCGAGCAATCTCACCGGCAACGTCCAGGCTGGTTCCTCAGCACCCTCCTGCAAGATATCCGTTACGCAATTCGTGGCTTCCGCCGCAGCCCGCTCTTTACCTCCGCTGTGATAGCCACACTTGCCCTCGGCATCGGCGCCAACGCCGTCATCTTCACACTGCTCAACGGAACCCTACTTCGCCACCTCCCCTATCGCGCACCCGGCAATCTCATCGAGATCTCTCCGCTGAACGCGAAGGGCGATCGCACAGGGAGCTCAATTGCCGACATCGAACAGTGGCAGCAGCAAAGCCATACTCTCGACGGCGTCGCTTATTACGCTGGCACACCGGCTTATCTTCAGGCGGCCAGCGACCAGGAGATCTCCCAAACCAACATAAGCCCAAATCTCTTTGATCTTCTCGGCACAGCGCCTGCAGTGGGACGCACCTTTACCCCAGCCGACCAGCAGGGCAAAAGCCACGTCGTCATTCTCAGCGATGCCATCTGGCGCGGAAACTTCCACGCGGCCAGCGACATCCTCGGTAAAGTCGTCAAGATCGACGACGCCCCGATGACCGTCGTCGGCGTCATGCCCCGGGGTTTTGCCTTTCCCGCCGATGAGCACAACTCACAGGTCTGGACACCCGCTGAAATTGATGCAAAGTCACACCTCAGAAATTACGACACACTGTGGTTCGACGTTATTACCCGGCGAAAGAACGGTGTCTCCCTCGCAACTGTCTCTGCCGAGCTCACCGCAATCCAGAGACGCCTCGTCTCGCTATACGCCGACGAGATGGACCCCTCCATCGCGCCATCGCAAATCCGCGTCGAGGACTATCGCTCAACACTGAGTAAAAATCAACGCCCTGCCCTGCTCGCGCTCTCTGCGGCAGTCTTCGTTATCTGGCTTATCGCCTGCGCCAACGTGGCCAATCTCATGCTTGCGCGGAGCACCACCCGTCAGCGCGAGTTCGCCGTACGCGGCGCTCTTGGCGCCAGCCGCTGGCGGCTCGTGCAGCAGCTCATCGTCGAAAGCCTTCTTCTAAGCGCCTCCGGATCTATCTTCGGGATCGCGCTCGCACAGACGCTCTTACAGCTCCTCCGCCACACCATCACCGCACAAATCGCTATACCCATCGTCCTGCAGCCAGACATCCGCGTCCTCTCCGCGCTTCTCGTCCTGAGCGTGCTCAGCGCACTCGCTTTTGGCGTTGCACCGGCTATCCTCGCATCCGGCAGGCCGCTCGAAGCCTCGCTACGTCAGGGCGGAGCACAGTCAGGCACCGGGCGCGGGCAGCATCGAACGCAGCGCGTGCTAGTCATGGCAGAGATCGGCCTCTCCCTCACCATGCTTGTCGCCTGCGGCCTTCTGCTCAAAACGGTTTTCGCTCTCCGGCATGTGCCGCTCGGCTTCCGCACCGATCATGTCTACGTCCTCGAGACCCACCTGCCCGCCTTCAAATACCGGATCCTCGATGTCAACACCCTCGTATACAAGCCACTTCTCGAACGCGTCAAACGTATGCACGGCGTAGAGTCTGCAGCCATCACCACGCTCGTTCCGCTCGATAAAGGCTTCAATATAACTTTGAATCTTTACCTCGGCGCTGGGACTGCGAAAGATTCCCTCGGGCGAACATTTGCAGCGACTGCGAAGGCCACAGGGCCGGAGCTGCAACAGGTCCTTGGGTTCAAGATGCTCAAGGGCCGTTACTTCAATGAGCACGACACGCCGGACTCGCAACTCGTAGCTGTCGTCAATCAAGCTTTTGCCAAGTCTTATGAAAGCGGCGACAAGAAAACCTCCATCAATGACTTCTCGTTCGGCTTCGGAACAGACCGAAAGTGCAAAATCGTCGGCATCGTCGACGACTTCCACCAAGCCAGCATCGCGGAGTCAGCCGTTCCCGAGATCGATCTCAACGCTGCTCAGATGAAACCCGCGGACGGCTTCTATCGACCGATGCTCCAGGCACGCGCAGAGCTTGCCATTCGCGCTGGCGAAGACGAGAAAAGTTTCATCCCCGACCTACAGCGCGTCATGCGTGAGCTCAACCCGGACCTCGCCGCCACCAACCTCCGTACCATGGATCAGGTCGTTGAAGACTCCATGGGCAGCCAACTCCTCGCCGCTCATCTGCTGGAGGCATGCGGAGGTCTCGCACTCGCAGTCGCACTCATGGGCCTCTACAGCTTACTTGCCTATCTCGTCACGCTACGGCGGCGGGAACTCGGTCTGCGCATGGCCCTTGGCGCACAACGCGAGCAGGTTCTCTCACTCGTTCTAGGTCAGGCAGGCCGCTTGCTTGCAGGCGGCATCATCCTTGGCCTGACCATCAGCCTCGCCACCACCAGGCTCCTCACCCACTTCCTTTTCGGCGTCAAACCGCAAGACATCGCCACCATCGCCGCGGCCGCCCTCCTCATGGCGATCGTAGGCATCCTCGCAGCGTGGCTCCCCGCCAGAAAAGCCGCCGCCATTGACCCCATGGAAGCATTGCGAACCGATTAGGACTGCGACCACCCCCATGGCACTCAACTCATACAGCGGCAGAATTCGAACGGGTCTGGCAAGACTCTCACTCTTGTCCGCCTTGCAACTTGGCCTCCTCTGCACGGGCTGCATGCATCGTCCACTTCAGATCAATCGCACTTATACGCTCGAAGGTGCCCCGGAATATCCACTGCTCGTTCCTTCAACCTCACAGGAGAAGGTCGACGGCGATTTTCAACTGTCCCTCGTCACTCTCTCTAGCGACCCGAACAAAACCGATTCAACCTTCGCCCGGAGATGCTCGATCAACGGACCTGTCTTCTCCCTGACTCCCGGCGACCCTGCACGCTTCGATCGATGGTACGTCAAGAGCCCCAGCGTGCAGGGCTGGCAGAAGAATGGTAGCGAGATCAACATGAGCGCGGAATGGAGCCGCTTCACCAACAATCTTCTATTGCTTGTACGTCAAGGTTGTTTCCCTTTGAAAGAGAGTGTATCCGTGATCACAAGAACGGTCGTCGAGAACATACCTTTCCCGGCGAGCGAGTCCCTTCTGTTCTTCTACTCTCTGAGTGGCGCGGGTTTTGTAGACCTCGTACCGGGCATGCAGATAAGAATCGAAAGAACTCTTTTCGACAGCGTCGGCTCAAAACAGAATGCGGCGAACTATCGCGGTTCAGTCGATGCACGATATGAAGTCGTTCCGCTATCTCAGACAGGTGTGGCACTTCGTCTTTCAAAGACCGAGAACCGTCGATCAGGAAAAGCGCTTGGTGCCGAAGCAAACCTGATCTTCGGACTACCGTCTCGCTTTGCCAGCAAACCAATGCTGAGGCTCTTCCTCGAATCCATTGGGGAAAATAAAACTAACCGGGCTCCGATCCTGATAGGCGCCACTAACGCGTCCGATCTTACTACTGCAACACGCCAGATCGAGAGCAACCAATCTGTGGCATGCCCTGTCGCTTGGGGCGCTGAGATCGACTGCGTTTCCTTCAACAAGGGGACAGCGGTGAGTCTGTTGTCTTCGCTCTGGATCAACGACCGATTGATCTATCTTCCACTTGGCACATCGCTGTACTACGTTGTTGAAACCGTCTCCGGGAGCGAACATGGGCAAGCACGAGCACTAGAAACCATATCCCTCAGACGCCCCTTGGCGACGGGTGGTTATGCTGAAGTCATCTTCCCTCGGACCCTGACAAGTGCGCAGCAAGTGATTCTGCTCAGCGGAGATCGCTTGACTTGGGAACACTAGTCGAAGCTCTCCAGCATTAAGGCGTACTCGGCAGTGATGCGTCTTTGGTATCCTGCCGCATACCCATCCACGGAGATCCATCCGATGCCAGTTGCCGTCGCCGACCAAGCACTCTACGACCTTGTCAGCACCTCTGCACCGACTACCATTGAGCAGGTCATTGAGATCATGCAGCAGATCGACGACTGCATCCCCAACGACGATGGTCTCAAGTGGTTCAATCGCCTCTATCTCGCCGTAACCCGGCAGGTAGACCTTCAGCCGGTGGGCGACTGGAAGGATCCCTCCTGGCTGATCGATCTCGATGTCGTCTTCGCCGGATTCTACCTCCGCGCTCTGGCCGGTTTCCTCAGCGGCGATCCCAGTGTTCCTTCTTCATGGACCGCGATGTTAGAAGCACGGTATCGTACCGGCGTGGACCGCATACAGTTTGCCCTTGCTGGCATGAACGCCCATATCAACCACGACCTCGCCCTCGCCCTACTGGCGGTCGATGCGCAGACAGGCGTGGTCCCAGGTCTCGCGAGTCCGCAGCATGTCGACTATCAGGTGGTAAACCTCCTGCTCAATTCCGTGATGCCTTCCGCGCTCCAGATGCTGGCTGCCGACACCCTCGGCGTGCTCGCCGAGGATACCGGCAAGATCGGTCGCCTCCTGGCCTTTTGGGATATTTGTCGCGCCCGCGACCTCGCCTGGGATTTCGCCAACCATCTGCGCGACCTTTCTGGCGTTGTCCGGCAGGCTGCCCTGGATGCGCAGGACCAAATCACTGGCGCCTTAGGAAGGGCTATCCTCTCCTTCGACTGAGGCCCTCGAAAGCAGTTAGCCAGGGCTACAAGGTGGACAAGAGCGTCAACGACGTCAATGGCATCAATCGTTTACATTGGTGCCGGGAGAGGGGGTCGGTCTTTTGCTGTCTATTGAGTAGACGTAACTTATTGAATTTAGGTTTTGTTAGAAGTGTCAAAAAGGATAGAAACGCATATCGTGGGCACAATCTGGGCACACGGCCCGAGCTCCCCTGCCGAAGGGCAGTCATCGAGGGTGGGGCTTCGCCCTTGGCACCACCACCGATCGCTCGCGCCTTGGTGCCAACCTCCCGGAACTGAACGGCCAACTCGCCGAAAGTCACGATTCGATCCGCAGTCAACCGGTCCGCACCGACAGTAAAGTTGGTCTAGGCTCCACCTTCTGACCCGCAGCTTTCCTCGCCCAATATCCTCGACCAGGAATTGGGACGAAGAGCTTCTTACAGACCTTGGCCAGTCCGACGTCTGATATTCCAAACTCCTTCGCCACCTTTTGTACGGGACGATCCCAGACTTTCTGGTAAAGTTCCTCGCGGTTGTACTTGGCCAGTAGGTCGCGAGACACGATGCGGTTTTGATCCATGTACCTTTTGCGTGCGGCGGACTCGGATGGGAACAGATCTTTGAACCCCAGGTGCGACATCCACCATCGCTTACCGGCCAGATGCTCCCTCATTCGAGGAGCCGCGAGCAATTCCCGAATCGTCGCCTCTGATGCAGCCTTGTGCTTTACGAGCAGCTTCAGCCAGTCCACGGTCACGTCTGCCTCGCACTCGTAGAGCGCCTTCCGTAGATAGTCCATCTGCCTTCGATCGTCCGGCTTCCAAAGAGCCCCGCTCTCCGCAAGTACTTCAGCAACGTCAAAAGTGCGATGGAACTCGAAAATGGAGTGCTTGGCATTGGCTCCTCGACGGAATGAAGCATGAAGCTGGAGATGCGACAGACACCTATCGATAGCAGCCGACCCTCCGTTCGACTTACCGTTCGGATTCGCCCCAAGGCTCAGCAGATAGCGGACAACATCTGTATTGCCTCCGATTGAAGCGCAAACCAGGAGGTCGCCAAGGTCGTCGGCCTCATTATTAGCCTTTAGCCTCCTCAAAACATCGACACTCTCACCCAACGCGGCGGCTTCCATCGCTGTTCCGTAACACTCCGGATCATCCCGTTCATAGGGTCTGGGTCCCTTGGTTCGCGGATCTGCTCCTGCCCACATTAGCAAACTCACCCACTTGAGGTCTCCTATGTGGCAGAAATAGCGGAGCACTCGGTCGATCTGTTCCTGCAACTGGGCCGCCACCTCCGGATGGGATTTCTTGTAATCGATAAAGGGACGAAGTGCGGTTCGCACTTTGTCTCCGAAAGCAACCGTGAATGGAAAGCCGGTAATAACATCGGCCCCACCGTCGAGAAAAAGACGAATTAGAGCTGGTTCCCAAGTGCAAAGAACGTCGGCAAACTGTACGCCGTTGATCTCCGCACCATGTGCGAGAAGGAGTTGCACTAGTTCCAAACTCCGGAGCTTTGTCGCCTCTGCCAGAGCATCGTTTTTCACCTTCTGATTTGTCTCATTGCGAGCGAGCAGCAGAACGAGACTATGGAATCCATTGCGAACGGCAATTTGAAGTGGGGTCTTTTTGAACTCTGGGGGAACCAGGAGAGGTCCACCGGCAGCAATCCATTCTTCGATTTCGTACAGCTTTCCGGAGCGGCAGAGTTCTAGAAGTTCATTTGCCCTGCTGGCGGCAAGTGTCTGGGGATTCATTCAGAGCCCTTATTAAACGCTTCGACCGGAGCCCCAGCCGTCAACTGCGCGGGACCTTGTATCGGTCGCAACGATGATCGTTTGTCCCGGGAATCATGTCGAACTCGCTCTTAATTGGTGAATCGCACACAAAGCAGTAACCCACTGATTCGCCCTCATAGGCCAGCCAAGATTCGATCATCTGATCGAGGTTGTCTGGCGGCTGTATTAGAACCCAATCTTCGTCCATGCGCACCCTCTTCTAACAGTACCGCCTATCAGTCAGCGGATGGCCCGAGTTGTCAGGAATTGTAAAACCAACTGGCATCAGAAGCGACACCAAAAGAAAGCAGGAAAGAGACCGACGGTGTGATTCATAATGAACGCATGAGCACGATACAGAGACAACTGGAGATGGAGGAGATTGGTGCGGCGTTTCAGCCGCATATGGCGATGGCCCGCGCAATCCTTATCCTGGACGAGAACACCTCCTTCCTCAAGGAGTCCCTGGAGAAGCTGAATTTCCGTGTCTACGTCGTCAAGAATGACCTAAAGGACGAGCAGATCGCTCCCCTGCTGGCCCACCGTATCTTTGTAACCACCAACCCGAAGGACTTCCTTTCGGCTGCGGCCATTTACGAATTCTCGATGATCGATACCTCGAACGCCGATCAGGACCCCACCTCTCTGGCCGAGGAGATCTCGGAGGCATGGATCGCGATGACGTTGAAGGGTAAGCAGCCCTTTGTTCTTCATCTGAACCGTGGCGGAGCTCCCTCGCTCGAATCGGTCGATTAGAACTCGCTGTAATGGGGTGCCATTCCTCTTCTCTTCTTCCTCTCGAACCACTCGCCGGTGTTTGGGGTCTTGCCGTGGGGCGCTGGCGGCACCGGCACCGACGGCTGGTCGGTCAACCAGCAGCCGAACCCGGTCTCGATCCTCACAAGGGGGGTACCAGCAGCATATCGCCCAGCAGCAATAAAGCTGTATGCTTTGAACTCCGAATGACGAGAGCTATACCGTGGAGTTCGAATGTTTGACATTACTGGCGAAGACATCCTTCTTCTGAATGATGAGGATCTTCGGGAGCTTATTGGGCGGCTATGCGAAGCCGAAGTACAGAAGATGAATCTTTCGCCTCTTGCAGTCACCTACGGAGGCAATCAAAACGCAAAAGATGGCGGAATCGACGTTCGTGTAACGTTGCCGGTCCAACCAGTCCCTGGCTGCGCGATCGTACGCTCTCATACTGGCTTTCAATCGAAAGCCGAGGACATGCCAAGAGGCAGCATAACTGACGAGATGAAGCCCGGCGGCAACGTCAGAGCATCAATCGTCGAGCTTGCTAACCTTGGGGGTTCATATATCATCGTGAGCTCAAAGGGTTCCGTCTCGGATTCTTCGCTGAATGACCGGCTAACGGCGATGACCGACGCAGTTTCGGACTTGCCGAATGCGGCCTCGCTTCACCTCGCCTTCTATGACCGCAATCGGCTTGCGACCTGGGTCCGTGATAACTCTGGCTTGGCGAGTTGGGCACGGGAAAAAATCGGAAGAGCCCTCTCCGGCTGGAGACCATACGGGGATTGGCCTGTATCCAATGAAGGGGAAACCACGTACTTGGTCGACGAGAAGCTGCGCATTCAGGGCCCGGAAACACAAGGCCAAGGCGATTCAGCACTGGCGGGTATCGAACAAATCCGCACGCGCCTCACTCAGCCGAAAGGCATTGTTCGACTCGTTGGACTTTCCGGAACCGGAAAGACACGGCTTGCGCAAGCGTTATTTGATCGACGGATTGGAGAGGGTGGTCTTGCGCCGAGTCTCGCGATATACACAAACCTGTCCGATGATCCAAGCCCACAGCCAATAGCTTTAGCTTCAAACCTCATCGCAGAGCAGAAGCGTTACATCATGGTCGTGGACAACTGCCCGCCCGAGCTTCACGGACGTCTGTCAGCCTTATGCCGCGCGGCCAATAGCACTCTCAGCCTTCTAACCATCGAATACGACGTTCGCGACGATCAGCCTGAGGGGACGGAGGTCTTCGAGCTACAGCCTGCGTCGGACGATCTGATCGAGAAACTCCTTCAGCGCCGCGTCCCCGACTTGTCACAGGTAAATAGTAGGTCCGTCGCGAAGTTCGCAAGCGGCAATGCCCGAGTGGCGATTGCACTAGCGAGTACGATCGACATTGGCGAAACCGTAGCCGAACTGAGAGACCACGAGGTTTTTCAGAGACTCTTTCGCCAGCGCAGGAGCGAAAGTGAGTCGCTTCTGCAGACTGCCCAAGCTTGTTCTTTGGTCTACTCGTTTCAGGGGGAAGACACCTCAGAGGGGGAAACAGCGGAACTATGGATGCTTGCTGACCTCTTTGATAGGGATGTGCGCTCAATCCATCCCGATCTTGTCGAACTGCAGCGGAGAGACCTTCTCCAGCGAAGAGGCTCGTGGCGAGCTCTTCTTCCTCACGCTATTGCGAATAGGCTCGCGGTCCTCGCCCTGGAGAACATCTTTCCGGCAGACCTTGAACGCTTTTGGAAGTCCGCCCCCGAAAGGCTGTTAAGGTCTTTCTCAAGACGTCTTGGCTATCTCCACAACAGCGATAAGGCAAAAGAAATCGTGCATGCGTGGCTTTCACCAGACGGCATGTTGGGGCGTGTCGAAGAGCTCAACGAGCTAGGCACGGCAATGCTGGCGAACGTCGCACCGGTTTGTCCCTCGGCAATCATCGAGGCAATCGAAAGGGCGAACGCAAGATTGAGGGCAAGAGGCGAAATCCTCAAAGGCGAGGAGTTCCGATCTATCCTTGTTTCGCTCGCATTCGACCCAGCATGGTTCGATAAGTCCGTTGCCCTAATCGTCGACCTGATTGAGCTTGAGAAGCCTGGAGGCTACGCAAACCACGTTAGAAATAGCTTTGCTTACCTTTTTCATCTCTATCTGTCCGGAACTCATGCCAGCGTCGAACAACGAGTGTCTGTCATAGAGTCGTTGCTGTCCACTCCGAGTGCGGAACGACGAGAACTCGGCTTTGCCGCATTGGACGGAATGCTCCAGACCGGCCCCTTCCGCTCGTTCCATCACTTCGATTTCGGCGGACGGTCCAGAGATTACGGTTATTACCCACAATCCCGAGGCGAGGTCCTACACTGGTTCCGGTCGGCCCTCGCCGTCTGCCGGAAGACAGACAAAAGAGACAGGAGCTCCTCCGTTCGGGTGCGCAAGATCGTCGCGGACCATCTGCGTGGCTTGTGTAGGGCAGACATGTACGAAGAGGTCGCTGATATCTGTCAACAATTCCAAAAGCAAGCCTTCTGGCCGGAGGGATGGACTACAATTCGCTCAATCAGACGTTTTCGCAACGAACCGCTACCGGAAGATCGGGATGCAAAGTTGTTGGCCATCGAGAAGATGATAAGTCCATCGTCTCTGGTGGAGACAGTACGAGCAAAGGTATTCCGGAACGCACGAGGCTTGTGGGATGACTTCGATCCCAAGGATTGGCAGACCCAACTAGATCGGTCTCGTGCAGAAATCACCGATTTGGGACGCCTGGCAACAACCGACGAGGACGTACTAGCCGAACTTCTGCCTGAGGCCGTTCTTTCGAATACTGGCGCAACACTGGGTCCATTTGCAGAAGGAGTTGTCAGCGCAGCGAGCGACCCTCAGATTATCTGGAACAACGTGGTAACTCAATTCGCAGCGGCGGACCCCGCGCTTCGATCCGTTGAGTTCCTTGCTTGCTTCTTGTTCAACTTGAGACGCTGCAACGAGCCTCTCGCAGAGGCACTTCTCGACGACAGCTTGACGAATGACTACCTAGCCGAGTGGTTTCCGTACCTCCAATCGCGAGCTGGCGTATCGAGCCCAGGCCTGGAACGCCTCAAACAATCACTTGCAAGCGGGACCGCGCCGATCGATCGATACCGGACGCTGGCATACACGGGGAACACATTGAGCGACGAAGGCATATCGGAGTTGATCCCTCTCGTCCTCAATCGGAAGGGTGGCTTTGATGTGGCGCTCGAACTTGTTTGGATGAAGGCAGTAGTCGAAAAACGCGAAAACGTTGCTCCGCCACAGGTCATAATCGATGCAGGTCGTACTCTTCTTCTTAGCTGCGACTTCAACAGTCGACAGAGCCATCAGACTTACCACCTCGAAGCAGTTATCGAGGTTTGTCTGTCCGGTGAGGGTGGCGGGGAAATCGCAAAGACGATGATCGAGCGGCTCCGGGTCTCGCAATCGCGGTACACAATCGGCTTCATAGAGATTAACGGCATACTGCGGGCCCTTCTATCGGTCCAACCCATCACTGCCCTCAACGCCCTTTTTCCCGATATCTTGACCGACGATGACACTCCGTTTTCGGGATTTGTCGACCACGATGATCTGATTGGGTCTCCGCTTGATGCAGTGCCACAAGATATCCTCCTCGACTGGTGTGATCAGGACGGTGCGACACGGTTCCCCCGGATCGCAAGCGCGATGCACCCCTTCGTGAAAGATCGGAACAACGAAGAGCGTCGCTGGAAACCCACCTCGCTCGTACTCCTAGATCGAGCTCCGGACCGCATAGAGGTCCTTAGGCTCTATATCGAGCATCTCCGTCCCGGAAGCTACAACGGATCGTTTGCTGCGGCTTGGGAGGCCAATATCGGTCTTCTTGATTCGATCGCAGTTCACACGGACCCTAATTTGGCAGCATTCGCGGCCCAAGAGCGTAGCCGCTTGGATGGGGAAGTCGGCACCGCCAAACAACAGGAAGAAGATCAAGAAAAACGCCGGAACGAACGATTCGAATAAACACGTCAGGAAACCACCAAGGATCTTGACGACGGATTTGGCGTACACTCAGCCAGCCATCCATGATGCAGAAGTACTCGGGAACGCGACATTTGATTGCGGGCTGGATGAACTTCATCGCCCTGGGGCGGCCTTCATGAAGAAGGCGAACCCGTCGAGCGATGGAAACGTTCCACTCACGCCTTCAGCGCGGCGGCCCGAGTTGCAATGGCTCGATACTTTTGAGCCTCAACATGGAGGTTGTCCAAATGCGGGCTGAGATTCCTAGACAACTTTGCGAGATCCGATGCCACCTGGTCCTTATCTGCGTCGCTGACCAGCGAGGTGAAATAGAGCCAAGCAAAAAGATGTGGTGTGCTTTGAACGATGTCCGCTCCAAGTTGGGATCGAGCGAGCTTTTGCGCTCCGCCATCGTCGGTCAGAATGGCTTGCTGCGTCTTGCCAGCAAACACAATAACGGACAACTCGCCGACACTCACTCTCTTTCGATTCCGCAGAACCTCTACGGTCTGCAGGTCTTCCAAATCTATCGGGTGCGAGCGGATCGAACCATCAGCAAGTTTGCTTCTTAGCCGCTTTTGCAGCTCCGCCCGCTCGGGTCGCGGTTGCCCCGGCTTGTGCAGGCATTCGTAAATAACAAAATTTGTACAGCACAAAGTCACCCCAGCCGCCTTCGCTGTTGTGTAGAGCAATCGTGACGCGAGAAGGTTCCAAAGAGAGCAGGTGTCCGCCACGTTGTAGAGGAAGAATTTAGAGATATCATTCATTGTGGCTGCAGACTCACGCTAAACAGTTCGGCGATTTCCGCCAGTTCAAAGTCGCTGACGAGCATCATCTCCGCAGCCCGGCCCGCAGACACGGCCCCCTTAGCGAGGGCTTCAAAGCAGAGCCCAACGTAATAGCTGGACAATCCTCGTTCCAAAAGCTCACTCTTTCGCTCTGCTGCGCGGGGCGACAAGGTGGTTAGCTCAGGGTCCGTTTTGGCATGCGCCGGAACTCGAACTCGTCGGAGATGTTTTGCGGTCTCTTCGTCAATGACCTCCGCTTCCTTCAGCGCTATAGTGAGGGCTGTGGTGCTCACCTTGAAGTGACTAGCCCAGCGGAGGACTTCGTCCTGAGTCCAAGCTGAAACCGGTATTTCTGAGACAAGAGACCGGGGCAGGAGGTAGCGAGCAGCAAAGGCGTTTGCCCTAATCTCCACCAGCGGTTCACGCGAGGAGGCCGTAGCGAACGAGACGATCACATCTTGATCACGGTCGATTACGCCGTGTCCTGCCTCGTGGGCCGCAGTGAATCTCTGCCGATAAATATCTTCGTCATAGTTGACCAAGATACATGTGCCAGCGAGTGGATGCCGTATGGTAATGCCGGAGATCTCGGAATTCTGCAAACGTCTGCGGAACACATGAAATCCGATTTTTCTGAAGTCAGCGTAGACATCGCTTGGTACGGCGTTGGGCGAGTAACGAAAATGCTCCCGGAGCGCTTTGGCAGCCTGGTCTGCGTGGCCTTTGAAGTAGGTTCCCGTCGGAGTGAAACGAAAGACTGTCGCATGACGGCCCAGATCTGCCTCCAACATTTGTTCGCACTCGCAGAGATAAATAAACTCCAGTATCCCTCTACGGTCGGCCTTCGAGAAGTCTTTACCGTGCATGCGATAAAGCGAATCCGTTTGTTCGAATGCGGCGAGCTTCTCGTTAGAGATGAGGAAGCGATAATCGCATTTAAAGAAATCGGCAAGTATAAGGACGTCATCTCCCGTGGGTGTAACCATCCCACGTTCGAAGGCAGCAATCCTCTCAGCGGGAATCCCGGTATGCGCGTCAACCTCGGCAGTTGATAACTGCAACTGGGTTCTACAGCGCTCCAGCTTCTTCCCAAACTCTGCGAGATCGATCGGCACGACTCAATGGTAGCTGACGGAAGAGTTCAGGGCATGTCATTTGGGGTATACATCACCCTGACACTCGATCCTGACACTTTTTGTGTCAGACTAGGGTCGCTCGCGAAATAAGTTGACATGCTGTATCGCGGGTCATAGACTCTACCCTGACACATGGAGGTGTTCTTTGGTCGCAGCGGCACGACGAGGCGGCAAGCAGGTTGGGTATGTCAGGGTCAGTAGCGTGGACCAGAACACCAGCCGCCAGCTTGAAGGTCTTGATCTGGATAAGACATTCACAGATAAGGCATCAGGGAAGGACGTGCGGCGGCCTCATCTACAGGCGGCATTAGAGTACCTGAGAGATGGGGACGTCCTAGTCGTGCACTCGATGGATCGGCTCTGCCGAAACCTTGACGACCTTCGCAGGATCGTGACAGACCTCACGGGACGTGGAGTACAGGTCCAGTTCATTAAGGAGGGCCTGCTATTCACCGGTGAGGATTCGGCCATGAGCAAGCTGTTGCTCTCGGTTATGGGAGCGTTTGCTGAGTTCGAGCGTGCCTTGTTGAAGGAGCGTCAGCGTGAAGGCATCGCCATCGCTAAGAAGGCGGGCGTTTACAAAGGCCGAAAGCCGTCTCTCGCACCGGACCGGATTACGGAACTCCGAGCACGTGTGGCCGCCGGTGAAAAGAAGGCCGCGCTCGCCCGGGAGTTCGGGATCAGCCGGGAAACACTCTACCAGTATATGCCCGTAGAACGATAACTCGAAGCCGATGAGGCATCGATCTGACGCGGGCATCGAGTCGCAGTCAGAATCTGGCCCGTGACTTCCGGTTTGCACCGAGACCATTAGGCCAGTCCGGCTTTACTGGAGTAGACTCTTCCTCGCTGAGTGCCGCGGCGATATCACACCACTTGAGACCCCTGACACGGCTAACTTCCAGCTTGCCGACATCCAAGATGTTGACGATCGCCTACCCATGTAGAAAACTAATCTACCTCGAAGTCTAGAAAATGCCGACTTCTTCCCTCTCGCACAACTCTGCGCGGCCATGCCCAACGCAGTCTTATCTAATCAATAATCATGAAGAGACGATCTGGATGTTCTGCTTTGAATCCATTCGCAACCAGCTCTAGACCAATGTGCAATAATTGCGCGTAATCAAACTAGGTTCAGCCATGAGAGGTCAAAATAGGGGCTCGACGGATTGCTTTTCATGGTCTCCTCCTCGGGAAGTGCGACGAGCAATGTCGCTTGTGTTCTTGCCTCTCGTTGCTCTAAACTGCGTATTCGCGCAGAACCAAGTGATGGTGACAAGCGGGAATTACCAACCCCCAGTCATAGGGCACATCACAATCATGGCCCGAGGCTTCGAACCTACAAAATCTGATCGTGAGGGCCCGGCCCCTCACAACCTATCTTTAACAGGCCACATATTCATAAGGGTGACGCAAAATACCGACCGCGGTCCAGCGTCTGACACATTCGGATTTTACCCAGAGGATGGAAAAACTTTCCACTTCACTTCATCGGTCCCAAATGGAATGGGTGGTTTCATCCTGGGTCCTGGACGCCTGCGCTCAGAGGATCGCTGTAATTCCTGTACACCGGCGTCGATCGCAAAACACTACGGAGCGGTTCGCGAATCGGTCGATATTGATCTGACATTTCTACAAAAAGAAGCCCTTTTTAAAAAGATAGATGAATGGAACGCACATGAGTATCAGTTGCTCGGCAACAACAGTAACTGCATTGATTTCGTAGATTCCGCCGTCCGGTCGCTTGGGTATCCGGTACCGGAACGTTATCCACTACAGTCACCTTTGGCGTACATGACAGCTTTGAAGAAAACGGTGGATGCAGAGAAACTCTCACGCGCTGAGAAATTACAACTGCAGGCTGAGAAGGCCCGGCAAGAAGCAGAGGAGGCGCAGCGGCAGCGGACTGAGAAGGCCCGGCAAGTTGCAGAAGAGGCGCAGCGGCAGCGGGCTGAAAGGGCCCGGCAAGTTGCAGAGGAGGCGCAGCGGCAGCGGACTGAGACGGCCCGGCAAGTTGCAGATGTGCTGCAGCGAGGTTGGGGTAAATGTTCATGTCCAGTACCACACGCTGCTTATGGGGTGCTGATTGATGGTAATCGGTACCACGCTAAAAATATTACCTGCCCTAGGCGGTAAACTAAGGAGGGTCTACATGAACAAAACCGTCAGAAGTAGGCTTTTCCGATTATTCCTGGTCTTGATGACTACACTCACGCCCCCGCTTTACGGCCAGTTGCCTGACGATGCTATTTGCAAAGGGAATCCCATTCCGCCAGGTCTCGTGACAACCGCTGAAATGCGCAGCTTAGACTGTCCACTCCATGATCCATATGAGAAAAACGCTTGGGTACTTGGGCCTCTCGCAGATGGAGTGGTCTCGTGTACTCCTCCCGATTACGAGCGCGATCCAGCCGAGAACCTACGTTTCCTAGCTTGTGGGAGAAAACAAAGTGTAGGCTGTGCCGCACATTTAGATGGAACGGCGAATGGTCTGTTATTGCGAACAACAAAGTCATGCTCGATGCCACTTATTCAAGAGCTGTGTGATCCGCAATCGCCACAGGATGATCCCTTCGCTATTCCTCTGACTCATTTACATCGAGACGCATGCGGAATCCCTCCGAGCTCTAATGCCACGTCCTTTATTCATTTAAACCCGGGACAAGCGGTGCCAGCCTGCGGCCTTTATCCTTTTACGTCGAAGCCACTTTTCTTTTATCGTCAATCCGATCCCTATGTTGAAGGCAATCCCAGCGACGTCTACTCTGACCGGCTTATCATTGTTAGACAATTTTTCAATCCTGACTGCATGGGACGGAATAGATTTGGACTGAATGCCGTGGTCGTCAAGCGGATCGTCGTCAAGAAAACAGACAAATCAAAAGTTTTCGCGTGCAAAGATGACAGAGATGACTCGAAGGCTACATTTCATAGCGATCTTTGCGGAGTAAATAACGGGGATAACGCACTGTTCCTCGATTATTCACTCAAGACCTAGCACCTGGTCTTTTGTTTGTGGGGGAGTGTTCCTCACGGTGATGTACTAGGTCGTAGGATACTGTCACTCTAGTGACGATTCTGCCCTGACTCGCCAAATGAACTGCCACCCTCCCCCGAATAGGGGATTGGGAGGTTAGCAGACAGAGGGGGGCGGGAGCGCCCCCGCCCCCGCCAGCCAACAAGAGGCAAATGGCGCGGCCAGCGGCAGAGAAGGTAACACACGTATTGGATACGCATTCCACAATGCAAAACCCCCATCGGCTTCTAACGCATCCCTGTCGCTCAACTGAGAAGGGGGCAAAGAAATGTTGCTACGAGTCATTTTTTGTTGACATCTGCCGCCGCACAATGTAGTCTGACTTTGGATCGGCGCTACTGCCGATGTTCGAGTGCTCTTTGACAATCCTCCGGCGCAATTCAACGGAATCAGGTGCCTAGAAATAGGCATAACTAGGAGTCCAGCACGTGACACCTGGGCAGGCTAACCTCCTGCCGCTCAAAGTCCAGTACGTGAGGCGTAGCCCTCAGCGGCTGGCAGCCAGGCCGCCCCATCGTTCGCTTTGGCTCGCACAGAGAAACGGCTCCCGACGTCGTTCGTTCCCTTCTCTGGTTCCGCCGAATCCGCCCCCGGCAAACACTGGGAGAAGAGGCACAATAATTATGCAAACGTCAAAGCATATCGACTCCTGCATCGAACTGATAAAGCAGATGCTGGGAGATACCAACTACGAAATGACGTCGGAACAGCGAAACACGCTGATGAAGGGCATCCGCGATCTAAAGCGGCTACGGAAGGCGAAAAAGCTCACACACAAGGAAATCTTTGCGGTCGTGAGCCGCATCGCACAAGTAGCCGACGAAGTCGTAAATGCCGGAGTCAGCGCGTGAGTTCCAAGGGAGCCGTTTTTTCCTTTCCACAGGCGGTACATATCATGAACTATCCAAAAGCCATCCGCGTAGCCCGCTCTTTGGCTGATCTGTCGCAAGGGCAATTGGCCGACCGAGCTGAGATCGACCGGAGCTATTTGTCTTTGATCGAATCGGGCAAGCGACAACCATCAGTAGAGACAATCGAAAAGATTGCCGTCGCCCTGAAACTGCCGTTCCACCTCCTCAGCCTACTAGGTAGTGAGGAGACGGACCTGCAAAAAGCTAAACCTGGACACATTGAAAATCTTTCTTTGGCGCTCACCAAGTTACTGCTACATGTAGAGTCAGATGAAACCCCAAGCCCCACGCCCAGAGCGCCCGCCCCTCGACCAAGCTCCCCTAAGAAGCCTTCGAGAACTCGAGTTCCTACTCGGGGTCAAACGCGGAGTGCTGCGGCGCCTAGCCGATGAATGGCGCGAAAACTACGCACCGTTCCAACACGCGAAGTCACCCAAGCCGCACACGAAGGCGACGGAAGCTCCGAAGCCCAGACCCATTGACAACCCCTGCAAAGAGTTGAAGCAGGTTCAGAGGAAGATTCTGGACCGGCTTCTGCTGCCAGTGGAGCTCCCCAATTTTCTTTTCGGGGCCGTCCGTAAGCGATGTGTTCGCTCTCACGCAAAACAACATCTTGGCGCTACAACCATCGTGAAGATGGACATCAAGGGCTACTACCCCAACGTCACCAGCCGCCATGTTCGGAAAGTCTGGAGAGACGTTCTGCATTGCTCTCCTCGTGTTGCAGACCTGCTGACTCAGCTAACTACTTACGAGTGGCGTCTCCCTCAAGGCGCACCAACCAGCCCGGCGCTTGCGAATCTGTTTCTGGCTTCGATCTACGCTCCAGTTCTCGAAGCGTGCGTCTATAAGAACATCGTCGTCACTGTCTGGGTAGATGACCTCACTTTTTCTGGTAAAGACGCCCGCGAGGTCATGGAACTGGTCCGAAAGACTCTCGCTGCTAACGGCCTCAAGGATTCGAGAAAGAAACGGAAGATTCTCAATTCGCGAGCCTCCAAAGTTGTAACGGGAGTGCGCCTCGGGAGGGACAACATCCGCGCCTGCAAGCTGAAGCTCCGAGACATACGTGCGGGCATCCACAACCTCAAAGTTGGACGTGTTACGCCACGAGGCCGCGCCAGGGACATCGAAAGTCTGAAGGCCCAAATTATCTACGTCAAGTCTCTGTGTCCTGCCGATGCCGCCCATCTGGAAGCGGAGCTAAAGCAAGTCGTGGGGCGGTTCCCAAATGACTCCACAGTGCGCGTTGAGAAGAATCGGCGGATGCTTCGTCACCCCTCTGCAGGCAACACCCTAACGCGCCCACAGCGATAGCGAGTTCTTTTGTTTTACCAGCGGTCACGTCGGTCAGGGTTGGTCGATTGGACGGATTGTTGATCCAGCAGCCCGCAGTGCCTCATAAAGCTGGGCCGGTCCCATCAGGACGTCCTTCAGTCCGCTGCGGACGTGCTCTGACTCCAGAGCCTCTTTGCTCAGCGAAGACATTGCCGTGGAGGAATCCATGATGGCGTTGAGAAGCTCAAGATTCAGGTCAGGTGAGTTTGCAAATTGCTCCTTGCTGTTGTTCGCCGCCTGCTGCCTCAGTGTCTCCGACTCCAACAGCTTCCCCTTGATGACATTGTTGACATACACGAGCTTGTCACCCTCGGTTGTGTCGGCTCCGAACAGATCGTTTACCTGGGCGATGATTTCACCCAATAGCACCTTCTCCTTTTCCTGTACCGAGCCTGACCCTACATCGGTCAATGGCTTCAGTGTCGGAGTCTCGCCATTTCCTAATGGCAACCCTCGTGTGCCACGATCCCGCAGCGTGTGGTGAGTCAGCACCACCTTCGACAAATCGACACCGTCACGGTCCCGACCAAACTCCAGCAAGGGGATCAGACGTTTATAGAAGATGGCCCGCTTCTCCAGCGCCGTATTGCCATAGTCGAAAATCTGCGACAGGAAGGTGTAGGCATGTCCAAAGCTTCCCATGTCGCGTTTGAACAGGTTCAGCGCCTCGATCTCTGCATGAGCATCTTTAACAGCATCATCGTCTCCGGCCTCTTTTGCTGCCTTCCGGCAGTCACTAGCTGTTTTGAACTGGCGCAACAGTCGGTCGGCCACCGGCTCCAGGGCACGCACTAGGTCACTTTGCTTCGAGTCTGGGTTGAGTTCTGCCGCCGCTGCCCGGTCCACCTCGAACTCGTCATAGTGGCCAGCAGCGTCGAGCTTCGCCCGCAGGTTGTACACCATGTTGGGATCGGTCACATCTTCCAGCGAGGCGGTCTCGTAGTAGGTCTTGAAGGCCAGCAGCACCTCTTCTGCCTCATTGACGAAGTCCAGCACGTAGGTCGTATCCTTCTCCCCGAACGGGCCTAAGTATGCCCGGTTCAACCGGGACAGAGTCTGCACCGCCTGAATTCCACCCAGACGCTTATCGACGTACATCCCCGAGAGGAGCTTTTGATCGAATCCGGTCTGAAACTTGTTGGCGACGAGGAGAATTTGGTATTCCTCCGTATCGAACGCCTTGGCAATGTCCCGGCCTCTCAGATTTGGATTCAGCACTGTGCTCGTCTCTTTGAACGGGTCCTCGCCAGATTCCTTATCGTTCACCTCACCCGAGAACGCAACCAGCGCACGCAGGTTATAGCCACGTGACTGGATGTACTTCTGCATCGCTAATTGCCAGCGAACAGCTTCTTGGCGGCTTCCAACCACCACCATTGCCTTCGCGTGTCCACTCAGGAGCGGTTGAACATTCTCCATATAGTGCTCCACCACCACCTGTACCTTTTGGGAGATGTTGTACGGGTGAAGTCGAACCCAGCGCATGATGCCCTTCATGGCCGTCGACCGTTCAACTTGTCTCTCGTCGTACTCCTTTCCGTTATGAGCGAGCTTGAAGGCCAGCTTGTAGGTCGTGTAGTTCCGCAGTACGTCAAGGATGAACTTCTCCTCAATCGCCTGCCTCATGCTGTAAACATGGAACGCCTCGGGTAAATTGGTCGGTCCCGCAGCTTCATCCGAGTGCGGCCTGCGCCCAAACAACTCTAGTGTCTTTGCCTTCGGAGTTGCGGTGAACGCCACATACGTGATCGATTTCTCTGCGGTGCGAGCCGTCATTTGCGCCCGCAATATGTCATCAAAGCCGACCTCGCCGCCGTCCTCAACTTCTTTCCACTCCTCGGCAGTCAGCACCTGTTTCAGCTTGGTGGCAGCCTCTCCGGTCTGTGAACTATGGGCCTCGTCGGCGATTACGGCGAAACGTTTGGTTGAGTGAGTGACCAGCTCACTCATCTTTTCGTAGAGCGCGGGGAAGGTCTGGACCGTGCAGACAACGATCTTCTTCTCCCCTGAGAGCGCCTCGGCCAGTTCTTTGCTCTTGCTGCCCCCTTCGCCCTTGATGCTGGTGACTACGCCCTTGGTGCGCTCGAAGTCGAAGATTGCGTCCTGCAACTGCTGATCGATGACATTGCGGTCGCTCACCACAATCACCGAGTCGAAGACCTTGTGGTGCTCCGCGTCGTGCAAGTCCGCAAAAAAGTGCGCCGTCCATGCAATCGAGTTTGTTTTCCCTGAGCCAGCCGAGTGTTGGATCAGGTACTTGCCTCCCGCTCCCTCTGCCTTCACAGCTTGCAACAATTTTCTGGTAACGGCCAACTGGTGATACCGAGGGAAGAGATACCGTGTTAGCTTCTTTGTCTTTGGGTCTTTCTCGGTCACGAGATAGCGGCCCAGGATTTCGAGAAAGCTCTCGCGCTCCCAAACCTCCTCCCATAGATAGCTGGTGCGGTGGCCAGAGTCGGAGGGAGGATTGCCCGCTGCGCCACGGTCACCCTTATTGAAAGGGAGAAAGCGCGTTGCCGGTCCCGCCAGGCGGGTCGTCATCTGCGCCTCAGAGTTCGAGACAGCGAAGTGTACTAGCGCACCGCCCGGAAAACTTAGCAGTGGTTCGGGCTTTTGCCCCTTCGGCTGCGGGTGCCGATCGAAGCGATACTGATCGACGGCGTCCTGCACACTCTGCGTAAAGTCAGACTTCAGTTCCACCGTGGCGACGGGAAGACCATTCAGGAAGAACGCCAGGTCAAGACAGTTCTCATTGCTCTCCGAGTAGCGCACCTGTCGGACGACCCGCAGTCGGTTGGCCTTGTACCTTGTCAGGATGGCTTGATTGATGCCGGATGCGGGCCGAAACTGCGCCATCGCGATCTTGCTCTTCACAGGGAATAGCTCAATGCCCGTTCGCAGCACGTCCAGCGTTCCACGGCCATCCATCTCCTGCCGCACGCGCTCCAGCAGGCGGGCATCGGCGTTCAGGCCATGACCCTTGGCGAGCGCCTGCCACGCCTCCGGCTGCGATTCTTGCACCCAGGCAATCACATCATCAGGGAACAGCGCCCGTGCCCGGTCGTACTGTGCGGGGACACCCTCCTCATATACCCAGCCGTTCAATCCGAGGTGCTCGGCAATCTCCTGCTCGAAGCGAATCTCCTTGTGCAGACTCATGGGGCCTCTTTCGGGGTGTAGTTGCGAAGGTCGATCTTACCGGTAACTGCTGCGGAGATGAGGGCGCTGCGCCGTTCTTGCAGAAAGTCAATCAAACTTCGAGCTTCGATCTTTAGCAAATCAAAGCGACGGCTTTCTGAATCCAGAAATTCAGCAATTTCGATTTGCTCCTCCAACGGTGGAAATGCGAAGCGGTAACGTCGCAGTCTCTCCGCCGGGAGGTGTTCAATCGTCGCTTCGTTGCCGCCAGCTATAAAGACCCCGGCGTTGACAGCCCAACTCATGATGTAGAAGAAGAACCGTGCGGTGTCGATTTCCGAGTCGAGTGGTCGCAAGCGATGAAGTGCTTTTTGGTAATAGCACTCAACATCTGCTTTCCAAATTGCACAACGCCCCGGATAGCTCCCTCCTTCGTTAACCAACAAATCGCCAGGTTGAAGGCGGAACTTTTGCTGGGCAATTCGATCGAAATCCATTTGAGGCAGATCGACGATGTTAATCTCGCCCCATTGAACGTCGAATACTCGAAGATACGGCTTAAGGTTTTTCCCCGTGATCTTCAAGGTATCCAGCATCTTTCCTAATTGCACTTCATACCGATAAGCAACGGGAGCGACAGACCAGTCAACAGGCACCTCACCCAACCAATCGATCCGAGAGTCCTTCATCGTCGCCTTGGGGTTAAGGCCCTTAGTGATCACATGTGAGATGACTGCGTGACGTTTCTCCTCCAACAAATTAATCAGCCGCCGCTGCTCCTCAATCAGCGCATCGATCTTAGCCGTCTCGTGACACAGGAAGTAAGCAATCGCAGATTGTTCCTGCTTCGACGGAACAAGCGTAGGAAGTCTCCTTATGTCCTCAAACTTCATAGATTGACGCACACCACCACCCATTGAGTAGAAAACCTTGCGAAGGTCGTAATCCCTCAAAAGATAGTTGAGGTAGGCCGGAAGAATTGCTCGTGGCGCGAATGCGACGTAAGCAAAGGTAATGATCCCGCGCTCAGACGCAATGGCAGTCCGTAGACTTCGCTTATCGTTCTGCAAATCAGTGAGTCGGAAGATAATGTCGCCCACATGAACAATTTGATAGGTCTCGAATGATTCCGGTAAGAGGCCGTCGCTTGCGCTGATGTCCTTCCTGATGATTCGTCCATAGCTGAGCGACAGGAGATTGTCGTCAATCAACCCGGCGTTCGACTCTTCGCGTTCGGTCCCGAGGCTATACAGCGGACCAATTGCCCAATGTTCGGGCACCTCCCCAAGCCACTCCACACCGCTATGCTTGTACCTCTCATACCGCGGAAAGCTCATGCGCTCAGCCCCGCGATCATCGTGAGGATGCGGTCAGTCACCACCTTCAGATCAGCGTCGATCTCGGCAAGCTCTCGTGGTGGCTTGAAGACGTAGAAGTGGCGATTGAAGGGAATCTCATACCCCAGCCTCGTCTTTTCGTGGTCGATCCAGGCATCAGGCGCATATGGCAGCACCTCGCGCTCGAAGTAGACATTCACATCCTCATGGAGTGGCACATTTTCGGTGTCGCGCAGATCGGGATCAGGGATTACCTTTCCCTTCATCTTGCCCTTCGTCCCAACTACCTCATTGCTCTCAGCATCGTAGAGCGGACGCTCCACGGTGATCGTGCGGTATCCGAAGCTCTTATTCGGGAAGATAAGTGAGATCGGCACTACCGTTCCATCCGGTGCGGGCCTCCGAACCTCCTTGAACTCGCAAAAAAGTCGTGTGATCCCTGCAATATGCTCCGGGCTCAATTCCTTGCGCTTGTCGCCCAAGCTCTTGCGCATCCGCTGCCAGAAGCTGGAGGCGTCGATCAACTGCAGTTTGCCCTTGCGCCCCGGCAGCTTCTTGTTCGTCACTATCCATAGATAGGTCGATATACCAGTGTTGTAGAACATCTCGGTCGGCAGTGCGACAATAGCCTCCACCAGGTCGTTCTCCAGCAAATAACGCCGAATCTCGCTCTCACCCGACCCTGCTGCCCCAGTAAACAGCGGCGACCCATTCTGGACGATGCAGAACCGTGCCCCACCCTCGGCCAACGGGCGCATCTTCTTCACCAAATGCAGCATGAACAGCAGAGAGCCGTCCGAGATGCGCGGCAACCCCGGCCCGAAGCGTCCGTTATCCCCCTGCTCCTCATGTTCTTTCTTGACCGCTTTCTCCGACTGCTTCCATTCCACACCGAAGGGTGGATTGGAGAGCATGTAATCGAACACCTGATGCGCATGACCATCATGGGCCAGCGTGTCCCCTGGCTTGATGTTGCCGACATCCTGGCCTTTGATGAGCATGTCCGCCTTACAGATGGCGTAGGACTCGTCGTTCCACTCCTGGCCAAAGACCGTGAGACGCGCACGGGGATTGTGCTCGTGAATCCATTCCCCGGCTACCGAAAGCATTCCGCCCGTACCGGCTGTCGGGTCGTATATCGTACGCACGACGCCGGGCGTGGAGAGTGCTTCGTCGTCCTCCGCGAAGATCAGGTTGACCATCAGCCGGATCACCTCTCGCGGGGTGAAGTGCTCTCCTGCCGTCTCGTTCGATAGTTCGGCGAACTTGCGAATCAACTCCTCGAAGATGGTGCCCATGTCGGCGTTGGAAACCTTGTCCGGGTGCAGGTCAATCTTGCTGAACTTCTCCGTGACGAGGTATAGGAGGTCAGCGCCAGCGAGACGGTCGATCTGCGCTTGCAGCTTGAACCGCGCAAAGATGTCTTTGACGTTGGGTGAAAAGCTGTGGACGTATGCCTCCAGATTGATCGCGATGTTGTCCTGGTCCCCCACAATTGCCTTCAAGTCCATCGGCGACGTGTTGTAGAACGTCGTGCCAGCAGCGCGGGTGAGGAATGGATTGACGCTGGTTCCCGAGTGTCCCCGCTTTACAGCTTCTTTGAGGACGGCTTTTTTGGAAGGTTCAAGGACACAATCCATGCGGCGGAGAACCGTGAAGGGGAGAATGACTTGGCCGTATTCGTGGGGCTTGTATGTTCCACGCAGCAGGTCTGCGACCGACCAGATGAAGGCGGAGAGATTCATGTTTTAGGGTGATCCTCAATGCACAGTTATTGGTGCTCCACCATCTTAGCGTGACTCTTTCGAGCAAGCCGACAACGCGTACTACCTAGGTTCGACGATAAAATCCACAGGGTTGGAGAGGTTCTGTTAAGCGTGTCACAATAGGGAAATGCCAACGCTCTTGATTGGAGCCCGAAACGGTCAAACGAACCAACCTATTGTCTGGTATTGCTCGGACTGTGAAGCGGCTTTCGCGCCACCGAGCATGACCTATTCGACCGAAGACCTTCGCAAAATAGACCAGCGATTCAAGGTGCATTCCCGAGAACTGCACCCTGATTCAGCGGTAATCAGCTTGACTCTACCTCCAGAATAGGAGTGAATACGCTTCAACCCACGACGGCAAGCCCTGGAAGTATGCGCTCATTCCCCATGACGTGATCACCGACAACATGACCGTCCGAGGACTCGTAGACCGATACGAGGCAACGGATTCGAGCAGTTGAAAAACTTGTGGACACCATGCCCGACCGGGATCGCACGATCATCGCCAAGTACCCTGACCTGTTCGATCTGGATAGCTGTCCGACAGGCAGCCTCATGCACCTCGGGCTGCAGGTGGATTCGGGATGGCTGCCGGTGATCGAGCAGTTGTGCACCAGGATCGAACCGATCGCGCCAGCGGACTTTCGCATAGTGGCCGTGAAGCAGGATATGGGCACTTTGAGGATTGCGTATCGTGATGGTACCGATGCGATCTATATCGAGGTAGAGGCGGCACGGCGTTTGGCGGCGCGGACCTGCGAATTTTGCGGCGGCCCAGGCGTACAGCGGACGGTCGGCGGGTGGATGTCGGTCCGATGTGAGTCGTGCGGGGGGTAAGGCGGTGGCGATGGGAATGCTGCGGCGGCACGGTGGCGTGGGCGGGATATACCGGCCTGCCCATCTACCTACAGATCAGGAAGTCGAAACATTGCGACTCCATCCGGCTGAGGCTGGGCCGCGCAGCGAGATGTTGAGCACCCACGGTTTTGTGGACAGTTGCCATCGCGGTGACGCTGGCGGTGATCTCGTCAGCTCCGGAGTCGAGGCGTTCGAAGCGGCGGCGGATCTCGGCGATGACGTCCGAGGCGGACTGGGCGGCTGACCCGAGAAACTCGGTGGGCGTGCGGGAAGTGGTGCTGGTGGTGGTCTTCATGGTCCCTCCCAAGGATTCGGCTAGAGTTCGGGTTGAGGCTCGTGCGGTTCCCTTACTTGTCCTGCGTAGTCTTCATCACGTGCCATTGTGGTCACCTCGTTAATCGGTCTGGAAGTTCCGTTCCCGCTCGTCACTAATCTTGGCTCGATTATCCC
>Ga0209624_10000733_pt1 | contig 28432 bp, 30 predicted proteins | sample JacPinW_OM2H0_O1_FD_188565 | JGI IMG/M metagenome (GOLD analysis project Ga0209624, IMG submission 188565) | Forest soil microbial communities from Algoma, Ontario, Canada - Jack Pine, Ontario site 1_JW_OM2H0_O1 (SPAdes) (version 2) | ecosystem: Environmental > Terrestrial > Soil > Boreal...
GATCCCGGGCCGCGACAGCCGCAATCTGTCGCTACCAAGCCCGATTCAGGAGGTCATTCTTTGCTCACCACCGGACAACACCGGTGGATCCAGGCTTAGGCGCTAAAGAGCGCGGGTCAGGCGGGCTGGATCGTCGGCCAGTCCAGCTGCTCGGCCAGTCCCTCTGCTCCCAGCTCGAGGAGCCGACTGTGCTCAACTGCACGGTATTCGCTGTCCTCGAGCGCCAGCCAACTGACCGAGCGCTCCTGCGGGTCGACGATCAACACCTCGTCGACATCGTGGGCGGCGTAGAAGGGAAGCTTCTCCCAGCTCTCATCACCCGGAGAGACGATCTCGATCACTAGCGCGGCGGTTGGGTGCCATACACCCCCGGGAGGGCTGCGGTGCAGAGCGCTGTCTGGCACCCGGAAGTCGTGTTCTGACTCACCGAGATTGCTCTGCCCGATCATGATCAGGCCGACGGCCGTCGCGAAGGGGCCAAGCAGCCGGTGAAGCTGCGATTCGATTGCGGCGTGTGGCCCGGAGGGAGCGGGAACCATGTGGTACACACCCTGCCAAACCTCGTCGAGGCGATCAAGACCAGATCGGCGCCGGCCCTCGAGAACCTCGCCGAGTCCCGCTGTGGGAGGGTCCAGGATCAACGTTCGCACACTGCTAAGCGTAACAGTGCAGCGTGCTCGAATATGCCCTCGCGCATGCCCCCGAGCGTTACGTCGAGGCGGCAACGCTGTCCTCGGGGCTGAGGCGAACATCGGGACGTGCGCCGCGCGCTGCGCACCGAGCCCAACGTCTCGCTGGCCGTTGTATTTGGCTCGTTCGCTCGCGGCGACGACACGGTGGAATCCGACGTTGACCTGCTTGTGGCGCTGCGCAATCCTGGGTTGCAAGAGCGTGTCGCGCTGACCGAGCGTCTACGCAGGAGTACCGGGCTGACCGTGGAGGTGGTAGCGCTTGAGGATGCAGCAAGCCGCCCGTCGCTGATGGTCGAGATCGTGCGGGACGGCCGAGTGTTGATCGACCGTGACGGGCGCTGGGCCCATCTCCGCGCACAGAAAGGTTGCATCGCGGTTCGGGCAGAGCGCGATCGGCAGCTGTTGGCCGAGCGCGCTCGTGATGCCGCGAGCGTCTTCGCGAGCGCGGACGCGGGAGGCAAGTGAGTCCGCCGCGCGCACAGAGAACCACAGTCCAGCTACGCGACAGCTACAACGAAACCCTCGACGCTCTGCGTCGACGGTTCGAGACAGCCGTCGCTCAGTTTCCTCCGAACCTCGACGAGCAAGCGCTTTCAGCAGCCTGGCACTCCCCTACGCGAAGCGGTCGAGCAGCAAATTGAGAGCACGCCGCGTCTGGTCACGAGCATCGTGTCATGGGTTGATTCGTGGCCCAAGTCAACAGCAGAGCAGTGGCCTTAGCAAAGCCTGGCCCGCCACGCAAGCAAGAAGAGTCATTCCACTGGGCCGCCTCACCGCCGGTTGACGTTGACCCTGCCGTTGCGCCCCACTGGGGGCGATCGTGCATCTGTCGACCCCACTTTACTCTAGGAGTATCGTTTCCAACTAATCACATGGACGCGATCTGGCGTCGGCGGGTGGACTTCCCAAAACCTTCACGTCTGCCCCGCGGCCGACCTCTAGCGTGCGTCGCGCTCGACCTGTGGATTACCCCCTCACCGGGAGCCTGCATGGATCGCCTTTCAAACTTCACACCACGAGCAGCGCCCACCAGCACCAACCTCGTGCGGGATCCCGCCACCGCGGTCCTACCGCCTGGTGGAATCGGCCTTGCCAAGGGCCGTCCAGCCGCGGTCTCGCCGCTGTCCGGGCGCATCAGCCTCAGCCACGACTACCTGCTCGTCATGCGCGGGGCCGAGCGCACCTTTGCTGCGATCGCCGATCTCTATCCACAGGCGCCCATCTTCACGTTGCTGTACGACGAGCAGGGGACCGACGGACGCTTCGCCGGGCGCCCGGTCACGACCTCGTCGCTGCAGCGGTTCGGCATCGACCAATCCGCGTTCAGGCGCCTGCTGCCGCTGTATCCGCATGCGATCGAGCGGTTGAAGCTGCCCCAGTCGGACGTTGTGCTCAGCAGTAGCAGCGCCTTTGCCCACGGCATTCGCGTACCCGACGGCGCTGTGCACATTTGCTACTGCTACACGCCGTTCCGCTATGCCTGGGACGAGGAACGCTACGCGCTCGGTGAGATCTCGCCGCTGCTGCGTCCACTTTTACGCCAACAGCTGCGCAGTATCCGCAGATGGGACCTCGCTGCCAGCCGCAGGGTGGATGCCTACATCGCTATCTCCGAGCTCAGCCGCAAACGCATCAAGCGCCACTACGGCCGCGACGCCCCCGTCATCCATCCGCCCGTGGAGACCGATCGCTTCCAGCCTGGTACGCCCGGCAACAAGCTGCTGATCGTCTCAGAGATCCTCCCGCACAAGCGTCTGCACATTGCCCTGGAGGCTGCTCGGCGCGCACACGCACCGATCCAGGTGGTCGGTGCCGGCCCGCATCTCAGCGCGCTCAAAGACGCCTACCCGGAGGCTGAGTTCCTCGGCCGCGCCAGCGACAACGATCTCGTCGATCTATACGCTGGCGCCCGGGCCGTGCTGATGCCCAACATCGAGGAGTTCGGCATCACCGCCGTAGAGGCTCAAGCCGCCGGGCGACCGGTGATTGCCGCTGGTGCTGGCGGCGCGCTGGAGACGGTGCTCGACGGACGAACCGGATATCTGGCGACGCCCGATGACGTCGACTCGTTCGCCCACGCGATCCAGGGCATCGAGCAGCTCGACTTCGACCCCGTCGATGCCGTGCAAAACGCCGAGCGTTTCTCCGTCGGCGCTTTCGAGCGAAGCCTGTCCGCTTACGTCAGCGACGTGCTCGCTGGTAGCGGCCAACTCGTTCGCTAGCAGCCTCGCAGCGCCGACGCTCGCTGGCTGTGCTCTCAGTTGCTGCCGGAGGAAGTGCCATTGCGCGTCTGCGGTGAGCTCCTGGGGTGGTGCGCTGGCACCCAGCGCCGCCGTCTGGCCGCTGCCCCCGTCGAGTACTCGCCGCCTGTCGGCTGGGGTGTCGCGCCAGTCGCTCTCGCAGGCTCCGGGAGCGCCTCGCCCAGCAACGGGCCTTCATCGCTGCGTAGCCATGCGCGTTCGAACTCGATACCCAGCTGCCAAAGCGCTACGCCGCCCGCAATCGCCAAGCCGCCAGCCATAGCCGGAACCTGTCGTTCTCGTATTCGCGTCTGCATTAGCTCACCCCTTGATCTTGCCACCTGACGCCAGCGTCAAGCTAGCTCATCTTCGTGACGTCTGCAACTAAAGTTTGGGATCGTACGACAGGGTCGCATGATGGTTGGGAACGCTGATGGGGTGCTGATGACGAGCCTGGTTTCTCGATACGGCCGTCGTCGGCTGCTTACTGCGGCGATGGCGTGTCAGGTCCGAGGAGCTGCTCGAGGTAGAACCGCGTCTTCGCTTGAGGCTCCCGCAGTGGATATATGTGTCTGACGATATTGAGCGCCTCCTGGGCGCGCGTCACACCACATTCTCGCAGCAGGGTCTCGATGTCTTCTTCGTCCTCGCCGAAGCGCATTGCCATCAGCTTCATAGCCAACAGATACCTCGGTGAGGCTGTCGTTACTTCGATCCCGTCGATCTCAGGGATCTGGCGGGGGTGCTCATCAGGGCCAGGCATGAAGCCCTTGACCGCGTCGTTCAGCCAGTCCTCAGGTAGTCCAAGATCGTCAGCCACCTTCGCGGCTGCTGAGTAGATCGCGCTCTTGGGCTCGAACACCGCATCGATGTCCTTGGTTACGCGTCGCGTCGAATAAGCCAGTGCCATCGCGGCGCCACCAACAATGAAGATCTGACCGCGCACGCCCTCGCTGAGGAGCTGCTCACCGAGCGCCTTTAGCGCGATCAGGATCCTCTCCCGGTTGAACTGATGCTCAGACACGGTCAAAGACCTCGCGCGCCATGAACACTCCATGGCGGGCGAGGACCGCCGGTGTGTTCGCTAGTACGTAAGCATGGAACTCGGGTCGGCTTGTAACAAACCACCACGGCTCAGCAAAGCGTCCACTGCCGTTCACCCAACCAGGGGGCGCAATCCCGCCCTCCATCGCGAACAGCTCCGCCACGCCCGCCAGTGCGGCGTCAAAGCGCTGATCGCCTGTGGGCGGAGGCTCATCACGCAGCAGGGAAGCTTTTCCAGGCCGGGAGGAGCCCCTGAAGTCGTCAGCGAACCCGAACAGCAGCCGAAGCGCGTCCTGCTCACGACCCTGCCTAAGGTCCTCCTCAATCGTTTGTGCCAGCTCGGCTAGCGATGCTGCGCCGCGGCGCACGCGCGGGTGTGCCAGGAGCTCAACGTCGTACTCACACGCGCCCAGCAGCCTTTGCAGCGTGCTCAGGTTTGGCGTACGCGCCCCCGACTCGTATGCCGCCACGGCCGGCTGTGCCGTGCCAGCGCGTTGAGCAAGCTCCATTTGCGTGATCCCGGCTGCATGACGAGCGTCTCGGATCAGCGCTGTTAGCTCCATCCTGGACAATATACACGTTTTGATATAGCGTCGCTCGCGGCGCGGCGTAGACCGACGGGTCGTGTGGGCGCCCTCGATGACAGGCCCGCGTGGCGTAGTAGCCGCGCCATCTCATCGAAGCCCAACTGGGCAATGGCCTAAGCGTCCACGCTGTTGTTTGAAGTGGCCAGAGCGCGGGCATGTAGTTCTCCGCAGAGCGCAAAGTTCGGTTTCCTCGAACGTAGAAGTACTTTTTCCTGACGTCGGTCGATACGCAAAGCGGAGATGTCAAGCCCATCCTGATGGGCGACGATCATTGCAGCAGATGGGAGCATCCACCAGCACCCACCGCACCGGTAATCCAACCGGCAATCGCGAAAGCCTTGGGCTGCTGCTCAAGGTGCTCACTGAGCGCACCCCCGGTGTGCTCGAGGACCTCAACCGGGTCGCCCACTTCGCTACTGCCACCGCCCAGGCGATGGGGCTCTCTGACCAGGAGGTCGAGCGCGTCGAGATCGCCGCACGCCTGCACGATGTCGGCAACCTCGTCGTGCCCGACCATATCCTCGCCAAGGCAGGACCGCTCGACCCAGACGAGTGGGCCATTATGCGCACCCACCCGGAAGTCGGGCAGCGCATCTTGGCCGCAGCACCCACGCTCGCCCACGCCGCCAAAATCGTCCGCTCCCACCACGAGCGCTACGACGGCTTCGGCTACCCCGACCGGCTCGCTGGCGATGCCATTCCCGTCGGCGCGCGCATCATCGCTGTGTGTGCTGCGTTCGTCGCAATGATGCGCCATCGTCCGTTCAGCGATGCCATCACCGTCACAGAGGCACTCGCCGAGGTCAACCGCTGCTCAGGCTCGCAGTTCGACCCGCAGGTCGTGACCGTGTTCAACGAGCTCCTGCGACTCGCCCGCACCTGAACGCCCTCACCGTGCAGCGCGGTGCGCCTTCCAGCTTGGCACGCGTCGAGCGAAGATCAGCGCTCGAGCCAACCCTGATCGTCCTCAACGGCCGTCGAGTCAACGTCAGCCGGACGCATACGCCCACCGGCTCCGAAACGCCCCGTAGCTGCGACGAAGCGCATCACACGCCCGGCATAGTGGCGTGAGATCCAGCGGCGGGCGAGCTTACGCGTGGGCGTTGCCAACAGCAGCACGCCGAATACGTCGCTGATGAATCCAGGCACCACCAGCAGCAAGCCACCAAGGAAGCCAAGTGCTCCGTCCAGCGCCACAGCGCCAGGCGCGCGACGCTCCGACACAGCCAGCGACACGCGCTCGATCGCCGCACGTCCCTGGCGGCGCAGCAGCTGAACACCCAGCATCGATGTCCCGACCAGCAGCACCAGCGCCCACAGCCAGCCGATCGCTAGCCCAACCTCGATGAACACGAACACCTCCGCCACGGGCGCTGCGATTAGCAAGAGCACGAACATCGCTGTGCTCAGAGTACGCTGGCTGGTGCGAAAGCCGTCTCATGTGTGGCTGTCCGCTTCACGGACAAGGTCTGGATGATTGTTGATCGGACACATGACTGTGGAATGATGGACACATGGCTGGGCTGACATTGCTGGCGGAAGAGGTTTGCGTCAACGAGCGGACACTGCGACGCGCAGTGAGCCAAGGGACGCTTCGCGGGAATTGGTCGACGTCGCGAAAGCTCGATCTGCCCCTGTCCGAGCGTGAGTACGTACGCCGGTCGTGGGGTCTACTTTCGACACTACGGATAGCCCTACGGACGGAGCGCAACGTCCGCTTTGCGCTGCTGTTCGGCTCGACTGCCAGAGGAACAGACACACTGGCGAGCGATGTTGATGTGCTCGTCTGTCTGAGTGATGCGAGCATGGCGCGTCTCGCTGATCTCAGCGCCAAGCTCACGCGGCTCGTCGGCCGCCGAGTTGATGTGGTTGAGCTCAAAGACATCGAGTCCGAGCCAGCTGTTCTAGCGCAGATAGTCGGCGACGGGCGCGTCTTGGTAGATCGTGAACAGACGTGGCCGCGCTTGCGTCGCCGCGAGGCGGCACTGCGTCGCCGCGGCAGCCAAGATCATGCCCGACGTTTGGAAGGGGCGCTTGGCGGGATCGACCGTTTGTTTGCATCGTGAGCGCCGACGTGCCGGTTGGGCCACGCAAGGTCGATCTGGCTAGATGGCGACGAGACATCGTCCGTCACCTCGAGGACTTTCCGCGTCAATACGCTGCGCTGGACAGAGCAGGAGTTCTGACCAGTGCGACTCGGCGGAGCCTCAGAGCTTGCGCGCCCTGACAGCTGTGCCGTACGCGCAGATCTCCGTCCACGTCGAGCCGAGCTCCGAGGTGTCGAAGCGGAACGCCAGAACCGCGTTTGCGCCCTTTGCTTCAGCCTCAGCCACCAGCCTGTCTGAGGCGTGTTCGCGGCCTTCAGCAAGCATCTTCGTCATTCCCTTCAGCTCGCCGCCCACCAGCGACTTCAGCCCCGCGCCAATCTGGGAGCCAAGGTTGCGCGCACGCACGGTCAGCCCGAACACCTCACCAAAGATCTCCTCTATCTCATATCCAGGGAGGTCATTCATCGTCGAGATGATCATGGCCAAGACGCTATCAGCCGCGCGAGCCAGCTTGGCCGTCAAACCAGGCCGAGGGCGGCTAAAGTGGGGCCATGATGACCACAGCAGAGCCGATGACCGCACGCGGCGCCCACTACACCGCGCTACTAGAGACGATCGACCATCAGGGTGCCACCAAGCTGCACGCCAAAGAGCGCGAACAGCTGTTGGAAGCCGCCGACGCGTTGCTGTTCGGCGAGCCCGAGAGCCAAGAGCTAGTGCGCGCAGCCGAAGCGCTGATCGACTCCCTCGAGACCAGCGAGCGCTGGTCGGCCGAGAGCTGCGATCAGCTGCGCGAGCACCTCTATGGGTGCGACGCCGCGCCCGGTCCCGCTTGAGCCCACGCGCGAGCGCGGCCAGCCTGACCGGGCGTCACTGCTGGGCAGCCGAGTGGATCAAGCCTCAAGGGCTTCTGAGAGCTCCAGCCACGACAGCTCCAGCCGGCCGCGCTCAGTGAGCAGCAACTCGAGTTGCGACTGCAGTTCCGTTAGCTGGGTGTAGTCGCTGGCCGCAGATGCCATGCGCTCCTTCAGTTCCTGTTCTTGTGTGCTCACGCGCTCAATCGCTTGCTCCAGTCGTCCCAGCTCGCGTTCGGAGCGCTGGGTCTGCTTGCGCGCCGTGCGGATCTGCTCTCCCGCGGGGAGCTCCCCGCTCTGCGCCGAGCGCTCCGGCTGCGAGCGCTCCTCAGCGCGCCGCTCCTGGATGTATTGCTCGATCCCTCCCGGCAAGTGGCGAATCTCGCCCGATGCTGTGAGCGCATACACGTTGTCGCATACCCGCTCCACGAAGTAGCGGTCGTGGCTAACTACCACTAGCGTGCCAGGCCAGCCGTCCAGCAAGTCCTCCAGGGCCGTCAGCGTGTCGAGGTCAAGGTCGTTCGTGGGCTCGTCCAGCAGCAATACATTTGGCTCTCCCATCAGTAGCCGCATCAGCGCCAGGCGCCTGCGCTCGCCGCCGGACAGATCCTCGACGAGCGTGCGCGCCTTCTCGCCGCGAAAGCCAAAGCGCTCGCACAGCAGCGCTGCCGTTATCTCCAGCCCATCACTGAGCGTTGCGTTGCTGCGCACCTCTTCCAAGGACTCCAGCACGCGCAAGTGCCCAGGGATCTCAACCGTGTCCTGTGAGAGATGGGCCAGCCTGACCGTGCTGCCACGGTCTACCGCGCCTGCGGTTGGATGTAGCTCGCCCGCTAGCAGCTTGATCAGCGAGGTCTTGCCCGAGCCGTTAACGCCCACCACCGCCACCCGATCGCCCGGCCCCAAACGCCATGTCACCCCGCGCAGCAGCTCCCTGGAGCCGAGCGTCAACGACACGTCGACCGCGTCCAGCACTTTGTCACCCAGACGCGAGGTGGCAAAGCGCAACAGCTCCGCGCGGTCGCGCGGTTGCGGCTCATCCGCGATCAGCGCGTTGGCCGCCTCAATGCGGAACTTTGGCTTGGACGTCCGCGCCGGCGGTCCACGGCGCAGCCACGCGAGCTCCTTGCGCAGCAGCTGGCGGCGTCGCGCTTGCAGCGAGGACTCCTGGCGGTCACGCTCAGCGCGGGCCAGCACATATGCCGCATAGCCGCCCTCATATTGGTGCACCGCCCCGTCAGCTACCTCCCATGTGCTCGTGCACACCGCATCCAAGAACCAGCGGTCGTGGGTGACAACCAGTATCGAGCCACGCCTAGCCGCCAAGTGGCGAGCCAGCCAATCAACCCCTTCCACGTCGAGGTGGTTGGTTGGCTCATCAAGCAGCAAGAGCTCAGGCGAATCGAGCAGCATCCGTGCCAGCGCAACCCGCCTGCGCTCACCGCCCGACAGCCCCGCAATCGGCGTGTCCATGCCTGAGGAGAACAGCGCCAGGCTGACGCCGCCCATCAGCCCGTCGAGCACATTGCGAAACGCGCTGTCTCCAGCCCACTCGTGATCGGCGCGGGCGCCAACCAGCGTCTCGCGGATCGTCAGGCGCTCGTCGAGATCATCGCGCTGATCCAGCAGCGCCATCTCGACGTCGCTCGCCCGCGTGAGCGCTCCCTCATCGGGCGCCTCCACACCCGCGATCAAGCGCAGCAGCGTCGACTTGCCACCACCGTTTTGCCCAACCACGCCGATCCGCTCGCCCGCTGCCACCCCCAGCGTGATCTCGCGCAGCACCGAGCGACTGCCATAGCCCTTCGCTACGTCCTTCAAGTTCAACAGGTTGCGGGCGCTCGGCATCACTCGCCCCATCCTCGCGGATCGTGGAGTGAGCGCGGTTGCCAGCCCGAGGAGGAGGACACACCGGTGTGCCGACTACTCTCACGTTTGCATGCCGGTTGGGGGCGCTGGCGGGTCGCGGTGAGTGATTGGTGGCCGGACTGGGTCAGCACCCGCGAGCAGGACGCCGTCTCGGAACAGGCAGAGCGCCTTGTGGCCTGGACGCGCGGCGCTCTGCCCACGCCGTGGCCTCCTCGTCGGCTAGATAGATAGCCGCAATCGTCTCGCCGCGCTGCCAGCGACCGCTGGACGGCGGAGAGGCCATCCACAGCGGATCGGACCCATGAGGAGTCTGCCGCCACCACTCACCAGCGACCGACACACGCTCAACCGCAGAGGTCATGAAACCTACGAGAAGGGAGCCTCTTCGAGTGCCGAAGCCAGCTCGGCGACCTGCATGTAGTTACCGCTCGCGATCACGTCGATCGGCTTACGCTCCTGAAGAGCGGGCACCGGCTTTCGCAACCAGACAGAAATGTAGGACGGCTCCATCACCCGCACTAGACGCTCCACCAACGCCGAGAGCTCGATCAGCCGCTCCGCACGCTCACCCGTCGGCGAGCGTGTATGGGCCAGCCACGCTCGCGCAGTACTACGCGCCACGCCTGTCGCCCGCGCTATATCCGTGTCCGACAGCTTCGCGATCTCATGCAGGTAGACCGCCTCGCGGATAAGCGCGTGCGGAGCTTCAGCAGTGGACATCCCCCTACTGTATCAGAATTGCAGCATGTTTGTGCGCCTAGATGGCTGAGCGGGTCTCGCCGATCCAGTCGTCGAGCTCCTGCCAGCGGTCGAACAGCCACGTGATCAGATCGTCGCGCTCCTGCGGCACATCTGTCGCCGGGAAGCGCCAAAACTTGAGGCGGATGGCCGTGCCCACCAAGCCACCCGACCAGATGTCGCTGATGTACTGGAAGCCGTCGAGGCCGACGTGCCCGCATATCACAACGTCGGTGCCGCGGGCTGCTTCCAGCAGCGTGACCGTGCCTCCGAGCCGCGGCGGCAGCAGATAGCGCAAACGATTGGCAAGTGGTGCAACCTCCGGTTGACGCTCAGCAATGATCTCCTTCGCGCGGGCGAGCTTCTCAGGCGTCCAGCGCGTACCCTCCGGATAAATCAGCAATCCGTCGTGCTCGGACATATTGACCGCCAGCGCCTTCATCCGCTCGAGCTCCGCGGCGGCGTCGCCCGATGCGCGGCGTACAAACAGCGTTGGCACCCAGCGTCCGCCGATATCGATCGTCGGCAGCATCTGCAACTCGCGCTTGATCACGAAACGGAAGCCAAGCTTGTGAGCGTGGCCGACGATCGCATCTGGAAGCGCGTTGTCGATGATGCTCGCATGGCGGATCAACATCAGGATTGGTCCCGGTGCGGCGAGCTCCAACCCGTCGATCTCGAAACGCAGACCGAACAGCACCCGGATGCCAGCGAGATGGCTGCGCAGCCACCGGCGCTTGAGGCGATACACGCGATCGCGCCTGCGCGCGTTGTCACGGCCACCCGAGAACGCCCATATCGCGAACAGCGCCACCGTCGCCCATAGCTCACCAGTCAGAAACCACCACAGCATGGCCAGCAGGCGCACTGCCATCCACGGCTTGCGCCGACGCGACCACAGCACCATGTCAACCGCCAGTGCTGCCACCAACAGCGCCGGCGCGAGCACGGTCACCAAGACCCATACCGTCAACTCAAACGCGATGCCTCGCGCGCGACGCAATATTCGGAGGCTGAAAGGGCTCTCGTCAGGGACCAGCGGCCCTAGTGTCTCCATTTTGAAAATCATCGTACCCCCACGAAGATCGCCTGGTCGTGATCGTCTGAGGGTTCAGCAGGCGTGCGCCCGAAGGCGGTCAGCCGCCGCTGCCGGCCCCATTTTTGTCGTATTTCGCCGTGTAGCTGCTCTTCGGGCACGACGATCCAACTATCTGAGCGGTGCCGTGGAAGGCACCGCCGGTGAACTTGCCGTTGAACAGGATCGCGCCGGGAACGTGGCCGAACGTGGCGCCGTTCGCGGTGGAGATCGTGGTTTTCCCGTCAAAGCTGAACTTGCCGCTCTTGAGTTTGAGTTTTGGGCTGTCCCAATACTCGCTCACCGTCGGCGAGGTCGGGCATGAGATGTACAGCTCTACGGTCTTGACCGATTTGTCGACGTACACCGACAGCCGCGGCTGGGTCGAGGCGTAATAGCCCAACGGCTTCGGTCCGCCGGACGCGGCGCTCGCGCTGCCTGTCAGAGCGGTGAGGATGAACAGCGCCAGGATCAGAGCGGTCTTGCGACCCATTGTCGGCCCCCTTCTAGATTGAAAAGCATGGCGGCGCGCAGCATATCTGTGCTGGGACAACCATGGATAAGCTCTGCAAATGGTTAGGCGGGCATCGTCGGCAGATCGCTCGGGGGTGGTGGCGAGCGTCGTCGCGGCCTTCGCACACGATCCCGCCTGGGCGTTCATGCTCGGTGCGGAATATGAGCAGCTTGCGCCTCTGTTCGCAGGTGCGCTGTTCGACCTGCGCATCGCCTCTGAGAACGTGTGGGTCACCGACGACCTCGCGGCGGTTTCAATGTGGGACCCGCCGGACAACGGCGACGACATGCCCGGATACGCCGCAAGCATCTGGAGCCGCTACCGCACAGCCGCCGGCGAGAGCACGTTCGAGCGCCTGACGCTCTACAACCACGCCCTCGATGCCGTTTCCCCAGCGGAGTCCTACTGGTACCTGGGGGTACTGGCAACCCACCCCAAGCGCCAGCGCGAGGGTCTCGCGAGTGCAGTGCTCGAGCCGGTTCTCAGCGACGCCGACAAGCGCGGTCTCCCATGTTGTCTGGAGACATCCACCGCGAGCAATCGTCGCTTTTACGAACATCGCGGTTTCACGCAGGTGACCGATGTCGTGCTGCCTGACGGGCCGCAGACTTGGTGGCTGCGGCGGGGTGCACGCGTGCTGCCGACGAGTGAAGCGTGAGCCCGGTCCGCCCAAAGGTGACGGTCGTGGGTCGCCGGCTCGAGCCGGAGGACCATCGCCTGAGGGATTTCCTCACGCGGCTGGCGCAACCGTATGAGTGGCTGGAGGCCAGCTCTGAAGAGGCGCGCACGCTGCTCGCAGCCCGCGGCCTCACCGACGCGCAACTGCCGGTGGTGCTCGAGCGGGACGGTGTGACTCCATCCGCCACTGTCGAGCGCCTAGTGGAGCTATGGCAGACCGACCGCGCGCCGACACGTTCTGCGTATGACCTCGTGATCGTCGGTGCGGGACCGGCGGGCTTGGCTGCGGCGGTGTATGCGGCGTCTGATGGTCTTTCCACGCTCGTGCTGGAGCGCGAGCTCCCCGGCGGCCAGGCATCCCACACCTCGCTGATCGAGAACTTCTTCGGCTTCCCTGGCGGCATCGGTGGCGCTGAGCTAGCGCGACTTGCAGGTCGCCAGGCGGAGGGATTTGGCGCGGAGGTGCTCGTGCAAAGAGGTGTGACGGCCAGCCGCGGCGGCGCGGGCGAGCCGTTCGTGCTGGACGTGGTGGGTGGCTATGAGGTGCAGGCTCGCGTGATGATTGCCGCGCCGGGGATGGTCTGGCGCCGACTGGAGCTCGAGGGGATTGACGAGCTGCTTGGCCGGGGGGTCTACTACGGCGCTGGGCGTAGCGAGGCAGCGCACTGTGGTGGTGACCCGGTGGTGGTCGTCGGTGCCGGCAACTCCGCCGGGCAGGCGGTCATGAACCTCGCCAACGGTGGCGCCAAAGTAACGATGGCGGTCCGCGGCGATCAGTTGGGCAAGTCGATGTCTGCGTATCTGGTGAAGCGCATCGATGCCCATCCGCTGATCGATGTGCAACTGCGAAGCGAGGTCGTGGCGGTGCACTCCGACGGCGCGTGCCTGGCTGAGGTGACACTGAGAGATCGCGACGGTGGTAGCGAGCAGCGTTTTGCGGCGTGTGCGCTATTTCTGTGCCTTGGTGGTCAGCCGCGCACGCAGTGGGCCGATGATGCCGGCGTGCGGCTGGACCCGGCTGGGTTCATTCTCACCGGGCCTGATCTGCTGGAGCAGGGTAAGCGCCCCGATGGCTGGCCACTCAAGCGCGATCCGCTCGCGCTTGAGACCAGCCTCCCCGGCCTGTTTGCTGCTGGCGACGTGCGCAGCGGCTCCACCAAGCGTGTGGCCGGAGCGGTTGGCGATGGTGCGATGGCTGTGGCTTTGGCGCACCGCCGGCTGGATGAGCTTGCAGGTGAGGCGGGCGGATGAGCTGGCAGCTTCCGCGGCTCGTGGCCGGATGGGCACCGAGTTGCTGCGCTTGCGATGTACGCACGTTGGGAGTACCATATGGTCATGAAGACCGCCGAGAACAAGACGCAACGCTGTGGAACATGCGCGTGGGCGAGGATGTCGACGCGATCGTGCGATTGGCCGCCGAGCAGACAGATCAGCCGCTGACTGACTTCGTTGTCCAGGCAGCCCGGGTAGTCGCTGAGGACACGCTCGCCGACCGCCGGGTGTTTCGCCTTGATGACACGGCCTGGGACGAATTCGTAGCGATCTTGGATCGGCCCGCCCGATCAATTCCCGAGCTCGCTCGTCTCCTGTCGTCCGCCAGCGTGTTCGACGACTAGCCAGTGGGCTTTCAGAAGCCCGTCCCACTAGAGGCGCGACACCGTGGCGAGAGCTTCCGTTGTGGGGTGCGCTCGCTCGATGAATGGTTGCTCAAGCATTCGCTTCAGAGCCATCGCAGCGGTGGCTCGCGCGTGTTTGTCACTACCGAGACCGATCCAGATGTCGCGGGCTACTACGCGCTTGCTGCGGGGGCCGTTATGCCTCGCGAAGCGTCGGCGAGGCTTGCGCGGGGACTGACAGCCAACCAGCCGGTACCAGTTGTATTGCTCGGCCGGCTGGCCGTGGATGCTCGCCACCACGGCCAGCGTCTAGGGCGCTCGTTACTAATGGATGCGATGACCCGCGTCCTGCGCGCCAGCGAGCTAATAGGGGTTCGTGCTCTGCTTGTCCACGCAATCGATGAGCGCACCCGGGATTGGTACGCCCTAACTGGACGGTATTTGAACCACGAAACGGCCGAAGCGATCGGGCGGCTACACGGGACGCTCTAGCTATCCCGTCGAGTGCTGCGGCCAGTGTCGCTGCGGGCTGCTGATTTCTATACATCTGCATAGCTATGCATGTATACTAGATTGCGGATGCCCAAAAGCCACGTTCATGCTGATTTCCGTCCGCGCGAGCCCATCAATGAAGACGTCGCGGATGCAATCGCAGAGACCATGCAGACGCTTGCGACTGCATCGCGGGTGCGATTGCTATACGCGCTGCGAGAGGGCGAGCAGAGCGTCGGCGAGCTCGCCGACGCATCCCGACTCGCTCCAGCCGCTGCCTCGCAGCAGCTACGCATCCTGCGTCACATGAACCTCGTGGTCGCCATGCGCGAGGGCCAAGCCGTGCGCTATCGCCTGCACGACGACCACATCGGCGTGCTCCTGGACGAGATCCGCAACCACGTTGAGCACGCAATTCACGGCTGGGTCAGCCCCGAGGCTCCGGCAACCACAAGGACTAAAGACCAGAGGTAAACCTATGCGCTATCTATCTGACGCCAACCGCTTTCGTAGGATCACCGCAGGAATCTGCTTGATTGCAGCGCCCCTAGCGCTGCTCGTCGGGACCGTCATTCATCCGGGTCTGCGTCTCAGCGAACGGGCACAGCTGGCTCTGATCAACCAACATCCCGATCGTTGGTACGCCAACCACATCCTCGGCTTCATATCGATGATTCTGTTCGTCCCTGCCGTCTTCGGCGTGGTGCACATCCTGCGAGAGCGCGCGGCCGTCCTCGCTCATCTGGGCGGGACTCTGGCATTCCTCGGGCTGTTCGCCTTCGAGGGTGTAGTTGTCGCCTACGGCTTTGTTGCCTGGCAGATGGCTACCAGCGACAGCAGCGTAATTGAAATGGTGGCCCTAGCGCACCGACTCAGACATACCGCAGGAGTGATCATCCCACTCGGCCTGATGAGCACCATGCTAGTACCCGGTCTTGGACTGCTCGCCATCGGCCTGATTCGAGCCCACGTACCGCACCGCTGGGCTGGACCACTCGCGCCGCTCGGCGTGGTGCTGTTCCTGATCGGCGGGCAAACGGCGCATATGACACTGATGATCGCCGGCACGACTTGCATGCTGGTCGGGCTCGGAACCATAGGCCTGTGTGTACTGCGAACGTCCGACGCGGAGTGGGCACTCCCCACGTCGACCCCACCCGAACCGAAGATTGGCTCTGTGTCCGTCGCGGCGACCACCATCGTCGGCGGGTAGGTAGATCCGCACGAACGCGGAGCAGACCGATGCCGACCCACGACCGCAGTCACAGTCATGGGAGCCCAGAACACGGACATAGCCACGGCCTGGTAGACCCATCCTCAAGCGTTCCAGTGAATGGCTGCGCGTGCTCGCGGCGGCACTGGGGGTGCTCGCGGCGACTGCCGTCGCCCAAAGCACGATCTACCTGACCACCGACAGCCTCGCCCTGCTAGCCGACCTCATCCACAATGCCGGCGACGCGCTCACTGCGATCCCGCTCGCGCTTGCCTTTCTGCTCCGCTCCGAGCGTGCCGAGCGCTACTCGGGGTTGGCCGTCGTCCTCACCATCCCTCATAAGCGCCCTCCTCGCCGGCGCGATCGCAATCCAGCGCATCGTCGAGCTCCTCGCACCTCAACACCTGCGCGCCCTAGTCCTCGCCGGCATCATCGGTGTCCTCGCAACGCAACCGCCGCGCGGGTGCGTCTCACCGGCGGACGGCGCCTTGGTAGTCCGGCACTCATCGCTGACGGCAATCATGCTCGCGGCGACGCGATCCTCAGCTCCGGCAACCTACTTAGCGCGAGCACAATCGCACTGGGAGCGCCAATCGCCGACCCCATCGTCGGCCTGATCATCAGCATCCTTATCCTTCGCATCACCCACAAAAGTTGGCAAGCGATACACATCCACCAGCATCCCGACGCAAGTGAGCCGGGTACGCCCCGCTCTCAGAGATCATATGAGCGCGCCCAATTCGACGCTGCTCCCCAACGTCCGCGGCCGCTCTCCGCTACTCGCAGACAATATGAGCCATCCTGTGTTTGACGGAGCTTTGATCTGACACAGTCTCCTTCAAACCCAGGGCGGCTCACCCTTCGTACCTCTCACCGCACCAGACCTCATCGGCGGCGACGAGCAAGACCCTCAAAACGCCTCGGAAACTGGTCCCCAGAACGGAACCGCCGCCAATGTTGGAGGCGGTTCAAATAAGGGTCGTCTAGTCGCGCAGTACGGATTTGAACCGTCCCCGACACATTCACTGCACCTGGTCCTATTGATCAAGGATCTCCGCGCCACCGTTGAAGGGCAAGCGACGGGTTGACCCGGCTGTAGCGGCGCCCGCGCCCCCGCTGATCTACTGCTGAGCCAGCGCAGTCGCTCCCAGCGAGGCAGACGGCGGTGTGGGATCGATCCGCCCACGCCACAACGTCGCCAGCAGGCACGCGAGCGCCACGCCCGCGCAGCCGAGCGCGAACGCGCCGGCGGCGCCGTGTGCGTCGATCAGCGAGCCGCCGAGCGTCGAGCCGACGGCGCTGCCGGCGATCGTGGCGCCGCGGTGCCAGGTGAATGCCTCGGTGGCGGAGCCCTCGGGGGCGAGCGCGCCGACGAGCGAGAATTGGCAGGAGAGCATTGGCGCCATCCCCAGGCCGGCGAGTGCAGCCAGCGGATAGGCGGCGGCGAGCGCGTGCGCGGCGATCAACGGCGCCACGCACGCGGCCATCGCGAGCAACAGGCCCATATAGCGAAGGCCGATCGGTCGCTGCCAGCTGATGGCTGAGTAGGCGATACCGCCGGCCATGCTGCCGATGCTGAACAGCGCCAGCAACACTCCCGAGGCCCAGCGCGCGTGGTGTGCCACAGCCAGCGCCGGCAGCCCCACCTCGACGGCACCGATCACGGCACCCGCCAGCAGCGCTGTTGCGAGCAGCGCTCGCAATCCCGAGCTCGCCAGCGCGCTCACCCGTGAGCGGTCCCGCGTTGAGGCATGCCAGCCGCTGGAGAATTTCGAGGCGGCGAAGAACGCGGTTCCTGCCACGGTGATCACGGCGCACGCGATCACCGCTGCTGCCGGCGAGAGCAACACTGCGGTTGAGCCCACGAGCAGCGGGCCGAGCGTCCAGATCACCTCCTGTGTGGTTGCGTCGAGTGCGTAGGCGGTTTCCAACGCCTCCCCGTCACCTGCCACCTGTGACCACAGCGCGCGGATGCAGCCCGCGATCGGCGGCTGCGCGGCGCCGGCAAGTGCAGCCATTGCCACGACCACTGCCACGGGCGCGCCCGTCTGGCCAGTCGCCACAAGTGCTGCCAGCAGCGTCCCCTGTACGAGTGCCGCTGGCAACAGCACGCGCGTCTGCCCGATGCGATCGACCACTGCGCCCAGCAGCGGGCCGGCGAGCGCGCCTGCCAGTGAGAATGCCCCCACCGCTACACCAGCTGCCAAGAACGAGTCGGTGCGACCCCTTACGAACAGGAGGATCGCCAGCGAAAACATGCCCGACGGCAAGCGTCCCAGCACTGAGCTCACCAGCAGACGGGTGAAGCCGGGGATCGAGAAAAGAGCGCGGTAGCGGGTAATCACGTGGCGGGCGTTTGCGTCGCACGCGCGCTGCCAACATTGCTGGCGGTGGCTGCTTCGCGCGCAGCGGCGCTCTCGAGCTCTGCCTCCAGCGACTGTGCCGGCTGGAGCTCGCCCATCTGCGCGAGCTCCTCCAACGCTGCGATCAGCATGTCGATTTCACCATCAGTGTTGGCTGCCGTCAGCTGCACGCGGAAGCCGACCTCGTTGTGCGGCACAAGCGGGTAGGCGGCGAGCGTCACATACACGCCGCGCTCGAACAGGAACCTTCCCACCTCGTCGATCCGTTCGTGATCGCGGATCGGGATCTCGATGATTGGCAGGCGCGAGCGATTGGGGGTGGCGACGCCAAGTCGACTCAAGCAGTCGAGCACGCGGCACGAGAGCTTGTAGACCACCTCGCGCAGCTCATCGCCGCGGCTCTCGTTGACGTCGAACCCGGCCAGCACGGTCGCAAGCGAAGCGACGGGGGATGGCCCCGAGTACAGGTAAGGCGCCGCGGCCACCTTCAGCAGATCCTTGATCTCCGTTGGGCACGCGATGAACGCCAGCAGAGAGGAGTACGCCTTGGAGAAGCCGCCCACGAGAATCAAGCCCTCATAGCTCTCATCGCGGTGGCGCACGATGCTGTTGCCGCGCTTGCCGTAAGGGTTGAGCTCGTCCTCGGCGCGTTCGCCGATCACGCCGAAGCCGTGTGCGTCATCCACATACAGCAGCGCATCATGCGCGCGGGCCACCGCCGCGAACGCGCGCAGATCGGGGGCGTTGCCGGTCATGCTATTGACGCCATCCATGCACACGAGCTTGGTGCCTGAGCGCGCGCCGCGCAGTAGCTCGTCCAGATGCTGGGGGTCTTCAAAGCGGAACCGCTCGACGCTCGCCCCACGCGTCTTTGCCATCTGACAGCCGTCGTAGATGGTCTTGTGCGAGCGCGAGTCCAGGAAGATCGTTCCGTGGCCCGCCAGCACCGGGATCACCGCCATGTGGATGTGCGTGATCGTCGGTAGCACCAGCGAGTCGGGGCTGCCCAGCAGCCCGGTCAGGCGCTCCTCGATCTGCTCGTAGAGGATCGGGCTACCCAACAGGCGAGACCAGCTGGGGTGGGTGCCCCACGCGTCAAGATAGGCGGGCACCGCGTCGATGATCTCGCGGTCCAGATCGAAGCCCAGGTAGTTGCACGAAGCGAAGTCAGCCAGCCACTTTGAGCCGACGCGGATCATGCGCCCGTCGATCTCGTCGATGACTGCGTCCATCATCGGATGCGAGCGCGTCAGCGACGTGAGCTGACGTAGCGACTCGGGAACGGCAGTGCTCGATGACTGCTCGTCAAGGCTGCGGGTCTCCAGGCGAACAGGCGCGGTGGGAATCGGTACTGCCCGTAGCAACTGCTCGAGCTCGGCCGCGGGCAGCGGCCGCGAAAGCGCGTAGCCCTGAACGAGCTCGCAGCGATTGGCGACGAGCGAGCTCCAAGTGACTTGATCCTCGATGCCCTCGGCCACAACCCGACTGCCGATGCTGTGCGCGAGCTGAATTGTGGCCTCCACGATTGCCGCGTCGACCGGGTCAGAGGTCATGCGCCCGACGAACGAGCGGTCGATCTTGACCTCGCCTACCGGCAGCGACTTCAAATGGGTGAGCGAGGAGTAGCCGGTGCCGAAGTCATCCAGTGATAGGCCCAGGCCGAGCTCGCCGAGCTGAGCCAGCACGTCACCGATGCGCACAGGGTCTGCCAGGACCATGTTCTCGGTGACCTCCAGCACGAGTACCTCAGGTGCCAAGTCATACGCAGCCAGCATCGCAGCCACCTCGCCGGGGAACTCGGTGTCGAGCAGGTCTGCGACTGTGGTGTTGACGGCCACGTGCAGATCGATGCCAGCCTCTTTCCACGCCTTGATCTGCGTCAGCCCCAGCTCGAGCATCTTGCGTGTGAGTGCGCGGCCGAGTCCCGCCTGTTCTGCAACCGCGATGAACTGGTCCGGCGGAATCATTCCCCGCGCGGGGTGGCGCCAGCGGGCGAGCGCCTCCACGCCGACGATCTGGCCGCTACTGGCGTTTGCCTTGGGCTGGAAATGGGCCTCGATCTCGCCACACTCGATCGCGTGTGAGATCTCACCAGCGAGCGTCAGGCGCTCGAGCGAGTGCTGATCGCGCTCACTGGCGTAGCAGGCGCGCCCAGACTGCGTGCTCTTGGCCTCGTACATCGCCACGTCGGCGTGTTGCATCAGCTGTTCGCCGTTCTCTGCGTGCTCGGGGAACAGGGCGATCCCGATGCTCGCGGTAACGCGCAGGTTCACGCCCTTGATCGGGAACGGCTGGTTGATCATCTTCAGGATCTTGTCCGCCACCAGCTCAGCCTGGTGGGCATCGCAGGGGCCTGTGAGCAGCACGCCAAACTCGTCACCGCCGAGGCGCGCAGCGGTGTCCGAGGCGCGCAGCACCTCCTGCAGACGCTCGCCCACCTGGCAGAGCAGTTGGTCGCCGGCGTCGTGGCCGAGCGTGTCGTTGAGCTCCTTGAAGCGATCGAGGTCGAGCAGCAGCAGCGCCAGGCTGGTGCCGCTGGCGCGGCTTGCCACGATCGCATTGCCCAGGCGCCTGAGGAAGTGACGGCGGTTCGGCATCGCTGTGAGATCGTCGGTGAGCGCCTGGCGGCGTGTTTCTGCAAGCCCGCGTACGTCACGAAAGGCGAGGCCGGTGCGTGCGAAGGCGGCAATGATGGTGGCCATCGCGAGCGTCAGGGCAGCGGGATCCAGTCGGGTGAAGTGGTCGTAGATCATCAGCCCGAGCGCGCTCAGTGTGAAGGCCGCAGGGATCGCGAGCACGCTGGTGGTGGGTGCGCGGTCGTCGCCCACGGTTGCTCCCGGCTGCCACGCGGCGAGCGCCAGCAGGAGCACGCCGATGTCGTAAGCGAGGTTGGTGGCCGCGCTCGGCGCGGATGCGCCGCCGGCTACCTGTAGCGCGTACAGGATGTCTGCGGTCGCCAGGGCGAGGAAGCCGGCGCCCAGCATCGTCCACATGCGGTCAAGGCGCCAGCCGCGCAGGGCGAGCACGCCGACGACCAAGCCCGCGAGCACGAGGTCGCAGGTGGGATAGGCCATCTCGGTGATCACGGCGGCGGTGTTTCCCGACACCGAGGCGAGCACCGGGCGCACCACGAACGCAGAGCCGATCGCGACGACGCCGAGCCCTGCAATCACCCCGTCCAGCCAGATTCTGGCGGGCACACGCCGTCCGCGTACACGTGCCAGTCCGAGGATGCCGATGTAGCAGCAGGGATAGAGCGTCAGCCACATCGCGTCGCACACAGAGGGGATGGGGGGATTGGGGAGATGTTCGACCCATGCCGCCCACAGCACGTTGCCCAGCCCGTATACGGACACGCCGAACGCAAAGACCATCCACAGGCGTCGCGACTCGGTCGTTCGGATGGCGCGCCAGCACACGATCACGCCGACGAGGATGTAGATCGCGGAAGTGATCCAGTCACGGATTGGCTGTTCGACGCCGTGACCGCCCAGGCCGGTGACAGTGTGTATGCCTGTGGCGGCCACGAGCGTAACGAGTAGCGCCGTGGCTGCTCCCAGCACGCGGCGCTCGCGTGGCTGCAGCACCGATGCAAGCGGTAGGGGCGACATGCGCATGGCGGCAGTATCGGACGGCACCTGCGGTTGCTTGACTGGGGCTCAACGGTTTTGCTCTCGGCGAGATAGGTCGTCAGTGGCGTTTACATCCTTGAGCTTAAGTACAGTAGTAGTTTCTTCTCAACAACGTGCAAATCGCGGACCTGATGTAAGGGGAGGTTTACGCCCGCCCACGCTGGTGACCTACTGCGTATATCTGCGACATTCGGTCTGTGGAAATCCCCAAAAAGCCCTGCAAAAACGCCTGTAAGCCGAACGGCACGTGCATCTCTCAAGCCGGTGTGCACGCTGGACGAAGTGGCTCATGAAATGTCAGTTAGCTGGCTATGCCCCACTGAGTTGGATCGCAGACGGGTGACCGAGGCAAGTCCTCGCGTGCGAACGATCCGCATGGTGGGGTCAGGCGCGGTGGGGGTCACGCTGCTGATCTCGGCGCCGTGGCTTGGCTGGTGGACGCTGATCCTGTTTGCCCTGTCTGTACTTAATCTGTTGAGCGTCGATCGTCGCATGCGCGCGAGCGCGCACCCCGAGCGCGTGAGCGTGGGCGCGATCCTATGCACGCTCGCGCTGCTTGCAACAGGCGTAGTTCTCAGCGGCGGTCCCAAGAGCCCAGCGCTACCTTGGCTCGTGTTGCCTGCGGGCATGGTTGCAGCTCGCTTTCGTCCGCAGGTCGTGATTGCGGGGCTGGTGTTTACGGTGGCAGTAATCCTCGCGGTGACGCTTGGCATCGATCCGCGTCAGACGCTGCACGACCCGGTACCGGTGTTCGTCACGCTGGCACTGTTGATCGCGGTGGTCTCGATCGTGTGGGCACTCGAGACAGCGGAGCTCTACCAGCGGGGTGAGGCCACCATCGACCCGCTCACTGGACTGGCCAATCGCCGTCAGCTGGCCGAGGATCTACGTGCCGTGTGGGGCGAAGCCACCGAGCAGCAGCCCGTGCGGCTGCTGCTGTTCGACCTGGATGGCTTCAAGGCCTACAACGACAACTTCGGTCACCTCGGTGGCGACTTGCTCTTGAGTCGCCTGTCGCGTGCGTTCAAGCAGGCGGTGGGCTCGCGCGGCTGTGCCTATCGCCTGGGCGGCGACGAGTTCTGCGCGCTGCTGTGGTCGGGCTGCGGGGAGACGATGGTGGGCGACTGCCTGCAGGCACTGAGCGCCGAAGGCGAAGGCTTTTCGATCACGAGCTCCTATGGCTCGGTGATGATTCCCACCGAAGCGGCCTATCCCGAGCTGGCGCTGCAACTGGCTGATGAGCGGATGTTTGCGTACAAGGACTCCGGTCGCGCTAGCGCCGGACGCCAGACCCGCGATCTGGCGCTGCAGCTGTTGGCAGCGCACGAGCCGGTGCTGCACGCGCACTCATCGCACGTGGCTGAACTGACCGGTGGCGTGGCACGACGCATGGGCATGTTCGGGCCTGACCTCTCCGACGCGATCCGTGCGGCCGAGTTGCACGACATCGGCAAGGTGGCGATTCCCTACACGCTCCTGCACAAAGCCGGTCCACTGGACCAGCACGAGTGGGAGCTGATCCGCCGTCACCCGATTATCGGTGCGAGCATCCTCAGCGCCGCGCCCGCGCTGGCGCGTGTGGCAGCGATAGTTGGGGCCACCCACGAGCGTCACGACGGCGGCGGCTATCCCCGCGGCCTGGCGGGCGAGGAGATCCCACTGGCGAGTCGCATCGTGTTCGTGTGTGACTCCTTTGACGCAATGGTCTCAGAGCACCCGTTCGGTGAAGCCAAGTCGGAAGTCGAGGCGCTAACCGAGCTGCGCCGGTGCGCCGGTAGCCAGTTCGACCCGCGCGTGGTGGAGGCGTTCCTAGCGGAGCACGCTGCTCGTCGCGCAACAGTGCTGGAGCGCAACGCCGCTGCGCTGGCGCCTCGCTCGGCGACCCCACGACAGCTGCGTGGGGCGGCTACGCGCGTGTGAGCAACGGCCAGGTCTGCAACGGCCAGGTCTGCTTGCGGTCGGGCATGCTCAGCCGAGGTTGAGCTTGACCTTGGGGTCGGCTTGCTGGGCGGCGAGCAGCGCGCTGACGAACGCGGCCAGCAGCAGTTGGCTGAGCGTGGCGCGCGGGAGATCGCGCGCTTGCGTCCAGTCAAGGATCGCGGCGTCCATGTAGCCGAGCCAGCCTTTGATGGCAGTGCGCAATGCGGGGCGTGGCTTGCGTCTGCCGGTTAGCTTGGCTAGCACCAACTCCATCGTGCGCGCGCGAAAGCCTTCGACGAGCTCGCGCGCCTCGGGCAGCGCGGCGGCACTTTGCATCAGCTTCGACCAGGTTTGTCCGTTCGCTTCGATCCACGCGAGGTAGGCATCGAGGCTGGCGGTTAGCTGCTCGACGGGAGTGCCCGCGCCGCTAGGTGCGATCAGCTCCTGCAGTTCGGAGGCAGCTTCGGTGACAGCAGCCAGGAACAGCTCGTTCTTAGAGGGGAAGTAGTGGTAGAGCAGCGGCTTGGACACGCCGGCGGCGGCAGCGATCTGGCGCATAGAGATCTCCTCGTAGGCGTGCTGCGCGAATAGCGCCGCGCCGGCATCGAGCAGCTGGCGCCGGCGCTCGTCTACTTGCATTCGTCTGTACGCAGGTTCGTTGGCCACCAGCTCATGCTAACTGATCGCCGGTCAACAGCTTGTTGAACGACGGTTGACAAGCGCAAAGAAGTGCTCTACCGTGCTTATCAACCATCGGTCACTAAGGAGGCTGACAATGACTGCTCCGAAACCACAAGCTGAGAGCCAAGCGCGCAGAGCAGCACTCAATCGCAACTGGGCGGACGCGGTAAGCGAGGTGCAGTCGCTTGGAGACCTGATCGGCGGACGGGTGCTGGCTTGGCTGGGAGGGGCCGCGACGTTGCTGGGCATTGTGTTGTTCCTCGCGCTCGCGATCTCTCATGGCTGGATCGATCACGCGGCCCGCGTACTGCTGGCCGGCGCTGCCTCAACGGCGTTGATGGCGGCGGGAATATGGCTGCATGCCCGTCGCGGCGGCGCGCAAGCGGCAACGGCGATGGTCGGGGCAGCGACCGCTGCGCTGTTTGCCACGCTGACCGTTGCGAGCGATACTTACGGGCTGCTGCCGAGCACGCTGGCACTGATGGGCGCGCTACTGGTTGGCGCACTGGCGAGCGTGTTGGCAGTGCGCTGGGCCGGACGTGCGATCGGTGGCCTTGGCCTGCTGGGAGCGCTGTTGGCGGGACGGATGGTGGGAGCACCGCTCGATGCCTTCACGATTGCCATGCTGGCACTGAGCGCAGCCTGCGCGACCTGGGTGGTGGTATGGCAGCGCTGGGGCTGGCTGGCGCTGGGGGCACTGCTGAGTAGTGCCCCGCAATGGGTGATCTGGCTAGCGGAAGGGCAGTCGGCGCCAGTGGCTGCATTGGTGCTCGTGACGTTCGCTGCGCTTGGATTGCTAGGTGCGGTGAGTATGCAGTTGCGCGCCAGCGAGCAGCGGCTTGTGCGTTCGGCAGCGGCGCTTGCACTCTTGAGCGCAGCCACCGTGGCGCTCGTCGGTCGCATAGCGCTCGCGGATGCTGCATCGCCGGCGGTCGGCGATCTGTGGCTGGCGGTCCTTGCTTGTGCGCACGTGGGCGCGGGCATGTGGGGATCTAGGGGCGCGCGCATAACGGCGCGGATGCACGGCCTGCTGATCGCAATCGGTGTGACGCTCGCGGACGTGGCGTTCGCCCTGAGCGCGGATGGGATCACCCTGGCGCTGGGTTGGGGCGCGGCGGCGGTGGCGTTCGCGTGGCTGCGCCGTCGCACACAAGAGCAGGACGTCGGGGGTCCGCGCGAGCAGGCCCTTGGCGGCTTGAACAGCGCGGGTGTGGCCGCGCATATCGTGCTTGTGCTGCTGTGTGTGCTCGTTGAAGCGCCGCCGAGTGAGCTGGTGGGCGGCCATCCACAGCTGCTGGCGATGGCGTCGGTCGCAGCGCTTGCTGTGAGCTGTGTTGTGTGTGGACGGCTGCTGGCGCCGGCGGGCAGCGCGTGGCGCGAGTGGTGGCTGATCGGCGCGGGCGGCGCGATCTTGTACATGGCCTCGCTGGGAACGGTTGCGGCGTTTCAGTCAAGCGCTACTGTCAGCGCTCAGCTGCTCGAACTGAGCGTGCATCAACAGGGGCAGGTGGCACTCAGTGCGTTGTGGAGCGTGGTTGGGTTGGCGGCGCTGACCGCGGGTTTGCGCCTGAACATCGCAGCGGTAAGAACGGCTGGCTTGGCGCTGCTGCTGGTAGCGGTTGGCAAGGTATTCCTGTTTGACCTCTCGACGCTGACCTCGATCTATCGCGTGGTCTCGTTTATCGTGCTCGGCCTGCTGCTGTTGGCGGGAGCGTTTGCCTGCCAGCGCCTGCGCCCGGCGTCGCTTGCGGACTCGCGGCTTACGGACTCGAGTGCCGAACAGTGAGCCAGTCGATTCCGAGCAGTGAGCTCGTCGATTGCTATCGGCTGGGGTGAGGCTAGCTGTGCAGCTGCAGCCAGGTGAGCACCTGGCCGGGGTTATTGGCGGCTGTGGCCACCGGGTAGAAGGCCCGCTCGATTACCCCGTCGTGCACGAGCAGGGTCAGCCGCCGGTACCACAGGCGCTCAGCCAGCTCGAAGGTTGGTAGCCCCAGCGCCTCGGCGAGCACCAGGTCCGGGTCGATCAGCATCAGGTGCTCGATGTGGTGATCGCGGATCGTCCCCAGCTGCTCCAGGTGCTGTTGGCTTGAGATGCCCACCATGCGCACACCCAGCTCCCTGAAGTGGTACTCGCGTTCGCAGTAGGCACGGTGCTGGGCGGTGTCCTCGGCGGGGCTGTCAATCCCGAGCGCAGAGGAATCGTCGGTTCCTGGATACAGGTAGTAAACGACCCAGCCGAGCGAGATCGTCTGCAGGCCGATGCGGCTGCCGTTGATGCGCTGCAGGGTGATCGAGGGCATCGGGATGCCCGCCAGGCGACGCGCCAGTGCCATCTCGTCGGTTGCCACCGCCAGGTTGGACTGCGGCGCGCTGAGTCGAGTCGTGGCACAGTCAGACGCCCTGATCGAGCGGCGGGCATCGAGCGGCCAAGACGGAACGCGACGATCCATCACGAACTATCACTAGCGCATTTCCGCTCTGGGGAGCCAAATCCCGTTACTTATTGAACAGAAACGTTCTCTATGTAACAGAAACACGCACTGATTCGTTCGCCAATACGCTGGTGTGTGGCCGCGCAGACGATCGCCGCGCGCGCAGGATCACGCGTGCTCCTTGGCTAGGTGTGACGATCACGCTACGCCAGCTCGCGCGCTCCAGTCGCTCAGATGCGGGGTGGAGCTCTCGTCGTGAGAGGACCTCGCGTAGCACCGTGCTCATCTCGATACTTGCCAGCCGGTTGCCAGGGCAACGCTTGCGTCCGCCGCCCCACGGTAGCCACGCGCGCGGGTCGGGGCCGTCCTGGAGGAAACGCTCTGGCTCGAACAGGTGCGGGTCGCGATAGACAACCGGGTCATGCTGGAGGAGATAGATGCAGCCCAACAACTGTGCCGGCGGGCGATAAAGCCAGCCGCCGATCTTGATCGGCTCGATCACGGCGCGTGGAATGCTGAACAGGAACACCGGCCGGTGGCGCAGTACCTCGGCGATCGTCGCCAGCAAGTAGCTGTCGTCGCTACCCGCATCGATCTCGTCGGTGATCCGCTGGTTTACCCGCGGCGTTTGCGCCACCAGCTGGAAGGCCCATGCGAGCTCCGATGCGGTGGTCTCATGCCCGGCGAGCACGACCGAGACGATGTTGTCTCGCAGTTGGCGGTCGGACATCGCCGAACCGTCAGGCAGCCGTGTGGCTAGCAACGCCTCGAGTACATCCCCGCGGCCCGCACTTGAGCGCCTTGCCCGCCGAATCAGTAGCGCGATGAGCGTGTCCACCTCGGCGCGATCTCGCAGAAACCGCCGCCAGGTGGCGTGCCAATGCGGCAGTCGCCGCAGTCGTGGCTCGATCAGCACGAAGCTCACAGTGACGTCGAGCATGTCGAGGATGCGCTCCCGCAACAACTGCAGCTCGCGCGAGTCCGGCCCGAAGACGACGTGCAGAATCACCCTGAGCGTCAGGCGGCGAAGATAGGGGTGCATCGCCACTGGCACACCGGTGGGCCACGTGTTGACCTCCTGGGCGGCGATTTCCGCAGCGATCTCCGCGTGCGCTTCTGCGGCGCCACGACTGAAGGCGGGCATGATCGCCCGGCGTCCGTCTGCGTGTTGCTCCTCGTCGTGGAGCATGAAGGAGCTCCGTCCGACGATCGGCGTGAGCGCCTGCCCGCCCTCACCGGGGTGGAGCACGGAAGCGGGAGCGGCGAGCATCTCGCGGATGTCCTGCGCGTCGGAGAGGAGTACCACTGGCGGCAGATCCAGCGGATACAACGTGAAGCTGGTGCCGTACAAGTCACGGCAGCGCTCAAAGAAGCCGAGCGGTGCCCAGCGACAGGCGAGGGTTTGGGCGAGTGAGGGGAGCGGGGGCGTTGGTGGTAGCTCGCCTCGCAGGCGGATTGCAAGCGACGAATGGTGGGATACGGGCATCAGCTCTCCTTGTCGTTGTGGTTATGTGCCGCGTTGGGCGTAGGCGATCCGCCAGAGACGCAGGACTGGCATCAGGCCGAGGGTCAGTGAGCCCCCGGATCTCGCGATGCGCACAGTGAGGTGTCTGGTGGAAGGTGCGCGCGCGGCGTCCTTGGTGAGGTACATCGCCACCATGCAGGCAGTAATCAGGGTGTGTCGCTCAGCGTTCGGTAGCTGTTGAGAGGCACGGATTGCACGCTGGACTAGCTGGTCGATCCG